>Ga0111538_10009602_pt1 | contig 12901 bp, 8 predicted proteins | sample SoiMethybrSBSTD1_FD_79669 | JGI IMG/M metagenome (GOLD analysis project Ga0111538, IMG submission 79669) | Bulk soil microbial communities from a Populus tree surrounding site in Tennessee, USA - Soil MetaG P. TD hybrid SBSTD1 (version 2)... | ecosystem: Environmental > Terrestrial > Soil > Tree...
AGGGACCGGCCGGCGGTGTTGGCCCGGACCAGCTGCCGCACCCGGGTGACCGGCAGGTTGCGTGCCTTGGCCACCCGGGCGACCTGCAGGTCCGCGTACGCCGGGCTGATCTGCGGGTCCAGCCCGCTGCCGCTGGCGGTGACCGCGTCCGCCGGCACTGCCGGCCTCGCCGCTGCAATTCCGCGGATCGCGACGACCTGCCCGAGCGAGACGTCCTCACCGTCGCTGCGGCACTCCACCGGCACACGCTGGTACGCGGTCAGGAACGGGGTGTCCGGGCAGGGCTGGTCGAGGCTGACCACCCGCGTCACCGGGCCGGTGTAGCCGGGACCGGCGTGGAACACGGCGAGCACGGCGCCCTTGCCGTCGGGGGTGCAGTACGGCCGGGAGCCGTCGATGCCCTCCAGCCTGCCGACGGCCAGGCTGCGCGAGCAGACCTGGGTCAGCAGGCTCGGCTTGCTCTCGTCGGTGTCCTTGGTGGCCGGGTTGTCGGGGACGTCGACGATGCTCTCCGGGCCGAGGTTCGACGCCGAGGTCGCGGTCGGGTCGTACCCGTCGCCGGCCGCGGACGGGCGGGACTGGAAGTACTGTCGCAGCGGGTTGCCCTCGGAGTCGGTGAACGCCTGGCCGATCAGCGAGGAACCGGCGGCGCCCTTGCCGTCGCTGATGATCGAGCCGTCGGCACGCGACCTGAGTCCCGGGATCTGGCCGATCCCGGCGATCACGAGCGGGTAGGCGAGGCCGAGCAGCACGGTGAGGACGAGCAGGATCCGCAGGGCGGCCAGGTGCTGGCGGAGCCAGCCGGGCAGGCGGGTGGTCATGTCAGCTCACTCCGGGGATGAACTGGACCAGAAGGTCGATGAGCTTGATGCCGATGAACGGGGCGATGAGGCCGCCGACCCCGTAGAGGTAGAGGTTGCGGGACAGCATCGTGGCCGCGCCGGCGGGCCGGTAGCGGACGCCGCGGAGGGCGAGCGGGATCAGCGCGATGATGATGAGCGCGTTGAAGATGATCGCGGACAGGATCGCCGAGGTGGGGCTGGACAGCCGCATCACGTTGAGCGTGTCCAGGCCCGGGTAGAGGGCCACGAACATCGCCGGGATGATCGCGAAGTATTTCGCGACGTCGTTGGCGATGGAGAAGGTGGTCAGCGAGCCGCGGGTGATGAGCAGCTGCTTGCCGATCTCGACGATCTCGATGAGCTTGGTCGGGTCGGAGTCGAGGTCGACCATGTTGCCGGCCTCCTTCGCGGCGGACGTGCCGGTGTTCATGGCCACGCCGACGTCCGCCTGTGCCAGCGCCGGCGCGTCGTTGGTGCCGTCGCCGGTCATCGCGACGAGCTTGCCGCCCTCCTGCTCCCGCTTGATCAACGCGAGCTTGTCCTCCGGCGTGGCCTCGGCGAGGAAGTCGTCCACGCCGGCCTCGTCGGCGATGGCTTTCGCGGTCAGCGGGTTGTCGCCGGTGATCATCACGGTCCGGATGCCCATCCGCCGCATCTCGTCGAACCGCTGCCGCATGCCCTGCTTCACGACGTCGGTGAGCTCGATGATGCCGAGCACCCGGGCGGCATCGCCGACCTGCTCGCCGACCAGCAGCGGGGTGCCGCCGGAACCGGAGATGCCGTCGACCAGCTCGCCGGTCTGCGCCGGGATCGTGCCGCCGTGCCCGCGCACCCAGGCGATCACCGCGCTGGCCGCGCCCTTGCGCACCTGCCGCCCACCGTCCGCAGTGGACAGATCCACCCCGGACATCCGGGTCTGGGCGGTGAACGGCACGATCCGCGCGTCCCGCAGCTCGCCCTCGCCGCGCTCGCGCAGCCCGTACGTCTGCTTGGCGAACACGACGATCGAACGGCCCTCGGGCGTCTCGTCGGCCATGCTGGACAGCTGGGCGGCGTCGGCCAACTCGGGTTCGGAGACGCCGGGCAGCGGCAGGAAGCGGGTCGCCTGCCGGTTCCCGAGGGTGATCGTGCCGGTCTTGTCGAGCAGCAGCGTGTTCACGTCGCCGGCGGCCTCGACTGCTCGGCCGGACGCCGCCAGCACGTTGCGCTGCACCAGACGGTCCATGCCGGCGATGCCGATGGCCGACAGCAGCGCGCCGATCGTGGTCGGGATCAGGCAGACGAGCAGCGAGACGAGCACGACGCCGGTGACGCCGTTGCCGGTCAGCGTCTGGGTGTCCGGGATCGCCGGCTGCAGTTGCTTGGAGTAGACCGCCAGCGGCTGCAGCGTCGCGACGGCGAGCAGGAAGATGATCGTCAGTGCGGCGAGCAGGATGTTCAGCGCGATCTCGTTCGGCGTCTTCTGCCGGGACGCGCCCTCGACCAGGGCGATCATCCGGTCGATGAAGCTCTCGCCCGGCTCCTTGGTGACCCGCACGACGATCCGGTCGGACAGCACCCTCGTGCCGCCGGTGACCGAGGATCGGTCGCCGCCGGACTCCCGGATGACTGGCGCCGACTCGCCGGTGATCGCCGACTCGTCGACACTGGCGATGCCCTCGACGACGTCCCCGTCGCCCGGGATCGTCTCCCCGGCCTCGACCACGACGACGTCACCCCGGACGAGCTCGGGTGCCGGCGTCGGCGAGATCGTCACCGTGGCCGGGTCGTCGCCGGCGTGCCAGTCGGTGAGCCGGCGGGCGATGGTGTCGGTGCGCGTCCGGCGCAGCGCGTCGGCCTGGGCCTTGCCACGGCGCTCGGCGACCGCCTCGGCCAGGTTGGCGAACACAACCGTGAGCCAGAGCCAGACCGTGATCAGCCAGGCGAACGTCGTCGGGTCGGCGATCGCGAGCACCGTGGTGAACACGGCCCCGATCTCGACGATGACCATGACCGGGTTCCGCCACAGGGTGCGCGGGTCGAGCTTGCGCAGAGCGTCCGGTACCGACCGCCAGAGCTGAGCCGGGTGGAGCAGGCCACCGGAGACCCGGCGGGGCGCCGCCGGCCGAGGTGCCCGCTGTGGACTGTCCGGCAGGGTGGTGGTCATCAGTGGATGCCCTCCGCGAGCGGCCCGAGCGCGAGGGCCGGGAAGTACGTGAGAGCGACGACGACGAGCGTCACGCCGGTGAGCAGGCCGGCGAACTGCGGGCGATAGGTCGGCAGCGTCCCGGCCGACACGGGCACCGGCCGCTGCCGGGCCAGCGAGCCGGCCAGGCCGAGGACGAGCACGACCGGCAGGAACCGGCCGACGATCATGGCCAGCCCGAGCGCGGCGTTGTACCAGGTCGTGTTGACGCCGAGACCGGCGAACGCCGAGCCGTTGTTGTTGGCCGCCGAGGTGAACGCGTAGAGCACCTCGGACAGGCCGTGCGCGCCGGTGTTGAGCATCCCGGCGCGTTCCCCGGGCAGCGCCATCGCGATCCCGGTGCCGATCAGCACGATCGCCGGCGTGGTCAGCAGGTAGAGCGAGGCCAGCCGTATCTCCCGGGAGCCGATCTTCTTCCCGAGATACTCCGGGGTCCGCCCGATCATCAGCCCGGCCACGAACACCGTGATGATCGCGAGGATAAGGATGCCGTACAGGCCCGATCCGGTGCCACCGGGCGCGACCTCGCCGAGCATCATGTTGACCAGCAGGGTCGCGCCGCCGATGGCCGTGTACGAGTCGTGGAAGGAGTCCACCGCGCCGGTGGAGGTGCCGGTCGTCGCGGTCGCGAAGACGGCGGACTGCGGCACGCCGAAGCGGACGTCGGTGCCCTCGGTGGCGGCGCCGACCGCGGTCGGCACGGTGCCGTGTGCGGCGTGCTGGGCCGCCTCGTCGACCGCGAGGCTGCCGACCAGGATCACCGCCATCACCGCGACGATCGCCAGCCCCTGCCGCTTGTCCCCGACCAGCCGGCCGAACGTGCGCGGCAGCGAGAAGCCGATCACCAGCAGCAGGAAGATCTCCAGCGCGTTGGTCCAGCCCGTCGGGTTCTCGAACGGGTGGGCCGCGTTGACGTTGTAGAAGCCGCCGCCGTTGGTGCCGAGCTCCTTGATGACCTCCTGGCTCGCCACCGGGCCGCCGGTGATCACCTGCTCGGCACCGCCCAGCGTGGTCAGCGACAGACCGGCGCGGAAGTTCTGCACCATGCCGGCGCCGACGAACACGATCGCGACGACGACGGCGATCGGCAGCAGGATCCGCACGCACGTGCGGGTCAGGTCGACCCAGAAGTTGCCGATCCGGTCGGTGTTCTTCCGGGTGAACCCGCGCACCAGCGCGATCGCGACAGCCATCCCGACCGCGGCGGAGGCGAAGTTCTGCACGGCCAGACCGGCCATCTGCACGAGGTCGCCCATGGTCGACTCGCCCGAGTACGCCTGCCAGTTCGTGTTGGTGACGAACGAGGCGGCGGTGTCGAACGCCAGCGCCGGCGGCACGTCGGCGAAGCCGAGGCTCAGCGGCAGGTGCCCTTGCACCCGCTGGAACAGGTAGAGGAACAGGACGGAGACCGCCGAGAAGGCGAGCACGCTGCGGGCGTACACGCCCCAGGTCTGGTCGCGGTCCGGGTCGACGCCGACCAGCCGGTAGATGCCGCGCTCGACGGACAGGTGCCGGCGGCTGGTGTAGACGCGGGCCATGTAGTCGCCGAACGGCACGTGCACGATCGCCAGCACGGCGACGATGACGGCGATCATCGCGACGGCGGCGGTGGTGGTGTTCATGTCAGAAGCGCTCCGGGAAGAGCAGGGCGACGACCAGGAAGATCAACAGTCCGCCGGACAGCACGAGGCCGACCAGGTTCTCCGCGCTCACAGCCGCTCGACTCCCCGCAGCACGAGGGCGAGCACGCAGAACAGTGCGATGGTCAGCACGACGAAGGCGACGTCGCTCATCGGAATCCATCCTCAGGACGTTGGTGGTTCATGGGTACGGGGCGTCGGGCACCGGCCGCACCGGCGGCGTGCCGCTCGCGGCGTGCTCAGTCGGGAGCGGGCCGGCGGCGCGCCGACCGGGCGGCGGTGGTCGTCGCAGGGACAGGTGATTCCGCCGCGACGTGGGACTCGGCCGACGCCTCCGACTCCGCCGCGACGGGCGACTCCGCCGCGGGCCCGGGATGGGCGCGGTCGACGCCGCGCCGGGCGGCGCAGGCCAGCACCAGCGCGGCGCCGATCACCGCGGCCGCGCGCAGGTCGACGCCGGGGTGCCAGCCGAGCTGGCCGTACGAGTCTTCGGCGAAACCGTTGAGCGACAGCAGCGAAGTCCCCGCGGCGATCAGGCCGAGGGAGACCGTGCTCTCGAAGCCGACCACGCCGACGACCAGCGCCAGCACGGCGACCTCCGCCGACAGCTGCGAGCCGGAGCTCGTGTGGCCGGGGATGCCGCAGACCGCCACCGGCGCGAACAGGGCGGGGATCGCGAGGAACCCCGCCGGACGCCGTTGGGTCACCCGCACCCGACCGTTGTGCACCGTTCGCTCCTTCGCCTGTTCGGGACCGTCGCAGGCGACACTGCTCCGGCGTCGAGGCGAGCGACAACGGTTCTCACGGGACGCTAACGGTGTCCCCGGCGTTTCTCACGGGCCGCTAACGGCAGCCGGCGCGGTGTTAGAGCAGCGTTAGAAAGGTCGTTCGCCGCGTGAGCGCCGTGTGATAACCGCGGCCCGGCGGCCGGGACGCGGGCATCGTGATCGGTGTCGGGCCGTCGTGGTCCGCGGAGAGGACGCACGGTGTCGTGGGTCATCCGGTCCCGTGTGGACCGTGGCACTGTCCGGAGTGGACGGTGACGGCGGTCGTGCCGGTCCGGCGCGGCGTGCGCACCTGGCTGCTCGCCGGCGCCGACCACCGGCCGACCCGGGAGCCGGGGCCGCACGCGGTGCCCCCGCCGCACCGGCGGCACGCGTGGTGGCAGGTGATGTGCCTGACCGGCGTCGACTACTTCTCCACCCTGGGCTACCAGCCGGGCATCGCCGCGCTGGCCGCCGGCGTGCTCTCGCCGATCGCGACGCTGGTGCTGGTCGCGGTCACCCTGGCCGGCGCGCTGCCGGTGTACCGGCGAGTGGCCGGCGAGAGCCCGCGCGGCGAGGGCTCGATCGCCATGCTGGAACGGTTGCTGCCGTTCTGGCGCGGCAAGCTGTTCGTGCTGGTGCTGCTGGGATTCGCCGCGACCGACTTCCTCATCACGATGACGCTGTCGGCGGCCGACGCGACCGCGCACGTGGTGGAGAACCCGTTCGTCGGCAGCGCGCTGCGGGGTCACGAGGTCGCCGTCACGCTGGTGCTGCTCGCGCTGCTCGGTGGCGTGTTCCTGAAGGGCTTCTCCGAGGCGATCGGCATCGCCGTCGCCCTGGTGGCCGTCTACCTGGCGCTCAACATCGTGGTGGTCGTGGTCGCGCTGAGCCACGTGATCGGCCACCCGGTCGTGGTCGGGGACTGGACCACCGCGCTGACCGGGAAATACGGCGATCCGCTTGTCATGGTGGGGATCGCGCTGCTGGTGTTCCCGAAGCTGGCGCTGGGGCTGTCCGGGTTCGAGACCGGGGTCGCGGTGATGCCGCTGGTCCGCGGTGCCCCGACCGACACCGAGCGGAACCCGGCCGGCCGTATCGCCGGCGCCCGCCGGCTGCTCACCACCGCCGCGCTCATCATGAGCGCGTTCCTCGTCACGACCAGCTTCGTCACCACACTGCTCATCCCGGCCGACGAGTTCCAGCCCGGCGGCGCGGCGAACGGGCGGGCGCTGGCGTACCTGGCCCACGAATACCTGGGCGGCGCGTTCGGCACGGTCTACGACGTCTCGACGATCGCGATCCTCTGGTTCGCCGGCGCGTCGGCGATGGCCGGACTGCTCAACCTCGTCCCGCGCTACCTGCCCCGGTACGGCATGGCGCCGGACTGGGCCCGCGCCGTCCGCCCGCTGACCCTGGTCTTCACCGCGATCGCGTTCCTCGTCACCTGGCTGTTCGATGCGAACGTGGACGCGCAGGGCGGCGCGTACGCCACCGGCGTGCTGGTGCTCATCTCCTCCGCCGCGGTGGCCGTCACGCTGTCGTGCTGGCGGAAGAGGCAGCGCCGGGCGACGCTCGCCTTCGGCCTGATCGCCGCGGTGTTCGTCTACACCACCGGCGCGAACGTGGCCGAGCGGCCGGACGGTGTGAAGATCGGCGCCTGCTTCATCGCCGGGATCCTGCTCGTCTCGCTCGTCTCCCGGGTGCGGCGGGCGTTCGACCTGCGGGTGACCGGCGTGACGCTCGACCCGATGGCCGAGCTGTTCATCCGGGACACCGCCCGCCGGGAGATCACGCTGATCGCGAACGAGCCGGGCTGCCGCGACCACACCGACTACCGGGCCAAGCTCGGGCAGGTGGTCAGGGACCACCACCTGCCCTCCGAGCACGATGTGGTCTTCGTCGAGGTCACCGTCACCGACCCGTCCGACTTCGAGACCGAGCTGTTCGCCCGCGGGGAGATCCACCAGGACCAGCGGGTGCTCGCGGTCACCGGCTCCTCGGTGCCGACCGCGCTCGCCGCGCTCGTGCTGCACGTGCGCGACCTGACCGGCCGGCGCCCGCACCTCTACTTCGGCTGGACCGAGGGCAGCCCGCTCGCGAACCTCCTCCGCTACCTGGTGCTGGGGCAGGGCGAGGTCGCGCCGGTCACCCGGGAGATCCTGCGCCGGGCCGAGCGGGACCGGGCCCGCCGCCCGCACGTCCACGTCGGCTGAGAGGTCACCGGCGCGCGCCCGCCGTCTGCTCGGCATACCAGGCGTCGAGCGCGGTGAAGAACTCGGCCGGCTGGTCGTACCAGGGGAAGTGGGCGCTGCCGGCCAGCTCCACCAGGTGCGCGCCGGGCACCCGGCGGGCGATCCGGCGGGCCTGCGCCGGCGGGAGGAGCACGTCGTACGAGCCGGCGACGACCAGCGTGGGCGCGGTGATCGCGGCCAGCCGGTCGACGGCGCTCCAGGCGGCTTGCACCTCCATCGACCGGGCCATCGTCGCCGGCGCCGGGACGACCGCGCTCATCCGCCGGGCCAACTCGGCCACCGGGTAGCGGTGCACGTAGTAGTGCAGCACCGGCAGCATCGCGGCGGCCGCCTCGGCGACCGAGGCCGGAGCCGAGGCGAGCGCCGCGGCCAGGTCGGCCGGCACCGGCGCGCCGAGATCGGCCGGGTCCTCGCCGGCACCGAGGCCGCCCGGTCCGGTGCAGACCAGCACCAGGCTGCGGACCCGGTCCGGGTGCCGGATCGCCAGCTCCTGCCCGATGAACCCGCCGTACGAGTGGCCGATCACGTGCACCCGGTCGGCTCCCAGGTGGTCTGCCATGGCGACCGCGTCGTCGGCCAGCTGGGGCATGGTCAGCGTGGCCAGCGGCGGCCGGGCGGACCGGCCGTTGCCGCGGTGGTCGTAGCGGACCACCCGCAGCCGGTCGCCGAGCCGGTCGAACTCCCGGTAGAGCGACTGGTCCAGGCCCAGCCCGCCGTGCAGGACGAGGCAGACCGGACCGGTTCCGACCTCGTCGTACCGGAGCGTGGTGCCGTTGATCGCCGCGGTGCTCATCGCGTCCTCCCGTCCGCCGGTGTCGACCGGAGGGCGCCAGATCGGACCTGGCCGCCCGCCAGACCGGATCGCGCGCCCATCAGGGTGTCCCGACTGTGTCTCGAGCGCGGAGGTGGACCATGACGACCGACAGGAGCCCGGAGGACGTGCTGGGGCAGCTGACCGCCGATCTGGGCGGCTCGCTGGGGACGGTGCTGACCGGCCTCGGCATCCGCTGCGGCCTGTGGGAGGCGCTCGCCGGCGCCGGGCCGCTGTCCGCGGCCGAGGTGGCCCGGCGCGCCGGCATCGTCGAGCCGTACGCGCGGGAGTGGCTGCGGGCCCAGGCCGCCGGCGGCTACCTCGACTACCACCCGGCGACCGACCGGTTCACGCTGCCGGAGCCGGTCGCGGTGGCGCTGCTGCAGGCGCCCGGCGGCGCGCTGGTGGATGCGTGCCTGTCGATGTTCGCCTCGATGGGCGCCGGGTTCGCCGAGTTCGAGCAGGCGTTCCGGGCCGGCCGGGGGTACGGCTGGGACCGCCGCGACGCGACCTACTGGCAGGGCACGGACGGGCTGACCAGGGCGATGCTGCCGCCGGCGGTGCTGGCCGGCGCGGTCGAGCGGCTGCCCGGGATCGCCGACCGGCTGCTGGCCGGCGGCCGGGTCGCCGACGTCGGCTGCGGGTACGGGGCGCCGACGATCATGCTCGCCCAGGCGTTCCCGGCGGCGCAGGTCACCGGGTTCGACTACCACGACGCGTCGGTGGCGGCCGCCCGCAAGGCGGCGGCCGAGGCCGGGGTCGGGCCCCGGGTCGGCTTCGAGGTCGCGGCCGCCGCCGAGCTGCCGGGTGGCGGGTACGACCTGATCACCTTCGTCGACTCGCTGCACGACCTCGGTGACCCGGTCGGCGCGCTCACCCGCGCCCGCGGTGCGCTCGCTCCCGGCGGCGCGGTGCTGCTGGTCGAGCCGCCCGGGGCGGACGGCGTGACCGGCAACCTCACCCCGGTGGGGCGGATGTTCTACGCGGTCTCGACGCTGGTCTGCACCCCGAACGCGCTGTCCCAGGGCAGCTCCGCGCTGGGCACGCTGGCCGGGCCGGCCCGGCTCACCGAGACCGCCCGCGCCGCCGGGTTCGGCACCGTGCGCCCGGTCGAGACCGACGCGCCGATGAACCTGATGCTCGAGCTGCGGGACTAGGTCCGGTCACGGCACGATCGTGCTGTGGCCACGCTGGAGGGGCGTGCCGACGCGCTCCGCACCGCCCGGGCCGCGCTGGCGGCGGCGCTCGCCGGCGACGGCCGGCTGGTGCTCGTCGCCGGCGAGCCGGGCATCGGCAAGAGCGCGCTGCTCGGCGAGCTGGCCCGGGAGGCCGGCCGGCGCGGGGCGCTGGTGCTGGCCGCGGTCTGCTGGGACGGGCCGGCGGTGCCGGCGTACTGGCCGTGGATCCAGCTGCTGCGGGCGGCCAGGGCTGCGGGCGCCGAGCTGGGGGCGGCCGCCGACCTGGTCGAGCGGCCCGCGGCACCGGCGCCGACCCCGGCGATGGCGGCGGCTGATGCGCGGTTCCGGCTGGCCGAGTCGGTCGTGACGGCGCTCGCCGGGCTGGCCGCGCGCCGCCCGCTGGTCCTGGTCGTCGACGACCTGCAGTGGGCCGACGAGCCGTCGCTGCGGCTGGTCGAGTTCGCCGCCGCCCACCTGCGGTACGCCCGGGTGCTGCTGCTCGGCGCCTACCGGGACACCGAGCTGGCGAGGCCGCCGACCGACCGCGGCACCGTGCTGCCGCTGTCCGGGCTCGACCCGGCCGGCGTGGCGGCGGTCGTCGCCGCGGTCACCGGGGAGCCGTCCGACCCGGAGCTGGCGGCGCGGCTGCACCGGCGTACCGGCGGCAACCCGTTCTTCGTCCGGGAGCTCGCCCGGCTCGGCTCCGCGGCGGCGCCGGTGACCGTGCGGGACGCGCTGGAGCGGCGGCTGGCCCGGCTGTCCGCCCCGTGCGCGGAACTGGTCACGGTGGCGGCGGTGGGCGGGCCGCGGATCCGGGCGGAGGTGCTCGGCCGGGTGCTGCCGGCCGGGTACGACGTCGGGGCGCTGGTCGAGGAAGCGGTGCGGGCCAGGATCCTGGTCGGTACGGCCGACGGGCCGCGGTTCGCGCACGACCTGTTCCGGGAGACCGCGGCCGACCTGCCGGCGGCCCGGGCGGAGCAGCTGCATGCGCGGATCGGAGCCGCGCTGGCCACGCTGCCCGGGGTGGAGCCGGGGGAGGTGGCCGCGCACCTGGTCGCCGCCCGGCCCACCCGGCCGGCCGCGGTCGCCGACGCGGTCGGCTGGTGCGAGCGGGCCGCGGTCGCGGCCAGCAGCCGGCTCGGCCACGCGGAGGCCGCCACCCATCTCGCGGCCGCCCTGACGCTGCCCGGCACCGGAGCGGGGGAGGGGCGGCGGTTGCTGGGGGAGCTGGCGGAGGCGCAGGACCGGGCCGGCGACACCGCGGCGGCGCGGGCGAGCTTCCGGCGGCTGGCCGCCGAGGCCGCCGCGGCGGCGGACACGGCGGCGGACACGGCGGCGGACACGGCGGGACTGGTCCGGGCGGCGCTCGGCGTGCACCGGCTCGGCTCCCGTACGGCGGCGGAGTTCGCCGAATCGCTCGGCCTGCTGGCCGAGGCGGAGGCGGCATTGCCGGCGGCCGCCGACCGGGACCGCTGCGCCCTGCTCGCCGCGCGGGCCGGGGACCTGGTGCACGCCGGCTGGAACAGCGCCCCGGACGCGACCGCCGCCGGCGTGGCCGGCCGTGCGCTCGAGCTGGCCCGCCGGGTCGGCGACCCCGCCCTGCTGGCGACCGCGCTGCTCGCGGCGCACGACGCCCGCTGGCGGCCGGGCACCGCGGCCGACCGGCTGCCGATCGCGGACGAGATGGTCGAGGCGGCGGCCGGCGACCCCGAGCTGCTGGCCCAGGCCGTGCTGCTGCGGGCGACCGCGCTGCTCGAGCTGGGCGACCCGGCCGCCCGGGCCGAGCTGCGGGCGTACGCGGAGGCGTCCGCCCGGCTCGGCCACGCCCGCGGCCGGCACGCGGCGCTGACCCGCAGCGCGACCGCCGCGCTGCTCGACGGCGACCTCGACGCCGCGGCCCGGCTCGCCACCGAGGGTCTGGACCTCGGGCTGGCGATGGGTGCGCCGGAAGCGATGCCGGTCTTCCTCACGCTGCGCGCCGCGCTCGCCATGGCCGGCGGGCCGCCGCCGCCGGAGGACGTGCCGGCGGCCATCCCGCCGGAGGACCCGGCGTGGCCGGTGCGCCCGATCCTGGCCGCCGCCGCGGCCGCCGGCGCCGGCCGGGTCGCCGACGCCAGGGCCGCGCTGGCCGGCTGGCGGATGTCGGCGCTGCCCGAGCTGCACGACCTTGAGTGGGTGGTCGTCGCCGCGGTCGGGGTCACCGCCGCCGGCACCGAGCGGCAGCGGGCCGACTGCTACGCCAGGCTCGCCCCGTACGCGGGCTCGCACGTCGTGGTCGGCGGCTGCGCAGCGTACTACGGCCCGGTCGACCACCACCTCGGCCTGCTCGCTGCCGCGCTGGGCCGCACCGCCGACGCCGCCGCCCACCGGCGGGCCGCGCTGGCCGCGAGCGAGCGGCTCGGCACGCCGGCCTGGACCGCCACGATCAGCGCCGTCGCGGACGGCGCGCCGGGCCTCCCACCGCCGCAGGGCACGCCGGCCGCGTGGGCTACGCCGGCCGGGCCGGCGGCGCTGGCCGGGCAGACGGCGCAGGCTGCGCTGGCGGTGCCGGTGGTTCCGGGCGCGTTCCGGCGGGACGGCGAGACCTGGACGCTCGGGTACGCCGGCCGCGAGGTGCACCTCGCCGACGCCAAGGGACTGCACGACCTGGCCACGCTGCTGGCCAACCCCGGCGCCGAGGTCACCGCGTACCGGCTGTGGGGCGGCGGCCCGGGCGGGCCGCCCGGTGCGGACCCGGTGCTGGACGAGCGGGCCCGGGCGGCGTACCGGCGGCGGCTGGCGGAGCTGGACGAGCTGCTGGACGCGGCCGACGCCCGCGGCGACCCGGCGGCGTCGGACCGGGCCCGGGCCGAGCGGTCGGCGCTGCTGGCCGAGCTGGCGGCCGCGACCGGGCTCGGCGGCCGGCGGCGCCGGCTCGGCGACGAGGACGAGCGGGCCCGCAAGGCTGTCACCGCCCGGATCCGGGACGTGCTGCGGCGCATCCGTGCCGTCCACCCCGAACTGGCCGACCACCTCGACGCCTCGGTCTCCACTGGTACGGCCTGCCGCTACACGCCGGCCGAACCAACCAGCTGGCGCCTGAACTAGTGCCCGCGTCAGAAGTCCTCGCACCGCTTCCCGGCGCCCAGACGACGACCGGCGGCGTTGTCGTCGCGGCCGATACAACCCCGGTATCGGCCACTCCTCCGCCTTGCCGGACGCCGTCTGGATCACCGGGAACCGGCAC
>Ga0111538_10009603_pt1 | contig 12898 bp, 14 predicted proteins | sample SoiMethybrSBSTD1_FD_79669 | JGI IMG/M metagenome (GOLD analysis project Ga0111538, IMG submission 79669) | Bulk soil microbial communities from a Populus tree surrounding site in Tennessee, USA - Soil MetaG P. TD hybrid SBSTD1 (version 2)... | ecosystem: Environmental > Terrestrial > Soil >...
GCGCAGGAGCGCGCGAATGTCGGGGTCGTGCGGCTGCGCGGTCAGCGGGTCGACGAAGAAGAACACGGCGTCGACCGAGCCCGTCTCCACGCGCGCCGCGATCTGTGCATCACCGCCCTCGGGCCCGCTCAGCAGCACCTCGACCTCCAGCCCGACCTTGTCGCGCATGAGGCGCGCGGTGTGCCGCGTCGCCATCATGACGAACTGGGCGAGCGTGTCCCGGTTGAAGGTCGCCCAGGCCACGAGATCGACCTTGCGGTTGTCGTGGGCGATCAGCGCCAGGCTGCGCAGGGGCGTACTCATCGCGCCGCTCGGTCCGTCGGCAACGCGGCGGCAATCCGGTCGCAGTATGCGGCCACCTCCCGATCGCCGAGCGCCGCGAAGGCGCGGGCGACCGCGCGGACCCCCCGCACCGACCCCTGACGCTCGGCCTGCATCAGCGCCGCCATGTAGGCGTGCCGCGCATTCGGCCGGGCGCCGTCCGGATGGCCGCTGACCTCGCCGATCCTCACGAAGGCTTCGCCGGCCGCCAGCAACGCTTCCCACCGACGGCTGGCCACCGCCACGCCGTACGCGTCTTGCCACGAGCGCACCGCATCGCTGACGTCACCTCGCGCGAGCGCCTCGTCGACGACAGCGAGATAGTCCTTCCAGGTCAGCTCGGGCCCGACAGTTCCCGTGTCGTGACTCGTGAGCCAGCCGACCGACCCGGGCCCGAGCGCGACCGCGGATACCATCGCCACGGCGACGAGGCCGCCGAGTCCCAGGCAAATCGCCGATCGTGATCCTGCGAAACCCTCACCCTGCCGCATCCTGTTACCTCCTTTCGCTTTCGTTGCTCGATCGACACCACAAAGGGCGCCGTGGTCGGAGCCATCTGACCCCAGCGCCCTTGCCAGCGGACGACGCCGTCGCGACGTTTCGGCTGCAGTACATATGCCACACCGCGTCATGAAAGCGTGAGTCTAAAATAATCTAAATAGAATCAGGCTCTTACAGCGTCGCCTGGCGTCGAATCGAGCTGGTCCGAACTGCTACCGGCGAGGGCACCGGGGACCTGGGCTGACGGTTCCGAGTGCAGCTGCTCCGGCTACGCCTCCGCGACCAGGCGCGGCACGATCTCGCTGATCGAGCCACGCAGGACGGCGTCGGCGAGCCCGTCCATGTCGGTCGGCTCGGCGTTGACGATCACCACGCGCGCGCCCGACTCCTTGGCCGCCGGCACGCAGCCGGCGACGGGAAAGACCGAGAGCTTGGTGCCGATGGCCAGCATCAGATCGCAGTCGCGCGACGCGCGCTCCGCGCGCCGGAGATCCTCGGGGATGAGCGATTGGCCGAAGGAGATCGTCGCCGACTTGAGAATCCCGCCGCACGTGCGGCACGGCGGATCCTCCTCGCCGGCACGCACCCGAGCCAGCGCGCGCTCCATCGCTGCCCGCTCGCCGCAGGCCAGGCACACCACCTCCCGCGTGGTGCCATGCACCTCGACCACTCGATCGGGCGCCGAGCCGGCGGCCAGGTGCAGGCCATCCACGTTCTGGGTGATGAGCATGTCGAGCTTGCCGCGGCGCTCGAGCGCGACGAGGGCGCGATGGCCGGCGTTGGGCTGCGCCTCCCACGAACGCGACTCGAGACGGCTGCGCCAGGCCCGCTTGCGTACCTCGCGATCGGCCACGTAGTGCTGGATCGTCGCCTGCTTCTCGGCTTCCGGATTCTTCGTCCAGACGCCCTGCGGGCCACGAAAATCGGGGATGCCGGAGTCGGTGGAGATGCCGGCGCCGGTCAGCACCACCACCCGCTGCGCCTGCTCGATCCATCCGCGGACCCGTCGGATCAATGTCTCGAGATCCTGCTCGTCTGTGGTCATGGTGGCGTTACTTTAAACGGGCAGGCCCACCCGCATAAACTGGTACTGCGAGCCCATGAAAGAATCGCTTCCCGAGCCGCTGCCCGACGACCCGCTGCCGCTGATCGAGGCCTGGCTGGCCGAGGCGTCCGCCGCCTCGCGCAACGCCACCGCGATGACACTGGCCACCGTCACCCCTGACGGCCGGCCGGCCGCCCGCATGGTGATCTGCCGCGGCTTCGACGCGCGGGCCGGCTGGCTCGTCTTTTACACCGACCGCGAGAGCGAGAAGGGCCACGAGCTCACCAAGAATCCGCGCGCGGCTCTGGTGTTTCACTGGGCCGCGTTCGAGCGCCAGGTGCGCGTCGAGGGACCGATCACCCTCGCGCCCGACGCCGACTCCGACCGCTACTGGGTCACCCGCCCGCGTGACGCGCGCGTCGCCGCCGTGGCCAGTCTCCAGAGCCAGCCGATCGCGACGCGTGCGGAGCTGCTGACGCGCGTGGCCGAGGCCGACCGCGGCGGCGACGAGGTCCCGCGGCCGGCGCGCTGGGGCGGCTATCGGGTGTGGGCCGAGCGCGTCGAGCTGTGGGTTGGTCAGCCGGCACGCGTGCACGATCGCGCGCGCTGGATCCGCGCGCTCACGCCGGCCGGCGACGGCTACGCCGGCAGCGCGTGGCGCGCCACGCGGCTGATGCCGTGACCACCGCGATCGAGGTCCAGGAGCGCGTCGCGCTGGGCCCGCTGACCACGCTCGGCGTGGGCGGAGCGGCGCGCTGGTTCGTGCACGCGCCCGACGAGGCGACGGTCCAGTCGGCGCGGGGGTGGGCGCGGGAGCGCCGGGCCGAGCTCCGCGTGCTCGGCGGCGGCTCCAACCTGGTCGTCGCCGACGAGGGCGTGGACGCGGTGGTCGTGCAGATCGCGCTGCGCGGCGTGCGAACCCAGGAGGTCGACGGCGCAGTGGAGCTGACCGCCGCGGCCGGCGAGCCCTGGGACGGCGTGGTGCGCGCCGCAGTCGAGCGGGGCTGGGCCGGGCTCGAATGCTTGAGCGGCATCCCGGGCCTGGTGGGCGCGACCCCGATCCAGAACGTCGGCGCCTACGGCCAGGAAGTCAGCGACACCATCACGGCGGTGCGCGCGCTCGACACGGAGAGCGGCGAGATCTCCACCGTGCCCGCCGCGGCGTGCGGCTTCACCTACCGCGACAGCATGTTCAAGAGCCGGCAGGCGGGACGGTGGATCGTGCTCGCGGTCACGTACCGGCTGCGGCCCGGCGGCGCGCCCACCACGACGTACGCCGACGTCCAGCGCCAGCTGGCCACGAAGGCCGGAGCGCGGCCGACGCTGGCCCACGTTCGCGAGACGGTGCTGGCCATCCGCCGCTCCAAGTCGATGGTCCTCGACGATCCCGAGGATCCCAATCGCCACTCCTGCGGCTCGTTCTTCCTCAACCCGATCGTCCGTGCCGTCGACGCCGAGGGTGTGACCGCGCGGGCCGGCGATCCCACGATGCCCCGCTGGCCGCAGCCCGACGGGCGCGTGAAGCTATCGGCCGCGTGGCTCATCGAGCGCGCGGGCTTTACGCGGGGGACACGCGCCGGCGCGGTCGGCCTCTCCACCCAGCACACGCTCGCCCTCGTGGCCCACGAAGGCGCGCGGGCGCGTGACGTGCTCGCCTTCGCGCGCCGCGTGCAGGAGGCCGTCGAGACGCGGTTCGGCGTCCAGCTCACGCGCGAGCCCGTCCTCTGGGGGCGCTGACCTCCCTTTCGTCGCGTCCGCTTGCCGAGGGCAGCCGGGCGTGATTGCATTGGGCGGGCTACGAGCCCCAATCTCAGGAGGACCCCATGGGTGAGATGCTGACGTTGACGGCCGAGGACGGCCACCGCCTGTCGGCCTATCGCGCGATGCCCGCCGGCACGCCGCTCGGCGGGATCGTCGTCGTGCAGGAGATCTTCGGCGTGAACTCGCACATCAAGAAGGTGACCGACGGTTTCGCGGCCGACGGCTACGTGGCCCTGGCCCCCGCGCTCTTCGATCGCGTCGAACGCGGCTTCGAGACCGGTTACCAGCCCGCCGACATCGAGCGGGGCCGCATGGTGCGCGGCAAGCTGCAGACCGAGGACGCGGTGAAAGACACCCAGGCCGCGGTGAAGGAGCTGCAGAAGGCCGGGCTCAAGGTCGGCGTGGTCGGCTACTGCTTCGGCGGCACGATCGCGTGGCTGGCCGCCACGCGCATCGACGGGGTGGTAGCCGCGTCGTCGTTCTACGGCGGCGGGGTGGCCGACGCGGCCGGCGAGCAGCCGAAGTGCCCGGTGATCTTCCACTTCGGCGAGACGGACCAGTCGATCCCCAAGGACCACTGGGATCGCATCAAGGCGCAGCATCCGAAGATCCCGATGCACATCTATCCGGCCGGCCACGGCTTCAGCTGCGACGAGCGCGGATCCTTCCACGAGCCGAGCGCCAAGCAGGCGCGCCAGCGCACGATCGACTTCTTCCGCCAGCACGTCGGCTAGCGCGCGGGCGGCTGAAAAGGGCCCATCTGCTTCGTTAGCGACCCGCGCCGCACGCTCAACGTACGGGCAGTACGCCTCGCGTGCGGCGCGGGTCGCCGCCTCGCATCTGGACCCTTTTCAGCCGCCCGCGGCAGTTGGCGTCCGTCTAGTCGGTCAGCCCACACACCTTGCGCGTGGCGCGGACCAGTGACTCCATCCGTGTGAGGTCGTGTTGCAACGCCTCCGGTGTCCGGCCGGTGGCGGCCAGGACGTCGGTGATCGTCTCGGCGAATTTTTCGGGGCGCAGGCGGAAGGTGGCAGCGGCGGCCACCGAGCCCTTCTCGTTCAGGAAGTAGCGCCCGTTCAGGGCGAAGAGCGCCTGAACGAGGCACGCGGCGCAGCGGAACAGGCAGCCGGCGACGTAGAAGGTGTCGCCACGGTCGGGAGCCTTGGCGGCGTTCTCCAGCGCGAACTGTGCCTCCCACAGATTGCGCTGGACCGCCGTCTCGCGCAGCTTGGGGGGATACGGCACTGTCCGCGTCTGCAGCGCGACGAAGGTGCCCTGACGATCGACCAGCACGTGCGAATGGTGCACTTCGCCCATGTACATGTGCGTGTGAAACGCGTGGGGATGCCCCGGCTGGTAGTAAGAAGTGTATCGCCCGTCCACACAATCCGCGATCACCCCGCCGACCCTGGCGAGGTCGCGGTAGATCCAGTCCACGCGCGCGCCGCCGATCACGAGCCAGCCGCCGCCGTTGATCCACGGCCCCCAGCCGCCGAAGTCGGTCAGCAGATCTGTGCCGTGGCGATCGTCGAGCTCGCGAGCGATCTCGCGCAGCGCCGAGACGGCGAACGGTCGCGCCGGGTCGTAGTAGAGCCCGAGGTCGACGTCCGAGCGCGCGTCGGCCACGCCACGAGCCGCCGAGCCCCCGAGCACGACCGCCGCGACGCCGCTGACGGTCTGCAGGCGCTCGGCGACCCGGAGCGCCACTTCTGGAACGGCCACCGTGTCGTGCACGTCGATCAGCCTCGGCGCCAGCTTCGCAGAACGCGGTCCCGAATTGAAGGGCCACGGCCCCGGCCGCTCCGGCTTGCCGCGCCCTGGACGCTATGTCACGATGTGCTCCGCTCGCCCGATGAATCCCCCATTTCCGCGATGAGTGTTTCATTTCCGCGCACCAGACCGGCGAGGCGCGAGCCGGCCCGCGAGCCCGGGCTCCGTCGGGTGCTGGGGTTTCGCGACGTCGTGGGGCTCACGGTGGGCACGGTGGTGGGCGTCGGGATCTTCCGTACGCCCTCGCTGGTGGCGGAGCACGCCGGCAGCACCGGGCTGGTGCTGCTCGCCTGGCTGGCCGGTGGGCTCATCTCGCTCATCGGCGCGCTCTGCTACGCCGAGATGGCCTCGGCCTATCCCAGCACCGGCGGCGACTATCACTACCTGACGCGCGCCTTCGGCCGGCGCGTGGGCTTTCTCTTCGCCTGGGCCCGCCTCAGCGTCGTGCAGACCGGGGCCATCGCGTTGCTGGCCTTCGTCCTCGGCGACTACGCCGCGCAGATCCTCCCGCTCGACAGCGTGCTGGGGCCGCTCGGGGTGTGGGCGTCACCGTTGTATGCCGCGCTCACCGTGGTCGTGCTCACCGCGTCGAACCTCGCCGGGATCCGCCACGGCGCGGCCACTCAGAACGTGCTCACCAGCATCGAGATCTGCGGCATCCTGCTCGTCGTCGTCGCCGGCCTGCTGGCGGCCCCGGCCGACGCGCCGCGCACGGTCGCGGGGGCCCCGCCGACCGCCGCCCTCGGCCTCGTCATGGTGTTCGTCCTTCTGACGTACGGCGGATGGAGCGAGGCCGCCTACCTGTCGGGTGAGGTCCGGGATCCCGGACGCACGATGGTCCGCGCGCTCGTGACGAGCCTCGTCCTCATCACCAGCCTCTACCTGCTGGTCAACTGGACGTTCCTGGCCGCGCTCGGCGTCGGCGGGGTGGCCAGCTCCAAGGCCGTGGCCACCGACGTGGTGCATCGGGCACTCGGTACTCACGGTGCTCGCCTGATCGGTCTGCTCGTCGTCATCTCGAGCCTGACCTCGGCCAACGCCGCCATCTTCACCGGGGCGCGCACGTGCTATGCGCTGGGGCGCGACTTCAGGGCGTTCGCTTTCGTCGGTCGCTGGCGGGCGGCCTCCGGCACACCGGCCAACGCGCTGATGGCGCAGGGAGCCATCGCGCTGGCGCTCGTCGCCGTGGGCGGCCTCACCCGGCGCGGGTTCGAGACGATGGTCGAGTACACCGCGCCCGTGTTCTGGCTCTTCCTGTTTCTCACCGGCATCGGCCTCATCGTGCTGCGCTGGCGCGATCCGGCCCGGCCACGCCCGTTCCGGGTCCCCCTGTATCCACTGACGCCGCTCGTGTTCTGCGCCAGCAGCGGCTATCTCGTCTACGCCACCCTCGCCTACGCCGGCCCCGGCGCCCTCGTCGGGGCCGCCGTGCTGGCGCTCGGCCTCGTGCTGCTCGCCCTCACCGGCGGCCGACCGGCCCGGCCGGTCGCGCCGCCGCATCCCGAAGGAGGATCCTGACATGTGGCTCCGCCGAGTCCCCGCGCTCCTGCTGCTCGTGCTGCTCGCATGCGTCAGCGCCTCCACCGCGCAGTCGCGGCAACCGGAGGTGCCGTACGTCCCGACCGATGACAAGGTCGTCGCCGAGATGCTCAAGGTCGCCAACGTGGGGAAGAACGACGTGCTGTACGACCTCGGCTCCGGCGACGGTCGCATCGTCATCACCGCGGCCAAGCAGTTCGGCACGCGCGGCGTTGGAGTGGACATCGATCCCGTGCGGGTCAAGGAAGCCAACGAGAACGCGGCCAAGGCCGGCGTGACCGATCGCGTCCGCTTCGTGCAGCAGGATCTCTTCGAAACCGACATCCGGGAGGCGACGGTCGTCACGCTCTATCTCCTGCCGGAGGTCAACCTGCGCCTGCGGCCCAAGCTCCTGAAGGACCTCAAGCCGGGAACGCGCCTGGTCTCGCACAACTACGACATGGGCGACTGGGCGCCGCTCAAGACGATCATCGTGAACCTCCCCGAGACCAGCCACACCGTCTACTACTGGCTCGTCCCGCCGGCCGGCACCGTGCGCTGAGCGACTGCGCCGGCGTGGCCAGCGGGCCACCCGTCCGTCCGTTCTGGCTCGCGGCGGCGAGCCCCCCCGCGGCCGGCGCGGCGTTGCCCGCGCACGCGGAGGTCGCGGTGCTGGGCGCCGGCATCGCCGGGTGCCTGGCCGCGCTCGTGCTGGCGCACGCCGGCGCCCGGGTGGTGGTGCTCGACGAGCGGCATCCAGGTCAGGGCGCCACCGGGCGGAGCGCCGGCTTTCTCATCCGCGGCACCGCGGACCATCCCGCGCGCGTGGCCGCGAGCCTCGGCGACGAGGGCACGCTCGCGCTGTGGCAGTACACCGTCGCGAGTCTCGACGCGCTGATCGCGCTGGTGGACCAGGACGGCCTGGCGTGCGGCCTCCGCCGCACGGGTGGCCTGGTGCTCGCGCTCGATGCCGACGAGGCGCGCGATCTCGAGGCCTCGGCCGCGCTCGTCGGCCGGGTCGGCTCCCGGGGCGAGGTCTGGAGCGCGGGCGACGTCGCGCACCGCACAGGCTTTGCCGGCTTCACGGCGGGCTGGTTCCGTTCCGACGACGCGATGCTCGATCCGGCGCGCCTGTGCGCGGCGCTGGCGATCGCCGCCGAGCGCGCGGGCGCGTGCCTCGTGACCGGGGTGCGCGTGCTCCAGGTGGACGACACTCGTCAGGGACCGCTGAGCGTTCACACGGAGCGCGGCGTCATGGGCGCCGATCGCGTGCTGCTGGCCGTGAACGCCGCGCTGCCGCGTCTGGATCCTCGCTTCGCTGGCGTCGTCACGCCGGTGCGCGCCCAGATGCACGTCACGGCCCCGGATCCGAACGGCCCGTCGCTGCGCTGGCCCGTCTACGCGCATCACGGCTACGAGTACTGGCGCCAGGAGCCCGGCGGCGAGCTGCTCTTCGGCGGCTGCCGCTGGGCGGAGCCGGCCGCCGAGCGCGGCGTGATCGACGACGCGAGCGTCTCCGAGACTGTGCACACTGCGCAGCGCGATTTCGTCCGCCGGCACCTTCCGGCCTTCGCGCCGCTGGCGCCGACGGCGCGCTGGACGGGCATCATGGCGTACACCCCGGATGGCCTGCCGCTGGTCGGCGCCGTACCCGGCCGCGATCGACGGTGGGTCTGCGCGGGGTGGAACGGTCATGGCCTGGCCCTGGCGCCGCGGTCGGCCGCGCTGGTGAGCGACGTGATGCTCGGCCGGCGTCCGCTCACCGACCTTCCGGCGATGTTCGCGCCGGCGCGCTTCACCACGATTCCGTCATCCTGAACCGTCACCACGCATGACGGAAGCAGTGCTAGTCTTGGGCGTCGAGCGATCAGACATGGCGGCCGCCTCGCGTACTGCGCCCACGACCGTCCTTCTCGTCCGTCACGGCCTGACGCCGACGACGGGGAAACTCCTGCCCGGCCGCTCGGCCGGCCTGCACCTGTCCGACGAGGGGCAGCGTCAGGCCGAGGCCGCGGCCCGGCGCATCGGCAAGCTCGAACGCGTGGCCGCCATCTATTCGTCACCGCTCGAGCGCGCGCGCGAGACGGCCCTGTCCATCGCCAAGGTCCGCGGCCTGGCGCTGCGCATCGAGCGCGGGCTGCTCGAGCTGGACATCGGGGAGTGGACCGGCAGCAGCCTGGCCCGGGTGAGCCGCAAGCCCGAATGGCAGCAGGTTCAGCGCTATCCCAGCGGCTTTCGCTTTCCCGGCGGCGAGTCGTTCACCGAGATGCAGGCGCGGATCACCGGCACGCTGGCGGCGCTGGTTGCCCGCCACCGCGGCGGCACGATCGTCGCCGTCTCGCACGCCGATCCGATCAAGGCGGCGCTGGCCCACGCGCTCGGCATGCACCTCGATCACTTCCAGCGGCTGGTCATCGCGCCGGCCTCGATCACCACGATCGCCTACGGGGCGACCGGGCCGGTGGTGATCGGTGTGAACGTGCCCGCCGAGGGAACGAGGCCCGCGTGAGCGAATCGTATCGGCTCGATGCTCCGGATCACTTCACGGTCGGCACCGTGGGACCGCCTGGTGAGCGCACGTTCTACCTGCAGGGGCGCGAGGGCCGCTCGCTGGTGACGCTCAAGTGCGAGAAGACCCAGGTGGCCGCGCTCGGCGACTACCTGTCCGGGCTGCTCGCGCGCATGACCGGGGGATCGCCGGCCGCCGGCAAGCCCCAGGCGCTCCTGGAGCCGATCGAAGCGGCCTGGCCCGTCGGCTCGCTCGGCGTCGGCTACGACGAGGCGAGCGATCGCATCATCGTGGTGGCCAACGAGGCGGTGAACGACGAGCAGGAGACGCCGGGCGAGGCGGCCACGGCCCGCTTCGCGATCACCCGCGCGCAGGCGGCGACGTTCGTCGCGCACGCCCACACGCTGCAGCGGGCCGGGCGCCCCACCTGCCCGATGTGCGGCGAGCCGAAGGACGCGACCCACGTCTGCCCGCGCGCCAACGGCCACGTGGTACACCGCGAGTGATGGCCGCGATCGAGCCGCTCGACGTCCTCTCGCGCGGCGCCCTGACCGTGAAAGGGCGGCTGCCGGATAGCAGTAACGCCACGCTGCTGGTCGAGGCCGTGCTGGATGACGTGACCCTGCTGGCCGTCTACAAGCCGATGCGCGGCGAGCGGCCGCTGTGGGATTTCCCGCGCGGATTGTTCCGGCGCGAGATCGCGGCCTGGCATCTCTCGGAGGCGCTCGGCTGGGGCCTGGTCCCGCTGACCATTCCGCGCGAGGGGCCGTACGGCGAGGGCTCGCTCCAGCAGTTCATCCACGCCGACTTCGAGCAGCACTACTTCACGCTGCGTGAGATGCCCGAGCACCTCGAGACGCTCCAGCGCGTGTGCGCGTTCGATCTGATCGCCAACAACGCCGATCGCAAGAGCGGTCACTGCCTGGTGGCCGACAACGCGATCTACGCCATCGACAACGGCCTCTGCTTTCACGTCGAGCCGAAGCTGCGCACGGTCATCTGGGACTTCGCCGGCCAGCCGGTGCCGAAGCCGGCGCTGGCCGATCTGCGCCGGTTCGTCGACAGCCCGGTGCCGGAGGCGCTGCGCGAGCTCCTCGATCCCGACGAGTGCCGCGCGCTGCGCGCCCGCGCGCGGGCGCTGCTGCGCAAGGGGTGCTTCCCCGGCGACCGCACGGGCCAGGGCTATCCCTGGCCGCTGGTGTAACGTGGCGGAGGCCTACCGGCCGTATCTGCCGGCCACCGACATGCCGCGCTTCCTGCGCGAGCTGGCGGAGTTCGTGGGCCTGACCGACGCCGACGTCGCCGCCATCCGGCGGAGCGCGCCGCAGGTGCTGGCCCGCGAGGCCGCGCTCACGGCGGCGCTCTACGAGCACTTCCTGAAATTCCCCGCCACCGCTCGCTTCTTCCTGGGCGCGGACGGTACGCCCGATCAGACGCGCATCGAGCGGCGGCGGCACAGCCTGGCGCGCTGGCTCCGCGAGACCGCACAGGCTGCGCTCACCCACGAGCAAGGCTACTATTTGTTGACCATCGGGCTGTCGCACAGTCATCGCGCGCAGGGGCCGGGCGGGGTGATTCCGGTTCACTTCATGATCGGGGCGATGAGCCTGGCCCAGTCGGCGCTGGCCGAGGCGTTCAGGGTCGAGATGGAACCGGCGGCCGCCCTGGAGGCCAGCGTGGCGTGGAACAAGCTCCTGCTCGTGCACCTCGCCGCACTGCTGCTCGGCTACCTGCCACCCCGCCCCTCGTAGTCGCCGGGCACCCGAGCCCCAGCGCGGGGGCGCCGACTATCGTCGGGCCTGGAGTTGCTCTACAATCTTCCCGGGAGGCGCTCCATGGCCATGGCGGGAAAGACCTTCGATCGGACCCAGGAAGATCTCGGCAACATGATCCACCTCGAGCACGTCAACGTCCGTGTGCCCGACCAGCAGCTGGCCACGCAGTTCTACGTGGTCGCACTGGGCCTGACACGTGACCCGTACCTCATGGTCGGGCTCGAGAACATGTGGATCAACGTCGGCCACTCGCAATTCCACCTGCCGACGGCGGCGGCGCAGGTGCTGCGCGGGTTCACCGGCCTGGTGATTCCCGACTTCGACGAGCTGCCGGCCCGCCTGGCCACCGCGGCCGAGCGGTTGAAGGGCACGAAGTTCTCCTATCACGTCGAGGCTAGCTACGCGGACGTCACCTGCCCGTGGGGGAATCGGTTCCGGCTGCATCCGCCGCAGGAGAAGTTCCCGCGGCTGACGCTCGGCATGCCGTACGTCGAGTTCCCGGTGCGCCAGGGCACGGCCGACGGTATCGCGCGCTTCTACAAGGAGATCATCGGCGCGCCGTCGTGCGTCGTCAGCAACGGCTCGATGGCGGCCGAGGTCGGCGTGGGCCTGTCGCAGAAGCTGATCTTCCGCGAAACCAACGAGCCGCTCGACCCCTACGACGGCCACCACATCGCCGTCTACATCGCGGATTTCTCCGGCCCGCACAAGAAGATGCTGGAGCGCGGGGTCGTCAGCGAGGAGAGCAACCCGTACCAGTACCGCTTCGTCGACATCGTCGATCCCGACAACGGCAAGGTGCTCTTCGAGATCGAGCACGAGGTACGCTGCGTGACACACCCCATGTACCGCCGGCCGCTGATCAACCGCAATCCCGCTCAGCGCCAGCCGACGTACGTGTCGGGGATCGACGCCCGCAGCTTTTGATAGAGATTGGGGGGAGCGCGCCGCTCCCCCCAATTTGCATGGGGGCCTCGACATGGCCCCCTAGCCCCACCGCTCGTCACGCCCCGGGGGACCCGGGGCGCTCCTCGGTCTTGCGTGCACTGCGGGCGACCTCTCTAGGTCCCCGCTCCGATCCAGCCGCGCTCTCAGACCCCCTGCTCGTTCGCCTTCGCCCGTCTCAGACCTGTTCGCTCACGCAGCCCCTGGCGCCTTCGACTCGTTCGGCGATGTGGCGGCGGACTCGGGCGTGGGTGAGACGGTCCGGAGGAACTTGCGCAGGCGGTGCTCGCCGGAGGTCACCGGCTCGTAGCGCGGCGGGTGGTCAGGGCCGGTGCACGAGGGTAAACACTCGATCAGCGCGTCGTAGTTGGGTTGAAAGAAGAAGACGATCGACTGGCGCCGACTGCCCAGCGCCACATCGCGCGGCGGATTGACGACGCGGTGGAGCGTGGAGGCCCAGCGGTCGTTGGTCCAGTGCATCATCAGGTCGCCGATGTTGACCACGAACGCACCCTGCGGCGGCTCGACCTCCACCCAGTCACCGGCGCGGTTCAGCACCTGCAGGCCCCCCGGCACGTTCTCGGACTTGAGAATGGTGAGGGCTCCGTAGTCGGAGTGGGCGCCGGCCCGGAGCTGCCCGGCCGGCGGTGCCACGGGCTGATCCGGATAGTTGATGACGCGGATCCCGCTGATGTGCCGATCGATCTTGTCGGCAAAGAAACGCTCGCGCAGGTCGAGCGCGAGCGCGAACGC
>Ga0111538_10009607_pt1 | contig 12897 bp, 11 predicted proteins | sample SoiMethybrSBSTD1_FD_79669 | JGI IMG/M metagenome (GOLD analysis project Ga0111538, IMG submission 79669) | Bulk soil microbial communities from a Populus tree surrounding site in Tennessee, USA - Soil MetaG P. TD hybrid SBSTD1 (version 2)... | ecosystem: Environmental > Terrestrial > Soil >...
CAGATATCGCAAGAGTATTTGCTCATTATCGAGCGTACGATCATTAAAATAATCCGCAATATATTTCCGCGCATTGTTGACGACGACAAAAGATCGCCGAATCCGACCAGGTCATCAAGCCGCGCGATCGCATGGAGCAGAACCATGCGATCCGCAAAAAGGCGTGACGAAGAGGTCAATGAGATCCGCGCACAACGCGCGCGTCGAGCCCGATGTGCTTCGTGGTCCGCAATATCGAGTTAGCTGGCGGCCACGGCTCGCCCTTTTTTCCGCCTTGCCTATCAAGGCTTCAGCTTCACGCCGACCACGCGCACGAGGCCGTCGGGCAACTGGGTGTAGCCTTCGAGCTTGGCGGAATGGGCGATGATCACCAGGCGATGGTAGAGATAGACGATCGCGCCCTCCTTGAGATATTTGTCCGCGATCTTGGCGTAGACCGCTTTGCGCTCCTCGAGCTTGCTCGCTTTGCGCGCATCTTCGAGCCACTGGTCGACGTCCTTGCTGCAGAAATGGCCATTGTTCTGCGGCGCGCCGCACTTGTGGAAGATGTAGCTGTTGCCGTCGGGATCGATGCGGCCGCTCCAACCGATGAAGTAAGCCTGGAAGCGCCCTTCCTCCGCCTCCTTGAGCGAGGTGGCGAAGTCGGTGACGCGGATCTTCATGTCGAAGCCCGCGTCCTTCGCCATGGCCTGCATGACCTCGGCGACCTGCCGGCTCTCCGGATTGTTCGGGATCATGAAGTCGACGGCCACCGGCGTCGCCACGCCGGCGTCGGCCAGCAGCTTCTTGGCCTTGGCCACGTCGCGGCCGGGGACCGGGAATTGCTGCTGGTAGTAGGGGCTCTTCGGGCTGACCCACTGATTGCCCGGCAGCACCTCGCCGCTGAAGACCACGTCCGAAATCGCCTTGCGGTCGATGGCGGCCTCCAGCGCCTGGCGCACGCGCGGGTCCTTGCCGAAGGGGCCGTTCTTGCCGGCCTCGCCGTTGGCGAGGTTGAGCGTCAAGCCCTGGTAGCCGATCTCGATCTGGGTGGCGAGCTTGAGCTTGGGATCGGCCTTGATCTCGGGGAGATCGGTGGCGAGCGCGCGCTCGATCAGGTCGAGGCTGCCGGATTTGAGGTTGGCCAGCCGCACCGTCGACTCCACGATCGGTCGGAACAGGATGCGATCGATGTGCACATTGGCCGCGTTCCAGTAGCCGGCGAACTTCTCGAGCACGATGCGGTCCTGCTGCACGCGCTCGACGAACTTGAATGGGCCGGCGCACACGGGCTTCAGGCCGAACTTGTCGCCGGCCTCCTTCGCCACCTTCGGGCTCAGCACCATGCCGGCCCGGTCGGCGAGCTGGGCGATCAGCGGCGAGAACGGGTTCTTGAGGAGGAGCCGCACGGTCGTGGCATCGGCGACCTCGACCTTGTCGACAGCGGCCAACTCCGGCTTGCGGAACGAGCCCGGCATCGTCATGTGCCGTTCGAGGCTGGCCTTGACGGCCTCCGCGTCCATCGCCTCGCCGTCGTGGAATTTGACGCCGGGTCTCAGCTTGATGGTGACTTCCTTGCCGTCCTCGGAGGTTGCATGCGAAAGCGCCAGCTGCGGCACGATGTTGAGCTTGTCGTCGATGTCGAACAGCTTGTCGCACAGCGAGGCGAAGACGATGCGCCCGACGTAGGTGCGCGCCAGCGTCGGGTCGAGGACGTCGGGGTCCTCGGCCAGGCCGATGCGCAGCGTCGTTTGCGCCATGGCCGCGGAAGCCGATAGCGCGAGCGCTGCCGTCATGCCGACAAGAGCGAGCCTTTTCATGAGATTGCACTCCCCGAGCTGGCGCACGTGGGCGCCTCAGTCCTGCGGCCTGGCATCGAACGCCCGGAATAGACGCTGCAGGCTCGTCGAGAATTCCGGTCCCGCGGCGGGCACGGGCGAAGCGGAGGAAACTATGTCGCGCCACAGATGGCAAGCCGTGGCGTGGGCATCGCCTTGAGCCCCCAGCTCCGGCCGGGAGGTCTTGCAGATATCTTGGGCATGGGCGCAGCGCGGGTGCAGATGGCAGCCGGACGGGGGCACGATCGGGCTGGGCGGGTCGCCGGGCAGGATGCGCCGCTGCCGGCGTTCCGTCGACAGCACCGGCACGGCGGAGAGCAGCGCCTGGGTGTAGGGATGGCGCGGCTCAGCGAAGATCGCCTCGGAGGCCGCGCTCTCGACGATGCGGCCGAGGTACATGACGGCCACGCGGGCAGCGATGTGCTTCACGACGGCAAGATCGTGGCTGATGAAGATGTAGGCGAGCCCCAGGCGTTGCTGCAGGTCCTTGAGGAGATTGAGGATCTGACTGCGGATCGAGACGTCGAGCGCCGACACCGGCTCGTCGCAAACGATGAGCTTGGGCTCCACCGCAAGCGCGCGGGCAATGGCAATGCGCTGGCGTTGGCCGCCGGAGAACTCGTGCGGATAGCGCTGGGCATGCTCGCCCCGCAGTCCGACGGTGCGCAAGAGATCGGCAACCCGCTCGCGGCGGCTCGCGGGCGACAGGTCGGTGTGCAGCAGCAGCGGCTCGGCCAGCATCTCCCCCACGGTCATGCGCGGATTGAGCGAGCCGTAAGGGTCTTGGAAGATGAGCTGGGCGCCGGCCCGCGCGCGGCGCAGCTCGGCGCCCGACAACGTGGCGAGATCGCGGCCGGCGAAGCGAATGCTGCCCGACGTCGGCTCGATCAGGCGCAGCGCCAGGCGGCCGACGGTCGACTTGCCGCATCCCGACTCGCCGACCAGCGCCAGCGTCTCTCCGGCATCGACGGAGAGCGAGACGCCGTCGACGGCGCGCGCCACGGCGGTGGGCACGCCGAGCAACGAGCGCCGCACCACGAAGTGCTTCGTCACGTTGTCGAGGGCGAGAAGCGGACCGGTCATGCAGGCCGGCCCAGGTAGGTTGGGTCGACCCCGGCTCGGAGGCGGGGGGATGACCCAACACAAATCCAATCGCTACCGCGGAAAGATGTTGGGTCTGCACTACGCTTGACCCAACCTACAAAACGTGCGCGCACAGAGATCATGCCACCAGCGTCTCCAGGGGGGCCTTCCAGCAGCGCGACAGGTGGCCGGCGCCGAGGTCGGAGAGCGGCGGGGCCTGGCTGCGGCAGCGCGCGTCGGCGAACGGGCATCGGCCGGCGAAGCGGCAGCCGACGAACCTGCCAGCGAGACTCGGCACGCTGCCGGAGATGGTGGCAAGGCGCTCGCGACGCACGCTGATGTGCGGGATGGAGCCCAACAGGCCGACCGTGTAGGGATGCTGCGGGGCGGAGAACAGATGGGCCGCGCGTGCCCGCTCGACGATCTCGCCTGCATACATGACGGCCACCTCGTCGCAGGTCTCGGCCACCACGCCGAGGTCGTGGGTGATGAGGATGATGGCCGCGCCGGTCTCGGTGCGCAGCTTGGCCAGCAGGTCGAGGATCTGCGCCTGGATGGTGACGTCGAGCGCCGTGGTCGGCTCGTCGGCGATCAGCAGCGCCGGCGCGCAGGCGAGCGCCATGGCGATCATCACGCGCTGGCGCATGCCACCCGAGAGCTTGTGGGGGTATTCGTCGACGCGCAGCCGCGGCGACGGGATGCGCACGCGCTCGAGCATGTCGATGGCGGTGGTGCGCGCCGCGCCGGCCGACAGGCCGCGATGGCGCATCAGGGCTTCGCCGATCTGGTCGCCGACCGTGAAGCTCGGATTGAGCGACGTCATCGGCTCCTGGAAGATCATGGCCAGCCGGTTGCCGCGCAGGTCCTGCATCTGCCGCTCCGGCAGGCCGAACAGCTCGCGGCCCTCGAAGGTGACGGAGCCCGACACGCGTGTGCCAGCCTTCGGCAGCAGCCGCATGATGGACAGCGCGGTGACGCTCTTGCCGCAACCGGATTCGCCGACGATGCCGAGCGTGCGACCCGGCGCGAGCGAAAACGATACGCCGCTCACGGCTTCCGTCGCGGTGCCGCGGTCGCCCTCGAAGACGACGCGCAAGTCCTCGACCGTCAGCAGAGGCACCGGGCTCACTCATAGCCCTCCGCGATGGACTTCGCGATGAGCTCCTCCAGGCCGCTCCGATCGGTGAGCCCGGATGGCGCGGCCCCGCTCGGCATGTGGCGGCGGAAATGCACCCAGCGCTGGCGGGCCACCTCTTCCAGGCGCGCCAGCTCGGCCAGCGGATCGGCGTGGTCGTCGACGCGCAGGTCGTAGAGCGGATAGTCCTCGCCGTCGTGGATCAGCAGCGCCGCCGATTGACGGCCGCGCTTGTCGCCGCCGGCCGCCTCGCCTGCGCGCATGGCCGCCAACAAGCGCCGGGCGAAAGGCAGCGTGCGCTCGGCCTCGTAGGCGCGGATCGTCTCGGCCAGCACCGCTGGCCCCGCCAGCATGTTGCCGGCGACGGAGTAGGCCTCGCGCAGCTCGTGGCCGCACCAGTCGATGCAGGCGGCGCCCGTGTAGGCGGCGCATCGGCCAGCGCGATCCATCACGTGCAGCTGGCGGTTGTGGCGGCCCTCGTCGGCGGCGGTGAGCCGGGCAACCGTCTCCTCGGCGCCGAGGCCGGCCTCGAGCAGGGCCAGGCCGCTGGGGCCGTAGTGGGGGTTGATGAAGGCCTGCGAGGCGACGGCGCCGACGCCGGTCTTGATGTGCGGCACCATGGCGCCGACGGCAAAGAAGCGGGTGGCAACCGCGATGCCGATGCGGCCGGTAGCCGCGTCACGGGCAATGATCGACCAAGTCATAGCAGTCGCTCGCTGCTGATGGCACGCGCCGAGCCTAGCCCGACGCGGATCGCTTGGCATCACGCGAAAGCGCGCACTCAGAGCTTGCCGATGCCGGGAACCAGGCGGCCGACGCGGCGGGCGTAGTCGCGGAAAGCCTCGCCGTAGGTGGCGATCAGGTAGGCTTCCTCCCCGGCGATCTGGGCGCGCATGCCGATGGTGGTGGAGACCAGCAGAATGGCGGACAGCACGGTCGGCAGCAGGGCGCAATACCCTGCAAGCGTCGTCAACAAGCCGAGGTAGATGGGATTGCGCGAGTAGCGGTAGAGCCCGTCCGTGACGAGCCCCGGCCTGGCGTCTGCATCGATGCCGATGCGCCAGGAGGCGCCCAGATGCAGCTGCGCAATCGCAAGGAAGGCGATGCCGCACGTCATGAGGACAGCGCCCGCGATCTGGAGTGCCTGGTGCGAGGGCCCGTGCTCCGTCACCAGCAGGTCGAGCGATCCAGATTGCGTGGCTACGATGGCCTGGCCCAGCGCCACCGCGAAGAAGGCGACCAGCAGACAATCGCGGAGGGTCTGCGCGGCGTTGCCGGACCTGAAGAGAAAAATGCCGGACGTGCCGTGGCGGTAATATTGCAGGAATGGACGCAGGCAGAGCGCGATGGCAATGAGCAGGACGACGCCGGAAAGCGGCAAGAAACGCCACATGATGGCATGCTCCTCGCGCAACGCCGCCCGAGGGCGACACCTCAGCCGGTGCCGTCGAGCAGGCGGTCCACGGATAATGGCACGACCTTGGTGGCAGGACCGTGGTGGGCGGCAACGGCAATTCCGACCTTTCCGTCAGCGCTCTTTCGCTGCGCATCGTGCCCCAAGCTTGCGAAGCCCACGGCAGGCTGTAGGCTGCACGAAAGCACCGGAGAGGGACATGAAGGATTTCACGGGCAGGCTCGCCGTCGTTACGGGCGGCGGGTCGGGCATGGGACGCGAGCTCGTACGTCAGCTCGTCGCCGAAGGTTGCAACGTCGCGATGTGCGATGTGTCGGCTGAGCCCATGACCGAGACCGGCCGGCTCTGCGACCAGGATGGCCCGCCGCAGGGCACGCGCGTCACCGCGCATGTCGCGGACGTCTCCGACGAGGCGCAAGTCCTGCGGTTCCGCGACGAGGTCGGCAGCCAGCACGGTACCGACAAGGTGCATTTGCTCTTCAACAATGCGGGCATCGGAGGCGGCGGCAGCCTCTTCACCAACACGCGCGATCAGTGGGAAAGGACCTTCAACATCTGCTGGGGCGGAGTCTATCTCTGCACGCGCGCGTTCCTGCCGATGATGATGAAGGCGGACCAGGCCCACATCGTCAACACCAGCAGCGTCAACGGCTTTTGGGCGTCGCTGGGGCCGAGCGTGCCGCACACCGCCTACAGCGCGGCAAAGTTCGCCGTGAAGGGCTTCACCGAGGCGCTGATCGCCGATCTCAGGGTGAATGCGCCGCACATCAAGTGCTCGGTCGTCATGCCCGGGCACATCGGCACGTCGATCGTCGCCAACTCGCGTAAGATCCATTTCGAGACCCAGTCCGACATCATGAGCCCCGAGGAAATCGCCCAAGCCCGCGTGCGCCTGGCCGCGAGCGGGAGGGATCTGTCCCAGGTGTCGGATGCCGACATTCAGAGCATGTTGGCGGAGCGGATGCGGCGCTTTCTCGATGATGCGCCAATGACCGCCTCCGCCGCGGCCAAGGTCATCCTAGACGGTGTGAAGGCCAACCGTTGGCGGATCCTGGTCGGCGACGACGCGCACTTGCTCGATAAGCTGGTCCGGCAATCCCCCGAAGAGGCCTACGAAGCCGAATTCTTCCAGGCCTTCGCCGCCGAGGTCGGCTGGGACGTGCGTTGAGGGTGCAGCGCCGAGGCTTGCCGGACGCGCAATTTGCAAATCGGCTCAAGAGGCGACGCCTGGGCCGCTTTTGAGCGCAGCAACCTCCGCCTCCAGCTCGCGTACCCGGGCCTGGAACTGCAGAACCGTGCGCGCCACGTCCTCGGCGGCGAAGAGTTGCGGGATGTGCTGGGGGCAGTTGGTGTCCCACGCCTCGATCGCGAACAGGATCGCCTGCTCGGGGCGCGCCTCGTAGCCTTCCGGCCATAGCCGTGCGAGCAGCGCGGCGTCTTCGACCACGCGCGCCCGGCCCCACAGCTTCACGCGGCGGCGCTGGGCATAGTCCATGACGAAGATGAAGGCTTTGCCGTTCTCTGCCAGGTTGCCCGTCGTGATGTACTGGCGGTTGCCCCTAAAGTCGGCAAAGCCCAGCGTGCGCTCGTCGACGACGCGCAGGAAGCCGGGCGGACCGCCGCGATGCTGCACGTAGGGCTGGCCGTTGGCGCTGGCGGTGGCCAGATAGAAGGAGCGCACCTCGGCCAGAAAGCCGGCAAGGTCAGGCGTGACGGTCGTGCGCCAGCCGCCTTTCTCCTCTACCCTGGCGTAGCGCTCGCGCGAGCCGCGCTGGGCCTGCACGGCCTTGACGGCGGGGCTGAAGGCAACGTCGCTCGAAGGGCGCGTCATGACGGTTCCGTTGGCTGGCTGCGGATGGCACAATAGCGCGTGCGCAACGTGCGGCGGCATGAGAAAAGCTTTTTGCCGCGTTGAGGGAAGCGCAACAATGCGCGATCATGGCGTGATCGCAGGCATGAGCGGCAGCGCATGAGCAACACCCTCGGAATGACGGCGCAGTTGGCGACCGAGTCGCTGCGTTTCGGCTGGTTTTTTGCGCTGAACCGGCTCGTCGAGTGGCGCACCAGCCAGCTGGGCTTGGCCCGGCGCTACCGGCCGAGCAAGCCTGTCCCTTCCATGCAGGAGCTGCTGGCCGATCAGGCCCAGCTGCTGATGAGCGATGCTCTCGCCGTGCGCGATGGTCTCTACCCGCCGATGGAGGAGGAAACGGTCTCACCCCTGCGGCATCTCTTTCGCGTGCGGCGCATGCTTGCGGACCTGCCGGAGGCGCTGGAGCGGCGCGCCGCCGCCGATGCCTCCACCGCCAAGGCGCACGCCGCGGCCGCCGGCGTGCCCGAGTATTACGCCCAGGATTTCCACTTCCAGACCGGCGGCTATCTGAGCGAGGTCTCCGCCAGCCTGTACGACATCCAGGTCGAGACGCTGTTCATGGGCGCCGCCGGGCCGATGCGGCGGACAGCGCTGAGGCCCATCGCCGAGTTCATGGCCGGCCGCGACCAGCGCCGCGTCGCGCTCGTCGACGTCGCCTGCGGAACCGGGCGGTTCCTGCGTCAGGTGCGGCTCGCCTACCCGGCGCTGGCGCTCAGGGGTATCGACCTGTCGCGCACGTATCTTGACGAGGCGCGCCGCAACCTCGAGGGCCTGCGCGGGGCCGAGCTGATCGAGGCAGCCGCCGAGCGGATGCCTCTCGCCGATGCCAGCGCCGACATTGCCACCTGCATCTTCCTCTACCACGAGCTGCCGCCCGACGTGCGCCGGCAGGTGACGGGCGAGATCGCGCGCGTCCTCAAGCCCGGGGGCATGCTCGTGTTCCTCGACAGCCTGCAAATGGGGGACAAGCCCGGCTGGGACGGCCTGCTGGAAGCGTTCCCGCACCGTTTCCACGAGCCCTATTATCGTGGCTATGCGGTCGACGATCTCGATGGCATGTTCGCGGCGGCCGGCCTCGCTGCCGAGTCGATGTCGACGCCCTACTTGTCGAAGCTGATGGTCCGCCGCAGGCGCCAGGCGTGAGCTGGACCGTGCTGGCGGCCAACTTCAAGGTCCGCGGCACGCGCTTTCAGGGTTGTCCCCGATAGTGACTTGTTGCGTGGCTCGCCACCATTTGCCCGATCCGAAACCTAATTCCCTTTGCATCGTTTTCCATTGACCCGAACCTCGAGCGCGGCGCGCGCATCGTTGCCTCGCGGCGACGCCTGCGGAGATGACACATGGCGCGAACAAGCAGAGCGGCAAGGCCTAGCAGGACCATCCCGGTGCCGGAGAAGATTTCGGTCAGGCTGGTGGTCAATGGCGTCGAGGCGAAGCTCGATGTGGCGCCCTGGACGACCCTGCTCGACCTCCTGCGCGATCATCTCGACCTGACGGGAACCAAGAAGGGTTGCGATCACGGCCAATGCGGGGCCTGCACGGTGCTGCTGGACGGCCGGCGCATCAACTCCTGCCTCACGCTCGCCGTCATGAAGGATGGCGCTGAGGTCACCACCATCGAAGGGCTGGCGACCAATGGCGCCCTCAGCCCGTTGCAGCAGGCCTTCATCGACCACGACGCCTTCCAGTGCGGCTATTGCACGCCCGGACAGATCTGCTCGGCGGCCGGCCTGATCGCGGAAGGCAAGGCCCAGACCGCCGAGGATATCCGCGAGCTGATGAGCGGCAACATCTGCCGCTGCGGCGCCTATCCCAACATCGTGGCGGCGATCCAGCAGGCGATGCAGGCGAGCGGTGGCAAGCCATGATCAACTTCGAGTATGCACGCGCCAAGGACATTGCCGATGCCGTGAGCCGGATCGCCGCCGATCCGGGCGCAAAATTCATCGCCGGCGGCACCAATCTGATCGACTTGATGAAGGCCGACGTCGAGCAACCGCCGCGGCTGATCGACATCTCGCGGCTGCCACTCAAGTCGATCGAGGATACTGCCGACGGCGGCGTGCGCATAGGCGCCCTGGTGCCCAACACCGACCTTGCCTACCACCCGCTGATCGAGAAGCGCTATCCGGTCCTGTCGAGCGCGATCCTGGCCGGCGCCTCGCAGCAGCTGCGCAACATGGCATCGACAGGCGGCAACCTGCTGCAGCGAACGCGCTGCTACTACTTCTATGACGTGGCAACGCCGTGCAACAAGCGCGAGCCCGGCAGCGGCTGCTCGGCGCTCGGCGGCCTCAACCGCATGCACGCGATATTGGGGGCCAGCGACGCCTGCATCGCCACGCACCCCTCCGACATGTGCGTGGCGCTCGCCGTGCTGGAGGCAAAGGTGCACGTGTCGGGCCCCGCCGGCGAGCGCAGCATTGCATTCGCGGACTTCCATCGGCTGCCCGGCGATACGCCGCAGCGCGACACCAATCTCAATCGCGACGAGATCGTCACCGCGCTGGAGCTGCCGGCACGGGGCTTCGCCGCGCACTACACATATCTCAAGGTCCGCGACCGCCTGTCCTATGCCTTCGCACTGGTGTCCGTGGCGGTCGTGCTGGAGCTCGACGGCGACAGGATCCGAGAGGTGCGGTTCGCACTGGGTGGGGTCGCGCACAAGCCATGGCGCAACAGCGCCGCCGAGGCGGGCCTGCGCGGGCAAGCGCCGAACCCGGAGAATTTCAAGCATGCCGCCGAGCTCGTGCTGCGCGACGCCCGGGGACATGAGCACAACGCCTTCAAGATCGAGCTCGCCCGCCGTGCCATCGTGCGCGCGCTGGGCCAGGCCGCGCGCGGCACGCCGCAATCGCAATCGAGCAAGAAGATCCGATGACCGACAGAAGCCACTACATCGGCACCGCCACCTCGCGCGTCGACGGCCTGGCCAAGGTTACGGGCACCGCGAAGTATGCCGGCGAATTCAACGTGGACGGCCTCGCCTATGGCAGCGTCGTCGCGTCCAGCATCGCCAAGGGACGCATCCGGCGCATCGATGCGAGCGAGGCGCTGCAAGTCGACGGCGTGATCGACGTGCTGACGCACGAGAACCGGCCGCCGATGGCGAAATCCAGCCACGCCTACAAGGACGACGTGGCGCCGGAGGGCTCGCCGTTCCGGCCGCTCTACGACGGACGGATCGCGTTCAGCCGCCAGCCGGTGGCGCTGGTGCTGGCCGAGGAGTGGGAGATTGCGCGCTTCGCGGGATCGCTCGTGCGCGTGGAGTACGAGGCGGAAAAGCACGCCACCGACCTGCTCCGCCAACGCGAGGAGGCCCAAGCACTGCCGCCTGCAACAAAGCCGCGCGGGAACGCCGACAAGGCATTGGCCGGCGCCGAGGTGCGGCACGACGGCGAGTACTACATCCCGATCGAGCATCACAATCCCATGGAGTTGTTCGCCTCGACCGTGATCTGGGAGGGCGGCGGCAAGCTCACGGTGCACGACAAGACCCAGGGCGTGCAGAACGTGCAACGCTATCTGTGCGGTGTGTTCGGCATGAAGCCCGGCGACGTGCGCGTGGTCTCGCCGTTCGTCGGCGGCGCGTTCGGCTCGGGCCTGCGGCCGCAATATCAGGTGGTGCTGGCCGTGCTGGCGGCGCGGGCGCTGAAGCGTTCGGTGCGACTGGTGCTGACGCGCGAGCAGATGTACGCGCTGTGCTACCGGCCGGGCACCATCGAGCGCCTCGGGCTGGGCGCCAAGGCGGACGGGACGCTGAAGGCGATCACGCACGAAGCGATCGCCATGACGTCCCGGCACGAGGAGTTTTCGCGCAACGACACGACGTGGTCCGGCGCGCTCTACGCGTGCGCCAACGCCAAGTATGTGCACAAGCTGGTGCAGCTCGATCTGCCGACGCCCTCGGACATGCGCGCGCCGGGGGCGGCGACCGGCGTCTACGCGCTGGAATGCGCCATGGACGAGCTCGCCGTCGCGCTGAACATCGATCCGTTGGAGCTGCGCTATCGCGCCTACTCGGAGCGCGACCAGAACGAGGACCTGCCCTATACGAGCAAGGCGCTGCGCGAGTGCTACCAGAAGGGCGCGGAGGCGTTCGGCTGGGCCAGGCGCAACCCGCTGCCGCGCTCGATGCGCGACGGCAGCGACCTGGTCGGCTGGGGCATGGCAACGGGCGTCTGGGAGGCGTTGCAGATGGAAACCGCCGCCCGCATCGCGCTGACTGCCAACGGGCACGCGGAGGTGTCCTGCGCGACATCCGACATCGGCACCGGCACCTACACGATCATGGCGCAGGTGGCGGCCGATCGGCTCGGCCTGCCGCTCGACAACGTCAGCATCAAGCTCGGCGACTCGAGCCTGCCGCAATCGCCCGTCGAGGGCGGATCGTGGACGGCGGCCTCCGTGTCGCACGCGATCGTGGCGGCCGCCGATGCGGTGCGCAAGGAGCTGCTGCGCCTCGCCAAGAAGATGCCCCACTCGCCGCTGGCCGGCGCCAGGCCCGAGGACGTGGCGCTCAGCGACGGCAAGGTCGTGAGCAAAGAGGATGCGAGCCGGGCCGTGTCGATCACGGAGGCGATGCGACATGCCGGGGTAGATCGCATCGAGCAGGAGAAATCGACGGATTTCAAGGACGAGGGATCGCATGCGCGCAACACGCATTCCGCTGTGTTCGTCGAGGTGAAGGTGGACGAGCAGCTGGGCGTGGTTCGCATCGCCCGTATCGTCAGCGCGGTTGCCGCCGGACGCATCCTCAACACCAAGACCGCGCGCAGCCAGATCCTCGGCGCCGTGGTAGGAGGCATCGGCATGGCGCTGCACGAGGAGACGCTGGTCGATCACAAGCTCGGCCGTTTCATGAATGCCGACATCGCCGAGTATCACGTGCCCGTCAATGCCGACGTGGGCGCCATCGAGGTGATGTTCGTGGAGGAGCCCGACGATCTCGTCAATCCGCTCGGCATCAAGGGCGTGGGCGAGATCGGCATCGTCGGCGTCGCCGCCGCGATCGCCAACGCGATCTACCACGCTACGGCCACGCGCGTGCGCGACCTTCCGATCACGCTCGACAAGCTGCAGCGCTGATTGCACGAAGGGAGCAGTCCCCCTCACCAGCTCGGCCAAATGACCTACGACCGCCATGGAGGGCACGACCCGCGGCTCGCAAATACGTTCGCGGCCGCAAGTCATGGCCTCGCGTCCTCTCCCCGATCGCGGCAGGAGGCGGGAGCGATGCCGCCTTCTGCCGCCCCGGCGTCGAAGACCCCCTCCTCCGCCCTTTGTGCATCTGGAGGATGGGTAACAGGTCCGGCATGATGGGTAACAGAATTCTCTATCCGTTTTAGGGCGCGCGTTGCTCGTGCCGACGTCAGCGCCTCAGGCACGCGCCGTCCGTCCCGCGGGGCAAACCCCACAAGGTGCGACGGGACGCGGGTGCCTAGTCGGCAACCCGGGGGCCGCTTGGGGCGGCCCAGGAGACCCGCGCGGGCCTCCTGGAGAGCCTTTTGGGCTCTCCGGGGACCTCACGATCCCCAAGGGTTGCCTTTCGGCACCCGCGTTCGGCGATTTTTTACCC
>Ga0111538_10009608_pt1 | contig 12896 bp, 9 predicted proteins | sample SoiMethybrSBSTD1_FD_79669 | JGI IMG/M metagenome (GOLD analysis project Ga0111538, IMG submission 79669) | Bulk soil microbial communities from a Populus tree surrounding site in Tennessee, USA - Soil MetaG P. TD hybrid SBSTD1 (version 2)... | ecosystem: Environmental > Terrestrial > Soil > Tree...
CCTCGCCCGGCCAGACGATTGCTGAGCCGAGCCACGAGCCCGCGCAGCGCGAAAAGGAGCGGCTGCGCGCTCTCCACCCCGTCGTCCCAGCTGATGCTCTCGACCAGAAGCCGCGGCGGGGGGTAAGCCACGAGCGGCGCCGGATCGCGCCCCGCGCAAAGATCGAGCACCACGCCGGCTTGCGGACCCAGCCGGCTCGCCAGCGACGCGCGCGGCAAGGCCATCAGCTCCCCGATGGTGAGAACGCCGAGGCGTACCAGCCAGGTCGCCACGTCCCGCTCGAGCGGCAGCGCCGTGATCGGCAACAGCGCCAGCGCATCGCGCGTGCGCGCGCTCGACACTACCTGAGCCCGCTCTTCCGCCAATCCGCGGGGGACCGACCAGCGCGCGAAGGCTTGCGAAAGACGCGGACCGCTCGCCACGGCGACGCGAGTCACGTGACCGAGCGCGCGCACGCGGCTGCCGAGCTCGGCCGCCAGCGCCTCTTCCCCTCCGCACAGGTGGGCGACACCGCTGACGTCGACCCACACCGTGTCCGGCGCTTCGATCGAAACCGTGGGGCCGAACGCGAGCCCGAGCTCCGCAATGCGCCCGAGCGCCTGTCTCACCTGATCGCGGCTCACGACCCGGACCGCCAGATCGGAAACCAGGGCGCAAGCCTCGGCGATGCTCTGACCCTCGTGCACCCCGTAGCGGCGCGCCGGCTCGTTCACCGCGTCGAGCAGGGCGCTGCCCTTGAGCTCCGCCGGCGCTTCTTTGGCTTCTTCGCCACTTTCTTCCGCGGAGCCCGCGGGATCGACGATGACGACGCCGAGCGGAGGCTCCCTTTTCTTGCGCTGCGCGGCTTGCACGAGCAGCGGATCCGCCGCGATCTCGCACAGGAGATCGGGCAAAACGACGGCGGCGATCCGCCGCTCGACCGGATCAGGCACTGGCGGCTCCCGCTCGGGGCAGCTCGTTTTGTTCCACCTCCAGGTGGGGACGAGGACCGCGCACCCAGGCGATCGAGCGCGGACCCGAGACGCGCCCGTACTTGTCCTTCGCAACGCGCAAGCTGAGCCGGCCCTCCTCGGACCGCCCGAGCTCGAGCCGCATCGCGACCGGCAAGGGCAACGGCCGCGCCGCGGCTGCGTCCGTCACGAGCAGCACCAGGCCGGCCGAACCCTCGAGCGCCATCGACAGCCGCCGCACGATGCGCGGCCAGCTCCCGAGCGAGACGTCGAGCTCCGCTCCCGGCACACCCGCCGTGTCGATGACGGTGACGGCAAACGCCTGCGACTCCACGAGCCGCACGGCGACGCGGCTCAGTGCCTCGAGCGTTGGCCGCACGACCAGCAGCCGCTCGAGAGCGACCCCCGCTTCTGCCACCCCCGGCGCGAAAAGCGTGCTCGAAGGATCGACGAAGGCGCACCAGGGCACGGCTCCCCCGAGCCGGCGTGCCTCGTCCTGAGCGGCGCGGCAGGCCGTGAGCGCGAGCGACGTGGCTAGCCCTGCGCCCCCCCGGACGCAGAGCTCGACCACCCCACCCCTGAGCAACCCGCCGTCCGGCAAGAGCTCGTCGAGCTCTGCCACCCCCAGCGGGAGACCACGCGCGACCTCCGAGCCTGCGGCTTTCCCCGGGAGCGTCAGCGCCAGAGGAAGGCGTTCCAGAAGGTTTGCCGGAAGTGCCATGACCGATACTGAACATAATATCAGATATCCCTTCCGGGAAGGGGTGGGGCCGCCCCGGCCGGACAGCCAATGTCACCCCCCCCGCGCTTTTCTGCCGATGATTCGCGGCCTTACTCAGTTGAAGACCAGATCGAACACGATCGTGACTTCAGTCTCCGTCCCGCTCTCCACCGTGAACTGGTTCGTCGTGGGCAACGTCGCGAGATCCCCCGACTCCGGACGTCTTTCGACCGCGCCGTTGGCGTCGAGGTCGAGCATGCCGAGGAACACGTACTTGTCGGGAAAGATCGGGATCGTCACGACGCTGTTCGCGCTCACGTCGGCGGTCGTCAGATCGACGTTCGCGAGCTCGATCGAAGTCGCTTCGGGCGCGCCGTCGCGCGGACCCATCAAGCTCACGTCGCGCTCGAAGAAGATCGCGCCGTAAGCCGTACCGCGCAGCGGATCGACGAGGTTCGGGCTCGCGCGCACGCCGTTCGTCGTGCTGAAATTGAACTTCAGCGTGCCCGGAGTTGGAGCGGGCAACACTTGCGCATCGTCGTCGCTGCCGCAACCTGCGAGCAGCGGCAGCGCGGACAGCAGCGCGATCGCGAGCAAGCTTCGATGTGCGGCCATGCGTTTACTGGCCAATCGAGCAAACGACCGGCTCTTTCGAGCCCGCCACGTAGCCGAACGAGGTGCACATTTCCGTCGGGAAGCTGAGCTCGTCCGTGGTCGAGTTGTCCCACTCGCACACCGTGCGCATGATCGAGCCGGCCTTGAGCCGCATCGGGTTGGTGAAAAACAGCGTGATCGGTGGTGCATCGCGGTAGTCCGGGCGCCACGGGTCAGCCAGATACAAGGACTTCAGCTCCGCTTCGCTCGGCCCGTAAAAGAACTCGAAGCGCGAGCCCCATTCGTGCATGTGCCCGCCGACCATCAAAAGATCGACGTCTTTGTCGACCGTGCAATCGAACGTGATCTTCTTCTTCTCGTAGCTCGGCACCGCGAACTCGAGCGTATTCGTGATGTGGATCGCGGCCCACGTCGTCACGTCCTCGATCGCCATCTTCTGCATCCGCACCACGTCGCGCACCAGGATCGGCTGGCTGCTCGTATTGATGTAGTGCGACTGGAGCACCATGGATTTGCCGCCGGCCAGGAAAATGCCGTGCCCCGGCGGTAGATCCTGATCACCGATCGTGTAGGCGTCGTACTTGGACATCGACGCGCGATCGGTGCAGTCCTCCGTGGTCCCGGGGGGCAGCGGCTCCTTCGCCGCCAGCAAAACCGCGTGGTGGCCGTAGTCCGATTGCAGGGTCTTGAGCTTCGAGAACGCGATGTCGCTTCCGTCGTAGCGAAGATGCGTGCACGCCATCTTCTCGTAGCCGGGCTCGATCGTGAATTCGCCCCCGACGAAGTCGAGGAACGCCGGATCGGCAGCGGGCACCTCCATGCGCAAGTCACGCGCGCCCGGCGCCGTCGTCGTCGGGGTCGAACCGTCCTCGGACCCGCATCCGATCGCGGCCAATGCACAGACCAGCGCCGATCCCGACTTGAACGATCTTGTCATGGGGATACCTCGCGAAACACTAGTGCGTCGATGGACGCGATGGCAAGGCCGGCCTACGGTGAGCCGTGCACTCGATCCGGCGCATTGCCGCTCTATCGGTGATTTCGAGCTTCGGCTGCGGCTCGAGCGTGTCGCCCCCCGCACGCACCGAAGCTCCGGAAGCCGCGGCTTGGCGCGATTGCTACGCGGGCTTTTCGCCGAGCGGAGATCCGAACGCCGATCTCGAAAGGCTCGGTGACTCGTGCGGCAAGCTCGGCGGCATGCGAAAGATCACCGGATTGACCACTGGCGAGCAGGGCCCCGACAATCCACCCGACCGCTACACCTTCTTCGTGCCGGAAGCCGGCGACTGCTTTCGCGTCTTCGCCGCGGGCGATCGCAATGTGCGCGACCTCGATGTCTTGATCATGAACCTCGACGGCGAACCGGTCACCGGCGACATCACTCACGACGCGTGGCCCGTGGTGCCCCCGCTCGGCCCGGCCTGCTTCGCCGAACCGGGTCCGTACGTGCTCGAGGTCAGTGTTTTCAGCGGATCGGGCCGCTACGCGCTGCAAGTTTGGGCCAAATGAGCCGCATGCTGGTTCGGTTTCTGCCCCCGCGCTAGGCTCGCTCGAGATGACGGCCCCCGACGAAAAGCTCGAAAGGTTTCGCGCTTGGCTGCGCGACGCCGGTTCCGTGCTCGTCTGCTACTCGGGCGGCATCGACAGCGCCTTCGTGCTCGCGGTAGCCCACGCCGAGCTCGGCCCGCGCGCGGTCGGCATGACCGCGGTGAGCCCGAGCCTCGCCGAAAGCGAGCGCGAGGACTCTGCGCGCATCGCCAGGACCATCGGTGCCCGCCACGAGTTCGTCGACTCCCACGAGATCGAACGCGCCGGATACGTCAAAAACGACCCCGACCGCTGCTTTCACTGCAAGAGCGAGCTTTACGAGCTGGCCGAGCTGAAGCGCCGCGAATGGGAGCTCGCCGTGGTCGTCAACGGTACGAACGTCGACGATCTCGGCGACTATCGCCCCGGACTCGAAGCCGCCAAGCAGGCTGCCGTGCGAAGCCCATTGGTCGAGCTCGGTTTCAGCAAGAGCGACGTGCGCGCCGCCGCGCGCGAGATCGGCATGGGAGTCTGGGACAAGCCGGCGTCGGCGTGCCTATCGAGCCGCATCCCCTACGGCACCAGCGTCACCCGCGAACGCCTCGCCCAGATCGGCGGCTTCGAGGCCGAGCTCAAGGCGCTCGGGTTTCGCCAGGTGCGCGTGCGCTGGCACGACAAGATCGCGCGCATCGAGGTCGACATCGCCGAGCTGCCGCGCCTGCTCGAGCCGGGCATCCGCGACGACGTCGTGCGCGCCGGCAAGCGCCACGGCTTCACCTACGTCGCGCTCGACCTCGCCGGCTACCGCACCGGATCGCACAACGAAGTGCTGGTCGGCAAAGCGCTGCGCGTCGTTTGATCACATCACGGCGACGCTGATCGCATCGCCCGACGTGATCAGCGTTCGGGCGATCGCGGTGGCGAGAACAGCGAGCCTGCTCGCTCGTGGAGGGCCCTGCTTGACGAGCAGCGCGATACCGCCGATAGAGAGCGTGTCGGCGACCGTCGTGGCCAGCACCACCGTTTCGTACTCGACGCCTTCGGTGTCGGTCCATCCCGCCGTGGTCTCCGCGAGCGTCATCGACGAGAGCGCGCTGGTCTCCATGTTGCTCGTGCGACTTTCCAGGTCGAGACACTGCGTGGCAAACGTCACAATCTCGCCGATGGTGTTACACGGCGCATTCGACGCAACGAGAGCCAGGCCGTCGACCTTGCACACGAGCAAGTGGCCACGCGTCGGAGGGTCGCCGTCGCAGAGCAGCTCGAGGGCGCGTTCGGCACGCTCCTCGGGATGCTCACAGACAGCGATCACGGTGGCCAGATCGTCGGCCGTCGGCAGCCCGCTGTCCGCCCTGGGCGGCGCTGCGTCGGGCGTGTCGCCGGCGAGCCCCGCCTGTCGGGCGTCGTCCAGCAGTCGCTCGTACAGCGCGCCGAGGACCGAGCTCTTGCCTGGCCGATACTGCTCGCACGCGAGGACCGCGAACCTGAGAAACGCATCGCCGTCCTTCGCCGCGATGGCAATGCGCGCGGCAACTTCGTAGGACTGGCCTAGTTGCAGGCCCGCGACGCCGAGGGCCAGCTGCTCGGCAATGACTGCCTCGACTCGCTGCGCGGCTTCGTCGAAACGCCCGAGCTTGGCCGTGGCCGCCGCGATCGAAAGCGCCAGATTGCGGGCTTGCAGGCGCATGTCTTGGGCCTCACAACGCGCGAGCTCCCCGAGACCGAGCGACAGGGCGTCTTCGGCTCTGCCGAGCTCGATCAAGAGCTGAACCGCGAGGATCCGTCCCGCCACGGTCCACTGGCTTGGCTGAACGTCGTCGCTATCGGCAAGTGCCGGTTCGAGCGCCGTGAGCGCGCCCTCCAGATCCCCGCACAGGCGCAGATAGTGGGCATCGGCGACCCCTGCCACCGTTCGCCAGCCCGGGTACTTCTCGACCATCGCGTGCACGGCGGCGCGCACCTGTCTGACCCCGGTCAGATCGCGTGCCATCGCGTGCACTTCGAGCTCGTCGCCGAGCGTGGAAAACATCGAGGACGCTTTGGTCTGCAGGGAGAAAAGCTCGCCTTCCTGCCGGCACTTTTCCGCGAGCTCCCAGTCTCCTTGCTGGAGCGCTGCCACCTTGCGCAGGAAGAACGCGCTCACGCGATGATTCGGGTCCTCGAGCTCGGCGTAGCGTGCGAGCCATGACGACGGAACACCGAGCGCGGTGTCGGCGGAGGCGAGCGCGTAGCACACTGCCGCCCGCACTTTTTCGACGTAGCGGAGCTCGGCGCCGCTCACACCGTCGAGCTGCTCGAGAACCTCCGAGAACGCGGCGTGCGCGAGCTCTCGCCGGCCGTCGCGGCTCAGACAGGTTGCCCGCGCGTTGGTCAGGATCGCCGAGACCATCGGGCTCACCGGCGCGAAAGGCACGAGCAGCTCGGGCAGTGAGGCCGAGAGCTCCCGATCCATAACGCGAGCGGAGAGAGCGATCCCAAACAGGACGTAAGCGACGAGCTGCTGAATGGCTTCGTGCGGCGCTTGGCCGCGGTCCGCGGCCGGGGTCTCGCCGTAGCGCTGGGCGGCCGCCGATACCGCCATCATTGCGCGCGCGGCCGGCTCGAGCGTCGCGTCGAGACGCTGCCAGTCGTCGTACCCGCTGTCGTGCTTCGCTCGCCGGAGCCAGGCCTCCGCCACGCGGTAGAAATGAGCTGGATCCGCCCCGCGCGCGGACATCGCAGCCAGCATCGATCGCAGCGATTGCAGCTCCAAAACCGGTCTTTCGAGTCGCTCGGCCGTGGTCATGGCGAGGTCGAGCGCGTACGCCATGCGCTCTTCCCCCAGGAGCTGCGCGGCGGACTGGACGAAGTCGGTGCGCTGATCCGTGTTCGGAGTTTCCTCGGCCAGCCGATCGAACGCTCGTTCGGCGCGTGAGCCGCGGAGCGCGTGATACGCGACGAGCAGAGTATGTCTGCCGGCGCGCTCGTGCACTTCCGAGAGCTCGTCGTGGATTCGACGTCTTTCGGCGTCTCCGAGCGCCGAGCTCAGCATGCGAGCGATCGCGCCCCCGAGCAGCGCGTACCCCGACGAATCGCCGCCGACCAGCCGCGCGGCGACGAGCTCGTGGACGGCGGCGTCGACCGAAGCTCCTTTTGCCGGCTCGAGCGAGAGCAGGTCGGCACGGCTCAGTCGATCCAGGAGATTTTCGGCCAAGAGCCCCGCCACGTGCCGGGCCAGCGGGCCGAGCTGGCCGACGCGAAGGGTGAGCGCAGCCTCGAGGTTCGCGGGCAAAAGCGTGTCGGGCAACTCCGCCGGCAGCGTCCAGCTCCCGCCCCCGTAGGTGATCGCCCCGGCGTCGACGAGATGCTCCGCGAACACCATGCACTCGCGCGGGCGCCCGCCGGAAAGCGCCGTGAAGCGCGCCGACATCGCATCCAGATGCGGCGCCTTGCCGAACACCGACGTGAACAGGGCGGTGACCTGCTCGGTCGTGAGCGGTTCGAGACGCACCTCTTCGGCGTGCTTGCGCACGATTTCGATGGCGCTGCCCGCGGCGGCATCCTGCGCCGGCAGGACCGCCAGGTACGTGAGCGGCCGCGTGCGCGCTTCCCACGAGAGCGAAGCCAACAGGGCGGCGGAAGGTTCGTCGACTCGCTCCAGATCGTCGACGGCGATCGCCAGCGAACGCCGCGCCGAAAACTCGAGGATCCAGGTGCGGAGTGCCGACTGGAGCGCGGCGCGATCGAGCTCGGGCCGCGTGACGTCGACGAGCTCGACGACGCCGTTCGCTTCCGGGTAAAGCAGAGTGAACACGGCCGGATGCCGCGCGGCTACCGCGAGCGCAACGTCCGGTGCAGCGCCGTGAATCTGCCGGGCGAGCGACGCGGCCACGCCGAATGGGCGCACGGCGTCTTCGGAACCCGCGCGCACGGCAGTCGCTCCGACGAGCTTCGCTTCGAGCACGAACGCATCGAGCATGCGCGACCGCCCCGTGCCTTCCTCACCAACCACCGCGAAGCCGCCTCCCTGGCCCCGCAGCGCCCGCACCATCTGCTTGCGGAACTTCGACACCACCTGATCGCGCCCGACCAGCTTCGGCGTGACCAGGTACGCGCGCCCGGCGCGCAGCCCGTCGTCGGGAGGAACGGCGAGCAGCGGCGTGAGCCGCTCCATCACCTCCGCCGCGCTCTTCGGCCGCGATCCGGCGTCAATCCGCAACATGTCGAGCAAAAGATCGTCGAGCGCCGCCGGCACGCCGGGAACGATGGCCGATGGCGGCACCGGACTCGAGCGCCACGCGTCCGGGAGCCGCTCGAAGCTCCTCGCGGCGTAGGGCTGCCGCTTCGTCAGTGCGTAGTAGAGCGTCGCACCGAGCGAAAACAGATCGCTTCTGCCGTCGAGCGACATCGTGCTGACGAGCTCCGGCGGAAGAAACGGTGCCGTCCCGGCAAAGAGCGTCGTCGGACCCATTGGCGACAACAGGCCGAAGTCGATCAGCTTGGCCTGGCCGCCCTGCGTTCTTCGAACGTTGCGCGGAGTCAGATCCCGGTGAACGAGCCGCCGCGAATGCAAAACGGACAGTGCCGAGCAGATCTCGTAAGCGACCGCGCACACACTCTGCCAGGGAAGCGGGGCGAGCTCGCGCAGATCGCCGCCGTCGAGCAATTCGAGGGTGTAGTACGGCTGCTCGGCGTCGACGCCGTAGTCGAGCGCCCGCACGATGCGCGGATGCGATAGGTGCACCAGCGTGTGAAACTCGCGCTCGAAGAGCTCGAGCGTACGAGCGGCTCGTCCGCGATCCGCTTCGATGGTGAGCAACTTGAGCGCGACGTGCGTTCCCTGCGCGTCATCCCAGGCCTTGTAGACGGTGGCCATTCCGCCCGTGCCGAGCAATTGCTGCGCTTCGTAGCGGCCGGCGACCCTGAACGGGAGGCTTCGCTCGCTGGGATTCACTCTCCGGTTCGGCGCCATGGGAAAACTCGGGCTTTTCGAGGCGCTTCAGCGCCGCCGAAACATATGAGTATACCACGACCGGCTCGCTCGACCGGGGGGCAGCGCTACCTACATGAGGGCACATCGTTCACCAACACGATCGCGCTTGCTGCGCGCCGTCATGAAAGCGCGGCGGAAAGCCACACCAGGCAATGCCACAACGGAACCGTGAGCCTCCACAAAGACTTGCTCGATCAGCTCTGATTCTTTCGGGGCTACTCGCTGCTGTCGCTCGAGGCGGCCGTCGACCAAGCCGAAGCCGACCGCTTGCAGCTCGCGAAAAAGCACGGCGCGGAAGTGAAGCCGCACTTGTCCCAGGAGTCGCTCGCACCGATCCGCGGCGACCGGCGCTTTCTCGCGCTCGCGAAGTCCGTGGACGCGAAACTGCCGATGCCGATTTCGTGATCAATCGCCTTTAGCCGCCCATTATCAGTCGCGGGTCGATGTCGCTCGCGCGGCGCTTCATGTGGTAGGCCACGGTGGATGGCGCTCGGTCCCGAGTGGGGCGATTTCAAGATTCTCCTTTCGCTGGCGCGGGCCGGCTCCGTGGCTGGTGCTGCGCGCGAGCTCAAAATCGATGGGTCGACGGTGAGCCGCCGGCTCACCGCGCTCGAAGAGACGATCGGCGCTCGCCTGATCGTGCGAGGCGGCCGCGAGTTCAGCTTGACCGCGGAGGGTCGCGCCGCGGTCGCGGCCGCGGAAGCGATGGAAAGCGCAGTGAGCGACGCCGTTCGTTCGTGTCGCGAGTCGCAGCTCGATGTGTCGGGCGCGGTGCGCATCTCGATGGCTCCGGGCATCGTTCTGATCGTGCTGAGCAAGCTGGTGCCGGTGTTGCGCGAGACGCACCCGTCGCTGAAGCTCGACATCAGCGCGGATCTTCGCAAAGTCGATCTCGTCAAGGGCGAAGCCGACATCGCCGTGCGGATGGTGCGCCCGAGCGAGCCCGATCTGGTCGGGCGGCGCGCGTTCGAAATGGGCTGGTTCGTGTACACCTCGATCGCCTATTCGGGAACGCGCGGTAACGCGGCCTCCCCCGCGGAGCTCAAGGATCACCACCTTCTCCTCTACGACGAATCGCTTCACGGGGTGGAGCCGCTGCGCTGGCTCGAAGCTCATCGCGGCACGGACTTCGTGCGCGTCGACAATCTCGAGATCGCCTCGCAGCTGATCTCCGCGGGAAGCGGGGTCGGCGTCCTTCCGGCCATTTTCGAGGTTCTGACGCCCGGGCTGGTCCGGGTTTTCCCCGATCCCATTGCGACCAACACCGGGTGGGTCGTCTACCACGAGACGGCGCGCGAAAAGGCCCGGGTGCGCGCCACCGTCGACGCGCTCCTCGAGTTCTTCGAGTCCCAAGCCTCGCTATTTTCTGGCCTGCCGAGCTGACGCCCGGAGGTCCGCATTTCTGCAAGATGCACTTGCAGAGCTGGGCATCGACCGCCTTCGCGGCTTCGGGCAGAAGAACCCCTCGTCTCCCAAACGAGAAGGAAGCAATGAAACTCCACTATCACCCCGTTTCCACCACCAGCCGCCCGATCGTCCTGTTCGTCCAGGAGAACGACCTCCCGGTCGAGCTCCAGCTCGTGGACCTGATGCAAGGCGAGCACGTGCAGCCGCCCTTCACCCAGAAGAATCCGAACCAGCTCGTGCCGGTGCTCGAGGAAGGGGATTTTCGGCTCACCGAGAGCTCCGCGATCCTGAAGTACCTGGCCGACCGGTTCGAAACGCCCTTCTACCCGAAGGACCTGAAAGAGCGCGCCCGGGTGAACGAAGTGATGGATTGGCTGAACACGCAGCTGAACCGCGATCTCGCCTACGGCCTCGTGTACCCGCAAATCTTCCCCCATCACCAGCGCCCGAGCGACCAGCTCCAGACCGGGACCCTGGCCTGGGCGAAGGAGCGCGCGACGAAGTGGCTCACGGTCCTCGACGCTCATCTGCTCGGTTCGAGCCCGCGCCTGGCCGGCGACCAGCTCACGATCGCCGACTACTATGCCGTCGGCCTGATCTCGCTCGGAGAAGCGATCCGTGTCGACTACAAGCAGTTCCCCAACGTCAAGCGCTGGCTCGAGCGCATGAAGAGCGAGCTCAAGAGCTTTGGCAAGGTCAACGAGATCTTCTACGGCTTCGCCGGATCGATGAAAGACAAGCCGTTCGTGTCCATCTGAGTCAAAAGAAAAGGCCCGAGGAAGAACCATGCTGAAGAAGCTGCATCACAACGCCTACCGCTGCCGGGACTCGGAGGAAACGCGACGCTTCTACGAGGACTTCCTCGGGCTTCCGCTCTCCAAAACACTCCATATCAAGAGCTCGAAGACAGGGCGCACGACGAGCGCGCTCCACACGTTCTATCGCCTCGATGACGGCTCTTACCTCGCCTTCTTCGAAGCGCCGGACATACCGTTCGCGTTCGAGAGCAAGCACGACTACGATCTTCACATCGCGCTCGAGGTCGAGCCGCGCGACCTCGAGCCGATGATGGCGAAGGGCAAGGCCGCCGGCATCGAGACGCGCGGGATTTCAGACCACGAATTCATTCATTCGATCTATTTCCGCGACCCTAACGGCTACGTGATCGAGCTCACCGCCAAGCAGCCGAACCACGAGACCGCGACCGATCCGAAGCAGAACCGCGCTCGCGCCATGCTCGACGAGTGGCAACGAAACAAGCCTGCGCCCGGCTGATTCACTGCTCTTCGGGCGACGGCGGCACGCTGAGGGGGGCACGTTGCACGCGCACGGTCGCCATGCCGATCGGCAGCTCAGCGTCGTCTGGGACCGCATCGGTCGTGGCTTCGAGCTGGGCGAGCTGCTCGCACTTGGCGATCAATGCGGGCGTCCCGGTCGGGCGGAACCAGCGGTCGACTTCGATCCGGCTGCGCCGGTACTCGAGCATGTCGCCGCTTTCCCAAGAGATTCGCGCGCGTGCTTCGTGCAAGAGTCCGTGCGCGAGCGGGTGGTCGCAATCCTCGAAACGCGCGAGCAGCCGATCGATGCGCGAAAGTGCCAGCTCGGTCTGCCCGAGCCCGGCGTCCGCGATCGCCAGCTGCACGTCCAGGATCAAGAACATCGACACGTACTCCCGATCGGCTTCGGTGACGTGCTCGAGCGCGCGTTCGCAAGCGGCCTTGGCCTCGCGATGTCTTCCGAGCTCGTTGTAGCCGCGGGCGAAAAATCCCATGGTTGCCGCCCAGCCGATGTAGCTGCGGGGAACGTGCTTCGCGTAGTCCTCCGCCACGGTCATCGCGTAAGCGAGCTCCTTCCGCGCCAGCATCAGCCCCTCCCGCGCCAGCCGCGCGTGTCGCTTCAGGGACGGCACGCTGCGGCTCATGAGCTCGAGCCGGTGCACCGTGCGCGTGCCGCCGACCACGTCCGACAGGCACGTGGTCACCAGGATCAGCGCCGGCGCTTCCCAGGTTTCGACCTGCCAGATCGAGCCGACATGGGCGGCGTGGAGCTCGAGCTGTTGACGATGCGGCGCGGCCTTGGCGAATTCGCCGCGCATCGTATAGTAGAGAAACCTGAGCTGGCTCGCGATCATCGCGTACAGCTTGAGTCCGACTGCGTCGAGCGCGTCGGCGCTCTCGAGCGCTTTCTCGCCGTGGGCGCGAAAGATCGCGAACGACCCGCGCGCGAAGTGCGCCGCCGCCACGTAGAGCCGCCGGCCGTCCGCGGGCAACGTCGGGTAGTACTTGGGATCTTGGAAGCGCGTCAGCAAGGTATCGAAGATCTCGTAGGCGTCGGCCTCGTTTTCGCGCCCGATTTCCTGGAGGCTCCGGCAAAACTCCCAGATCCCGACCGGAGTCAGGCGCTTCGGCAAGATCGCGAAGGGCTCGAGCAGCTCGGCCGTACGCGCCGCCCGTTCGGCGTCCAAGGACAGCGACGCTGCGCCCGTCAGCGTCGTGACCGCGCCGAACAGCTGAACCAGGACCTTGTCGAACGAGTACTTACGCTCGGAGGCCTGCGTCATGAAGCGAAAGCGCACGAAAGCCAGCAGAATGCCGATCACGAGCGCGAGCCAGCGCCCGACGAAGCGGCGCAGCCGCCGTGCCGTGCGCAGTCCCGAAATGTCGTCGAGCACGTCGAGCGCCTGGTCGCCGTAGGTCTCGCCCCA
>Ga0111538_10009609_pt1 | contig 12896 bp, 12 predicted proteins | sample SoiMethybrSBSTD1_FD_79669 | JGI IMG/M metagenome (GOLD analysis project Ga0111538, IMG submission 79669) | Bulk soil microbial communities from a Populus tree surrounding site in Tennessee, USA - Soil MetaG P. TD hybrid SBSTD1 (version 2)... | ecosystem: Environmental > Terrestrial > Soil >...
GGCTTGCGTCCCGGAATAATCAAACTCGCACGCCTGACCGATCACGATCGGGCCCGAGCCGATAATCAGAATCTTCTTGATATCAGTGCGTTTGGGCATCTATCAAAAATCCGGCTTCCGACGCCGGTAGTCTTCACCATCGATCACGATGTTCGTACACATTTCAAAAAGACGGCTGCGAAGGCGGTAAGTTACTCGCTCTTCGAGCTCTTTGTTCTTATCTGAGTAGTTCGTGGTGAAGATCGTCAGCTTGTTATCGTTGTAGCGTTTGTTGATGATCTGGTACATCGTGTCGCGCACCCAATCCGTGGGGACGGTTGCGCCGAGCTCGTCCAGCACCAGCACATCAGCCTGAAACACCGGCGCCAAAACTTTCAACTCGGATGACTTCGAGATCGGATTGTACGAGTCCTGAATTTCCTTGAGCAGCGAACCAAACTCATAGAATAGCCCGGCGAAACCTTTCTCGATCAAGTCTTTGATGATCGAAACTGCCAGGTGGGTCTTGCCGACGCCGGCTGGTCCCATGAACAACAGACCGCGTTCGACCGCCGGATACTCGTTGGCAAACTTGTGCGCGTGAAGCAGGGCAATTTCCTGCGACGTGCCGGGGGAGCTGTTGAAGTTAGCAAACGAACATTTTTGGTATCGTCTCGGGATGCGAGCAGCAACGATTAGTTTTTTGAAGCGGTCCGGTTTGCGACACGGGCAAGGAAGCGCGCCTTTCACCGGATCGAGTTTCGTGCCGGTGCCAAAGCATTCTTCGCAAACGTCGGTACTCTCCGCCCGGCGGAGTTCGCTTTCATTTATCATGTATCGAAAGTGAACCTTAATTAATCAAGGTTCACGTAAGGATACCTTATACTGGCGGGAAGCCAATAATGGACGCGAGGTTTTATCAGAGAAGCTTGGAAAACCTATGAGTTTGTGGCAGTCGTTACTTCGAAAACTCGGGATCAGCTCCATGCGTGCGGAGCGGCATCCGATCCGTGTCTTTCTGCTGGACGATGACGAACGGCGGCATCGCTGGTTTACTGCGCGCTTCAAAGGCGACCTCGTCGACATCGCGAGCAACGTCGTCGAAGCACAACAATTACTGAGCGCGGGTTCGTACGACGCGATCTTTCTCGATCACGATCTCCATCCCGAACACTACCACGCGGATTCGACCGACGACGAGCGTACTGGCTACGCCATCGCCGCCTGGCTCTGTTCCAATCCGGAACTGCAACGCGCCTCGACGATCCTGGTCCACACGCGCAACGCCGACGGCGCGATGCGCATGGTCGGCGAACTGCGCCGCGCCGGACGTAGTGCCGATTACGTCCCCTTCCCGCTGCTGGCGGAACGAATCAAGAGCTATTGGCAACGGTAAAAAGGTTTTGCTCAGTTGCCATTACGCGCAAAGACGAGAACCACAGTGATGTTGTTTTGCACGAAGATCGGCCCGCTGGTGATAAAGGTCCAACCCTGGGCCGCCCGTTGACTCTTTATCGTCTCCGGATTGTTCGCCCCTAACACAACGAAATCCAGATTTGGCAGAAAATCGAGGTCTGCTTCAAACTCGGCAGAGTTGATCATCAGCGCCTCTCCACCTTGGGCCACAGTGCCCCGCTCGAGCTTTTGCAACTGAAACCCCTTGTTCTGTTCGACTATGCATCGGTTCTTAGTCTGTTCCAGTGTGAGATTTCCATCGATTTTTACTGTCTTGTCAGCCATTGGGGGTCTCCTTAAATTATTGGTTTACTTTCAGAATCTTGAGCAGGCGCTCGCTAATCGTCGCATCGGTATCGACGCTTTCCGCGACCATTCCGCCGAATTGGAACAAAAGGGTGGCGTAGTCTTTCGCCGCCTGTAGTTGATCCGCGTCGCTTTCAATAGGCTTGCGTTCTTTTCGGCGTTGCAACATCGCCGCTACATCTGCTTTGTGTTTGGGGCTAAAGTCTGGATCGTTCGGCGCGAGGTTCAGTAGCGGCAACAACTTGGCATCGGCCTCAATAGCCTCATAGGTCCCTTTGAGATTATCGAAGGCCTTGTCTCTCGCGGCGACGGCCTCGGTTTTCGCAGTTTCCGCGGCCGTCTTTTCTCCTTCGGCCTTCGCCTTGTTAGCCTCTGCTTTCAGCTTGTCGGCCTCGGCCTTGGTCTTGTCTGCTTCAGCCTGAGTCTTGGCAGCTTTCGTCTTCGCTGCGGTGCTTCTTTCCGTTGCGGCAACAATATCTTTATCGGCCTGTTCAATGTCGGAATTAGCCTGGCTTACAGCCTGGTCTGCCGCAGTGATTCTGCCTTCTTGTGTAACAACGCTCTTGCGTGCGTCCTGGTAGGCTTTCCACAGTGAACTGAATGCTTCCGAGATCACTTTCGAACTTTTCAGTTCCGCCTCGCTTGGCGCGCCTTTTACCCCCGCCTCTTTGAGGTTCTTCAAATGAGTTTCCGCAAAGTTAGTCGCTATCGCAGTATCTTGCTGGATTTTGGTGAACGCGCGCACCAGCGAGCCTGCGTTGTAGTATTCGATGATGTCTGACACCGCGGCGCCCATCTGATACTCCGACGTCGGCTTTGTTTCTCGTGCCAGAATCGTGGCGCGCACTTGCGCGCGATTGCCGTCCATCTTGCTGATCAGGATCGGGATCGAAGTGTCCTTGTAGAAATTTGCATCGATTGACCGGCGACCACCGCGGAAAGCGGTTAGTGCGACGCCAATGACTTGCAGCGATCGTTCTCCGTTAACAATGCCGGAGGCGCCAGTTGCGCCTAACTCGATGGCATCGAGCAGAAAATTGTCGCGATCACGCCCGGCTTGAAGGTCGGTTACGAAGTCATTGTAGGCCGAGTCGACATATGGCAAGGCGTTTTCGATGACTTCGTTTCTAATGGCTTGCGCTTTGTCGAGGTCCTTCGTAAAGCCCGTGCAAACGTTGCCTTCAAAATCGATGTGTGCTGGGCCGAAGCTGTAGCACTCGTAAGCGCGATACTGTTTCTTCAGACCGGCATTGAACTCATTAACCAATCCCTGGTTGAACCTGACGGTGGGTCGGTACTGTGGTTTTGGGCAACCGGTTGCAAACGCAGCAATGATGAGCAAAAGCAAGAGTCTTGGGGTAATCATCGGGCCTCCATAAATACGTGCATTGAGAGAGTGCTGAGAGCTTTTCAGTGGACAACGAGGGCCAAATCAGGACGAACTGTGGCTGGAGCGAGATGCATGCCTGCGTTCTGGGCTGGCAGGTGCCACCGCCTCCGTGTCCTCCACTAGAAATGTAAAAGACAGCAAAAACGTTTCGAGTGTTTCGATTTGGATTGTCGTTATGCGGGTTTTACAGGTAGGAAATGGTCCACGTCGCACGGCTGGACCACTGAAAATCGGCTACAGAGTGCGCTCCATTAGAAGATCTCGTTGTAAGTCTGAGCCTAACTGGAACACGTGCTCGCCAACGGTCCGAAAATTCCATTTTCGGTAAAAGGCCTGCGCACGCGGGTTCCGCTCCCACACGCCAAGCCAGAGAGTCTCGTGTCCAGCCTGTCGAGCTTCCTCGATGCATGCACGCATTAATTCTGCGCCGACGCTACGTCCCAGCCATTCACGCGAAACATACAGCCGGACCAACTCGATCGGGTTCACGCCTTCGACACCTTCCTCGGGTTCACCAGCATGGAGTTTGGCGTAACCTGCGGCGCGTCCGTCAACTTCCGCGATCAGAAAGATCGAAGCGGGATCCTCCAACTCCGCTGTCTGCTGCGCGACGCTGAAGGAGGTGGCGAGGTAGGCGGCTAAGTCTTCCGGCGTGTTATCAGCGGCAAACGTTTCCGAGAAAGTTCGCGCGCCCAGTTCGGCGAGCAAGTCGGCGTCCTCAACTGTGCCCCGACGGATTGTTACACCAGGAATTTGAGTCATATGTGTATATTAATCAAATGAGAAAGAACATTGCAGCGTGTCTAATCATAGTCGTGCTCGCTTTGCCCGCTCAGTCCTTCGGCACTAACTCCGGTCCCGTCGACGGTAGAGTCGATGAGCTCATGTCGAAGATGACGATCGAGGAGAAGGTGGGCCAACTCAACCAACTCTTCTACTTCACGCAGTTCATGAAACCGGAAATGGTTGAGCCTGGCATTCGCGAAGGCAAGATCGGCTCGCTGCTGTTTGTTACCGATCCCGCAGTCATCAACCGCTTTCAGAAGGTCGCCGTCGAACAATCGAGACTGAAGATTCCGCTCCTTTTTGGGTTCGACGTCATTCACGGCTTTCACACGATTTTTCCGGTGCCGTTGGCGATGGCCTCATCGTGGGACCCGACACTCGTCGAAAACGTGCAGGAGATCGCGGCGCGCGAGACAAGGGCCGTCGGCGTCCGTTGGACCTTCGCGCCGATGGTTGATATCGCACGCGATCCGCGTTGGGGACGCATCGTCGAAGGCGCCGGTGAGGATCCGTTTCTCGGTGCTCGCATGGCGGCCGCTCACGTGCGTGGCTTTCAGGGTCCGGATCCATCGAGTCCGGGTCGCCTGCTTGCCTGCATGAAACATTTCGCCGGTTACGGCGCTGCTATCGGCGGACGCGACTACGACTCCGCGTTCATCTCAGATGCGGAACTCTACAACGTCTACCTGGCGCCGTTTAAAGCCGCGGTCGACGCGGGAGTCGGAAGCGCTATGTCGGCGTACATGAATCTTAACGACGTGCCTGCGACCGGCAACGCTTTCCTGTTGCGCGACGTGCTTCGCAGGCAGTGGGGTTTCAAAGGCTTCGTCGTGAGCGACGCTGACGCTGTCGGCAGTCTCGTCACGCACCGCTTTGCGGAAGATAAGACCGATGCGGCCTACAAGGCGATCACAGCAGGCGTCGACATGGAGATGTCGCTTCCTGGTCCAACCGGTGTGGGCACTGCCTATGCGACGAGTCTTGCCAAGCTGGTCCGGGAAGGTAAGGTTGACAAAGCACACCTCGACGAAGCTGTGCGTCGCATTCTCGAGGCGAAGTTCAAGCTTGGTCTCTTCGAAAATCCCTACGTCGACGAATCACGCGTAGCGACGATTCACAACAACCCGGAACACCGGCGACTCGCGCGCGTAGCCGCTCAACGATCGATGGTGCTGCTGCGCAATGAAGGCAACGTGCTCCCGTTCGTCAAAGGCGATCCGAAGGTTTCATCTGTTGCGGTCATCGGTCCGTTAGCAGATTCCAAACGGGACATTCGGGGCTCATGGAGTTTCGTGGATGACATGAAGAGCGCAGTCACTGTGTTCGAAGGAATTCGCGCAAAAGTCGGGCCGGCGGTGAAAGTGGAGTATGCACAGGGCGTCGACATCGCTCGTGTTTACCCGTCGCGCTTCGAGATCTTCTTTGGACGACGTCCCGCACCCTGGAACGACGCGCAGAAGCGAGAAGAGTTTGACAAAGCGGTATCGCTCGCGCGCTCGTCAGACGTCGTCGTCATGGTGCTTGGCGAACATGAAGAGATGAGCGGCGAGGCGGCGTCTCAATCGACGATCGATCTGCCCGGACGGCAACTCGAGCTACTCAAAGCGGTGTCGGCCCTCGGAAAACCCGTTGTGCTTGTACTCATCAACGGCCGTCCGTTGGAGATCTCCTGGGCCGCCTCGAACGTTCCAGCAATCCTCGAAGCGTGGCATCCGGGTACTGAAGGTGGAAACGCGATCGCTGACGTTCTCTACGGCGACGCTACACCCGGCGGTAAACTCCCGCTGACGTGGCCGCGCAGCGCTGCGCAGATTCCGATCTATTACGCGCACCACACCACTCAGGAGCCGGCGACCGACAAAAACTTCACCTCACGCTACTGGGACATTCCGACGTCGCCTCTTTATCCGTTCGGCTACGGTCTAAGCTACTCGACGTTTAAGTTCTCGAACCTCCGGGTCAGTAAGACGGAAATGCGACTGGGCGAGAGTGTTGAAGTGTTAGTGGACGTCGAGAACACGGGACGACGCGAGGCTGACGAGGTTGCGCAACTCTACATTCATCAGCGCTACGGCAGCGCCTCCCGACCAGTTCGCGAACTCAAAGGCTTCGAGCGCGTCACGCTTGGACCAGGGCAAAAGAAAACTGTTCGCTTCACATTGGGTAAGGCTGAACTTACCTACTGGAGTGGCGCCGCCAGAGCATGGGTCCAGGAGACGTCGGTTTTTGATTTGTGGGCCGGCGCTGATTCAACTGCTGCGTTGACGACGACGTTACGAGTCGTGAACCGATAACGTCGTCGAGCAACCTTGCTCAGTTACACTCCACCACTTTGCGGTCTTTGTCGATCGTGAAAGTGAGTGGTTCGGATGTAAGCGGCTTGGACCAGAGGATTCCGTGAGTACGCCAGCGAGTAGTAAGCTCCTGGGCCAGTTTGGCTGACTCGCTCCACGTGGGAACTACAAGTTGTAACGCGTGTTCACCTGACTTGATCGCGCCGGGCACGTCCTTCACATCGCCGCGCACCGCGAACACACGCACGTCTCCGTCCAACTCATACGAACTACCGGCGGCAATGGTAGCGAAGCAGTTACCGGGCGCGGCTTCCTTGTAACAGGCGCTTGCTTCGTCGTTGCCTTTATCGCTGTACCAGGTCTGGGTGAAATCGATCTCGTATTGCTGCGCGGCTGAGTCCGCGAGGCTTCGTGCGATCATTACGCGCGTCGGCTCGGGCGGAAGTTTGTACAAAATAACCGGCCCGGTTGTTCGGTTCTCATAAACAAAACGCAGCTTGAGTTGCAGCCCATCGATTTCGTCATCGCCAACACAGTAACGGGAATCAGTGACCTTGAGAGTAAGTCGCAGCGGCTTTTGCGTTTCCTGAGTAACCAACGCGGAGAGGAACACCAGGAATATGAGCGCGATTTTCATAGACGCACGGTCCTTCTCGTGGTGATGGGCTGGCCGAAATTGGATGCGATCCTTGCACAAGTGGCTGAAGGTTCACAATAGGAGCGACGCATTTTAATTGACTAGTCTGGTGCCTGGAGTAATAATGAGGCCCTCAAAAAAATGAAACGATCGAAGAAAGCCGCTGCGAGCGTGGAGCAGCACGATCGTAACGACGCATTACTCAAGATGCGATTCGAAGCGACGATCTACCCTGGTCGCAATGCGGAGACAGACAATTGGGCGAATGACCTCGACGTCGATCGCGTTCCCGACGCCGAGGGACGAGTTCGCGCATTCATCACCGTCGCGGATTTAGTAAGACTTCTCGAGCGGGGCCTCGAAGTTCGTCTCTTCAATGCACACGCTTTTGGACCACTCGATCCCTCATTGATCACGACAGACAAGGCTTTCAAGAGCTGGCTCAACAAGAAGATAAGCACCATCAAGGCGAACCCGGGTCCGAAACCTTTTATCGAACCTGACAAGTGATGTATCGCAATATCGACCAACTCAACGCCGTCATCGATTCTCTAGTCGACAGCGCACCCGAACTCTGCACTCGCATTTTCCTGAACAATTCTGTTCAGAACCGGCAAATTCGTGCTTTGCGTCTGCGCGCCGGCGGCGGCACAAATCGCCGCGGAATTCTGATCGTTGGTGGTATGCATGCTCGCGAATTGATGAACCCGGACGCGATCGTCGAGCTCGCCACGGATCTCGTCGCGGCATATAAGAGCTCGAATGGCATAGCATACGGCGGCGCCTCATGGTCTTTCACTGATGTGCGGATCATGATGGAGACGCTCGACATCTGGATGTTGCCTTGCGCCAATCCCGATGGTCGCAACCATGTACAAACCGTCGATAGGATGTGGAGAATGAACCGGCGCGACAATCCCGGCACGACGTGCGACGGCGTTGATCCGAATCGCAATTGCGACTTCATGTGGCGCGTCGTCGGTCCCACCACTGTTTGCGATCCCTGCTCGAGTACGCAAGGGTTTGTCGGCAGTCTGCCGTTTTCCGAACCTGAAGCAAACAATATTCACCTGCTGTGCGACACGCACCGAATCGACGTATTCGTCGACGTCCATTCTTTCAGCGAGTTCGTGCTTTTTCCCTGGGGACACGCGCCCACGCAAACGACACAACCGCTTCCGAACTTCACGACCCTGCTGATGGGCTTTTGTCGGCCGCTGGACCCGCCGTCGCATCAGGAGTTTATGTCGCCTTCGGACAAGACGAAATACGAGACGGTTGCGACTCGAGTTAAGAATAAGATCAGCGCCGTGCGCGGTGAGAACTATGTGTTGAAGACTATCTTTCAGGTTTACGGCGGCCCCACCACAGGGACTACATCGGACTACGTGTACAGCCGGCACATCGCAAATCCCTCTCTCCGAAAAACATTTGCGTTTGCCTTTGAAACTGGTCCGGATTTGGGATTTGGAAGGACTCTCGAGTCGTTTCAGCCGGCAAACCCGGATCCGATCAAAGACGACACCAAGGCTGGACTCGTCGAGTTGATCAATCAGAGTGTTTGTGCGATCGAGTTTATAGGCACGACGATCTTGGGACAATCAGTTGAACCCATTAGCGCTGCTCGCGACGAACTCCTGGAACCTACCGAACTCGGCCGCGGTTGGATCGAGTTCGTCGACAACGTGCAGGGTGAACTGCTCGCCATCGTACTTTCCGATAGAGCACTTACTGAGCGCGCCATGAGTTTGTTGCCACGCGTGCAGGAACTCGCAACGGAAAGGGAAAAAGGCACGGTTACCGACAAAGATGTAGAGAGCGGTATTGAGTTCCTCGAATCACTGCAGTCCCGAACCAAGCGACCTGAAGTACGTGACGGAATCTCAACTGTAATCAGCCACCTCAAAGACGCCTACGGACAAACGGTAGAGTCGACTCTCCAGAAGCTCGCCAAAACCTATCCACCCAAGCTGTGATTCAAAAGTGGGCCACCGGCACGCACTCCAGTTTGCGTTCGTGTGGCCCACTTCGCGCGACGAGTGCCGCACGCCTTATTGCTGCAATTGCGACTGAAAGTACGCGAGATCAAAGTACTCTCTGTCTTTTTGGATTTTTCCTTCCGCATTGATTATCAGGATGCCGATGCCGTCCACGAAGAAGACGTTTCCGGTCTTGGTCTTGAAACGTAGTCTCCATTTGATCGCGGCTTCCTGGCCGGCCACCGTGACGTCAAACGACTGGATTCTGATCTCATCCAGAACCGTGGGGAACGTTTGCTGATAAGCGATGATGGCTGCGGTTCCTTGTATCGGTGTACTTCCGACCGGGTCTTCGATCGTGCCGTCAGGGGCGAACATATCAGCGGTTCCCTGCGCATCGAACGCAGCGAATTTGTTGAACATCTCCGTTGCGATCGCTTCGATCTGTTGCGGGGTTAGATTGTTGGCTGGAACCGCCTCAACGCTCGTGAGGGTCGAAGCGACCAAAATCATGAGCGCCAACGCCAGCCCTGTCGTCCTTTTTACAAAACTTAGATTCCTCATGCTCTTCTCCTTTAGATAATTGCATTGTTCCGAGGCGAACCTCGCCGTGCCATCGGATGGGACGACGGCGACGACTCGCCAATGATTGTGTAAGGAAAAGTTGTTGAACTCGCGGCTATATTACCGGCAAGGGAAAACTTCGGATGGACGCGCCCTTAATGATTCAACGTCCATATTCTATATCCCACCAGACTGCATATATGCGATAAATCAGGTATGGCATTAATGCCCATGCGGCAAATGGTTCCAGTAAACCTCAGTATCTGATCTTCACCTTGAACCCGCTACCGCCGTTATCGCTGTAGTCGTCGTCGTTAATCGCGAGGTAAAGACGGCCATCAACGGGGACACTGAGCGTTAGTTGAGTTCCCACTAGAAACGGTTGACTCGCCTGGCCGTTTGACTGACGAATGTAGCCAATCAGCGCACCTGGTCCTGAGCTTGGCAGAGGACGGGTTCCGACTATCGCGCCGAAACCGCTGCTTTTCCCACCCTCCGGTCCAACTTCGCCGATGCGACGACCGGCAATAACAGTTCCGGTGGTAGTGAAGGTGATTTGATCTCCTGCGCGGACGTCGATGTTTGTGTCCGTGCCACGTGAAATGCCGGGGACCTCAATAACCACTTCCGCTGGCGTGCGTGTGGCTGTAGATTCCCGCGTTCGCGGACGATTGCGTGGCCGTGGATTGCCAAAAGGATTGTCGGTACGATCATCTTCACTCATCGCCGACTGATCACGCTCACGCTTTACTTGTACCGTGAAGGAGCCGCGAGCATCCGTGTACGTACCGCGGTTCGCAGTCAGGAATAAGCGTCCATCACGATCGGCAACGAACTCCCGAGTCGTGCCCAATTCCAGCACAGGTGCATTTTGATCGTTCCCGATGGCGCCGATCAACATACCCTCGGCGGCACTCGGAAGCGGTGAAGAGGGATCGCTGGTTCGCAATCCGTCGGGCGTAATTCTCGAACGACCTGCGAGAATGGTTCCCGAGGCTGTTGTTTGGACTCGTTCATTGCGGCGCAGGTCAATTCCTGAGTCGATCCAGTTCGGGCCAAGAGGCACGTCAACCGTGCGAGTTTCAAACTTCAATTCATCAAGTGAGCGACCATCGATCTCCACTCGCTCCACTTCACTGGGGCGGAAAAACCGAATTTCGCCTTCGTCTCTCGCTATAGTATCCCTCTGAGTTGTAGTTCGAGTTGTGTCAATAACCTTGAAAGCAAAGCGACCGTTGATGTAGCCGATTAAAGTACCGCGAAATGACCGGCCATCACGGAGGTAGAGTGTGTCACCCAGCGCGACACCTGCAAGCAGGGATATCGCCAAGAGCGTTAACAAAGCCAGGATTAGTTTCTTCATGAGTTTTCCCCTTTCGTCTCCACGGTATCCCCAGCAAGCATCGGCTAGGTTGGCTGAATGAAAATGCTCTACTGCCTGGAGATTGTCGGGACTAACGAGAATGCAAGCGTCGGATCCTCAGAACTATCACTGAGTCAGCTTATACCCCTTGGAAACAGCCGGGCAAGAGTTTCTTTGAGGGCAACTGTTTAAGCGGAAGGGACGTGTGCCAAACTATGTGCCACATTTTGCCATCCTTCTTGCGATCCCAAATCCTAAGACTTACTCACACGAAAAACCTCCTTTGTTGAACTGCGAATAGTCTAGTCATCGAACACTATCTCGTCATATGAAGATTCTTTACTGCTTAGCTCAACTGAGCACACACATTCGCGCCCCAAAGACGCTCAGTATTACAATGAACTTTGATCGAACGAAGTGGCTTGACTAATCTGGTTCACATGACGGAGCCAAGACTATCAAGTAACGCTTCAGGAAAACGGCTACGATGGTCAGCAATCAAAATCATCATCGCTTCCGTCTCTACGAACTGGATAGCAGAGCGCAGGCTGACCCGAAACGGCAGGCCACCCGTTGTTGAACCCCTGGCGCGGATTAGGATCCCTTCGCCGGGAAATCTGGTTCCTTTGTCTTGCTATCCTTGTTAATCGTGCAGGCACAATGGTCCTGCCGTTTCTCACCCTTTATCTGACCGTCGATAGACGTCTTCCTGCATCCACCGCTGGCCTGGCTATCACTATCTACGGAATTAGCGCGATCGTCATTGCACCATTGTCTGGACGTTTGTCTGATCGTCTGGGTGCACTGCGGATCATGAAAACGTCGCTGGTCCTATCCGGCATTGTGCTGCTGATTTTTTCCTTTGTTCATTCCCTGTCCGGAATCTTCGCAGTCACGGCAGTTTGGGCGATCACCAGCGAAGCTTTTCGTCCTCCCAGTATGGCCATCATTGGTGAGCTGGCAGGACCACAGCAGCGAAAGGCTGCGTTCGCTCTCACCCGTTTAGCGATAAACCTTGGCATGAGCATTGGCCCTGTGGTCGGCGGTTTTCTGGCAATGCATTCTTTCAAATTATTGTTTTACGTCGACGGTGCAACTTCCCTCCTTGCCGGTGCCCTGATTGCGATTTTGCCGTGGCGCCAGTTTAATCCGGAGTCATTGGAAAAAGACGTTGTTCAAAAAACCAATGACGAAATAATTCCCCGCCTTCGGTATTCCGACGTGCTGCGCGATCGACTGTTTATCTATTTCCTACTCGCAATGATCCCTATCGAATTAGTCTTTTTTCAACCTCTGGCAGCAATGCCCCTGTTTCTGGTTCGCGATCTTCACATGACGGAAGCTGGCTTCGGCGCGTTGCTGGCGATCAATACGGTAATCATCATTCTGGTGGAAGTTGCTTTGAATGCAGCAATGGCAGACTGGCCCCATCGCTATGCAATCTCGCTCGGCGCTCTCTTGGTCGGTACCGGTTTTGGTGCCTTGATTTTCGTTAATAGCGTTTCCGCAGCCGGCGCTACTGTCGTGATCTGGACTTTTGGAGAGATGATTCTGCTGCCGGCCAGTTCTGCTTTCGTCTCAGATATCGCCCCAAGCAAACAAGCAGGAGCGTACATGGGACTCTATACGATGGGCTTTAGCGTGGCTCTCGCAATTGGCCCATGGGTGGGAACCCAAATCCTCGCACATTATGGTTCCGACGCGGTTTGGATCGGCACTTTTGTCTGCGGTTGCGTGACGACCGCAATGATTTGGTTTCTACCGGCAATTGCTCGTAAGGATCGAACATTAGGTCAGTACAAAGCGTAGCTTGTCGAACGGTATCTTCAACTTAACTCAACAAGGAACAGAATTAGCAACTTGGGTGATAGTGATTTAGGCTGGGTTTAGGATGTTCGCGGCCGTTCTAGGGTCTTCGGTGTTCGCGTATTGTGCGCGCCGCCGAAACTCCTTTATCGAAAGCCTTCGTCGATCTGCGTGTTGGGTTTCTTCGGCTGTCATTTCCGAGCACAAAAGGGGAAAGCCGTAGAGCGTTAAATGTTCTAACGTCACTTCTTTGACTTTAGCTTCTGATCCGTCTAAATATCTGCTGCGCCCACAAACCATTCCTTATGCAGCACGACCCCAAAGACGACAGTTCAGA
>Ga0111538_10009612_pt1 | contig 12894 bp, 8 predicted proteins | sample SoiMethybrSBSTD1_FD_79669 | JGI IMG/M metagenome (GOLD analysis project Ga0111538, IMG submission 79669) | Bulk soil microbial communities from a Populus tree surrounding site in Tennessee, USA - Soil MetaG P. TD hybrid SBSTD1 (version 2)... | ecosystem: Environmental > Terrestrial > Soil > Tree...
ATCTTGCCCGACGAGAGCGCCGGTTTGAGCAGGTTCGACGCGTCGAGCGTGCCCCCTGAAGCCGATCCCGCGCCCATCACCGTATGCAGCTCGTCGATGAAGAGGATGCTGCCCTCGCGCTTTTCGAGGGCGTTGACGACGGCTTTGAAGCGTTCCTCGAAATCGCCGCGGAACTTGGTGCCGGCGAGGAGCGAGCCCATGTCGAGCGCGAAGATGCGCGCCGAGTGGAGCGCCTCGGGGACTTTCTTCTCGTGGATGCGGAGGGCAATGCCTTCCACGATGGCGGTCTTGCCGACGCCGGCGTCGCCGATGAAGAGCGGGTTGTTCTTGCGGCGGCGCGCGAGGATCTGAACCGCGCGCTCGACCTCGTTGTCGCGGCCGATGAGCGGATCGATGTAACCCTCGGCCGCCTTTTGGCCGAGATCGACGCAGAAGGCGCCGAGCGGGTCTTTAGGTGCGCCCTCCCCCTCTTCCTCCTCGCCGCCGATCGAGCTGCGGCGTCCCCCTTCGCCCTGCTCGCCGGCCTTTTCGCCGGCCTTGCTGACGCCGTGGGAGATGTAATTGACGACGTCGAAGCGAGTGACCCCCGCCTCTTGGAGCGTGTGGGCGGCGACGGAGTCGGCCTCGGCGAAGATTGCCACGAGGATGTTGCGCCCCTTGACCTCGTCTTTTCCGGCCGATCGGACGTGGATGGCGGCGCGCTGAACGACGCGCTGAAATCCGACCGTCGGGCTCGGCGCGACGTCGACGGCCTCGCTGACGTGCGGGACCTCGTGGTCCAAAAAATGGTCGAGCTTTCTCCGTATGGCGTCGACGTCTCCGCCCGAATGCCGAATCACGCGGGCGCAGTCGTTGTCGAAGAGCAACGCGAAAAGCAGGTGCTCGATGCTCATGAACTCGTGACGCCGTCGCTCTGCTTCGCTAGCGGCGAGCCCGAACGCAATCTCGACTTCGGGGCTGACTCTCATCGGCACGCTCTCACTCCGGCTCGGCTGTCACTTTGAGCGGCATCATGTGCTTCTTGGCGTACTCGCAAACCTGCAGGGCTTTGGTCTCCGCAATGTCTCGCGTGAAAACTCCGGCCACGCCGAAGCCTTTGTGATGCACGCTCAGCATGATGTGCGTGGCCTCGGTCACTGAAAGCCTAAAAAACTTCATTAGAACGTGAACGACGAAATCCTTCGTTGTGTAATCATCGTTGTGAAAGACCACCATGTACCGGGGCGCCTTCTTAAGCCTAGGGACCGTTGCCAGGTCCCCCTGTCGCTCGGGAGTCTTTTGGGGGTCCGCCATGGATCGGCGCGTCAAGAGTAGCAAGGCAAGCGACGGAAACCAGCCCCGCGGAGCGTGCCAGATCGCCGAATTGGTCAATGGGATCAGGGCTCGACGGGCTCTTTGGCAGCCGTCGGGGGGCACGCGACGGGTGGGGATGCGACAGGCTACGTCCTCGGGCGGGTCCCCGATAGGCATTCCCCCCAAAGACAAAAAGCCGACCTCGGGCAAAGAAAGTTTGCAGATACCAAGGCGGCGCTACACTCGCGCCCCATGACCGAGTCCCTACCCCCCATTGCGCCCGGCACGTTACTGGCCGGTCGTTACGAGGTACGGCGGGAGCTCGGGCGGGGCGGTATGGGGATCGTGTATCTCTGCCGCGATACTTGCGGCGACGAGCCTGTCGCTCTCAAGCGCCTGCACCGAAGCGACGCCGATATCGACCCTGAAGAACGTTGGTGGTTTCAACAAGAAGCCCGCTGCATGGCGTCGCTCGACCATCCGGCGATCGTGAAGGCGCGGGACTTCGGCATTTTGTCGGACTCGTCCCCGTTCTTGGTCATGAGCGTGGCCCCCGGGCGCTCGCTCCTGTCGTGGCTCGAGACGCGCGCCATCCCGTGGCCATGGCCGTACACGGTCCTTCACTCGATGGTCGACCAGATCCTCGCGGGGCTGGCGCACGCGCACGCGCGCGGCGTCATCCACGGTGATCTCAAGCCCACCAACCTCATGCTCGACTTCAACGGGTCGAGCAGCTTGCCGAACGTCTACATTCTCGACCTGGGTTTGGCGTCGCTCGTGCGTGATCCCGTCGACAGCCGCCTCCACCGCCAAAAAGGCGCGCCGCGACTCGTGCGCGCCGGAGCGGGGACACCGGGGTGGATGGCACCGGAGCAGATCCGCCGCGCGGCGCCGCACTACGGGCCGCCGACGGACCTCTACGCGATCGGCAGCATCCTCTATCACCTCTTGTCGGGGCGCGAGCCCTACTCGGGGACGATCGACGAGATCCTCGAAGGGCACAAGAACCACCCGCTCCCCGACTTCGTCCCGCCGGCCAACGCACCCGCCGAGACCAAGGCGTTCGTGCGGACGCTCATGGCCAAGCGCCCCTGGCAACGCTTCGAGTACGCCGGCGACGCGCGCCGCGCGTGGGCGCGTCTTGCGCCGCGGGTCGCGACGGAGACCTGGCACTTCAAGTTCGACCCGCAACCCGACGCGCCGCTCGAGGAAATCACCTCCATCGAAGAGGTGCGCGCGCGCGACACCGAGCCGGCCACGACGCCCCTCGGCGGCGGTGATGGGACGGCCGTCGAAGAGGCGTCCGTGTCGGCGACCGCGGTGGGGCTCCTCGGTCTTCGGCCGAGCCCCCTCGTGGCGCGCAACGAAGAGCGCGCGGATCTCGAAACCGTCGTCGAAGACATGTCCGACCCCGAGTTCAAGGGGCACAAGCTCATCCTCCTCTATGGCGAAGCCGGCGTTGGCAAGAGCCGGCTCGCCGAGTGGCTCTGCGAGCAGGTGCACGAGCGGGCCCTCATGGTCCCGCTGCGCGCGCGCTACCGGCGCATCCCCGCGCCGCTCGACGGCATCGTGGGCGCCGTCAACTCGCACTTCGGCTTGGAAGGCGCGGATCGCAACCTCGTCGAAAAGACGCTGCTCAACTGCTGGGAGATCGGCGATAATGACGACGAGGGCAAAACGCTCGTCGCAGCCGCCGCCGAGTGGCTCCGCCCGACGCCGCCCGGAGAAACCGTGCCCCTCGGTCCGACGGGCAAACGCTTTTTCTTCGACTCCCCCGCCGTGCGCTACCAGACGATGCTGCGCATCCTCGAGCGCGTCGGGAAGAGCCGCCCCATCCTCTTGTGGCTCGATGACCTGCACCTCGGCTCCATGCGCACCTTCGAAGCGCTCTCCAAGCTGCAGGACTTGCCGGATTTGCGCGTGCTGCTCCTCGCCACGGCGCGCAGCGAAGCGGTCGCCGTCGATCCCGAGGCGCTCGCCCGCCTCGAAACGCTGCGCCACCTCTACGGCGGCAAAGTGGTGGAGCTTCGGCCGCTCAGTCCCCCCGACACCGAGCAGCTGCTCTTGTCGTCGCTCCCCCTCGAGCCGGCCGCCGTCGAGCGCGCCACCACGCGCAGCCGCGGCAATCCGCTCTTCGCGCTCCAGCTTTTGCACGCCTGGGCGCTCAACGACCATCTTCGCATGCTCGACGGCGTCTACTATGTGCCGTCGGAGTTTCTCGGCGAGCAACCGGGATCCACGGCAGAGCTTTGGGACGAGCGCATCCAAGCGATCCCCCCCGACTTGCGTCACGCCGCGCACGCCGCGTCCGCGCTCGGCGGCGACATTCCCGTCGTGTGCCTGCGCGCGCTGCTCGAGTCGCTTGGTTTTCCGGTCGGCTCCGCGATCGAAGCCATCCACCGGGCGCAGATTCTCATTCCTGCGGGACCTGGGCACCTCCGGTGGCCGCACGCGCTTTTGCACGAGCACCTCTTGTCGACGCAGCTCGATCGCCCCGACGCCAAGCGCGTTTTCCGCAGCGCGGCCGATGCCCTCGCGCTGCACCCGGCCGCCGGTACGCGCCGCGTGGTCAGCCATCGGATCACGAACCTGCTCCGCGCGGGCGACGAAGCCGCGGTCGCCGAGCACGTGCTCGAGTTCGTCGAGAGCAACTGGCGCCGCGTGCGCGACGTCGGAGCGACGCTCAACGACTTGAGCCGCTTGGAAGGGCTCGTTTCCGGGCCCGCCAAGGCCGCGTACGCGAGGTGGAGCGCCGAAGCGTTGCGCCACGTCGGCCGGTTCGCCGAAGCGCGCGATCTCGCCGAAACCGCGCGCCGCACCTTCGCGGCCATGGGGGACATGCGCAACGAAGCGCACTGCCTCCGGCTTCTCGGTCACATCCTGGCGGCCCAATCCATCGCCGTCGGGCGCGACCACGTCGTCGAAGCGCTTCGCAAGTTCGATCTGCTCGCCGACGAAGCAGGCATCGCAGAATGCGAGCTCGTCATCGGCGAAATCGACCACCACCAGGGAGATCACGGCTCGGCGAGCACCTGGCTCGAGCGTGCCGCGCGTCACTACGGCGACCTGCCCGATCCGCTCATTGGACATGGTCGGTGCTTGCTGCTCCTCGGTGTCACCTACATCGCCCAGGGGCGTCTCTCTCGCGCCCGCAACCTGCTCGACCAGGCAGCCACCGAGCTCGAGAGGGTCGGCTACCGGCTCGGCCTCGCCGAGTGCGAGATCGCGCTCGGCCACCTCGCCCATCGCAGCGACTCGATGAGCCTCGCCGAGACGCGCGCCGAGCGGGCGCTCGGCATGATGAAAGAGCTCAAGAATCCGCGCGGCGAAGCGGCGTGCGAACGCCTTCTGGCGCTCATCGCGCTCGACACGTCGGACCTCCGGCGCTCGCGCGACCACGCGCTGGCAGCCTCATCGCTCTACGCCGAGATGGGCGAGCCGCGCGGTCACGTCGAGGCTTCACTCGTTTTGGCCCAGGTCGCCCTTGCCGCCAACAAGCCGATCGCGGCCGACTTGATCCGCGCCTGCGAAAGCGTGGGGCTCGCCGAGGCCGAGACGCGGCAGCACCTGCTCCTCTCCAAGAGCTGGCTCGCCTTCACCGAAGGGCGTCGCGAAGAAGCCGCGAGCGATCTCGAAGCCGCGCGACAGTGCTTCCGCGACCCGCGCTGCTCAGGCGATCACACGCGTCAGCTCTTGGCGCGTCTATCCGAGCTCCGCTGGGCCACGCACGAGCGCAAGCTCATCGACGAATGGCGCGCCGAGCTCGGTTCGCGCAAGCGCGAAACGCCCGGCAAAGAGCGCAAAGCGGTCGACCAGCAGGACGTCTGAACGACGCCCCGCTGGCCTCTCACGTCACCAACGAACCTACGTCTAGCTGACCTGGGCGTCGTTCGCGGGCGCGGACGGCGCGGCCGGTTCTTCGAAGCACGCGCGGATTTCAGCTGCACCCAGCGTGTCGCGCGCGAGCAGCGCCGCGACGAGGCGGTCGATGCTGGCGCGACGGTCGGACACGATGTCGCACGCGCGGCGCAGCTGGCGGCGCACGAGGCGGCTCGCCGCCCGCTCGATGCGGTCGAGGGTTTGCGGACTGCGGTGCGTTGGATCGTCACCCGGGTGGACGGGCCCGAGGGAGCTCATCCCCATCTCCCCCACCATGCGGCGGGCCAAGCCGACCGCGCGCTCGATATCATCGGAAGCGCCGGCCGTCATGGTGCCGAGGATGACCTGCTCCGCGGCGCGACCGCCGAGCAGCATGGCCATGCGGTCCTCGAGGTCTTCGCGCCGGAACATCAGGCGATCGCGCTCGGGGATGGCTTGCGTCACGCCGAGGGCGCGGCCGCGCGGCAGGATCGACACCTTGTGAATGGGGTCGCCGTTCTGGCACGCGAGCCCCACGGCGACGTGACCTGCCTCGTGGACGGCGGTCGCGTAGCGCTCGTCTTCCTCCATGATCAGCGTGCGTCGCTCGTCGCCCATGGTGACGCGGTCGCGCGCGCGCTCGATGTGCGACTCGCTGACGGCGTCGGCGCCCTCGCGCGTCGCGAGGATGGCCGCCTCGTTGAGCAAGCGGGCGAGATCGGCGCCGGTGTAGCCGGCCGTGGTGCGGGCGATGCTCGAAAGCCCGACGCTCGGCGAGAGCGTGATCTTGCGCGCGTGGATGGCCAGGATCTGCTCGCGGCCGCGCGCATCGGGGTGCGAAACGGAGATCTGTCGATCGAAGCGGCCGGGGCGGAGCAGCGCGGTGTCGAGCACGTCGGGGCGGTTGGTCGACGCCAAGACGACGATGCCCACGTTCTGATCGAAGCCGTCCATCTCGATGAGCAGCTGGTTCAGCATCTGGTCGGCATCGGCCGACGCGGAATCGTCCGAGCGACCGCGGCGCTTGCCGAGCGCGTCGATCTCGTCGATGAAGACGACGCACGGCGCAACCTTGCGCGCCTCGGCGAACAGCGTGCGCACGCGCGCCGCGCCGACGCCGGCGAACATCTCTTGGAAGCTCGAACCCCCAGCGGAGAGGAACGGGACGCGCGCTTCGTTGGCCGCGGCGCGCGCGAGGAGCGTTTTCCCTGTGCCAGGCGGCCCCGAAAGCAGGATGCCGCGCGGAGCGCGCCCGCCGAGCCGTCCGAATTTCACGGGATCACGGAGAAACTCGATCGTCTCTTCCAGCCCCTGCTTGGCCTCGTCGACGCCGGCCACGTCGGCGAACGACACCGATTTGGAGCGATCGCTCGGCTGCACGTGTCGCACATGCGAAAGCTTCTTGCGGCGGAACACTACCGCGGCGCCCGTCACGAACGAGAGGAGCACGACGAGCGGCAACGCAGCACCGAGCGCGCGATCGCTCGTTGCGTCACGCGGCTGAAACGACACGTCGACACCGCGTTCGGCGAGCAAGGTCACGATGGCGTGCTGCGAATGCGAATTGGCGATGACGGCCGTGGCCGTGCCCCCGTTCTTCAACTGGAGCACCACGCGATCGCCGTCGATGTCGGCGCGGGTGAAATCACCGGCGCTGCTGCGGGAGACGAGCTCGGTGTAGCCGATGCTCTCGACGCGCGCGGCGGGGGTCACGGTCCGCTTGATCGACCATCCAATGCCGAGCATCGTCGCAAGAAACGCGAGGGCGACTAACCAACGCGTGCGGGACGACGTGCTCGTCTTTTGGAGGGGATGCGCGGGAGGACTCTGGCTAGGGTGGGTCGAAGGTTCCATTCCTATCCAGCACTCTGTCACGCGAGCCTCGTCGCGCCAGACCTTTGTCCCAGTTTTTCCTCGATGAATCGCTGGGTTCACTCGCTTCGCGCGCGCAAGAACGTCCATCGCAGAATGTTGCGACGGTCAAGCAAGCGCACGCGTGCGCGGAGGTGGGCACCTATGCACCAAAGCCGCACGCGCGCGCAGCCATCGCGCTGACATTTTCGCGCCCAATCGCCGATCGAGAGCCGGAGTAGAGACACCCCAAAAATCCCTGGAGGGACACTGCCGTTTGGCAGATGGCACCATGCCGAATGGCACGACGCGCGCGGCGGTGCGGGGAGATCGCGCGCGCGCCGTGCCGATCGGGGGTCTGAGACCGCCCGCAAAGAAATTCTTGGCGGGATCCTGCCGTTTGGCAGATAGCCCCGTGCCGAATGGCACGACTCGACGGTCACACTTTTTGAAAGTCGTAGATCGATCCCAGCTGCAAGATCGTCGTGAGCTCGTCGAGCGCGGCGAGGCTCTCGCGCGCGAGCATGGGATCGCGCAGATCGCCCGGCAAAAGCCGGTCGCGGTAGTGACGCTTGACCCATGCGACGAGCTCGTCATCGAGCACGGCGGAGAACGTCATCCGCGCGCCGAGCGCGGCGACCTCCGGCTCGGAGAGCTGCACGCGCAGGCGCAGGCACGCCGGTCCCCCGCCGTTGTGCATCGATTGGCGCAGGTTGAAGTACTCTACGCGCTTCACGGGGTTGTTCGACTCGAGCACCCGCTCGAGAAACGCGCGGGCCCGCGGGTTTTCGCGGCTCTCTTCCGGCGCGAGAATCATGATGTTCCCGCCATCGAGCGTCACGAGGGCGGAGTTGAACGCGTACGAAGCCACCGCGTCCGGCAGCGGAAACTCGTCCTCGGTGGCGACTTCGACGGACAAAGCATTGCCCATGAGCCCGCGCAAACGCTGGGTAATCGCGGGGCCGTCGAGGAACGCGATCTCGTGCATCATCAAGAATGCGTCGCAGCTCACGCCGAGCACGTCGGTGTGGAACGCGCCGGCGTCGATGCCGCGCGGATGCTGCTGCGCGAAAATGACTCTGCCCGGCGATAAAAGGTGACGGCGCGCGAGCGCCTCCGACGCTTCGCGCCTTTGTCGAGCGGGAAAGCGCCGCACTTCGGCCGCCTCGCCGAAAGTCGATCGCCCCCAGGCAAAGAGGTGCACCGCCTCGCGATCGGGGGCCGAAAAGCGCATGTGGTTCGCCGCGCCCTCGTCGGCGAAGTGCCCCGCCCCGGGAAGCGGCTCGTGCACGACGAAATGCTTGGAATCGGCAAAGAGCCGCCCGAGCACCCTGCCCGTCACCTCCGCCTCGATGGCGCGGTGAAAAAGCTCTTGCAGGTTGGCCGGCGTGACGTGCAGTCGCCCGTCGCTCGTGTCGCACGAGGGGGCCACCGTCGCCGCGTTGGCGCACCACATCGACGCGGCGCTCGACATGAGCCGCACCAGATGCTCGGAGTGCTCGGCGGCCGCGGCGAGGATCTGCTCGTCCGTGCCCGTGAAGCCGAGCTTGCGCAGCGTGCCCAAGCTCGGCCGGTCGTGCGGAGGGAGCACCCCCTGCCCCACGCCGAGCGAATGCACGAAGCGCATCTTCTGCAGCCCCTCGAGTGCCGCCAAGCGCGGGTTCGCGACTTTGCCCTCGTTGGTCATGCTGGCCACGTTGCCGTGGCTCAAGCCGCCGTAGTTGTGCGTCGGGCCGACGATGCCGTCGAAGTTGTATTCGCGATGCCGCGCCTCGCGCGGACTTTGATCAGTTGCCATCGAGCAATGCCGCCCCGAGCACGCCCGCCGAATCCCCCATGGCATGGCGGAGAATCGGCGTCTCGAGCTCGTCGTTGAAGACGTAGTTCTTCACGCGCTCTACCCCTTCCGTATAGAACAAATCCAAATTCGACACGCCTCCACCTAGCACGACTGCCGTCGGGTCGAGGATATCGATAACGTTGGCGATGCCGCGACCGAAGGCGTCGAGTGCTTCGTCGATCACCGCCGCGGCGTGCGCGTCGTCGTTGCGCCGCGCGGCAATGGCGGGGAGATCGCGCCGGATGTTCGACCTGAGCTTGTATTCGGCCTCGATGAACGGCCCGCCCAGATAGAGCTCGACGCACCCGGTTTGCCCGCAGTAGCAGACCGGTCGCGACCCGAGCTCGCTGCCGCGCGAGCCGACGGCGTGATGCCCCCACTCGCCGGCGATGTTTTGCAGCCCGGGCCAGATCTTGCCCCCCACCACGATCCCCCCGCCGACGCCCGACCCCATGATGACGCCGAAGACCACGCCGTCCATGTAAGGCTTGCCCGCGCCGAGACGCGCCTCGGCCAGGGCAAAGCAGTTGGCGTCGTTGGCGAAGAAAATGGGGCGCCCGATGCGCGCCGCGAGGTCGTCGCGAAAGGGGCGGCCGTTCAAACAGACGGTGTTCGAGTTTTTGACGAGCCCCGAGCGACGCTGCACCGAGCCCGGCATCCCCACGCCGATCGGCGTCGATGCGAGGTCGAGCGACTCACTGCGCGCAATGTCCAGAATCAAGTTGGCGGCCGTCTCGACGATCGCGTCGTACCCCCGCTCTCTGTGCGTTTCCACCCGTTCGCGCCGCACCACGTTGGAGGCACTCCGATCGAAGACGACCGCTTCGATCTTCGTGCCCCCCAGGTCGACACCGATGGAGACGCCCGCTTCGGCCATGGGATTTTCTCCCGGTCTCGCCTTACTCCGCCGCCATCGACGGATAGGGAACCACGGTCGGCGGCGCGAAGTTCTCCTTGATGATGCGCGTGGACGTCCAGCGCAGCAGATTGAGCGAGCTGCCCGCCTTGTCGTTGGTCCCCGAGGCGCGCGCGCCCCCGAACGGTTGCTGCCCGACCACGGCGCCGGTCGGCTTGTCGTTGATGTAGAAGTTGCCCGCCGTGTGGCGCAGCTTCGACGACGCGTGGAGGATCGCGGCCCTTTCGCGCGCGAAGAACGAGCCCGTCAGCGCGTAGGGGGACGCCGTGTCGCAAAGCTCGAGCGCACGCTCGTACTCGCCGTCGGGATAGACCCACGCGGTCAGCACCGGCCCGAAGATCTCTTCGCACATCAGGCGGTGCTTCGGGTCTTGGGTCTCGACGAAGGTCGGCTGAACGAAGAACCCCTCTTCGCCCGAGACGCCGCCCCCGGCCACGATGGTGCACGCCGCGTCGGAGCGCGCCTGGTCGATGTAGCGGCCGATGCGCTCGAATGCCTTGCGATCGATGACCGCCCCCATGAACGTGCGAAAGTCCGCGACGTCCCCCATCTTGATGTCCGAAATCAGCGCGACGACCCGCTCTTTGACGCGCGGGTAGAGCGACGCAGGGATGTACGCGCGCGACGCGGCTGAGCACTTTTGGCCTTGGTACTCGAAGGCACCGCGCACCAGCGCGACGGCCAGCGTGTCGACGTCGGCCGACGGATGCGCGAACACGAAGTCCTTGCCCCCCGTCTCCCCGACGAGGCGCGGGAAGTTGCGGTAGCTCGTGAGGCGCTCGCCGACGTGACGCCACATTCCTGCGAACACCTCGGTCGAGCCGGTGAAGTGCACGCCGGCGAGCTGCGGATGCGACATCACCGCGCCGGCAATCTGCTGCGGCGGACCGTTCACCAGATTGATGACGCCCGGGGGAAGCCCAGCCTCGACGAGCAGCTGCATGATGTAGTGCGCCGAGAGCGCGGCGCCGTGCGACGCCTTCCACACGACCGTGTTGCCCATCAGGGCCGGCGCGGTCGGAAGGTTGCCGGCGATGGCCGTGAAGTTGAACGGCGTCACCGCGAACACGAACCCCTCGAGCGGCCGCGGATCGGCCTGGTTCCAAATCCCGGCGGCGCTCTGCGGCTGCTCTTCGTGGATCTTCTGCGCGAAGGCGACGTTGAAGCGCAAGAAGTCGATGAGCTCACACGCCGAATCGATCTCGGCCTGGTACACCGTCTTGCTTTGTCCGAGCATCGTCGCCGCGTTGAGCGTCGGCCGATAGCGCGTCGCGAGCAGCTCCGCAGCTTTCAAGAAGATCGCCGCGCGCGCGCCGAACGGCATGCGCGACCATTCGGGCCACGCACGCAGCGACGCAGCAATCGCTTGCTCCGTTTCCTTGGCGCCCCCTTCGTGGCACCGCGCCAAAAGCAGGGCATGCTTGTGGGGCGACCGTACTTCGCGCAAAGCTCCGGTCGCGATCTCCTTTCCGTCGATCACGAGGGGGATGTCGATGGTCTCCGCACCCATACGACCGAGCGTCTGCTTGAGGAGGGTTCGCTCGGGCGTCCCCGGGGCGTAGGACAATGTAGGTTCGTTGACAGGGGTCGGTACGGCTGCAGGCGTCGCGCTCATGGCCGACGTTCTACCGCGGCCGCTCCATTCCGGCGCGATGAAAGTTGGTCCACCCGAACCGATGAAAGTGGTCAGGTTTTCGCCGGCGCCCATGTGTCAAAGAGGGGCAAAAATGCTAGTAGTGAGATCTGCGAGAAGTAGGGCGCGCTTCGTTATCTTAAGAGACACCGTGGGCCACGAAGCCAACATCGCTGCGAAGGCCTATTGTCCACCTTGCTCGAATTTGTTCATGAAAAGCGGGGTCCGATTCGCGGCGGGACGCTATCGAATCAGAACTATCGCTGGGCAAAGCCCCTCCGGGGTGGAAATATAGGAGAAGGGGTGCCTCTGTCCGAGTTGCACCTTCATTAGCTCAAGGAGACCAGCTTCTATGGATGCAGCCAATCAAGGCCGTGAGTCGAGCGAGTTCGCCGAGTGGATGGAGCGTGGTCCGGCAGAGCCGGCAGCCCGTGCCAATCGGGCGGCATCGACGAGCAACGGCGCATCCCTTCCTTCCGTGGTTTTGGCCGACGACATCTTCGAGTCCGAGACGCGCCCGCGTCATTTCTCGAGCGCGCCCCCTGCAGCGAAACCCGGAACCTCGGCGCCGCCGCCCGGGCGCAGCGTTCCGCCTCCTCCCGGGCGAAGAGCTGGTGGTTCCGTGCCCCCCCCTCCGTCGCGCGCCGTTCCTCCCCCTCCCTCCGCGCAGTCGCGCTCCGTTCCTCCGCCGCCTTCGGCCAACGCGGTTCCGCCGCCGTCATCGCCTTTCCCGGTGCCTCCGCCCCCGCCGTCGGTAAGCACGTCGGCACCGCCGATCGCGTCGCTGCCACTCGTCACGCAAGGCAAGTCGGTTCCGCCGCCGTCGACCACGCACTGGGCGCCCGCTCATGCGACCCCTGCATCGACGCTTCCTCCGCCCCCCTCGGTTCCGGTCGGTCATACGGGCGCGCCCGCGCCTTTCGCGCGCCCCGGAGCCGGCGGCGTGTTGCCCCCTCCTCCCTCGCGTGCGCCGCTCGGCCCGCCCCCTTCGGCCCGCGCATCGTCGTCCGCCTCGCCGGCGATGCCCGTCGTGCCGCTCCCCGGTACGCCCACGCCGCCGCCGGTCGGTGCCGTTGCCGACAGTGCGAACGGCGCAGCCAATCCCTTTTTGACGCCGGTGCCGCCCGCTGACGCCGCGGCGCCGCGCAGCCTTTTGCCGCCGCCCCCCACGCCGCCCGCCGGCTTGGGTCGCACGCTTCCGCCGATCCCCAAGTTCAACCCGCCGCCGCAAAAGACCACGTCGACCGCGCCCCCCACTGCGCTCGGCACGACGCTGCCGCCGGTCCGCCCCACGTTGATGACCGAAATCACGATGCGGACCATGCAACGGCGCGGCAAGAACATCGCCATCGCCGCCGGCGGGGCCATCGCGATCGCCTTGCTCATCAAGCTCATCGGCTCGAGTTCCAGCGCGTCCACGCAAGAAGCCACCGGCATCCGCGTCTCGTCCAAGCAGAGCGGCGTCAGGCTGCTCGTCGACGGCAAGCTCATCGGAACGCTTCC
>Ga0111538_10009613_pt1 | contig 12894 bp, 9 predicted proteins | sample SoiMethybrSBSTD1_FD_79669 | JGI IMG/M metagenome (GOLD analysis project Ga0111538, IMG submission 79669) | Bulk soil microbial communities from a Populus tree surrounding site in Tennessee, USA - Soil MetaG P. TD hybrid SBSTD1 (version 2)... | ecosystem: Environmental > Terrestrial > Soil > Tree...
CAGCATCGCCGTACATCGCGGCGTAACGCGCGATCAAACCGCCCATCGAGTGGGCGACAATATTGAACTTCAGATCCGGACGGTCCAGCTTGTCTTTTAGTCGTTGCAAACTCCGGACGAGCTCACGCGCGTTGGCGACATTGTCTCGTCGCCAGTCATAAGCAAAGACGTAGAACGTGTCGCTGGCGCCCCAGGGCGGCGGGTTCTCCCAATCGCCTTCGCGATAACCGGCATAACGACGCAGTGCGTCAAGCAAGTCTCGATAGACGTAAACTTCCGGCAACAACTTCGCCAACTTCGCGGTCTCGACGATCTTTCCCGGTACGAGGTCGTCGCGATTCGCTTCGAGATTCGGACTGATCGGCAGTCCTTCCTGTGACGTGCGAAACGCCGACGGCCAGACCTTCTCGCCGGTTTTTGGGTTGATTAGTTCGGAGCCTAGTATGCCGGGAATGACGACCACCGGACGCTTGTTCCTGGTCTTGCGGGCCGTAGCGAAGATGTTTTCGAGGTTTGGCGTCTTGCGCGCGGAGATACAGCCGGTCGTCGTGACCGACAGGATTAGAACGCCGAAGATGAGGTGCCGTTTGTTCGGGGAGTTCGTGAAGAAACGCAGGGCGAAACGTGGATTCACAAGTCTATTCAACGGGCGGCTCCCAGCGACGGTTTATCAGGCTCGCGACAAAGCCGGCACCAAAGCCGTTGTCGATATTGACCACGGTCACGTTCGAAGCGCACGAATTCAGCATACCGAGCAGCGCGGCCGCACCGCCAAAGGATGCGCCGTAACCGATACTGGTTGGCACAGCCACCACCGGAACGCCGACCAAACCGCCAACCACCGATGGCAACGCGCCTTCCATTCCGGCCGCGACGATCACCACGCGCGCTCGTTGCAGCAGGTTTCGCTCGGCCAGTACGCGATGAATTCCGGCGACCCCGGCGTCCCAAATGCGCGAGACGGTGTTGCCCATAGTTTCGGCTGTTAACGCGGCTTCTTCAGCAACGGGTATGTCACTTGTGCCCGCCGTCACAACAGCGATTGGTCCAACGCCGCGGTCCGTTTTATCGCGTCGAATGCGGATGAGCCGTGCTGACTCGTGCCACTCGGCATCGGTTACGACGTTGCGAATCTCGCCGAAGGCGCCTTCGTCGGTGCGTGTGACGAGGATGTTCGGCGAACGCTCTGCGAGCCGTTCGACGATCGCTACGATCTGCGCCCGCGTCTTGCCCCCGCCGAACACGACCTCTGGAAATCCCAGGCGCGTCGCACGGGAATGGTCGACGCGCGCGAAGCCGATGTCCTCGAAATGAAGGTTCTTGATGCGTTCGACGGCTTCCCGGCTGTCGAGATCGCCGCTTTTGTAAGCATCCAGCAGTTTCTCAAGTGCTTTTAGATCCATGTGTGTCGCGACATTCTAACATTCGACTCGGTGCGGTCTGTACCGTATCATTAGCTGTCCCGTGTCGACACTTATCAAAAACACCCGGCTCACCCTCGAGATGATCAAGATCGAGCACACGCTTTTTGCGTTGCCGTTTGCTTTTCTCGGGGCCGTGCTGGCCGCGAATGGTGTTCCGACGACGCGGCAGATCTTTTGGATCGTGGTGGCGATGGTCGGCGCGCGTTCCGCAGCGATGGCCTTCAACCGCATCGCCGATCGCAGTTTCGACGCCCGCAACCCGCGCACGGCGTCTCGCGCGATACCCGCCGGGCTGCTGTCGGTCGGGTTTGTCTGGGCGTTTACGCTTGTTTCCGCTGCGCTGTTTCTGCTCGCTGCGGCGATGCTGAACCGGCTGACGTTGATCCTCGCGCCGGTTGCGCTCGCGAGCGTGCTGCTTTACTCATTTACCAAACGCTGGACGCAGCTTTCGCACATCGTGCTCGGCTGGTGTCTTTCGATCGCGCCGACGGGCGCCTGGATCGCGGTCCGCGGCGAGTTCGGGAGCCCTGTTCCTTTGTTGCTATCGCTCGTCGTACTGCTTTGGACAGCGGGTTTCGACATACTGTATGCCTGCCAGGACTACGAATTCGATCGTCGCGAGGGACTGCGGTCGATTCCCGCGCGTTTCGGCATTGCGCGCGCGCTCTGGATCGCGCGTAGCCTGCACGCGGCGGCGTTTTTGGCGCTGGTTTGGCTTTATCTTGTGACCGCGCTCGGCCCGATCGCCCTCGCCGGAGTGATCGCAACCGGGGCTTTACTCGTATACCAACATAGACTCGTGCGCGCCGGCGATTTACAGCGGCTCAACGCAGCGTTCTTTACCACTAACGCGTTTGTAAGCGTCATCTTGCTGGTGACGTTCGGCAGCGCTGTTTTTCTGCATCGCTAAATCGAGATTTCCGACAATGAACTTTTCACACGACGACAAACTGAACGAGATTGCCGAGCGCACGATTGCCGGCGAGCGACTCTCGTTCGAAGACGGCGTCGCGCTTTACTCGACCGACGATCTACCCGCACTCGGTAAACTCGCGGACACAGTGCGCCGCCGGCGTCACGGCCGCGTCACGTATTTCAACGTCAATCGCCACCTCAACCCGACCAACATCTGTTACGCCGATTGCAAGTTTTGCGGGTTCTACCGCACGCCGCGTCAGCCCGGCGCCTACACGCACAACATCGACGACAGTTTGAAAGTCGCCGCACAGGCGGTCGCCGAAGGCGCCACGGAGTTGCACATCACCGGCGGCTTGAACACGAAGCTTCCGTTCAGTTACTTCACGGATCTGTTGTCGTCACTCAAGCGTGAGTATCCGCAGTTGCATTTAAAAGCGTTCACGATGGTCGAGTTTGACCACTTCGCGCACTTCTACAAGATGGCGGACGAAGAAGTGATTGGGCAGCTCATCGAAGCAGGCCTGGATTCGTGCCCAGGTGGCGGCGCGGAGATCTTTCGCGAGCCGACGCGCTCGATGATCTGCGCGCACAAATGTGACGCCGCACGCTGGCTGGAGCTGCAGGGGAAAGTCCACGCCGCTGGTTTGAAAACGAATGCGACTATGCTTTACGGGCATATCGAGTCGATCGAGGATCGCGTGGACCACTTCGTTAAGTTGCGCGAGCAACAGGAGAAATCCGGCGGTTTTCAATGCTTCATTCCACTCGCGTTTTATCCTCCCGACACTCAGTTGGCCCATTTGCCTGGACCATCCGGAGTCGATTCACTCAAGACCATGGCCGTCTCACGTTTAATGTTGGACAACTTCGACCACATCAAGGCGTACTGGGTGATGCTCGGCAAACGCCTCGCGCAGGTGGCGCTGCACTACGGCGCGAACGACATCGACGGCACGATCACCGAAGGCGGGGAATTGACGACGAGTTATTCAGTCGAAGCAAACAACGAAGTCCGGATGAGCAAAACGGAGCTTATCGGCCTGATTGAAGACGCCGGCTACGAAGCCGTCGAACGCGACACCGTTTACAACCGGATTGAGCCGAAAGACCTAACGACCATAGGGCGGAATTGAAATGATTACTGACACCGAACGAACCACCATCACACTGGCGCATTCGCCTGATTCCGACGATGCCTTCATGTTCTACGGCCTCGCCACTAATAAACTGGATACCGGCGGGCTGAACTTCCAACACCTGCTGAAAGACATTCAAACACTGAACGAAGAAGCGACCCGCGGCACTTACGACGTCACGGCCATCAGCTTTCACGCGTACGCCTACGTCGCCGACAAATACGCCTTGCTCCCGCATGGCGCGTCGATTGGCGACAATTACGGTCCAATCGTCGTCTCGCGCGAGCCGGCGGTGCCCGAAGACATCCCGAACCTGAAGATCGCGATTCCCGGCAAGCTGACCAGCGCGTTCCTGGCGCTGCGGCTATTCAACGCCGACTTCAAGTACGAGGTCGTCCCTTTCGACAAGATTATCGACACCGTTCTGGACGGGACCTGCGACGCGGGTCTGCTGATTCACGAGGGGCAACTGTTTTACCAGCGGAAGGGCCTGCACAAGGTGCTCGACCTGGGGGAATGGTGGCACCAGCGGCACGGGCTGCCGTTGCCGATGGGCGGAAACGCCATCAAGCGCGACCTGGGTCCCGAGCTAACCAGGGAGGTCTCGAACCTGCTCCGCGAGAGCATCCGCTACTCGCTGACGCACCGCGAGGACGCCCTCCAGTACGCCTTGCAGTTCGCCCGGGACATGGATCCCGCGCTGGCCGACCGATTTGTCGGGATGTGGGTCAACGAGTTGACGCTGGATTACACCGACCGGGGCCGCGAAGCCGTCCGGCTGTTGCTGGAAGAGGGGTTTGAAAAGGGTATTATCCCGAATCGAGTGCCTGTCGATTTTATTGAGTAGGGTTTAAAAACACGGATTAAAGAAATGTTAGGGCGTTTTGCCCTAGCTGGGGTGTGCGCGGTGATTTTTTAAGCCACCCCGCCCAGAAGGAGCAGCTAATCACCGCGCACATCATCGACATCAGACCACGTAAAACCAAGCTCCTCCCAAAGCCTGATTTATCGTCCGAACCGTGTAAGCAACGCCGCCGCTCGGCGTCACGTCTGCGCTCCCGCGCCGTAAAGCTCCACGGATTTAGGACGAGTGCCTGTTGCCGACATGAGGACCTTAGAGAACTTAACTTTCAAACCAGCGAGCCCAGACTATCGAGGCCAATCGGGCTCCAGTTTTATTCGAACCTGCCGCTGGCCGACGTATAACTTATTCTAGTCTGGGGACATTACACTAGTTGCAGGAAACTTTGCAACAGGAAAATGGCGAAGTCGCCCAGCCCGGCTAACCGGAGGCAAAGCCACCTGACAACCGTCGTCTTTACCCATGGCATCTGAAGACACGCAAGTACAGAAGGCGCGGGCCTGTAAACCCACTATCCAGGTAGAGATGAAGAACCAAATATCAGCCCTACGACCGTTAAGCTTTACAAATTTCGCCCTGCTCCTGATCTGCGCAGTGACTTTCAACGTCTCGGCCCAGACAGAAACGACAGGCGGAATGAACCCGGGAGACGCCGACCGAATCATCCGGGCGTTCACGACCAAAGAGACTAAGTTCCGCAACGCGCTCAATCAATATTCATTCAAGCGCGACGCACTGATTCAAACTATCGGCATGGGTGGTCAGGTGACCGGCGAGTACCATCGTGTCTCGACATTCACTTTTGACGACAGCGGCAATCGCTTCGAGAAGATCGGCTACTTCCCAATGTCTACGATGGTCGATGTTACGGTCACTGCCGAAGACATTGAAGACCTGGGCGGGATCAATCCGTTTGCACTCGAACCGGCAAAGATTGACAAATACAACTTCAAGTATGTCGGCAAGGAAAAGATCGATGAGTTGAACCTCTACGTCTTTGATGTGGCGCCGAAGGTGATGCCGACTTCGAAGAAGCTCGAGGACCGTTTGTTCATCGGCCGAGTCTGGGTTGACGATCAGGACCTGCTGATTGTGAAGACTCGGGGCAAGGCTGTGCCGGAAACAAAGGAAAACAAATATCCGATCGTGGAAACCTACCGCGAGCAGATCGACGGTCGTTACTGGTTTCCCACCTATTCATACGCCGACGAGGAATTAATTTTCGATAGTGGCCAATCGGTCCATCTCCGCATGAAGGTCCGTTACACCGACTTTGCCCCAGCGCGGGCGACGTTGAAGGTTAGCGAAATCGGTGAAGACGAAGGTGGAGCGGGTGCAAAAGAGGCTGTGCCGATCGAGGGCGGGGTGTTGAACTCCAAAGCCCTGTCGATGCCACAACCGAAGCTCTCCGAAGAAGCAAAGAGACAGAAACAATCCGGGAAGGTTACGGTGCGTGTGATTGTCGACGAGAACGGAAAGGTGGTTTCCGCGAAAGCGATGAATGGAGCAGCCGTACTGCGGGAAATCGCCGAGGAAGCGGCGCGTCAGGCCACGTTCAAACCGACAACCCAGGACGGTATCGTGGTGAGAGTCACCGGCGACCTGGTCTACGACATCAAGAACTAAGCTGCTTCGCGATCGACTGTCGGACCTCGGATATAAGCGCGTTAATCGATTCATCCGTGGTCCGATCGGTCGTTTCAACCGGGGACATTATTACCATCTCGAGAGTTCCGGATCTGGCCTCACCAGTTCCCTTCCCCATCAATACATCGGAGTTCTTAATCGCGACTGGAACGACTGGTACGCCGGCCTCGCGCGCCATGTAGAACGCGCCTTTCTTGAACGGCAAGAGTTCACCGGGCCTGGCGCGCGTACCTTCGACGAAAACCGCAAACGAAACACCTGACTTGATGCGCTGCGCGGCGGCTTCCGTCGTACGAATCGCACGCTCGCGATTGCTGCGATCGATGGCCATTACGTTCACGAAACCCATGCCGACTCCGAGCACTGGAACTTTCAACAACTCTTTCTTCGCCAGCAGACCGATCCGCCGCCCCGTGTAGATGAACAACGTCGCGGTGTCCAAATACGATCGGTGGTTTGAAACGAAGACGTAAGTCTGCTTCGGATCGAGCAGCTCCAGGCCGGTGACTTTCACGCGCACGCCGCTAAACCGCAACCACTGGCGCGCGCCAAACAGGGCCCACGGATAAACCAGGTCGTGCTTGTTCACGAGCCACGCCACGATCAAAATCGGCGGACCTAACGTACCGAGCAGCGCGCCCGCAAGAAACAACGACCACCAATAATGCAGTCGCCGCATAAAACTGCGTGGCGGGGTTGTGCTAGACTTCTCCACCGTAGTCTTCTCGACTGCAGCGCTATCTTCCATCTGTTTTCGCAAAGGAATCTCGCAATGACTAACCTTCGATCCGTAACGGTTGGCCTGGCTGTGGTGCTGTCTCTTGCCGCGTTTTCCGCACAGTCGATTGCGCAACGAACGGCCCCGCGCGTGTCCACGTCCGCCGCGATACCGTCGCCGAAGTCAGTCCTGGGATTCACGCCGGGCGACGATCGAACGATAGCCGATTGGTGGCAGATTACTGACTACTTCACGCGACTCGACCGCGCGTCGGATCGCGTCTTTGTCGAGACGCTGGGCCAATCCACGCTGAAGCGGCCTCTGATCGTTGCTTTCATCAGTGCGCGAGAGAATATACTGGCACTCGAAAAATACAAAGACATCCAGCAGCAACTCGCCGATCCGCGCAAAGTCACTGACAAACTTCAGCGCGACCGATTGATCGCCAACGGCAAGACCGTCGTCGCGATCTCCTGCTCGATCCACTCGACCGAGATCGTCGCTTCGCAGATGTCCATGCAGCTCGCCTACGAGTTTGCCACCGCACAGGACGCCGAAACGCGCGAGATATTGCAGAACACGATATTGCTACTGATTCCGTCGCCGAACCCTGATGGTATCGACATCGTCGCCAACTGGTATCGCAAAACGCTCGGAACGCCATTCGAAGGACGCGAACCGCCCGAACTCTATCATCACTACGCCGGCCACGATGACAACCGCGACTGGTTCATGCTGAACCTCAAAGAGACGCAACTCATCACTCGCTTTTTCTGGCATGAGTGGTTTCCGCAGATTGTTTACGACGTACACCAGCAGGGCTCAAACGGATCGCGCTTTTTCATTCCGCCTTTTTACGATCCGGCGAATCCAAACATCTCGCCGGTGTTGCTGCGCCAGGTCGGACTTATTGGCCACAAAGTCGCCGCCGATTTGCAAGCCGCGGGCTACCGCGGTGTGTTGACCAATGCCCTTTACGACACCTGGTGGCACGGCGGTTTTCGCACCGCGCCATATTTTCACAACTCGATCGGCATTCTTTCCGAAGCCGCCAGCGCGAGGTTGATGACGGTGACAACCGTCAATCGCGACCAACTTGCGCGATCCTCCACACGCGGTATGCGCAACGCCACCGAATCGTCGACAAACTTTCCCGATCCCTGGCCCGGCGGCGCGTGGCGTCCGCGCGACATCATGGACATGGAAATGATCGCTGCTCGCGGTGTGTTGTCGATGGCTGCGAAGTTCCGCGGTGAGTACCTGCGCAACTTCTATGAACTCGGAAGAAAAGCCGTCGAGACGCCGATCGAACCGAACGAACCGCTGGCCTACGTGATTCCCGCCGGACAGGGACGCGACGAAACCGTCGCCAAGTTGATCGAAACGCTCGTCGGACAAGGCATCGAAGTTTATCGGATGGACAAAGAGCTTTACCTCACGTATGGACCACAGGTGTTACAGAGAACAAACCCGGCAACAGAGAAGCTTGGCGCGTATCGAACAATCATCGCTCGCCCGACCATGATGGAGATGCCCTTGGGTAGTTATCTCGTGTTTCTGAACCAGCCGCAGCGATCCAACATCCTCGCGCTGTTTACGCCGCAGATCTATCCGAATCGTCTGACCCCACAGGGAGAAGCGGAACGGCCATACGACGTCGCGGGCTGGACGTTGCCGTTGCAAATGGGCGTCGAGGCGCCTGCTGTAACAGCGATCAAAGAAACTCCGGCACAACGAAAACTCACGCTGCTGAAAGACGGCAACCAGGTGCGCGCGGATCTGTCGCTGGCCGCGAGAAAAGGCGACGAGTCGCCGACCAAGAATCCGGTAAGAAACCAGGTTCGGGTCGGTATTTACAAGCCTTCGTTGAGCAATATGGACGAGGGTTGGACGCGCTATATTTTCGACACGTTCAACGTTCCTTACTCGTCAGTGCGCGACACTGACGTTCGACAAGGCGGGCTTCATTCGAAGTTCGACGTTCTGATCCTCACGTCGCAGGCAAGCGCGCAGATCCTTGGTGGGAACGCGACGGGTACAGCGCCGCCCGAGCTCACTGGCGGAATAACTGAAGCAGGGGTCAATAACCTGAAAGACTTTGTGAACCAGGGCGGCATGCTCGTCTGTTTCGACAACGCCTGCGATCTCGCGATCAAGCAGTTCAACCTGCCGCTGCGCAACGTGCTCGACGGCGTCAGATCGTCGGATTTTTATTGTCCCGGATCGATTCTGGCCCTCGACGTTGACAACAAACATCCGTTCGCGGCGACGGTGCCCACGACGCTCCCAGCTTATTTCATCAACAGTTCCGCCTTTGCCGTCACGTCAGAAGACGCGAACGTTCGCGTCGTCGCGCGTTATGCAAAAGAGAACGTGCTGCGTTCCGGCTGGCTGCTCGGCGAAGACAAACTACGCGGCCAGATCGCGCTCGCGGAGGTCGGCGCCGGCAAGGGACGCGTGGTCCTCTTCGGCTTCCGGCCGCAGCATCGGGGACAAGCGTGGGCAACGCTGCCGTTGATCTGGAACGTCCTCTCCAGCGCTACGGCCAACGTTTCCGAATAATCCCGGCGCGTTTCGAACTCTTTCGCTTGCCCTCACGGCGAAGACGGGAGTATTCTTGCCCCTGACAACAAACGGTTTTTCTCGCCCCTGATTTCCCAATCAAAAACCGCAAGCAACAACTCTGACTACACGGCATCAAATGATGGCTCGATCCATGTTCGGGCACTCATCGGGAGCGAACTATGCAAAGGCTGTTTGTTTTCCTATTGCTCCTCTCCCTGTTTTCTTCGGTAACGAGCATTGGTTGGGGTCAAGGTCGGCCGCGGCGCGTCGGTGATCAGCCGAAGGTTCCAGTTACGTCACAGGAACCGCCGCCCATGCCTTCAGGAAAGCCGCCTGTCCTGGGCGGCGCGTATCCAAACAATCGCAAACCGGATCCGCAACCTGACGCGGCGCCGACGCCTCCGGAAGAAGTCGACGCCGGCGACATCATTCGCGTTGACACCACGCTGGTGACGATTCCCGTGAGCGTAATGGATCGCGATGGTCGTTACGTTCCCAACCTCAGAAAAGAAGACTTTCGTATCTGGGAAGACGACGTCGAGCAAGACGTGGCGTTCTTCGCTTCAGTCGACAAGCCGTTCTCGGTCGTGTTGATGCTCGACACCAGTCCGTCGACGCAGTTTCGGCTCGAAGACATTCAGGATGCGGCGGTTGCGTTCGTCAACCAACTTCGGCCCGACGATAAGGTAATGGTTGTCTCGTTCAGTGCGGACATGAAGGTTCTCAGCGATTTCACGACCGATCGCGCAAAGCTGCAACGCGCGATCTATCGCGCCAACACTGACAGCGGCACCAGCATTTACGACGCCGTCGATACCGTCATCAATCGGCATCTGAGCCGCACATCCGGAAGGAAGGCGATCGTGCTGTTCACGGACGGTGTGGACACGACCAGCGGCAATGCGACTTATGAAAGCACCATCACCGACGCGCAGGAACTGGACGCACTGATCTATCCCGTGCAGTACAACACCGCTTTCGACATGGGCCAGGTGGTCCAGATTCCGACTGCTCCGATCGATGTGTTTGGACAGATCCTGGGCGGTATCTTTGGCGGCGGCAACGGTGGTGGCCCGCCGGTGCGCAGGGGTCGTCGTCCGCGTGGGACAAGCAGGGGCGATTACGAAGTCGGTAGTCGTTATCTCGAGGAACTCGCGAACAGCACGGGCGGGCGAGAATACCGCGCCGATTCGCTGCAAAACATGTCGTACGCGTTTGCGAACGTCGCGGAGGAACTGAGGCGGCAATACAGCATCGGTTACTATCCGAAGCGCCTGCCGCAGGCCGGTCAACGACGCATGATCAAGGTGCGCGCCAAGCAGCCGAACCTGGCGGTGCGTTCGCGTGACAGTTACATCTTCAACCCGGGAAACATGCCGCAGGAAAAATCGGCGCAATCAAATCCACCGGTATTACGAAGGAACTAGAGTTGTCCGCGTCACGGGACGGGCAATGAGCGCGCGATTAGTTCAGCGGCTGAAGGCTCGACGGCGGGCAGTACGACGGTGAGTACTGCACCGCCATTTTCGTCTCGATTGCCGGCCGATACTGTGCCGCCATGCAACTCAACCAGGTGCCGCACGATCGCCAGCCCCAAACCCAGCCCGCCATGCTTTCTCGTACTCGATCCATCGGCCTGCGAAAACCGCTCAAAGATCCGGGGTAGAAACTCAGCCGGAATACCCGGTCCTGAATCCTCGATCCTGATCTCCGCCAGCTTCCCGCGCTGCCGCAAGTACAAATCCACCGCGCCACGTTGCGGCGTAAACTTCACGGCGTTCGCCAGCAAGTTCCAAAGCACCTGCTGCAACCTCTCGATGTCAGCCCGGACGATCGCGTCAGGCGCGTCGAAGTGTGTGCGCAGATCAATCTCTTTGGCTTCCGCAGCCGGCCGCACCGCATCGATCGCCGCATGAATCACCAGCAACAGATCGACCCGCTGCGTGTTGATTCGCAACTTCCCGGTGATGATCCGCGAGACGTCAAGTAAGTCTTCGATGATCTGCCGCTGCGCGGACGCATTACGCTCGATCACTTCCAGTGCGTGTGACGTCCCGTCTTTATCGAGCTGCCCGCTGCGCACCAAACGCGACCAGCCGACCACCGCATTCAACGGCGTGCGCAACTCGTGCGAAACAGTTGCCAAAAACTCCTCCTTCAGACGACTCGCCTCCTCCGCGTCCTCTCGGGCCTGACTCTCGCGCTCCAACAACTCCGCTCGCTCGATTTCCGCCTGCATGGCGGCAGTGATGTCCATCGTCACGCCGCGCATCCCGACCGGGCCTGTCTCGTCGTTAATAACCACCGATTGCCCTTCGACCCACACTTCGCGACCATCCTTCCGCAGCCAGCGAAAGCGGCTCGTACCGCCTTTTCCTGACGCGAAGATCGCGGCTGCTTCACGCGCCGCACGTTCCTTGTCCTCCGGGTGAACGATTGACAGCCAGAAGTTGGGCGTCGATAACCATTCACTCTGGCTGTAGCCGAGCAACTTCTCGACGTAACTGCTGACAAAGTTGATGCGCTGAGTGGCGGCATCCGGTCTGCCCCACGCTTCCCAAACAACGCCGGGCACGTGCGCCACCATCTCTTCGATGCGGCGACGATGCCTTTCCAGTTCGGATCCGAGCTTCGACTTGTCCTGTTCAGCTTTGCGACGCTCATGCGTGACCGCCGAAACGCAGAGCGTCATCAACGAGCTCGTGCCGACGAACGTAATCAACAGAATCAACGCAACGTTCGGACCTGCCTGCACCCATGGACCATAGCCATGCTTCGCTCCCCAGACCGCCACTCCCGCCATCAACACGATCGCGCTCGTCACGATGCGCAGGTCAAACTTCAACGCGGCCCAAAGAAGAAACGGAAGAGACAGGTAGGCGAGCGGATACGTCTTGACTGGTCCGGGAAACCAACCGCCGAAGACGAGCATTACGACAAGCAGGTGCAACAACAGTAGAGCAGCGATTTCGAGCCCATGTCCGGTATTTAGTTGGCCGGGCCAGCGCCACGAGAGAATGAAGGGCGCGACGATCATCGCTCCAAAACCGTCGCCGATCCACCAGGTCAACCAGAGAGACCAGAAGTTGGCCCATTCTGCCGCACTGCCGAGACAGAGGCTGACACTTCCAATCGTCGCGCTCACGATCGGAGCCAACACCGCGGCGCACCCCACGAACCGCATCACGTCCGGCACGGAGTCGAGCGAATTACGCCAGCCGGCGACCTGTTGCAGGAGCCACACTGCGACGAGCGCCTCGAGCGTGTTTCCGGTGGCGATGCCAAACGCCGAGGCGACCGGGATATTCGTCAATACATTTACCACCAGCGCGCCGAGGAAAACGCCGGGCCAGACGCGCCGGCCGAAGATCAGGAGTGCAGCGATGGCAATGCCGGTTGGCGGCCAAACGGGCGTGACGTTGCTGTGGAGCGCAGCCAGGGACAGGCCCAATTTTGCTGCCGCGAAGTAAACCAGGGCCAGAAGGAGAATCTGGGCAATCAGGGGAACGGGAGTGCGCCTCATTGGAAAAATCCGTGTACCCGGATTCTAACCCCAAGACAGAAAAAAGCGCGGCGGTTTTTGCCGTCCGCCGCGCCAACTATACCCACAGGAGGAAAGGGGTA
>Ga0111538_10009615_pt1 | contig 12892 bp, 5 predicted proteins | sample SoiMethybrSBSTD1_FD_79669 | JGI IMG/M metagenome (GOLD analysis project Ga0111538, IMG submission 79669) | Bulk soil microbial communities from a Populus tree surrounding site in Tennessee, USA - Soil MetaG P. TD hybrid SBSTD1 (version 2)... | ecosystem: Environmental > Terrestrial > Soil > Tree...
CGTCCGGCGGGTGCGTGACGGACGGCTGCGGACAAACATCGGCAACGTCTCGACCCTCGACGATGCCGTCGCCGCCTTCAACCCGACGAAGCGGATCAAGGGGAAGACGATCATCCGCGTTCGTCCGTGAGGACTCGGGGAGGGCGAGCGGTTCTGCCCTCCTCGTGGATCACGTCGGCCGCGTGGCCAGGACGGGCCATGGAGTTTCGCGATCGCCAGGTCACGCAGCAAGACGGCACGGCTGGCACGACTGACCTGTTCCGGTAAACCGAAGCCCACAAATAGCTGATACAGTCTGCTCCCTGGAGGAGGATCCGATGAGCAGCCGGACGAGCACCGTGTCGTGTCGAGCGCCGTTGTCCTTGCGCGTGACGGCCGCCCTTCTTCTCGGCATCGCCATCGTCGCATCGCCCTCGCTGGCTGTGGCGCAGGGGGCCGCGAAGGGCACGGAGATCCTCTGGGATCGATACGGCGTCCCGCACATCTTCGCGCCCGATCACGCGAGCCTCTTCCATGCCTACGGCTACGCGCAGATGGAGGCGCACAGCGAGTTGCTGCTGCGGCTCTACGCGCAGGCGCGCGGCCGCGGCGCGGAGTACTACGGCGCCCGCTACCTCGACGCCGACCGCTGGGTTCGCACCAACGGCATTCCCGAAACCGCGAAGAAATGGGCCTCCGGGCAAAGCGCCGAGTTCGGCCCGCTCATCGCCGCGTTCGTGCGTGGCTTGAACGCATGGGCGGCGGAGCACAAGACCGAGCTCAGCGCCGAGGCGCAGCGCGTCCTGCCGGTGAGCGTGGAGGACGTCTACGCGCACTGCCTTCGTGTGATTCACTACGACTGGATCGTCAACCCGGCGAAGTTGTCGGGGCGGCTGGCGCGCGCCGATGTCGAGTCGCACGGCTCCAATGAATGGGCCATCGCCGCGTCTCGCTCGGCCACGGGCAAGGCCATCCTGATGAGCAACTCGCACCTGCAGTGGGGCGACATTCACACCTACTTCGAGGTGCAGCTCTCGGCGCCGGGCGTCACGTCGTACGGCGCGGTATGGGTCGGCTTCCCCGTCCTGCGCCAGTGCTTCACCGAGTACGTCGGCTGGACGCAGACCACCAACAATCCTGCCGAGTCGGATCTCTATCGCCTCGTGCTGAAAGACGGTGGCTACGTCCTCGACGGCAAGGTTCAGCCATTCGACACGCACACCGAGATCATCAAGGTGCGGGAGGCGGACGGCTCGCTGCGCGATGTCCCGCTCCAGGTCCGCCGCAGCGTGCACGGCCCGATCGTCGCCGAGCGCAACGGCGCGCCGATTGCCATGCGCGTGGCCGCCATCGATCGCCCCCGGCTGTTCGAGCAGTTCTGGAAGATGGGGCTGGCGAAGAACCTGGCCGAATGGCAGGACGGCATGCGGATGCAGCAGCTGCCGCTCTTCAACACCGCCTACGCCGACCGCGACGGCCACATCGCCTACGTCTACAACGCGACGCTGCCGGTGCATCCGACCGGCGATTATCGATTCTGGCAGGGCGTCGTGCCGGGCGATCGGTCGGATCTCATCGCCACCGCCATCGTGCCCTACGACGCGATCCCGAAGGTGATCGATCCGCCGACGGGGTGGGTGCAGAACTCCAACGACATGCCGTGGACGTCGGTGTATCCGATGATGCTCGACTCCACGAAATACGCCGCCGGCTTCGCCGCGCCGCAGGGCATCACCCAGCGCGCGCAGCGCGGCACCCGCATCCTCAGCACCGCGCCGGCGAAGATGAGCTTCGAGGACATCAAGAAGTGGAAGCTCTCCACGCGGCTCGAAACCGCCGATCAGTTCGTCGACGAGATCGTCTCCACCGCGAAGGCCCTGGGCAGCGAACGCGCCAGGCGCGCGGCCGCCGTCCTGTCGACATGGGATCGCGAGGCCGAGGTGACGAGCGACGGCACGCTGCTGTTCTATAAGTTCATGTCGGCCGCCGGGCAGGGCTTTGCCGCCATCGGCGGCTTCAAGGTGCCGACCGACGATCGGCGTCCACTCGAGACGCCGCGGGGGTTCAAGGACCCGGCTCGCGCGATGGCGATGCTCGACAAGGTGGCCGGAGAGGTTGAGCAGGAGTACGGCTCCCTCCGCGTCAAGTGGGGCGACGTGCTGCGCTTCCGCCGCGGCAACGCCGACCTCCCGGGCAATGGCGCACCGTCACAGCTCGGCGCCATCCGGACAATCGGCACGTCGCCTTTCGTGAACGGCAAGATCGAAGCGACGTCGGGCGACACCTTCTACGCGGTGATCGAGTTCTCGACGCCGCAGCGCGCCGAAGTGCTGCTCAATTACGGCAACTGGTCCAAGAAAGGGTCGACGCACGTCGAGGATCAGCTGCCGCTGGCGTCGCGGAAAGAGATGCGGCCGATGTGGCGCCTGAAAAAGGATATCGAGGCGAATCTGGAGAGCCGGAAGATCTTTTGACGCGGCGACGACAGGAGATCGGAAGAAGGTGTTTCTTCTGATGACCTCTGGATGATGTGGCAAGGCGAGTTGCTCCACATTCACGTGGCATCGACGGCTTCGGCCGCGATGGCGGAGCTTGCCGAGGCCATGCTCGTCGGAGGCGTCGGCATCGAGGGTGACCGCTACGCAACCGGGCTGGGAACCTACTCGAAAAAGCCCCACATCGATCGGCAGGTGACGCTGCTTGAAGTCGAGGTATTGGAAGCACTCGCGCGCGACCGCGGCATCGCACTGGCGCCGCACGAGCACAGGCGCAACCTGACGACTCGGGGCGTGCCGCTCGGGCATCTGGTGGGCCACTATTTTCGCGTTGGCGATTGTGTGCTCTACGGGGGGCGACTGAATGTCCCTTGCCTCTATCTGGAGACCCTGCTTGGCAAGAAGGTCTTCAAACCGCTCATCAACCGCTCGGGCCTGAATTGCCGGATCGTTCGCGGAGGAACTGTTCGCACCCATCAGCGCATCGAGTGGTGCGACCCGGCTTCTCTCGACAGCTCAATCCGTCTGGCGAATGAAGCGACGCCGCTCGAGCCTCCGCCAGAAGTCTGATCGTCCGAACAGCCTGATCCTGCGCTGGAGGCGGAAGTCACAGCGCGTAGAGGAGGTTCCGTGGACACCCTTCTCCAGGACATCCGACACTCGCTGCGCCTGCTCCGCCGGGCACCCGGGTTCACGGCAGTCGCCATCGTGACGCTGGCGCTGGGCATCGGCGCCAACGCCGCCATCTTCGGTGCGCTGAAATCGGTCCTGCTCGACCCGCTCCCGTACGCGGACGCCAGCCGCCTGGTGCACCTCTACGGGCCACTGAGCGCGGGCACGATCGCCGAGATCGCCCAGCGACAGCGATCGTTCGACAACCTTGCCGCGTTTGCGCAACTCGCGAGCGATGCGGTGTACGGGGGCGAGGCGGGCGCGCGGAGCGTACGGATCGCGTGGGTCGAGCCCGGATTCTTCGACACGCTTGGCGTCCCGGCGGCGATCGGGCGAACGCTGCGCAAGGAGGATTCCACCAACGGCCTCGTTCCCCTGAGCGGCGGCCAGCTCGCTCCCGATACCGCTGGCGTCGCGCTGGTCACACACGCGGCGTGGGTCCGCCTCTTCGCGGGCGATCCGGACGTCGTCGGGCGTGACGTGCGCATCAACGGGATGCCACGCACCGTGATTGGCGTCCTGCCCTCCGACTTCATCGGACCGATGGGGGCAGCCGACTTCTACCTGGGATTCGATCTGGGCCCGGTGATCGCTAATCCGATCACCGGGCGGCGTGCCCAGTGGCTCGCCGCCGTTGGCCGCCTGAGACCGGGCGTCACGTATGGCGACGCGCAGCATGAGGTCGCCGGTATCTGGACCGACCTGGCAAGTCAATACCCGGAAGACAATGGCAGCCTCAACGTCACGACGAAACCGTTGCGCGACGCGATGGCCGGCGATACGCGTACACCACTCGTCCTCCTGATGGCGAGTGCCGCATTCGTGCTGCTGATCGCGTGCGCAAACCTCGCCGGTGCGCTGCTGTCCCGCAGCATCTCCCGGCACAAGGAGTTCGCCATTCGCGTGGCGCTTGGCGCCGGGCGCCTGCGTCTCGTGCGCCAGCTGCTCACCGAGAGCACGATCCTGGCGCTGGCGGGTGGTGCGGCGGGGGTTCTGCTCGCCAACGCGATGCTCTCTCTCGTCCGCAATCTCGCGCCGTCGGTGTTGCCGGCCTACGCCGATCTGTCACTCGATTCAGGCGCGATGATTGTGACGACGCTCATCGCCGTGTGCACGGGCCTGGGCTTCGGCGTGGCCCCGGCGTTCGCGGTCGATCGCCTGGATGCACAGAGGATCCTGCGCGACGCCACGCGTGGCATGAGCGAAGGCCGTCGCTCGCGCGTCCTGCGCGGTGCCCTGGTGGCGGCGCAAGTGGCCCTCTGCGCCGGCCTGCTCGCAGGCGCCGGGTTGCTGACCCGTAGCCTTTGGAAGATGACCACCGCGCCGCTCGGCTTCGACCCGGCCGGCGTACTCACGGCCGCCATCCGGCTGCCGTCGCAGGCCTATCCCACACTACAAGCGCGTGCCCAGTTCCTCGAGCAACTCAGCGATCGCCTGAGGGTTCTCCCGGGCGTCGACAGCGTCGCGACCGCCGAAAGCGTTCCAACAGCGGTCATGCGGAGAGTCGGTTTCGCGATTGACGGTGCGCCGCCGAAGAGCGTCCAACCCTTCGTGCTGTTCGCCACCGTTTCGGACGATTACTTTCGCACGCTGCGGATCCCGCTCCGGCAGGGCCGCACGTTCGATGCCCAGGACCGCCTGGGCGCTCCGCGGACAATCGTCCTGAGCGAAGGCATGGCCCGCCGCTATTGGCCTCCGGACCGAGCAATCGGCGCTCGCATTCGCGTCGGCGCCAACCCGAGCTCGCCCCTGGTGACGGTCGTCGGAATCGTGGGTGACGTGCGCAACGACCCCGCCCGCCCGGAGGCAGAGCCGATGGCGTACATGTCCAGCCGTCAGGCAGCAACACCCTTTGTGCGTGTTCTGCTCCGCGCACGTGGGGATCCTCAGGCCCTGGTGAGACCAGTCGAGCACGAGGTGGCGGCGCTCGATCGTGGTCTACCACTCGATCAAACGACGACGTTGCGCGCGCAAATTGGAGAAGCATTCGCCGCTCGCCGGCTTCCCGTGATGCTGATGGTCGGGTTTTCCGCGCTGACCCTCCTTCTCGCATCGATTGGCATTTACGGCATGTTCGCCAGCATGGCCGCGGCGCGGGAACAGGAGTTCGGCATTCGCATGGCGCTCGGCTCGCGCCCTTCCGCCATCGTCGCGCTCATGCTCCGGCAGGGCACCGGCTGGATGGCGATCGGCCTGGCCGGCGGTGTGCTCGGCATCATGGTGGTCGTGCGGCTTCTCCGCAATCTGCTCTATGGAGTCGAGCCGTTCGACCCGATCGCGCTCGGCGGCGCCGTCGCGATCCTGGTTGGTTGCGCGACAGTCGCGCTGCTCATCCCGGTCCACCACGCGACGCGAGTCGACCCGATGGTCGCGCTCCGCGCGGAGTGATCCGCGAAGGGGATCTATCGCTCTTTGATCGACAGGCCGTGGGAAGCAGCGAACCTCACGAGCTCTGATAACGCGGCGGTGACGTCGCCCGCCTGGTCTGCTCGTTGTACGGCAAACGCCGTTCCGCGTGGATATCTTGCCAGCATCTCCTCCAACGCCTTGATCGAAGTGAAGCGGTATTGTGCGAGCTCGATATTGGATTCTTCAGAGTCATCGATGCGCCACAGCATGATTCGGGTATCGTCGTCGTGAATCATGTAGCCGACTTGTTGCCGACAGTTGTCCGTCACGCAGAGCGACTGCAGCTCGCGTAAGTCGTCCGCGCGCATCAACCACCTCTGACCGGCGCCTATCCCCTGACGAAACGCATCCTCGACCATCGCCTGTCTCGCGTTCGGACGTTCGACGGCGCGGCTGTACACCAGCTCCGCTGCCCGGTCGGCCCACGCCCCGTGCCAGCGCTGAAAAGCCATGCGCAGCGGATCGAGCGCTGCCGGCGATCCGTGTTGTCCCAGCGTTTGAACGGCAGCAATGACGGCTTCGGGGTCGGGATTGTCAAGATCGGCGATCGCTCGTGTCTGCACAACGGGCGTCATCCGCAGAGCCGCGATCTGATCGAGAAGTCTCCAACACCCAGTCGCGCGGGACGTCATCGCGCGATCGAGCAGCGTGGACCCGGTCGCCTCGTCCACACGCAGGAAGTAAGCGAGGATCGAGGCCTGCTGGCTGCACGCCATGCTGCCGATCTTGTCTCCAGCGCTCGCCAGAATCCTGGGCGCGATCTTCCTGGTTGCGTATCGTTGCACGAGCGCGGCATGGATCTCGGTGTCACTCGCCTCGAAGTTCGCGGCAAGTGCATCATCCAGATCCGGAAGTTCGGCGTCGGGCAGGCTGCCGAGCGTTTTCAGCGTTGCGCCGCGTCGCGGATTCTGGATCTCGCGAAGAATCATAGGGCGCGCCTCGTCTGGCGCCAGCTGCGCCAGCCGCCGGAGCGCGAGATCGGCGGCTGATGGCGCGTCGGTCGGCGCTGCAGCGATGAGCCGACGCAGCGCCGGAAGCATCGCCGGCCCTGCGACAGTGCGCCATTGGTACTCGAGCAGGTTGGTTTGACGCTCGACCGGCAGATCGAGAAAAGCAGCGGCGAGCTGATCCCGCGCCGCCGCCGGTCTGGCTGACGCCTGACGCTGCGCCAATGGTTGCGCTTCCGCCAGCGTGATCGCGCGAGCACGATCGGTCTTGTCCAGCATCGCAGCGGCCACGATGTCGCCGTACACCGACATTGCAGCGTCGATCAGATCGGGGCGCCTGCTCAACTCACCGACTGCAAGTAGCCGTCCCTTCGTCTCTCGCGTCTGCGCCGGCCGGTATTCGGGATGCTGGAGGTAGACGGACAGCGTTGACAACGTGCGCAGGTAACTGCCGGTCACCGGCTGATCCGCCGCGCGAAGGCCGCCTTCCATCGCCGTCACGACTGCCGGTCGGTTCGCCGCGCTGAACAGGCCGGCCATGTACTCGAACTCGCACCCTTGATCGGTATCCGCGCCGTAGCGGCGGATCATCTCCATCGCCGCGGCCTCGGTGCCGAGGAATCTCATCATTCGGCAGCCGGCGCGCGCTCCGAGGGGCGGCTGCTTCGCGTCGATGAGGCGGCGCGCGCGTTCGAATTCCGACACCTCCCAGCTCGCATCGCGCGGAAGGATCTCGAACGTTATCGTGTTCGATTCAACGGGAATCACAGCAGGCGGCGCGACTGATTCGTCGGTCACGCGGCGCGACTTGACGGCAAGCGCGTACCTGCCCGGTTTGTCGAACCGAAACCACTCGTTCAGCTCGAGCTTCACCGTGAACGGCTTCTCGCCGAGCACGCCCATGCCCCGAATGCCGCCGCCGATATGGCCGCCAAACGACCCGAAGTAATCGAGCATCGGATCCGACACGTCGTCGATTCGATCGATCACGAACTCGTCAGTCGTCAGCCGACCGCTTCGGTCGTACGTCACGCCGTCGACCGTGAATCGTTTTGTCGAAGCGCTGCTGAACTCCAGCTCGATAGGAATGATTTCGCCCGGCCTGAACTGGAGACGGCCGTCCGTGAGTCGGAGTGTCAGCCTGACGGGCGAATCAGGCTGCGGTTGGGGGCCGGCGCTCGGAAACTGCGCGAAGAGGGCAACGATGAGAAGTATTGCTGAGGCCACAAACGCGCTCTTCCTGCGTTAGACACTCGTTCGCTCAAAACGGTCTGACCTCAGTCAATGGGGACCTGCGGGACGCCCAAACTCCGCACAGCGCCTGGGCGGCGCCTCTCGTCCGTCTGTCGGCACTGGAGCTGCAACCGTAATCGAAACCTGCAGCACGCCGTCGCCGACCGTCAGAGCAATTTCCAGGCGTGCTCCTTCAACTACTTGCGGGTACCGACGCGTGTCACGCGACGACGGTGCGGCCACCACAGGTGTAAGATGCAGTCCACGTGACACCCTGATGGTCGGCGAGACCATCTCCCACTATCGCATCGTCGCCGAGATCGGCGCCGGCGGCATGGGTGTGGTCTACAAGGCCGAGGACCTCCGGCTTGGCCGCCTCGTGGCGCTCAAGTTCCTCCCGCCGCAGCTGGTGCGCGACCCCGACGCGAAGCGACGCTTCTTTCAGGAAGCGCGCACCGCCTCGGCGATCGATCACGTCAACGTCTGCACGATTCACGACATCGAGGAAACGACCGACGGCAGGGTGTTTCTCTCGATGGCCTACTGCGACGGCGAGACGCTCAAGAAGCGCCTCGAGCGTGGTCCGCTGGCGGCGACCGAGGCGGTTCGCGTCGCGGTGCAGGTCGCGCGCGGGCTGGCCCGCGCGCATCAGGCCGACATCGTCCACCGCGACGTGAAGCCGGGAAACATCATGGTGACGACCGAGGGCGAGGCCAAGCTGCTCGACTTCGGCATCGCGAAGATCGCGAGTGGCGCCGGCGATCTGACGCGGACCGGCACCACCCTCGGCACCATCGCCTACATGGCGCCAGAACATGTGACTGGCGGACATGCCGACGAGCGGAGCGACGTGTGGGCGCTCGGCGTCGTGCTCTACGAAATGCTCGCCGAGCGCCGGCCGTTCTCGGGCGCGAACGACTACGAGGTCCTGCAGGCGATTGTCGACCGGCCGCACGCGCCGCTGACGGACGTCAGGGGCGTGACCGACGACATCGCGCGCGTGGTCGATCGAGCGCTCGACAAGGCGCGTGAACGCCGGTACGCGAACGCCGGAGAGTTGGTCCACGCGCTCGAGGCGTGCGCGCAGGCATCCACCTCTCAGGGCTCGACTCACGTTGTGACCCGGCGCCGGCCCTGGGCGATCGGCGCCCTGGCGGGCGCTGTCGTCGTGGTGGCGGCCGTCGTCGCGCTGTGGGCGTGGCGATCGAGCGGCACACGCTGGGCGCGCGACGTGGCGCTGCCGGAGATCCTCCGGCTCGCGGACCTCGACCGCAACGGTGAAGCGTTTCTCCTGGCGACGCAGGCGGAGACCAGCATTGCGGGCGATCCGGTGTTGAACAGCGTGTGGCCCCGCATCACTCGTGAGGTCTCCATTACAACGACGCCGGCCGGCGCCGACGTGTCGCTCCGGCTCATCGGCAGCGACACGACGTGGCATCGAGTCGGTCGGACTCCGCTCGTCAACACCCGGCTGCCTCGAGGCGTGTTCTGGTGGCGCTTCGAAAAGGCCGGATATGAGGCGATCGAATTGGTACGCGGGACGGGGACGGTGGTGCTGCCAGGTTTCGCCCAGGTCGTGGAGCTGCCCGCTCCGGGGAGTCGTCCTCCCGGCATGGTCGCCGTGTCGATTCCGCCGGGAGGAATGCGACTCACGCTGACGGGCTTCGACAACAACAAGACCATGCCCGCGCCCGACTATTACATCGACCGGCACGAAGTCACGAACGCGGAGTTCAAGGCGTTTGTCGACGCGGGCGGTTACGAGAAGCGGGAGTACTGGACGGAGCCCTTCGTGCGCGACGGTCACCCGCTCGACTGGGCCGCGGCCATGGCCCTCTTCCGCGACGGCACGGGACGCCCGGGGCCGGCGACCTGGCAGGGGGGCACCTACCCCGCCGGCCAGGAGGACTGGCCGGTGGCGGCGGTGAGCTGGTACGAGGCCGCGGCCTACGCCGCATTCCGCGCGAAGCGCTTGCCGACGATTTATCACTGGACGTATGCGGCGAAGCCGGAGCTGGGCAATTCGATCACGCGCTCGAGTCACTTCGGCGGCGGGGGTACCGTGCGGGTGGGCACAGCGCCGGGTCTCGGGCCCTACGGAACCGTCGACATGGCTGGCAACGTCAAGGAGTGGGTCTGGAACGCGCAGGCCGGCACGGGCAAGCGTTACATCCTTGGCGGCGCGTGGAACGATCCGGACTACCAGTTTCTCTACTCGGATTCCCGGTCGCCGTTCGACCGCTCCGACACGAACGGGTTTCGTTGCATGGCCAACGGCGCCGGCCCGGAAGCACCCGCCTCGCTCGCCGCGCCCGTCGCGCTGCCCGCCCGCGACTACGCCACCGAGCGACCGGTGGCCGACGCCGTCTATCGGATCTACGCGGACCAGTACACCTACGATCGCACGCCATTCGACGCGCGGGTCGAGACGACCGACGACTCCTCACCGCTTTGGCGGCATGAGGTGGTCAGCATGGCCGCCGTGTACGGCGGCGAGCGCATGCCCGTCCACCTCTATCTCCCGAAAAATGTGAAGCCGCCCTACGAGGCGGTGTTGTTCTTCCCGGGTGCTCTCGCAATCGGCGCAGCGAACAGCGCGAATCTGCAGTTGAACACTTTTGGAATCGACTTCATCGTCATGAGCGGCCGCGCCCTGGTGTACCCGGTCTACAAATACACCTACGGGCGGAGCGACCCACGGGCCACGTCGTCATGGCCCGAGCCGACGCGCGCCTACACCACCTGGGTGAAGCAGCTGGCTGGCGATGCCAGACGATCGCTCGACTATCTCGAAACGAGGCCCGACATCGACGCCGCCCGGCTGGCTTACTACGGGTTGTCGTGGGGCGCGCAGCTCGGGCCGATCATCATCGCGCTCGAACCGCGCATCAAGGCGGGTATCCTGCTCATGGGAGGTCTCAAAAGCGGCGCGTCGGCACCCGAAGTCGATTCGTTCAACTTCGCGCCCCGCGTGCGAGCTCCCATCCTCATGTTGAACGGCGACCAGGACTACATCTTTCCGCTTCAGACCTCGCAACGGCCGCTCTTCGAGGGATTGGGCACGCCGGGCGCGGACAAGAAGCACGTGCTCTATCCTGGCGGGCACGAGATCTTCGTGACGCAGCGCAGCCAGATCATCCAGGAAGTCGTTGGCTGGCTCGATCGCTACGTCGGCCGCGTGCAGTAGCGTGCCGGCGCGCCAATAAGCCACCTTCGAGGTCGAAGCGGGCGACATCCTGGTCCGCGCCTAAGCATGTGCAACGACGCGGTCGATGTCCTCGAGCAGCGAATCGATTGAGACACCCCGTCCTGTTGCATACGACCGCGCCCACCGATCGGGGCCGAGGCGGGCACGCGCCTCCCGTTCCGCTTGTCCCTCGAGATCGGCCACCAATTTGTCGCCAACCGCCGCACCTGTGCGTTCGGTGACGGCGTCTCGCGCGCCGAGGATCCGTGCCGCCCACTCGTCGTCGCCTTTGAGCACCGCTGCCGCGGCGAGAGGGACCAGCGCATACACGAACGCGAACGTGTCATGGAGCTGCCGGATATAGGTGAGGCTTTCTCGCACGAATGCGATCGCCTGATCGGGATCGCCGCGCCGCACCGCCAGGAAGGCGCGAAGATACAGCGTCCACGACAAAAACCACGGCGCAGTGTGACGAAGCACCGAGGTGGCCTCATCGAGCAGGCGCTCGGCCCGCGCGTCGTCGCCGGCCGCAAGGACGACCGCCGCCAATCCGGTCAGCGAATTCCCGAGTCCCCACGGGAGCGCCAGCGAGCGGAATCCTTCGACGCCGCGGGCGAAGTGCTCGCGGGCCGTGTCCGCATGACCGAGGGCGTGCTCGAGGTCTCCCAGCAGATTTTCGGCTCGCGCGATCATCGCGACGTCGCTTGTCTCGTGGGCGAGCACGAGGGCGCGCGCGACCACGGTGCGCGCGTTCTCGAGCTCGCCTTGCGTGTAGCGCATCGCTCCCGCTCCGAGCAGCGCCCTGGTTTCGACGGCCGGCGGAATGGACGGCCGGCTCAGGATCTGTTCATACCAGCGGAGCCCCTCGGCGGCATGCCCGCGGATGGCCCAGAAGAAGAACAGGCTCCAGGCGATGTCGCAGGCTTCGGCCGGGCGGTCGCGATCGATGAGCCACGTCAGCGCGGCGCGATAGCTCTCGAGATCCTGACGCACGCGATTCAGCCATTCGACCTGCGCCGCTCCGATCAGGCCGTCCGCCGCCAGGGAGGCTTCGGCCACGCAATAGCGCGCCAGCCCCTCCAGGGCGTCGTCGCGTTCACCCGCGGCGGTGAGCTCGAGCGCCGCGTACGCCCGCACGGTTTCGAGCATCTGGTACAGCGGGCGAGTCGAGACTGCGCTCTCGGCTCGCAGCAGCAGGCTCTTATCGATCAGGGCAGCTGCCGTGCCGAGCGCTTCGTCGCTCCTCGCCGCGGTACCGTCGTGCCCCGCAACGACGGCTGCGGCTGCTTCGATCGGAAACCGGCCCGGCAACACGCCGAGACGGCGGAATATGCGTTGCTCGTTCGTGCCAAGCAGTTGATAACTCCAGGCGACCGTCGCATTCATCGTCTGCTGGCGCTCGGGGAGATCGCGCGGCCCGACGGTCGAGAGCAGGACGTCATGCTCGAGTCGACGCAGTAGGTCTTCAGGCGTCAGTACTTTGATCCAGGGGGCCGCGAGCTCGAGGGCGAGCGGCAGCGCATCCAGCCGCTGACAGATCTCCCTGACGGTGGGACCGTTCGCGGACGTGAGCCGAAAATCGGGCTGCACGTCCCGCACTCGTTCCACGAACAGGCGCACCGCGGGAGAGCGCGCCAGGTCGGCGGCTGACGCGGTGTCGCGCTCCAATGCGAGCGGTCCCACGGCGTACTCGCGTTCTCCTCGTACGCGAAGCGGGGCGCGGCTGGTGACCAGCACCCGAAGCGCGGCGACTGCCGCCAGAAGGTCGGCGACCAGCAGTGCCGCGTCCAGGACCTGCTCGAAATTGTCGAGCACCAATAACGTGGGTGTAACGTCGCACGCAGCCCGCACACGCTTCGGCAGATCGAGCGGGGTGGCGTCCACGACGCTGAGAGCCTCGGCAATCGCGGGCGCCACGAACGCGGAATTCCGAACGGCGGCCAGCCCGACGAACAACACACGAACTTCGC
>Ga0111538_10009616_pt1 | contig 12891 bp, 12 predicted proteins | sample SoiMethybrSBSTD1_FD_79669 | JGI IMG/M metagenome (GOLD analysis project Ga0111538, IMG submission 79669) | Bulk soil microbial communities from a Populus tree surrounding site in Tennessee, USA - Soil MetaG P. TD hybrid SBSTD1 (version 2)... | ecosystem: Environmental > Terrestrial > Soil >...
CAACCTGAAACCCTTGTGCGTCGAGGGCTTCAACGCGGGAGGCCTGATTCCAGGCGGCCAGCTCATGTTCACGACCGATGTCGAGAACTATCCGGGCTTTCCGAAGGGCGTGACCGGGCAGGAGATGATGGCCCTGTTTCGCGAGCAGGCCGAGACTCAGGGCACCGAGATCATCACGGCAGACGTCACCAAGGTCGATCTTTCCGCGCGGCCGTTCAAGGTGTGGGTCGGCGAGGACGAGAACGTGCTGCACCTGGCGCGCTCCCTGATCATCGCCACCGGTGCCCGCGCCAACTACCTCGGGCTCGAGAGCGAAGAAAAGCTCAAGAACAAGGGCGTGAGCGCGTGCGCGGTGTGCGATGGCGCGCTGTTTCGCAACCAGGACGTGGTGGTGATCGGCGGCGGCGACACGGCGATGGAAGAAGCGTCGTATCTGTCGGGGCTGTGCTCGAATGTGACGTTGATCCACCGCCGCGACGAGTTTCGCGCGTCGAAGGCAATGCAGCACCGCGTGCTCAACAACCCCAAAATCCGCACGCTCTACAGCCACGTCGTCGAAGAGGTGCTCGATCCGGCGGAGGACAAGGTCACCGGCGTCCGCGTGAAGGATCTGAAGAGCGGCGACCGGCGTACGATCCAGGCCGGAGCTATGTTCGTGGCGATCGGTCACACGCCGATGACGGACCTCTTCAAGGGGCAGCTCGAAACTCATTCCAACGGCTACCTCAAGGTCCAGCCCGGTACGACTTACACCAGTGTTCCCGGCGTCTTCGCCGCGGGCGACGTCGCGGACTGGACGTACCGTCAAGCGGTGACGGCCGCGGGCACCGGCTGCATGGCCGCGCTCGACGCCGAGCGCTGGCTCGCCGCTCACGACCACGAGCACGACCGCTGACATGGCCGGCGCCAGCGACCCGATCGACGAACTTCATGCGATCACCGCCGGCCTGCGTGTCTACGTCGAGCGGCTGGTGGCGAGCGGCGCGGTCGGCCTGCCTGCCGCCTCCGCCGAGCTGATCCGCGAGCGTGCCGCGGCGGCGCCCGTGGACGCGGCGCCGGCGCCGAGCGTTGCGGAAGCGCCGCGAGCAGCCCCGGTCGCTCCCGCGGCACCGGCACCTGCGCCGGTTGCGGTCCCCGCACCGGCTCCCGCCATCGATCGCGCGCAGCGCGTCGAGCGCCTGCGCGTTCTTTCTGCCGAGGTCGCAGGCTGCAAGCGCTGCGGCTTGCACAACGGTCGCACGCAGACCGTGTTCGCTCGCGGCACCGGAACCAGCGGGCTCTGCTTCGTCGGCGAAGGTCCGGGCTTCGACGAGGATCAGCAAGGTTATCCCTTCGTCGGCAAGGCGGGACAGCTCCTCGACAAGATGATCGCGGCGATGGGTCTCGAGCGCGACGAAGTGTACGTCGCGAACATCGTGAAGTGTCGGCCGCCCAACAACCGCAAGCCCGAGATCGACGAGATGGCGGCGTGCATGCCGTATCTCGCCGAGCAGCTCGAGCTGATTGCTCCGCAGGTGATCGTCGCGCTCGGCGCGACGGCGGTTCAGGGCCTGCTCGGCACGACCGAAGGCATCACGCGCATGCGCGGGCGCTGGCGCCTGTACAAGGGGCGAATCGCCGTGATGCCGACGTTTCACCCCGCGTATCTCTTGCGCACTCCCGCGGCCAAGCGCGAAGTATGGGACGACCTTCAAGCCGTGCTGCGCCAGATGGGACGGCAGGTCCCGGCCCGGCGCTGATGCCGTGGCGAGCGTGGGTCCCGCGGCTCGTGCGGGTCGCGCTGCTGCTGGTTGGCCTGTCGCCGTTTTTGCCGCGGCCGTTCGAACGCGTGCCGGTGCTCCACGCCGTCGGCGCAGCGCTCGAAAGTTGGTTCGCCTTTCAGTGCCATCGCGACCCGACGCGTTCGCTGCTGCTGCTGGGCCGGGTGCTGCCAGTGTGCTCGCGCTGCTTCGCGATTTATCTCGGGCTCGGTCTCGGCGCGCTGGTGTTGCGCCCGCGGCTCGCGCTGTGGCCGCTCAGGATCTGGGTCGCGCTGGCAGCGCTTTTGATGGTGCTCGACGTCTGGACCGAAGCGCTGGCGATGCGCCCGGATTCGACGCCGATCCGGATCTTGACCGGGCTCTTGCTGGCGTATCCGGTCGGTGCGGCGCTGGTGTGGGCGGCGCGCGACTGGGCCGTCGGAGCTACGCCGCGCGCGACGTGAGCTCCGGCGTGCTGGACGGTTCGCCGCGGATCCGGGCCTGCTCCTCGAGCATCCGCAGCCGCACCAGCTCGAGCAGTCGGCGATCGTCGTAGCCGGCGCTCGCCGGATGAATCGGTTCCAGAATGCGGACCGTGACCAGCTGCGGCACGATCCGAAAGCTCCTTTTCGCGAGCACTCGATCGGTGCCTTCGATCAATACCGGGACGATCGGAATCCGGTTCTTCGTCGCGATCCAGAACGCGCCGCGATAGAAGCGCTTGATTCGGCCGTCCGCCGAGCGTGTGCCTTCGGGAAAAACGAACAGACTGTGGCCTTCGGAGATGCACCGCTGACAGCGCCGCACCATGCGCAGGATGCTCGGCAGGTGACCGCGCCGCAGCGGCACGTAGCCGTTCATGGCCATGTTCCAGCCCAGAAACGGCACCAAGAAGTTCTCGATTTTGCTGACCCAGCGATAGCGCAGGCGAATCGCGAACGCCGCCAGGATGTCGACCATCGACAGATGGTTGGAAACGAAAACACACGGGCCGGCGTCGAGCGCCCGCTCGCGCCCTTCGACTTTCACGCCGGCGAGCGGCGCCCAAGCCAGGTAGTGCGCGCCCCACCACGAGGTGTAGGCATGAAGCAAGCGTCGCTTCCTGTCCCACGGGAAGGAGGCAACGAAGATCAAGAGCGCCGGCATGAACAGCGCGATACACGACACCAAAAGGTACGGCCAGTAGACCGCGTTGTAGACGGCGAGCAGGAGCGCACCGCGCTTCGGGGGCTCGCACCTATCGTCCCGCTCTGTCACAGCTCGGCTCTAGCATTTGTGGCGGAGCGACGTCCATCGCGCACGCCAGAAACCCGTGGGAAAACACCCGCGACGGGCGCGCCGAAACCCGCGAGCTAGGCTTTCTCCGCGATGAAGAACGATCACGACGTCACGCGCAGACATCTTCTGGTGCTCGGCGCCGCGAGCTCGGCGGCCGCGCTGATCGGCACCGGACGAGCCGAGGCCGCGCCGGCCGCGCCGCCGAAGGTGCCGCGGCGGGTACTCGGAAAGACCAAACAGTCGATCCCGATCCTGCTCGTCGGCGGCGGCTCGGGGTTCAACGGTACCTTCGACGGGCGGATCAAGACCGCGCTCGACTACGGCGTGAATTACATCGATACCGCTCGCAAGTACGCGGGCGGCCGCTCCGAGCCCGCTGCCGCCAACACGCTGCACAAGCTGAACGCGCGCGAGAAGACCTGGATCACCTCCAAGACCGGCAGCTGGGACGCGAAGGGCTTCGAGCGCGACGTGGGAATCAGCCTCGGCGAACTGAAGACCGACTACATCGATCTCTACTTTTTGCACGAGCTCGACGATCCGCGCCCGCTCGACGACAAGGAGCTGATCAAGACCGTCGAGAGTCTGAAGAAAGCCGGCAAGATCCGTTACTTCGGCTTTTCGTGCCACAGCGGCAACGTCGCCGAGTTGCTTCACGCCGCCAGCAAGCGTTCGTTCATCGACGCCGTGATGTTCCGCTACAACTTCCGGCAGTACGGCAACAAGGAGCTCAACCTCGCGATCGACGCAGCGCACAAGGCCAACGTCGGGCTGATCGCGATGAAGACCCAAGGCTCCGAGGCGAGCTTCGAGAATGCCTGGAAGAAGTTCGAGCAGACCGGCAAGTGGAACAAGTATCAGGCGGTGCTGAAGGCGGTGTGGGCGGATCCGCGGATCACGGCGGCCGTTTCGCACATGGATGACATGAACAAGCTGCGCGAAAACATCGCGGCCGCGCTCGATCGCAGCAAGCTGACTCAGCGCGAAAATGCGGCGCTCGAGCGCTACGCAGCGCTCACGCGCCCGTACGCCTGCGACGGCTGCGAGCACCTGTGCGGTGCGGCGCTGGACGGCCAAGTGCGAATCGGCACCACCCTTCGCTACCTGATGTACCACGACGCTTACGGCGAGCGCGAAAGAGCAAAAGATTTGTTTCGTGCGCTCTATCCCGGGGCGCGGCGGCTGTCCGGCCTCGACTGGGACAAAGCGAGCCGAGCCTGTCCGCACGGCGTCGACATCGCGGCCCACATGCGGCGCGCGCAAGAGGTATTGGTCTGAGGGCGGCGGCGCGGATCCTGCTACGCATCTCCGCGCCCGATGCTGGACCCGATGCTGAGCGTGATCGTCGGCGCGCTGATCCCGGCGACGATGATCACCGCCTCTGCGATGCTGCTCCAGGGCATCTGGACGGAACATCGCGCACTCGGCGAGCGAATTCGCTCCTGCTCGAGTGAGCTCAGGCACGCCAATATCGAGCGCGGGCGCAAGCAGAGCCTGCTCGACCAGCTCGTGCTGTTCCGGTTTCGGGTCAGGCTGACCACTGCGGCGTCGCTGTCGGCGAGCAGCGCGGTGGCGTGTTTCGTCACACTGATGCTGGGGGTGGGGATTGCGCTGCACGAAAGCGCGCGCTGGAAATGGCTCGTGCTCGTGGCATTCGTCGCGGGTGCCGCATTCTTGCTGGTGGCGATCACGCTCGTGCTCGGCGATCTCTGGCTCGCGAACCGCACGCTCGATCGCGAGCTCGCGGACCACGCGGTGGATCGGGGGGAAGAGCGCATCTTTCCGCAGTGAGCGCGCGAATTCGCGCTGGCACCAGGCTTGCTGTGGGAGCCGGTGATGAAGACTTGGCAATTACTCGGCGCCACGTCGTTCTTGATTCTCGGTAGCGCCTGGGCCTGCACGCACGATCACGAAGCAGAGGCGCCGGACGGAGAGATGGTGCCCGCGAGCGGCTCGGCAGTGGTGCGCAGGCCGCCGCCGCCCGGAGCGGGCTCTTCAGCCCCTGAGAAGGACGTGAAAGCCGCAAAACCGAAGGCGGTGCCGCCGCGAGGGCAAAATCCGTGGGGCGCCAACGGCTACGGCGCGCCGCTGCCTCCCTGAGCCGTCAGGGCAAAAGCCGTGGCTGGCACCAGGTTCGATCGTCGCACCAGGGCTGTGCCGGTGTTCCCGGCTGATACCCGCAAGCGCTCTTGCCGTCGACGAACACGTTGCTGATGATGCACTGAAGCTGGCGCCCGCCGGCGTCCGGGTTCTGCTGCGCGCCGATCGCGATGTCGAAGGCAATGCGCGCCCCCGGCACCGCCGGGTCGGCGAAGGCCACCCACGGGAACCTGAGCTCGAGCTCGTAGCCGTCCGGCACCAGGCGCCCCGCGTAGGTCGAAGGATTGATCGAGGTGCTCGTGTGCTGGCCGGAGTAGTTGAAGAAGGCTTGCCCGCGCACGCCGTGGCCGCTCCCCGGCGGCCCGAGCACGATCTGGATTGCACCGCCGTCGTTGGTCCCGTTGTACTGGCCGGTGAGGCCGTCGCCGCTCGCGCCGGCGATGTAGATCTCCACGGCGTCGCCGTTCCAGAGCGAGCCCGACTGCGGGTTGACCACTACGTTCGGGTCGACGACCTTGACGTGCAAATGAAACGCATCGGGGCTCCAGGCGATGCGCAAGAACACGTGTTCCGGCAGATCCGGCGGTTCGGCCGGCAACAGCGTCGGGCACTCGTTGACGTCGAATTCCATCGCAGGGATGTCGCAGAATTCGTCGCCGATGCCGTCCACGATCTGGGCTAGTGCCTTGAAGCGAGGGACGGTTTCGCAGGCGTCGTTACCGACCTTGATCCGACACGGGCCGGCGTCGGCGTCGCGCCGGGCATCCTCGATCGCGGCATCGCCGGCCGTTCCACCGCTGGCCGCGCCGCCGGAAGAGCCGTCGTTCCTCGCGTCGCTGCTGCCCCCGGCTCCGCCGCTGCCGTTGCTCCCCGCACCAGTGCCGCCGGGGCCGGCGCCGGAAACCCCGCCGCTGCCGGCGCCGCCGGGACCGGCTCCGCCACTGGCGCCGCTACCGGCGTTCACCGGCCAGGGTTCGACGTCGTTGTAGCCGGCGATCGCCTCGCAGCCGATGGCGGCGCCGGCGCCGAGCAACGCCGTGAAAAACCAGCGGGGAATCGAAGCCGATCGCCGTGGCATCAAAAGCTTCCCACGGCTTCGAGCCCGCCGCCGCGCGGACCGAGCGCCGGGATCACGCGCGCGCGGGCGGTCTCGCCTTTGCGTGGCGCGGAAAGAAAGTACCAGACGAGCCCGCCGGCCAGAGTCGCGGCGCCGATGCTGGTCACGATCGTCGAAGCGCGAGCCGTCGAACGCCCGGACTCGAGCCCGTTCGGCTCGCAAAAGTGGCCGTCGCCGCAGGCGTCCTTGCGTTTCTGGATCGCCACGTAGCCGAGGCCGAGACCCACTCCAACCGTCACCACGCCCGCCCCCGCGACAATCAGCGGCACGATGCGCGGCTTCTGCCGCGATGGTTCGGCAGCGACTTTGACCGGGGCCGCCACCGGCTCGCTGGGCTCCGCCGGCGCCGCGGCAGTCGCCTCCAGCGTGACGGCGATTCGTTTCTCTTCCTGTTCCGCGAGCTCGACGCTCTGCTCGAACGATTCGTGCCCGGGCGCTTCGGCGCGAACCGCATGTTTGCCGGGATCGACCTCGAGCGCGGTGCCCCAGCCAGCTTCGGGCAGCGGCTGGCCGTCGAGCAAGAGCGACATCTGTGGGGGGCGTTCGGCCGGCAGCTCGATCGTCAGGTGCGGAATGCGCGGCGCCAGCGCGTCGTACTCTTTTTTCGCGAAGTCGGCCCACAGCCTGCGCGCGGGATTGGGATCGAGCGGCGCCTTGCGGATCAACTCGCGGAAATTTCGAGCCGCGCTCGCGACCAGACCGAGGTGCTGCTCCACGTAGGCGAGATTTCTGAGCGCACCGAGTCCGGCCGGATAGAGCGCGTACGCGCGTTTGAACGCATCGCGAGCCTCCTCGCACACGGCGCGGTCCTTGATCGGCGACTGGTCGCATTGCCCCGCGTTCATCTTGCGCACGCCGTTGTCGAAGAGATCGGTAGCGACGGACTTGTTCCGGTCTTCGTCGTCGGCGCGAACCTCTGCCGCGCACGAAAGTCCGAGCACCGTCCCCAACACGCCGCTTGCAACGATGCAGCGGTGCCTCCCGATCATGATCAGAGCTCGTCCTTCTTGTTCCAGAGCTCGCCCGCGCGTTTGGCGACCGTGCCCGGTCGCGCGGCGGGCTTCTCGGTGCGGCTCGCGCGCCTTCCCGGAGGCGGCGCGGCGGAAGGCGCCGGAGCCGGTTCCGCCACGGACGCAGCCGGGGCTGGGTTCGGGAGTTCTGCGGCCGTTGCGGCTGCCGGCGGATCCGGAGGCGCAGGCGGCGGGATGGCGAGCTTGGGCGGCGGTGCCACGACCGGGGCCGGCGCGCCGGCTGCCACGTTTTCCGATGCGCTGGCCTCGCTGCGCCTGCTCGATGCGGCAAAGAAGATCCCGATGACCGTGAGCAGCGCGGCCGCCGCGACGAGCAGCGGCCAGAGCCGGCGCCGCGGTCGCGCCTCGGTCACGGGCGCCCGCTCGGAGCGGGCGACGGGCTCGGAGGTCGTCTCTTCGACCTCGGTCACGAGCTCCTGCAGCACCGGGTCGTCTTGCGGCGGCGGCTCCGAGGCGCGTTCGCCGGTGGCTTGGACCAGCGCAGCGCTAAGCTCGGCGGCGGACCCAAAGCGCTGCTCGCGCTTCTTCGCCAGACCTTTTTTCATCCACTCGTCGAAGGCACGCGGCAGATCGGGGCGCACGCTCGACGGCGGCGCGGGATGGGTCGAGAGGATGCGCAGGCCGAGCTCGCTCAGGTTTCCCGACCCGAACGGTGTCCGCCCGGTGGTCATCCGGTACGCCATCACTGCCACGCTCCACAGATCGGAGCGCGGATCGAGCTCGGTATCGGCGACGATCTGCTCGGGGCTCATGTAGCCGGGCGTGCCGAAATTCGTTCCCGCGCGTGTGCCCTGCGTGTCTTCGTGCTCGAGCGCCGCCTTGGCGACGCCGAAGTCGAGCAGCTTCACGAAAACCTGCTCGCCGTCCTCCGATTTGCACAAGAAGACGTTGGCGGGCTTGAGATCGCGGTGAACCACGCCTGCCTCGTGAGCGACCGTGAGCGCGCGGCAGAGCTGCGCCAGGATCTCGACCACGAGCGGCACCGGCAGCTGCTTCTCGCGCTTGATCCGCGCCGACAGCTCTTCCCCCTGGAGCAGCTCCATCACCACGAACGGCGTGCCCGAACCGATGACGCCGAAGTCGGTGACGCGGCAGATATGCCGCGACGCCTCGCCGAGCCGCGCCGATAGCTTGGCTTCGCGCTCGAAGCGCAGGCGACCCTCGGGGTAGGCCTCGACCGAGGCGTGCAGGAACTTGATCGCCACCATGTTGCCGAGCATCACGTGGCGCGCCTTCCAGACCGCGCCCATCGAGCCCGTGCCGAGCGGCTCGATCAACCCGTACTTGTCGGCGACCAGAAAGCCTTCGCGCAACGGCGCCGACGTGGTCACCACTCCCGCTGCCGGGGTCGGGCGTTTGTTCGGAAGGGGCGGCTTCATCAGCGGCATCGGGTGCGAAGCTCGCGCTCCAAGGGCCGAGCTTCCCCGACTAGGTAGAGTAGCATCGTTGCCGCTTTGAGTGTCCGGCTACGAGCCCCGGCCGCGCCCAGGCAACCCTGGGCAAGTCCCCGTCTTTTCAGGCCGAGAGGGCCGACCGCGCCGCTAGGTCAGCCGCTTATTGAACGGCCACCGTCAACCGGCGGTTGCGCCGGGTGGGCCGGTAGGCGCGGTGTGGGTACTTCTGCGGAAACTTTGGGCGAACCGAGCCCTCAGAAACCCATCACGTAGCCGAGCGACGGCTCCAGCACGAACCCCGTGCTCGGAAACATGAACATCAGGTTCAGGTTGAGCTGAACCCCGCTCTTCGGCGTGAGCGCAAACACCGCTCCGCCGCCCGCGTCGACGAAGGCCTGGCCGAGCTTCTTGTAGGCATCGAGCTCGTATTCGGCGGGGGGGAGGGGAGTCGGCTGGCGGGCTACGCAGGCGTCGTACTGGGCACGGTCAGCGGGCCCGATTGAGCCGTCCGGGTTCTGGACGCCACCGCAGTCGCTCGCCTTCACAGCAAGCTTGGCGTCGACTTGCGCCATGCCGCCGCCTGCGTGGACGTAGGGGCGCAGCCCCTTCTTCGCGAGCGGATTTTTGCCGAAGAAGTACTGGCCGCGCGCCTCGACGTGAATCGGCAAGAACGCCGCCCCGCCGGGCGGCTTGGGGCCCCCGTTGAAAGCGAAGCCGAGCCGCAACCCCGCCGTCACGTTCGGTAGCAGCGCACGATCGAAGGACGCCATCACTCGCATCGTCGTTTTTCCGAACTGGCTGAAGCCGGTGGCGATGCGATCGTTCGTTCCGGGTTGCGGAAACTGTTGTGTGATCTCTGGGGCGAGCGGATTGTTGACATTGCCGGGAAACGGCGTTTCGCTTCCGCGCACGAAACACGCGAACCCGTTGTCGCGCTGGCTCTCCACCGTGCAAACGTCATCGCCGCCCACGATCGCGAAATCGTGCGCGAAGTGGAGGCCGATCCAGTTCTTCTTGTAGGGGCCGCCCGGGCCGCCTTCGCACGCGCCGTCCGTGCACTTTCCCCCGCTGGGACAATCGGAGTCCATCTCGCAACTCTTGGCCGTGGCGCACACCCCGTCCTGGCACGAGAGGCCCGAAGAGCAGCCCTCGGAATCGCTGCACGAGTCGCCTTCTTCCCCCTTGCCGCCTCCGCCACCCCCCTGCTTGCAGCCCGGAAAATCAGGCGGACAGATGACGGCCTCGGCACAGCGGTCCGGCGGATCCGCATCCGGAAACGACGGCGGTTCGGCGTCCGTCTGCTGGACGATGTTGATCTCGACCGGCTTCTTGCGCGTGCCCCAGTTGTCCGCGTCCTCGCCGCTCGCGGTCTTGGCGCGCACGTAGAGGCGCAGCTGTCCCGGGTTTTGCGTCGCAGCGCACGGGATCTCGGCCTGAAACGAGTCCCCCTTCTTGCGCATCTTGACGGTGACCCATTTGTCCCCACCGAACTCCTTGTAGAAGAGCTCGGCGCGCGTCGCGTCCTCGTCGGTCGAGCACGACACCGGGATCGGCCGGCGCGTTTCGACCTCGAACACGTCGGGCGTGCAGTCCATGTCGCCCGACACTTCCTGCGGTTCGCCCTTGGGCTCGGGCTTTTCTCCTCCGCCGGCCGGGGGCTCGGGGACCGGCGCAGGACCGCCGCCGCCCCCGGTTCCGCCCGCTTCCTCGAACGATTTCTTGGTGTCGGGCGTGGCGAGCGCGTCGTCGAGCTTCACGCCCGGATCGGCCGCCAGCGCGTTGGCGAACGCTTCCCGCGCGCCCTTCTGGTTGCCCTTGCCGCTGCCGCGCACGATGCCGACGTACATCCACGCGCGACCCAGCACGGGACCGCTGCACTTGTCTTCGCACGCCTTGATCGTTCCGGTCAGGACCGCTTCGGCCTTCTCGAAGTTGGTGCCGAGGTAGTGGACGTTGACGGCCTCGTCGATCTTCTTGTTTGCGGCGTTGTCCCGCGGCGCGGCGTGTGCCGTGAACGCAGTGAGTAAGGCGGCAATCAGAGCGAGAAGCGGGGCGCGGATTCGACGATACACGGAAGGATCCTCCAAAACGGCGACGCGAGCTTTACACGGATTGCTGCGATATCGGTACTCGAAGAATCGCCTCGTCGAATCAAATGGCTGCGGGCGTCTCGATGCTGGCGCGTGAGGCTAGCCACCGGTCTTGGGGCAGCCCTCTTTCGTGCCCTCGGTGCGGATGAACTGCACACGCCGGTTCAGCGCGCGGTTCTGCGGCGTCGAATTGGGCACGATCGGCCGATCGAAGCCGTAGCCCAAGCTGGTGAGCCGGCTCGGCTGCACGCCGTGCGAGACAAGATACTTCATCACCGAGCCCGCGCGGCGGTTCGAAAGATCCTTGTTGTACTTGGCGGTGCCGACGTTGTCGGTGTGGCCCTGAACCTCGATTTTGATGTCGGGGTTTTTCTGCAGCACTTCCACAACCGCGTCGAGCACGGGGAAGCTCTCGGGCCGGATCTTGTCTTTGTTGAATTCGAAGTGGATCTGCTGAGTGATCTTCACTTCGCAGTCCGTCACCACGACCAGGCTCGGTTTGGTTGGACAACCGAGCGGCTCCTTGTCCTTCGAGCCGGGCTCGTTCGGGCACTGATCCTTGACGTCGAGCACCTCGTCCTTGTCGTTGTCGGGATCGGGGCACCCGTCTTCGTCCTCGTAGCCGTCGGGATCTTCCGGCTCGAGCGGGCACTTGTCCTTGGCGTCGACGATGCCGTCGAGGTCGTTGTCGATTTCCGGACAGCCGTCGTCGTCGAGGTAGCCGTCCTTGTCCTCGGGCTCGAGCACGCACGAGTCGACCGAGTCGGGGCGCCCGTCGCCGTCGGTGTCGGGATCGTCGGGGCACCCGTCCTCGTCCTTGAAGCCGTTGAAGTTCTCCGGCTCGTCGGGGCATCCGTCTTCGCCGTCGAGATATCCGTCGCCGTCGCGATCGCCCGGTGCGGGTTCGACGAAGCCGCGTTCCGCGCAGTACTGAGGCGGCGACAAGAAGTTCGCTGCGTGGGCGTTCGGCTCCGCGTGCCACAAGTGCTTCTGCGCCTTGGAAACGAAGCCTTGCTCGAGCTCGATCTTGGCGAACTCAAGATGGCTCTGCGCGAGCGCGAGCTCGCGCGGTGCACAGCGCACGGCGCCGTTGCGCTCGGCCTGCTCGGTCAGCTTCTCGAGCCCCGCGATCTGACCGCGCAGCTTGGGCGCTTGCGCGCAGCCGGCGATCGCGACGAAGAGCGCGAACGCCGCCGCGATCACGCGCGACAGTAGTTGCCCATCGAAGCGAGCGCCGCTCCTGCACGGATCGATCTTACGTTGGGCAACTACGGCGAGCGGAGCGAGCCCGCGATGAGCAAAGCGAATCGCGTTGGGGGACCGGGGGCTTGCCTCCGGCGGAGGATTCCGGCGGGGGTGGGCGGGCGGGATGCTCAGCGGTTTCATCGACCGCCTCCGCGGTGGGCGTCACGCGAGAGGCGGATCGCCTTTTCGGCGTACTCCTCCGACACGTCGGCGAGATGCGCGGCGTCGCTGTAGTCCGCTTCGGCCGCTTCCGTCTGGGCTTTCGCGAGGTGCTCCTTCGCGTAGTAGTACTCGTAAGGAGCTAACTTTTCGGCGCCGAGCTCGCGCGCCTCCTCGACTTTGCTGGCGGCCGAGTTCGCCTTGATCGCGTACAGGGTGTTGCCACAGCCCGGCGCGACCGCGAGCGCCGTGAGCAACAGGCCGGCCGCTCCGAGTTGGAGCACGCTCGTTCGACGCCCAGTTGCTGGACCGCTCATGCCTTTGAAGCCCCGAATCACCGCGTGAAATTCGCCGCTCGGACGCTATCAATCGGGCGAAGATCCAGTCAACAACGGACTCTCACATCGGCCCCCGCCGCATATGCGGGTTCGCAGGGGAAATTCGGCCGCGCCGCGTTCCGTCCGCCGCAGCGCGTTGGGTGGGCCCACGGCCCCCGGCGAATGCCGGCCGGCTCGCTAGATCCGCCGGTACACGCCGACGACTTTGCCGAGCAGCATGGTCGAGCGAAAATCGGTCGCTCGCACCAAAATCGGCGCCATCTGCGCGTTGGCGGGCTGAAAGCGCACGTAGTCCCGCTCCGGGTAGTAGTACTTGATGGTCGCGTCGTCGCCGATCAGCGCCACGACGATGTCGCCGCGCTCGGCCACCGACTGCTTGCGCACGAACACGTAGTCGCCG
>Ga0111538_10009617_pt1 | contig 12890 bp, 10 predicted proteins | sample SoiMethybrSBSTD1_FD_79669 | JGI IMG/M metagenome (GOLD analysis project Ga0111538, IMG submission 79669) | Bulk soil microbial communities from a Populus tree surrounding site in Tennessee, USA - Soil MetaG P. TD hybrid SBSTD1 (version 2)... | ecosystem: Environmental > Terrestrial > Soil >...
CGAATCCACAGACGACGCGATCATCGCCAAGACTCTCGACGGTGTGATTACGGCGTGGAACGCCGCGGCCGAGCGGATGTTTGGATATTCGGAGCACGGGGCCATCGGGCGGCCGATCACGATGATCATCCCTCCGGACTTGTACGACGAGGAGCGCGAGATTCTGAGGCGTCTTGGAGCCGGTGAGCGAATCGAACATTTTGAAACTGTCCGGGTCACCAAAGCAGGCACGCGTATCGATGTCTCACTGACGATCTCGCCGTTGCGAGACCCCGCGGGCAGGATTATCGGATGCTCCAAGATTGCCCGCGACATCACCAGGGCCAAGCAGGCTCAGGCCGCGCTGCGGCACAGCGAGCAGCGGCTGGCACGCGAAGTGGCGGGCGCAAAAACACTCCAGTCGATCAGCACACGCTTGATTTCAGAATCGACGCCGGAATCTTTGTACGCGCAGATTCTCGGCGCCGCCATGGAGTTGATGGCGTCGGATGCGGCCAGCGTCCAGATGGTCGCAGCAGACCAGGCGTCACTGAGGCTCCTCGCGTGCAAGAACTTTCACCCTGACTCTGCGGCGTTCTGGCAACGAGTGTCGGCTGGAGCGGGCAGCGCCTGCGGCCAGGCGCTCCGTGACAATGAGCGCGTTGTTGTGGCCGATATCGAGGCGTGCGCATTCATGGCCGGCACGGCCGATCTGCAGGAGTATCGTCGCTCCGGAATCCGCGCCGTGCAATCCACGCCGCTGCGATCACGAACGGGCCGGCCTCTCGGCATGCTCTCGACACAGTGGCGGACGCCGCATATGCCGACCGAAGAGGATTTCACATTCTTCGACGTGCTCGCCCGCCAGGCGGCGGATCTGATTGAGCGCACCCTCGCCGAAGAGGCTCTGCGGGAAAGCGAAGAACGTTTCCGCCTCATTACGAATACCGCTCCAGTCATGATCTGGATGTCGGGCGCCGAGAAACAGATCACGTATCTCAATCAGACCTGGCTCGATTACACGGGACTGCCCTTGGATGCCGTGTTGGGACAGCGACGGGCACCGGTCCTCCACCCGGACGACGCGGAGCGAAGCCGGGCGGTGTACGAGAAGGCCTTCGAGCAGCAGGAGGCCTTTCGGGTGGAGCATCGGCTCCGCCGCCACGACGGCGAATATCGCTGGGTGGTGACAGCGGGTGTGCCGCGGTTCGACGTCGACGGTTCGTTTGTTGGTTACATTGGCACGATCGTCGACATCACCGAACAGAAGCTGGCCGAAGAGGCGCTGTCCACAGTGAGTCAGAAATTGATCGAAGCGCACGAGGAGGAAAGCACCCGAATCGCCCGCGAGCTTCACGATGACGTCAACCAGCGGCTGGCAATGGTGAGCGTGCGTCTCGGTTACCTGACGCAAAGTGCTCCGGGTTCAGCGGCCGATCTCAGGCAGGAGCTCGGAGAAATACGCCAGGAGATCGCCGCCCTCGCGTTGGATGTACAGACGTTGTCGCACGACCTGCATCCTCCGAAGCTGGACCTCATGGGGCTGGAAGCGGCGGCGGCTGGGTTCTGCGAGGAGTTGTCCAACCGGCATGGGGTCACGATTGGCGTTCACTTCGAGAACATCCCGGCGGCGCTGCCACGGGAGATCTCTCTGTGTCTCTACCGCGTCTTGCAGGAAGCGCTACAGAATGTCGTCAGGCACAGCGGGGCGGGCCAGGCCCACGTCTCTCTGAGCGGTCACAGCAGTACCATCAGTCTGACCGTCAAGGACTCGGGCGCCGGCTTTGACCCTCACGAGGCGATGAGAGGTGCCGGGCTGGGTTTGACCAGCATGAAGGAGCGGTTGAGGATCATCGGCGGGCAGCTGTCCGTCCGCTCGAATCGGGGACGCGGCACGACCATTCACGCCGTCGCGCCTCTCTGCCTGCCAACAACGTCTGCCGAGGCGACGTAGATCGTCTCACGCGGGGCGCTGCTCTTCAGGGAACTCTTGAATGAGCCAGGCTCTGGACATCATCAGGCTCACGGCGAGCCCCACCAGGCACCCAAACGTGACCTCCGCCACCTTCAGCAGTCCCTGCGCAATGCCGAACGATGTGGACTGGTGCGCGACCCCGGAGGCGATGACGATCGCGGCCGTGATCGGCGCCTGACGCCACATCGTCTTGACGCGCACGAGGTACGACGAGACGAGCACCGTCGTCGCCAGCGCGACCGGCATCACCCAGCTTGCCATGCCGCCGGCGACGAGAAAGATGAGCCCTGCGGCGCTGCCGACCGCCGTGTTGACAAGTTGGCACTGAAACATGCGCCGGGCTTCACCCGGCTCCGGATCCGACGCCGCGATCACCGACGCGATCGCCCAGATCGGATTGCGGTGGCCGAAGGCGTCGAGCGTCTGCCAGACGATCATCGTTCCCAGTCCGACGTTGATGGCGAATCGAAACCCGATCAGATCTGCCTTGGTCAGCGCGAACCGCCGCCTCACCGCGTCGGCCCATTCCCGTCGCGGCATGGTCACTCATGGGTCGTGGGCGCGTTGCCGTTCAGACGATAGACGATGCCCGTTTTTGTGGCGTCCAGAGCGATCCAGTCCTGGGCCTCGAACTGCAGCGCGAGAAAGAACACCTCGGCGCGTTTCAACGCGTCCAGCGCCAGGTCCTTGCGGTCCTCGAACTTGATCTGAAAGGAGAATTCGCCGATGAGCGGGCGATGCTCGCCGCGGGTGCGCCAGAGCCCGATGTTCACCTTGGCCTTCATGCCATCGCCGAGGTCCAGCACGCCGATGTCCTGCAGCACTTCCTCGATGATCGTGTTGCTCACGAGCGAGACCCGCTCGTCAGGATTCTTCTTGATCGACTCGAGCACCGGGAAGATCCGGGTCATCGCCCCCATCGACAGGCCGCTGTTCTCGCCGACGTTGGAGCGCGGGAACTGCACGTTGTGCGAGAACAGCAGGCGGATGCCACCGAGTCGACCCTTCAGGGGCAGCGCCTGGCATTTGAACTTCACGCGATGGTCGCCAAGGATGTGCGGTCGCACGTCCGTCTCGGCCGCTGTCTGCAGATCGGAATGACGGAACTTGAAGACGATTTCCGGTTCGCCCGTCGGGAAGCCGTCCTCGTAGCGAATCCGGCGGCGCAGGATGAACGCATGGTTGTAGAGCCGGAAGTCCTCCGTGTCCACGAACAGGACTTCCCGGATCTGAATCGGCGCGTCGGCGAAATCGCCCCCCGTGAACGAGATACCGCTCCGCTTGGCGGGTGCTCGCAGTACCTTCTCGAAGTCGAACAGGCTCGCGCGCGATCGGAAGTGGTTCGGCCTGAGCACGAGCTTGCAGCACAGGTAGTGAAGCTCGTGCAGCGGCAGCCCGTCGGCGTACGTGCCTGGCTTCAACTGCGGAACCCGTCCCGTCCATGTCGGTTTGGTTGCGGCGATCGTCGTGTGCACGTTGCGTCTCCCAGCTAAGGCCCCGTATGCGGTCGTCGCAGTGGCGCGGCCGTCGAGTCAATCCTCAGCGCCTGTGGCCCGGCCGACAATGCGGATCCGGTAAACCGGTGATTTCGAGTCCGCCTTCGAGCGAACCGGAAGAGCAAACCCGCTCGTCGCATCTCCGTTGGCCGGCGCTCGGTTGAGGTGCTATCCTCGCGCGCCTATGGAGGTGGTCGCCGAGGCTGCGACCTCACGCGCGCGACCCCTCGCTATCGTTCGGGTCATCCTGCCGCTGCTGCTTGGCGGCGCGATTGCGCTCATTCCCACGCCAGCGGGCCTCGAGCCTGCGGCGTGGCACTACTTCGCGCTCTTCGTCACCGTCATCACGCTGATCATCACTGAGCCGATCCCGGCGGCCGCGCTGGGTCTGGGCGGTGTCACCGCCGCCGCGGTACTCGGACTCGTCCGCGATACGCCGGCGGCGTCGGCGCAGTGGGCGCTCAGCGGCTTCGGCAACACGATCGTCTGGCTCATCTTTGCGGCGTTCATGTTCACCGTCGGTTATGCGCAGACGGGACTCGGGCGCCGCATAGCGCTGCATCTGGTCCGCTTGCTGGGCCGGCGGACGCTCGGTCTCGGCTACGCGGTCATGCTGGCTGATCTGGCGTTCGCGCCTTTCACGCCGTCCGCGACGGCTCGAAGCGCCGGCACGATCTATCCGGTCATCAGCCACATTCCGCAGCTGTATGGATCACGGGCGCACGATGGCACCGAGCGGCTGATCGGCGCGTATCTGCTCTACACCGCGCTCGCGGTGAGCTTCATCACCAGCAGCATGTTCATCACGGCGCTGGCCCCCAACGCGCTGGCCATTTCGATCATCGAGCAGACCGCGGGCGTTCGTATCTCGTGGACGCAGTGGTTCCTCGGCTTCGCGCCGATCGGCGCAACCCTCCTCCTCCTGACTCCTGCAGTGCTCTATGTGATCTATCCACCAGAGATTCGCACGGCACCCGAAGTGCCGCGCTGGGCAGCTGACGAGCTGCGTGCGATGGGTAGGATGTCGCGCCGCGAGCTGATTCTGTTCGTGCTGGTCGGATCGGCGCTGGCGCTGTGGATTGGCGCGACGGACTACATCGACCCGGCTCTGACCGCGATCCTCACCGTCCTGCTGATGGTCGTCTCCGGAGTCGTCTCCTGGGACGACGTCATTGGCCAGAAGCAGGCGTGGAACGTGCTGATCTGGTTTGGGACGCTGGTGACGCTCGCCGGTGGCCTGGCGGAAACCGGATTCGTCGGCTGGCTTGCCAAGGCCACGGCGCCGACGTTCACGTCACTCAGCCTCGGCGTGGCCATCATGGCCATCGTCGGGACCTTTTTCGTCCTCCACTACTTCTTCGCCAGCATTACCGCCCATACCGCCACGCTGCTTCCAGTGTTTCTCGGCGTGGCCATCACGTTGACCGCGATCTCGCCGACGCGCTGGTCGCTGTTGCTCGGGTATCCACTCGGGCTGATGGGCGTGCTGACGTTCTACGCGTCGGGTCAGAGCGTGATCTACTACGCGAGCGGCTACATCAGCCGGCGCGACTTCTGGGTGCTCGGCCTGGTCATGGGGGTGCTGTTCCTCGGCGTGTATTTGCTCTTGATCACGCCCTGGCTCCAGTACCTTGGCTATTGACGCGCCCGTAGCGGAAGCGCAACGCCTCGAGGCGAGCGACCTGCTGCGAGGCGGTCACGCCGTGGCCCGCATCTTCTGACGTCTCGCGCGCGCAATGAACACAGAGTCTCCGAATTCATGCGCACGGTAGTCGCTGGCGTCGGCCTGCTCAGTCATTTGTGCAAGCGCCCGGTCGCTCTGAAACGCCCGCAGCAGCTCGTAGTGGCTGCTGCCTGACTCGTGGAGTCCCGACACGATCGCGTCTACGATGCGCAGCTCGGACGCGGACGTGACGCGCTGCGTCGCGATGCCTTCCCCTGGCGTTACCCACCCATAGGCGCGCGCTGCGTGCTCGAGCGCGCGCACAACCGTTGTGCCCACGGCCACGATTCGGCCACCTCGACGCTTCGACTGATAAATGAGCGACGCCGTTGCTCTAGGGATCACGTAAGACTCATCGAATGGCAGCCTTGCGTCGAGTGCGACGTCGCCAGTGGAGGAGATGCCAGCCGCGTGTGTGATCGTCGCGAATTGCGCACTGCGCGATCGGATCGCTCGCACCATCGCCCAGTCGAGCACGAATCCGGCTGACGGCGCTTCGAAGGCAACCGGCCTGCTCGCGATGCTCGTCCACGTGTCCCAGATCGCCAGCGGTTCCGGCACGTATGCGTACTGAATGGGACGGCCATGTCGCGCGATGCCTTCCCAGATCTCTTCGGCCGACGCATTCAGCCGCAACTCCGCCAGACGGCGATGACCCAGGAGTGCGATCACCGTCGCGCGCAGTGGGCCCAGCGCCAGGTCATCTCCAGGATGCAGTTGCGGCGGCTCGGGCCTGCGCTCCGTAGGGGTCCGATAGTCGCCCGCGCCGAACACGACGGCTGTGAAGCGGCCGACATCGCGAGAGGCGAGCGACCGCCGGCCCGCTAACCGGATTTCGATCGGCAGTCCTGTCGGCAGGTGAGTCCCCTGCAGGCTGGCTGGGATCGTTGCGGCGTCGTTGGCCACAACGAGATCGTCCCGATGCAACAACCTGGGCAGGTCGCCGGCGTGGTGGTGAGCGACCACTCCTGTCTCGTCGATGACAAGAAGTTTCGCGCCATGTGCACCCTGCCTGGGATATCTCGCCGCCTTCATCGCGCCACCTCGGCGAGAGCCAGGGTGCTCCTCGTGAGCCCGGCGATCAGATCCGCAAGCTCGCGCGCGGCGGTTTCCGGCCGCTTGAGTGTGGAACGGTCGGCGTCGGGCACTGCCAGCGCGTGGAGCGGCGTGTCCATGTCACCGGGATCGATCGCCACCACGCGGATGCCTTCGGCGTCGAGTTCCGCGTTCCAGATGCGGCTCAAGTGCTGGAGCGCGGCTTTGCTCGCGCCATAGGCGCCCCAGTTTTCATACGGGGTGACTGCGGCGTCGCTTGAAAGGTTGATGACGGCCGGGCGACCGCCGTCACGCGCGGATACCGCGAGTGTGCCGAGCAGCGCTTTCGTCAGACGGAACGGGCCGACGAGGTTCGTCGCCAGTGCCAGCTCGAGGTCCTCGCACGCGGTGTCGGCGAGCGGCCGGAGCGGCACCGGACCGAGCGACGAGGCATTGTTGACGAGGACGTCAAGACCGTCGAGCGCGCCGAGGATCTGAATCGCGATCGGGTGGATGTCTTCCTTCTGCGACACGTCGCCGACGATGCCGTGGGCGGCAGGGAAGTCGAGCATGGTGCGTTGCACGTCGTCGCGGTGGCGGGCGACGAAGGCAACGCGGGCGCCGCGGTCGAGCAGCTCGCGCACGAGGGCGCGGCCGAGGCCGGAGGTCCCGCCGGTAATTGCGACGCGAAGGTCTTGCAGGCTGTGGTCTGTCATGAGTCAGCTCCTGGTCGGTCCGCCTGAAGGCGGACACTACGAATTCGTTGACGGCCACCAGCCTACAAGTTAAAGTTAACTTTAAGTCAAGCGGTTTTTATGAGCGACATCCTGACGATTGCGGAAGTGGCCCGCCGGAGCGGAGTAGCGGCGTCGGCGCTGCGGTTCTATGAACAGAAGGGACTGATCCGATCGGAGCGCACCGGCTCAGGCCACCGCCGGTTTCCTCGCGCTGTGCTTCGGCGTGTCGCGTTCATCGTCTTTGCCCAGCGGATCGGCCTTTCGTTGGAGGAGATCAGCGCAGAGCTGGCGAAGCTGCCGTCGAACAAGGTGCCTGAGCGTGCGGACTGGGCGCGGCTCTCATCGCGTTGGAACACACGGGTGGACGAGCGGATTGCTGAGTTACAGCGGTTGAAGGAGGGGCTGACCGGCTGCATCGGCTGCGGCTGCCTGTCGCTGCAGACGTGCCGGCTGGTCAATCCTCAGGATCGTGTTGGGCGTGCCGGCCCCGGCGCGCGCTACTGGATCGGCGACCGTCCGTCGGCAGGTCCGCCTCGCAAGGCCTGAAGGCTCGGCGGCACCTGCCCCACAGACACACAGTGGGCCAGGTTCCGCCGAGGCAGAACTGCTCCACAGACTTGCAGTGGGCCGGGTTCCGCCGAGGCCGCAATTCCGTCGAGGCGGACCCGGCAGGAACGAAAGCTAAGGGAACGGCTCGCTGTTGGGCTCAGCAGGCACGCCGAAGGTGTTGAGCACCATCGACACCATGCGATAGCCGCCGGTTGTGATCAGCACGTCGAGCAGCTGGCGCTCGTCGAACTGATCGTCCAGCGTCTTCCACGTCGCGTCGGAAATCGCGTCGTCGGCAAACAGCTCGTCGGCGGCGCGAACAATGGCGGCGTCAGCGGCATTCCAGCCTTCGTAGCCAGAGCGCGCGAGCATGCGGACTTGATCGTCGGTCAGGCCCGCACGGCGGCCGGCGGGCGCGTGAGCCGCCCACTCGTACGCGGACCGGCAGCGCCAGCCGATTCGCAGGATGAGCATCTCGCGAACGCGCGGAGAGAGCGTCGATTTCGTGCGGATGTACTCGGAGAGGATCTGCCGCGGCGGATACAGCTTCGGATGCTGCGCGAACGTGCGATACACCGCCGCAATATCGCGCCCGGATCCTGATGGATCCAGCATCGCGCGGATCTCCGCCGTCGCCTGCGACAGCACAATGGGCTCGATGCGCGGCCTCGGCAGCTTCATGGCGTTGTCACGATCGGCCGAGGGCCGCGGACCTGTTCGCTCGAACTTCACCCACCCAGGCTCCAAATCCGTTTGCACGCTGTTGACGACGGCCGCGATCATCGTCATCTCCGCGACGGTAAAGGCTGCATCCATCAGCTGGTGCACGCTGTATTCCTTCGCCATCGCGGCCCACGTCTCGTCCCTGATGAACGAAAGCTGATGCAGCTCGTCGGCAGCGCGCAGCAGCGTCTGCTCGAACTCGTTGAACCCCGTCGACTGGCGGTTGGCGATCTTGCCGAGCGCCTCGCGCGCAAACGGATCGATGGGCGGGCCGGCAATCGGCGTGACGACCGGGGCCGCGAACACCCCGCGCTCGTGTTTGGACCACAGGTAGGTGGACCGTGCGTTCCACGCGGTCCGCAGGATCAGCAGGTCCCGGTGCCGAGGTGGCAGAGTCGATTCAGCCAGGATGTAGTTGGCGAATGGCAGGACGCCCTTCACCAGCTCAGGGTGCACCAGCAGCGTCCGAAAGTCCGCGCCCGCCCCGAACGGGCCGCTGTAGGTCGCCGTCAGCGCCCGCTGCTCCTCGGTGAGCGAGCTCGCAGGAACCGGACGAAGGCGGGGCTCTGCCGCGATGAGCGTCGCGGCAGCCATCAGCAACGTTGCGGTGACGATTCGGAACATCGAACCTCGAACCTCGAACCTCGAACCTCGAACCGAACCCCGAACCTGAACACGAACCGAGAACCGAGAACTTGGAAGCGTGAACTGTAGAATCCGTCTGTGCCCGATATTAACCCCAGGTTCGAGGAATTCGCCGACTACCGGCGCGCGGTGCGCGAGCTGTGCGCGCAGTTCGGCAGCGACTACTGGCAGTCCGTAGACAAGAGCGCCGAGTATCCCGAAGCCTTCGTCAAGGCGCTGACTGACGCCGGCTGGCTGGCGGCGCTGATCCCGGAGGAATACGGCGGCGGCGGGCTGACCGTCACCGAAGCGTCCGTGATCCTGGAAGAGATCAACCGATCCGGCGCCAACTCCGGCGCATGCCACGCGCAGATGTACATCATGGGCGCGCTGCTGCGGCACGGCTCGAGCGAGCAGAAACAGAAATACCTGCCCGACATTGCCGCCGGACGCCTTCGGCTGCAGTCCTTCGCCGTCACCGAGCCGACGACGGGCACCGACACGACGAAGACCCGGACCACCGCCGTGCGCAGCGGCGACCGCTATATCGTCAACGGCCAGAAAGTGTGGACGTCCCGCATGCAGCACTCGGATCTGATGCTGCTGCTGGCGCGGACGACGCCGCTGGCGGATGTGAAGAGGAAGACGGAAGGGTTGTCGATCTTCCTCGTCGATCTGCGCGGCGCGGCAGAGCACGGCATGACCGTCCGGCCGATTCGTAACATGGTCAACCACGAGACCAACGAAGTCTTCTTCGAAGACTTCGAGGTGCCGGCGGCAAACCTCATCGGCGAGGAAGGGATGGGGTTCCGCTATATCCTCGACGGCATGAACGCCGAGCGGATCCTGATTGCCGCCGAGTGCATCGGCGACGGCTACTGGTTCATCGACCGCGCGCGCAGCTATGCCAACGAGCGCGTGGTGTTCGATCGACCCATCGGTCAGAACCAGGGGATTCAGTTTCCGATCGCCCGCGCCTACGCGAACGTCCGTGCCGCGGATCTGATGCGCTATGAAGCGGCGCGGCTGTTCGATGCCGGAACGCCTGCCGGCGCCGAAGCCAATCTGGCAAAGCTGCTGGCCGCCGACGCTTCGTGGGAAGCGGCCAACGTGTGTCTGCAGACGTTTGGCGGGTTTGGGTTTGCCGCCGACTACGACGTCGAGCGCAAGTTCCGGGAGACGCGGCTGTATCAGGTGGCTCCGATTTCGACAAACCTGATCCTGTCGTACCTTGGCGAGCACGTGCTCGGGATGCCGAGATCGTTTTGATGACGAAATGCAGAATTCAGGATGCAGAATGCAGACACTACAACGCACAGGAGCCTGCATTCTGAATTCTCCATTCTTCATTGCGCGGCGTTTCCGGCGTGAACGGTTCAACGAATGACGGAAGCCCGGCGAGCGTATCTGTCGAGGGCGCGAATGGATATTCCAACTCGTCTCATGCGCAGCATGCTCTTCGTGCCTGGCTCGCGGCCGGCGATGGTTCCCAAGGCCGCCGCCAGCGAGGCGGATGCCGTATGCCTCGACCTCGAGGACTCAGTTCTGCCTGACGAGAAAGCCAGCGCCCGCGCCAACGTCATCCGCGCGCTGAACGAGGTCGATTTCGGCCGTCGTCTTCGGATGTTCCGCATCAACAGCCTCGACAGCGAGTTCGCCGATCGCGATCTCATGGAGGTCATGGAAGCCGCTGGCGATCGGGTCGACCTCGTGATGGTTCCGAAGGTGGCGTCCGCGGCAGACATCACGTTCGTCGACGACATCCTGACGCGCATCGAGCAGGCCCAGGGCAGCCAGCGGCGCGTCGGCATCGAAGCGCAGATCGAGAGTGCCGCAGGGTTTCTGTACGTCCGGGAGATCGCGAGCGCGTCGCCGCGGCTCGAGAGCCTGATCTTCGGTCCCGGCGATTTCGCGGCATCGATGCAGATGCCCGCCACCGGCATTGGCGAGCTCGACGCGCATGACGCGGCCTATCCCGGGCACCGGTACCACGCCGTCATGCTGACGATCGTTGCGGCCGCCCGCGCGAACGGGCTGCGGTGCATGGACGGCCCGTACGCCGGCTACACGGACACCGCCGGCCTGGTTCGCGCGTGCGAGATTGCCATCGCGCTCGGGTTCGATGGCAAACAGTGCATTCATCCCGGACAGCTCGCCACCGTCAACGCCGCGTTCTCGCCGTCGGACGAAGAAGTCGCACGTGCCTCTGCGCTCGTCTCTGCCTACGAGGCCGCGATGGCCGAAGGACGGGGTGCCGCGTCGTTCCAGGGGCGGATGATCGACGCCGCCAGCCTGCGCATGGCACAGGTCACTCTCCGCCGCCATGCCTTGATTCCGCCCTGAGAGCCCCGGGACCTATCGCGCGATTGCAACCCACATTAGAAGAGCCCACCCACCAAGGAACGCCAGTCCGCCAAGAGGGGTAATCGCACCGAATGCGCGCAGGCCGCCCAGAGCAACGACGTAGAGGCTGCCCGAGAACAGGAGAATGCCGATGGTGAACAGCCAGCCGGCGGCGCGGACGGCCCACCCGTCGACATGAACGAGTGCGAGCGCAACAATCAACACCGCGAACGCGTGGTACATCTGGTAGCGCACCGCCGTTTCAAACACGGCGAGGTTCTCAGGCGAGAGACGAGCGCGCAAGGCATGCGCGCCAAATGCGCCGAACGCCACTCCAAGAAACGCCGCCAGAGCCCCGATCAGCAGAAACGTCCGATCCATGTGTGGATTATGCAAGGAACTCGCGTCGACGCGTCGCCCCCTTACGCTTCCGAATCTGAGCTGTCCGCCTAAAGGCGGACACTACGCCGGGTTAGGGTTACGATCTGGCGTGCTCCGGAAGTGGCGGGCGGGATTGTGTGTCCTCGGTGCGGCCTGGGTGGCCGCGGTGGGATTCAGCCGCGCTCCGCTCCAGGCGGCGCAGTCCGGCCCGCTGACCCCGGCAACCCTCAACACCCAGCGCGCGGTCTTCACCCAGTACTGCCTTACCTGTCATAACCAGCGGATGAAACAGGCGGGCACGGTGCCCGTCGCATTCGAGGGGGACGCCCTCTGGGACATTGGCGCGAACGCCGCGACCTGGGAGAAGGTCGTTGTGAAGATGCGCGCCGGCGTGATGCCGCCGGCCGGTGCCCCGCATCCCGACAAGAGCGTTCGTGGCGCCTTCCTCGGCTGGCTCGAAGGCGAACTCGATCGCGCAGCGGCCGGGCGCCCGAATCCGGGCCGCACCGAACCGTTCCACCGCTTGAACCGCACGGAGTACCGCAACGCGGTTCGCGATCTGCTGGCGCTCGATCTCGACGTCTCGTCGATGCTGCCCGCAGACGATGCGAGCTACGGGTTCGACAACATCGCGGGCGTGCTGAAGATGTCGCCGACGTTGATGGAGCAGTACCTCGCCGCGGCGCAGCGCGTCAGCCGTCTTGCCGTCGGCACGCCGGTGCCGGGGCCGTCGGTTGAGTACATCCGCATCACCGACGATCTCCCGCAGGACGTCCACCTCCCGGGCCTGCCGTTCGGCACGCGCGGCGGGACGCAGTTCAACTACGTGTTCCCGGCCGACGCCGAGTACGAGATCCGCGTGCGCATCACCCGCGACCTGAACGAAAGCGTGCCGGTCTATACCGAGGCCCAACAGGTCGCGATCGACATCGACGGTGCGCGCGTTGGCGGCTTCACCCTGCCCGGTGTCGGAGCGCCTCCGCCCCGCCCCCAGCCGTCCGCAGATTCAGCCGGCGGTCAGCCGGAGCGGCCGCAGATTTCGCAGATTGACGGCGGTATTCGAGTCACGGCGCGACAGCGCGAAGAGCGGAACAAGGCGGACGAGAGCTGGAACCTGCGCGTTCCCGTGAAGGCTGGCCCTCGCCTCCTGACAGTGACATTCACTAATCGAACATCAGCAATCGACGAATCGACCCGATTGCCGTTCTTGCGCCCCTATCCGGCAGGCGTCAACATCCCTGAGACGCGCCTTGGTGTGTACCTGCGCAGCGTCGAGATTGCCGGGCCCTACAACGTGCGCGGGCCGGGCGACACGCCGAGCCGTC
>Ga0111538_10009618_pt1 | contig 12890 bp, 15 predicted proteins | sample SoiMethybrSBSTD1_FD_79669 | JGI IMG/M metagenome (GOLD analysis project Ga0111538, IMG submission 79669) | Bulk soil microbial communities from a Populus tree surrounding site in Tennessee, USA - Soil MetaG P. TD hybrid SBSTD1 (version 2)... | ecosystem: Environmental > Terrestrial > Soil >...
GAGCGCGCGCGGAGACTGGACGAACAGCGTCGGCCCGTGGCGCGTCGACGGGACGCGTGTGCCGTCCCAGAGCTCGATCGTGAAGGGGCGGTCCGGCAGCGCCCGCTCGATGCCGCGCCGAAGCCCATCGGTGCGTGATCTCGGCACGGTGCCCGAGACTAGCTGAGCTCAGCCGCGGCCGCTGCGGTCGAGCTCCGTCGACTCCAAATGGCGCCGTGGCGGGTAACTGGTGACCACGCGGTGGTTAGATGGAGTCATCGACACGCTCTGGCCAGCCCCCAGTGCCGAGACCGTCGACGTTCTGGTCGAGCTTCTGGCCGAGATCGACGCCGCGGCCGAGGCCGATGATTTCTACGACCGCGTGTGTGAGGGGCTCTGCCGCCTGACGTCGATGCAGCGAGCCGGCCTCTTCCTGTACGACCGCACGCTTCGCACCGTGCGGGCGGAGGGCTCGGCGGGATTGGAGCCCAACCTGCTCGACGGGGTGGGGGGAACGCTCGAGGAGACGCCGATCGCCCAGCGCGCGCTCGCCTCGGACACCGTGGTCGAGGCGTCCGAGGACCTGGAGCGGGAGGTCCCGGCCCGCTACGCGCGCTTCGCCGGCATCACGACGCTCACCTGCACTCCCGTCTCGGCGAGCGAGCGGTGGTTCGGTGTCATCTTCGCGGACCGCGGCGGCGGCCGGTTCGCGCTCACCGACGAGGAGCGGGGGACGATGTGGACGCTCGGGAAGCTCGCCGCCCTGGCGGCCAGCGTCGAGCGCGCCACCCACCAGCGCGAGTCCGCCCGCCGGCTGTCCGAGCGGATCTCGCTCATTCAGCAGATCCACGAGCGCGTGATTCAGCGGCTCTTCGGCCTGCTCTTGGCCCTCGGCTCCGAGGAGGCGTTGTCGGCCGAGCAGCGGGCGATGTGTCACGACGAGGTGCGTGAGGTGCTGCACGAGCTTCGCACTGCACTGGGAGGCTCCCTCGCCCCTCCGGCCAGGCGCGGAAATGCCACGGTCCGCCAGATCGTCGACCGCGTCGCGGCCTATCAGGACAGCCTGACCGTCAACTGGGAGGAGAGCGTCGAGGTCCCCGTCGACATCGAGCCGCTCGCACAGTCGGTCCTGCTGGAGGCGCTGCGGAACGCCGAGAAGCACGCCAAACCGGGCAACATCACGGTCAGCGTCGAGCGGCGAGATGGCACGTTCGTCCTGGAGGTGGTCAACGACGGTGTCGGGCCGCCCGCGATGGGGACGGGGCTCGGCCTCCGGATGGCCTCAGTCGAGGCACTCGAGCACAGCGGCATCGTCGAATTCGGCCCGCTGCCGCCCGATCGATGGCATGTCCGGCTTCTGGTTCCTTCGGGCGATGAGTGAGGACGACCGTCGCATCCGGGTGCTCGTGGTCGATGACCACGACGTTGTGCAGTGGGGCTTTCGGCTGCTGCTCGAGCGCCAGCCGTGGGTGGAGCGCTGCCTGGCCGCGCACGACTCCGCCGAGGCGCTGCGGCTCGCAGGCGAGGCCAAGCCGCAGGTCGCGCTCGTCGACCTCTTCCTGGGACGGCAGTCCGGCGCCGAGCTCTGCGACGACCTGCGGGCGGCCTCGCCCGACACCAAGATCCTCCTGATCTCGGGCGCCGGGAGGATCTCCGCGGCCGCCGCGCGTGCCGCCGGCGCGTCCGGGTTCGTCTCCAAGGACTGGGGCGCCCCCGACGTCCTTCGGGCGATCCGCATGGTCGGGCTCGGGATGGACGTGTTCGAGCCGGAGTCCGAGCCGCCCAAGGCGCCGCTGTCGGAGCGCGAGCGCGAGGTCGTGAGCCTGATCGCCGCCGGGTCGACCAACCGCGAGATCGCGGAGCAACTCTTCCTCTCTCCGCACACGATCAAGGAGTACACGAGCGGCGTATATCGGAAGCTCGGGGTCCGCAACCGTGCCGAAGCGGTCAAGCGGGCCCAGAGCCTCGGCCTGATCGGCTGAATTCCGCGGAGACGCGCGGTTGCCCGCCCTACTCCCCCCGGGTCGCGGTGCTTACCCCCCGATCCGGGGGGAGCAGGGCCATGCCCCCTTCACCTTCACCCGCCTGCCGGGTAGTGATCACGGTCTATGCAAATTGCACTTCTATTCCCAGGCCAGGGCAGCCAGACGCCCGACATGCGCGATGTCGTCGACGAGGTCCTGCCCGAGCTCGCCGACCGAGCGGTGGACGAGGTCGAAGCGGACCCCTTCGAGCGAGTCGGCGACGGCACGCAGTTCGCCCAGCCGGCCCTCTATTGCGCGAGCATCGCACTCTGGGCCCGCGGCGGGTCGCCGCGCGCCGACTTCATTGCCGGTCACTCGCTGGGCGAGATCGGCGCGCTGGTCGCCGGCGGCAGCATCTCGGTCGAGGACGGCCTATGGCTCGCCGCGCGGCGGGGGGAGCTGATGCAGGAGGTCGCGGATGCCGGGTCGCCGGGCGGGATGCTCGCGCTGCTCGGCGACGAATCGGTGACCCGCCGCATCGCGGCCGCCCACTGGCTGACGGTCGCAAACGACAACGCGCCAGGCCAGCTGATCCTCTCGGGTTCGAGCGAGGATCTCGACGCGGCGGCGGAGGAGGCCCGCGCAGAGCGGCTGAAGACGATGCCCCTGGCGGTCAGCGGTGCCTTCCACACCGAGGCGATGGCTCCGGCGGTGCCGGAGTTTCGCGCGGCGCTCGCGAGGATCGACGTCCGGCCGCCGAGGGTCCCGGTGTACTCGAGCGTCACCGCCCGGCCGTTCGACGACATTCGTTCCGAGCTGGCCGACGCGCTGGTGAAACCGGTGTGTTGGCGGCAGACGCTCTTCGCGCTCCGCGACGAAGGAGCCGAGCGGTTCGTCGAGGTCGGGCCGGGGAAGGTCCTCAAGGGCCTCGTCCGCCGAACCCTTTCGGAGGTCGAGGCCGCCGTGCTGAGCTCTCGGGAGATGGCCCATGCCGCCTGAGGTTGCGAGCGCGCCGCTCAATGCGGCGGTCGACGGTGCGCGAACGTTGCGCGGCGCGGGCATCGCCTCGGTGGCGATGTGCGTCCCCGACCGCGTGATCGAGAACGCTCCGATCGCCGAGCGCATCGGCGTCGAGGAGAAGTGGATCGCCAAGCGGACCGGGGTCCGGCAGCGGCGGATCGCGTGGCCGGAGGAGCGACTGAGCGCCTTCGCAGCCGAGGCCGGGCAGCTCGCGCTGGAGCGGGCCGACCTGGCGCCCCGCGACCTCGACCTCGTCCTGGTCGCCACCATGGCGGCGGACGACCTGACGCCGAACGCGGCACCCCTCGTCGCGGAGGAGCTCGGCGCCGCGAGCGCGGGCGCGATGGACGTCGGCGCCGCCTGCACGGGCTTTCTGTCGGCGCTCGGCCTCGCGACGGCCCAGATCGAGTCGCGCCGCGCGAAGAACGTGCTCGTGATCGGCGCCGACCTGCTCAGCCGCATCACCGACCCCGAGGATCGCGCGACCGCCGCGCTGCTCGCCGACGGTGCCGGCGCTGCCGTCGTCCGCGCGGTCGAGTCGCCTTCTCGGATCGGTCCGGTCGTCCTGGGGTCGGACGGCTCCCAATCCGCCCTGATCCGGGCGAGCCATGCGGATCGCGTGGTCCGCATGAACGGACACGACACCTTCAAGCACGCCGTCGCGCGGATGTCCAGCGCCACGCTCGAGGCCCTGGCTCTCGCGGGACGCACCCTCGAGGACGTCGACCTGTTCGTCTACCACCAGGCGAACAGCCGGATCATCCGCGCGGTGGGGGAGGAGCTCCGGCTGCCGCCGGAGCGGACGGCGGACTACATCGCTGGTTATGGAAACACGTCGGCGGCGACCCTCCCGATCGCGCTGACGCTCGCTGAGGAGGAAGGTCGCCTGCACGATGGCGCCGTGGTGCTGCTGTCCGCGTTCGGCGCGGGCCTCGTGTGGGGCGCGACGGTGGTCGAGTGGGGTGTGCCCGATGCGTGAGGGGTGTGCCCTCGTGACCGGGAGCGCGCGCGGGATCGGCGCCGCGAGCGCCACCGCGCTGGCGGCCGAGGGGTGGCCGGTTGCCGTCAATTACCGGAGCGATGCCGACGGTGCCGAGGCCGTCGCCGAGACGATCCGAGAGGCGGGCGGGCGCGCGGAGACGATCCAGGCGGACGTCCGCGATCCGGCCGCCATCGCCGAACTCTTCAAGGACCTCGAGGAACGGTTCGCCCCGGTACTGGTCGTCGTGAACAACGCCGGGATACGCGCGGACGGACTGGCGCCACAGCTCGGCGACGACGAATGGGAGCGTGTGCTCGAGACGAACCTCTCCGCGGCTTTCAGGGTGACCCGTCGCGCGCTCAAGCCGATGATCAGGGCACGCTTCGGCCGGGTGATCAACATCGCCTCCGTCGTCGGGCCCCGCGCGAACGCCGGGCAGGCGAACTACGCGGCCTCGAAGGCGGGCCTGATCGGATTCACGAAGACGGTTGCCGTGGAGGTGGCGCGGCGCGGCGTCACCGTGAACGCGGTGGCGCCCGGCTACGTCGAGACGCAGCTCACCGACGGCGTCGGCAACGGCTTGCTGGAGGCGATTCCCGCCCGGCGAGCCGGGACGGCCGACGAGATCGCCACGTGCGTGAGATTTCTTGCATCAGAGGACGCCTCCTACGTCACCGGCACGACGCTGACGGTGGACGGGGGCCTGAGCGCCTAATCAATCGAACCAAAGGAGACCAGAAATGCCAGCACAAGCAACAACGGAGAGCGTGGAGCAGGTCATCTTCGACGGCCTGAAGGAGCTCGGCGCCGAGGGCGAGGTCGCTCGCTCCTCGACGTTCGAAGAGCTGGACGTCGATTCGCTTGACCTGGTCGAGCTCGCGCAGATCATCGAGGACGAGTTCGGCGTGTCGCTTCAGGGCGAGGACGTCAAGGACCTGCGGACGGTCGGCGATGTGATCGACCTCGTGGTGGCTCGCTCCCAATGACCCCCGGAGTCGTCATCACGGGGATGGGAGCGGTCACGCCGCTCGGCGTCGGCGTGGACGCGCTGTTCGGCCGCTGGAGCGAAGGCGAGTGCAGTGTCGAGGATGGCTTCGCCCGCTGCAGCGACTTCGACGCGACCGATCACCTGAGCCGCAAGGAGGCCAGGCGAACCGACCGCTTCACCCATTTCGCGATGGTCGCGGCCGACGAGGCGCTGTCGGAGGCGTGGCCGGACGGCCCGCCATATGAGCCGGAGCGGATCGGCTGCGTCATCGGGACGGGGATCGGAGGACTCGGATCGCTGGAGCGCCAGCAGGACGTGCTGCGCGAACGCGGGCCGAAGGCGGTCTCGCCGCTCGCGGTGCCGCTCCTGATGGGCAACGCGGCGGCTGCGGCCGTTGCCATGCGCCACGAGCTCCACGGCTCCTCGTTCGGGGTGATGTCCGCATGCGCCGCGGGCGCTCACGCGATCGGGGCCGCGCTGCGAATGATCGAGGCCGGTGAGGCCGACGCCGTTGTGGCCGGAGGCGCCGAGTCAGCGATTGCGGGCGTTGCCGTTGCCGCGTTCGCGGCGATGGGCGCGACCTCGCCCACCGGGATCTCGCGGCCATTCGACGCGCGCCGCGACGGCTTCGTGATGGGCGAGGGCGCCGGCGTGCTGGTCCTGGAGAACGCGGAGAAGGCAAGCGCTCGCAAGGCACAGCCGGTTGGAGAGATCCTCGGCTACGCCGCGAGCTCCGACGCCCACCACCTGACCGCGCCCGAGCCCTCGGGGCGTGACGCGGCGCGTGCGATCGAACTCGCGCTCGCCGACGCCGAGGTGAAGCCCGGCGACATCGACTACGTGAACGCCCACGGGACCTCGACTCCGCTCAACGATCGCAGCGAGACCGAGGCGCTCAAGGCGGCGCTCGGCGAGGAGGCGCACCGGATTCCGGTGTCATCGACGAAGTCCGCGATCGGTCACCTGCTCGGAGCCGCGGGAGCGGTCGAGGCAATCGCGACGGTCGAGGCCCTGCGGCAGCGCGTCGCGCCGCCGACGGTCGGATGGGAGGAGCGCGACCCCGACCTCGATCTCGACTATGTCCCCGGCGAGGCTCGGCCGCTCGACAGAGCGAACGGGAACGGGCGCGGGAGCCTCGTGGCAATCTCGAACTCGTTCGGATTCGGCGGCCACAACGCGGTCCTGTGCCTGGCGGGATGACGGCCGTCGCGGTACGAGAGCAAGCGCCGGTCGAGGCTGTCAACGAGCCGCGCGAGCGCCTCGAGCACCTCTGCGATCCGGGCTCCTTCGAGTCCCTTCGCACGGGTGTGAGCTCCGCGAACCTCGGGTCCCGAGCGCGCCCAGGCGACGGCGTCGTCGCTGGAGCTGGACGCGTCGGGGGACGGCCTGTGTTCTGCTATGCGCAGGACGTGAGCTTCATGGGCGGCTCGTTGGGCGTGGCACACGCCGACTCGATCGTCCGCGTCCTTCACCTGGCCGCTCGCGCCGGCGCCCCCGTCGTCGGCCTGATCGAGTCCGGGGGCGCACGGCTTCAGGAGGGTCACGGCGCCCTTGCGGGCTACGGCCGGATCTTTCGGGCGAGCGTCGACCTTCAGGCCCGCGCACCGCAGGTCTCGATCGTCACCGGGGTGTCGGCGGGCGGCGCCGCGTACTCACCCGCGCTGACCGACTTCGTCGTGATGACGGACGACGCGCGGCTGTTCCTCACCGGACCGCAGGTGGTCCACGAGGCGCTCGGGGAACAGGTCTCGATGGAGGAGCTGGGCGGGCCTCGCGTCCACTCGCGAAACGGCGTCTGCCAATTGGTCGCGCCCGACGTTCCCGAGGCGATGGGGATCACCCGCGAGCTCCTCGGCATGCTTCCGCAGCGCTTCGGCAACGGCCCCGCTCCCCTCGCGCCGGCGACTCCCCCTCCGGATCTGGAGCCGGACGCGACCGTGCCCACCCAGGCGCGCAAGGTCTATGACGTCCGCGACGTCGCTCGGTCGATCGTCGACGGCGGGCACATCCTCGAGCTCTCGAGCTCGTGGGCCACGAACATGGTCACGGCACTGGCCCGTATCGAGGGCAGGTCCGTCGGGATCCTGGCGAACCAGCCCCGCAGGCTCGGTGGCGTCATCGACGCCGTCGCCGCAGAGAAGGCGGCGATCTTCGTGGACGCTTGCGACCGGTTCGGGCTGCCGCTCGCGGTCCTCGTCGACACGCCCGGATTCATGCCCGGAACGCGGCAGGAGGCGGGCGGCGTCATCCGTCATGGCGCGTCGCTCCTGCGGGCGTTCGCCTCCGCCCGAGTCCCGAAGGTCACGGTGATCCTCCGCAAGGCGTACGGCGGCGCCGTGATCACGATGAACTCACGGGACCTCGGCGCGGACATGGTTTTCGCGTGGCCGCAGGCGGAGATCGGGATCATGGCGGCGCGCCAGGCGGTGGGGATCGCCCACCGACGCGATCTCGCCGGGGCGGAGGACCGGGACGCCGCGCTGGCCGACCTCGCGTCCGGGTACGCCGACGAGCACCTGGGCGCGGACCGGGCGGCGGCGGCCGGGTTCGTCGACGAGGTGGTCGAGCCGCGGCAGACCCGCGAGCGGCTCGCCTGGGCTTACGCTGCGCTGGAGGGACGATGACCGAGGACCCGTTGGTCACGATCGCGCGGGCCCTTGGCGAGCGTGGCGGCCATGAGCCGTCCCGGCGGGGGATCTCGTGCTACGCGGCGCTGGGCGACAGCTTCACCGCCGGGACCGGCTCCCCCGACGGGCTGGGCTGGGCGGATCGCATCGCCACCGCACTGCGCCGATGCAACCCGGCGTTCGTGTACCGGAACTTCGCCGAGGACGGCGCCACGAGCGCCGACGTGGTCGGCCAGGTCGACCGTGCGCTTCAGCTCGAGCCGGACCTCGTGACCGTGATCTGTGGGGCGAACGACGTCTTGCGATCGACGCGGCCGGACGAAACGGCATACGCCCGCCGTCTGAGCGGGATCTTCCACCGGCTCGGTCTCGCGGGTCCACGGATGATCGTGGTAACGGCAACCTCACCGGCTCGGTGGGACTTCGTGCCGCTCGGCCCGCGCACCCGGGCCCGGGTCGAGGCGGGGATGCGTTCGTTCAACGAGATCACCCGCGGGGTTGCGCGAGAGCACAGTGTTCCCTGCCTGGACGTCGCCGACCATCCGGGCCTTAGCGAGCGAGACAACTTCGCAACCGACGGCCTGCATCCATCGGTCCACGGCCACGTTCGCGCGGCCAGCGCGTTCGCGGCGCTATTGCGGGACGGCTATGGAATCCCGATCCAAGACGTGGAGGGAGAGACGACATGAACGCCGCCGCGCTGCTCGACGGCCATGTGGGAGAGCTCACCGACGGCGCCGAGTTCACGACCCACGGCCGGACCATCACCGAGGCGGACCTGACCTCGTTCTCCGCGCTCACCGGCGACTGGCATCCTCAGCACAGCGACGCCGAGTGGGCCGCGCGGAGCCGGTTCTCGGGCCGGGTGGCGCACGGGATGCTGGTCCTCTCGTACGCCGTGGGGCTCATGCCGTTCGACCCGGAGCGGGTGGTCGCGCTGCGCGGTCTCGAATCGGCGACGTTCAAGCGGCCGGTCGCCATCGGGGACACGATTCGCGTCAGATGCCGGGTGGAGTCCACGCGCCCCCTCGACGATCGGAACTCGCTGGTCACGCTGGCGCTTCGGGTCGTCAACCAGCACGGACGGACCGTGGCTCTCGCCGGCATGAACGCAGTGTGCCGCGAGGAGGAGGATCGTTCGATCGAGAAGCCGGTGGTGCGTGCAACGAACGATGCGGATCGCGGCGCGCCCGGAGCGAACGATTCATCGGGCCCATGGGCGGAGGACGTGCTGAGCCTCTACGGCGGGGAGGCGTACCTGTGATCCTGGAGGGCAAGCGGATCCTCGTCACGGGGATCGTCAACCGTCACTCGATCGCGTACTCGATCGCCGAGCGGGCGCAGGAGCAAGGCGCCGAGGTCCTCTTGACGAGCTTCGGGCGGATGCGGCGGATGACGGAAAGGGCCGCCGCCCGGCTAGACCCCTCGCCTGACGTGCTCGAGCTCGACGTGAACAGCGACGAGGACCTCGCGGCGCTCCCGGAGGAGGTCCGCGGCCGCTGGGAGAGCCTCGACGGCGCGATCCATGCGATCGCCCATGCGCCTCCGGACGCTCTCGGCGGCAACTTCCTCAGCGCTCCTCGCGAGAGCGCGAAGGCCGCATTCGAGACCAGCGCCTACTCCCTCAAGGCGATCGCAGAGGCCGTAGCTCCGCTCATGGGCGGCTCGGCCGACGCCAGTTCGAACGGCGGCGGCTCCGCGCGCGGCGGCGGCATCGTCGCGCTCGACTTCGACGCCTCGGTCGCCTGGCCGGCCTACGACTGGATGGGCGTCTCGAAGGCCGCCTTGGAGTCGGTGGCGCGCTACCTGGCGCGCGACCTCGGCGCGGGCGGCGTGCGCGTCAATCTCATCTCGGCCGGGCCGATCTCCACCCCGGCGGCGTCGGGCATCCCGGGCTTCGAGGAACTCGCCGACCTGTGGTCGAGCGGCGCGCCGCTCGGGTGGGATACCCACGACGCCACGGCCGTGGCCGACGCGGCGCTCTTCCTCCTCTCGGACATGTCGCGCGCGATCAGCGGCGAAATCGTTCATGTGGACGGCGGATTCCACTGTGTCGGCGGTGCCGGTGCGGATCAAGGCGCGTCGCGCCAGCGGGAAGAGAACCCCTCGAGTCGAGTGGAGACTTGAGGGGTCACATAGACGCCCCACTCTTTCATTCACCGAACCTCGCAGCCCCGCGGCTCAGCGGCGGACCAGCGCCACGACGACGGCTAGTGCCACGAGCCCGAGCAGGATCCACACCTGCCAGAGACCCTCGAACGCCGCGACCACCACGAAGAGCAGAAAGACCGCGCCGATGACCTCGAGGATGACGCCCACGAGGCGAGAACCCTAACGCCGCCGCAGGTCCGCTCTTCATCAAAACCCGAATTCGAACCGGACCTTCTGACGAACGCCCGAGGGCAGCGTCCGGTGGCAGTGGCCCTTCCAGAGCTCCTCTCCCACCTGTCTGTCACCGCAGCGCCAGCCCTCGAACCGGTGGTCTGGACTTCCGTGAGACCAGTGCTTCCAGTAGTGGCGAGCGACGTGGCGGGCGGTTGGACACGGCGTGTGGAGCGCCCGGACGTTGCCCCACCCCGCACCCTGACGTTGCTGGCTCCCGCAGTGAGCGAACCGACCCGCGGCGCTCGCGCGATCGAGCCCCGGCCCGGCCGCGGCCAGACCGAGCGCGACCACCGCGATCGAGAGCGTCGCTGCCGCGACGACCCGCGGGCAGAACTTGACGATGGACTCCATGACGTGCCTCCTCTGTGCTTCCGAATTTGCTTCCAGCGCCGCGCTGGGGCCCCCGGGGAGGGGCCCCAGCACTCGGCGGAACTCTGCGCTACTAGTCCTGCGCCAGCTTGACCACCGCGATCCGCTGGTCCGGGTACTCGACGTCGGAATCGATCTGGTTGCACGAGATCTCGAACTGGTAGGTCCCGGCGCCCAGAGTCTGCACGTCGACCAGGTTCATGCCGCCCTGGTGCACGGTTCGCTGCGTGTCCTCGGTGGCGTCGAGTTCGCCGATCGGGTGGTCGTTGGAAACCGCCGCGTCGTTTCGCTCCAGCCTGCAGTTGCCCCATGCGGGCGCCGTGTTGCTGAAGGTATTGAAATGCGTGTCGGCGATCACGAGCACGTTCATCGTCCGGCCGAGCGAGATCGTCGTCGAAGCGCAGTCGATGAACGTCGTGGTGCCCGGGTCGCAGATGCCGAAGTAGCCATCGTTGGCCCCGAGTCCGCTCAGCGTGCTCTCATCGATGTCCGACCCGCCGAGGCTGTTGTCGGCGACCTCACTGCTCCCGACCGAGTTCGGGGCCAGGTCCAGTGCCCCGAGGCCACCGTTGGTCAACGTATCGTCGCGGACGTCGCTTGATGCCACCTGGTTGTCCTGGAGGTCGTTCGTGTTCACCTTCTCATTGGCGATGTCGATGCTCTTTACCTGCTGGTTGATGATGTCGCCCGAGTCGACCGAGTTGGTACCGGGCAACGCCACCGCCGTGCCGCCGAGCGCCACAAACAGGGCCACGTATCCGATGATGTTGCTCCGTATGTGGTTGCGAATCCGTGTGGACATACGTTCCTCCCCTTCCGGGAACAGGTCTCGATCGGCCTTCCACCCACCGAAGGCTCGATCCGTTACGTGCTAGCCCTACCATGAGTTGGGGCGCAAGTCAACGCGTCGGACCGCATCCGATGTCCGGGCGCCGGATACCGGCCGCAGACCTGCGGCTGGGGCGTTTGCTCGATTGGTCAAAGAAGGACGCGCGTGCCGGCGGTGACGGCTGCGGCGAGGATGATCACGACCGCCATGGGCGCTCGCAGCGCGATGGCCGCTCCGGCCGCGGCCAGGCCGACCAGCCGCTCATCGAGCAGAGCCGCCGCGGACGCAGCGATCACCGGGACCCCCGGTGGCGCGACGGTCATCAGCGCCAGCGCCAGGGCGCCGGCAGCCAACACAACGGCCAGTTCGCGGCGGGAGCCGGTCTCCTCGACGAGGAGGAGCAGGTAGAACGCCGGAAAGATCGCGTCGAGCCCGAGGCTCGAGGGGTCACCGAGCGCAGTGCCGACCAGAACCCCCGCCAGCGTTCCGACTATCCACGACGCACCCTGAACGAGCGTCGCGCCGATCATCACACCGCGGTTGAAGGTACCGTCGCCACGGTCCGCGAGCACGAAGGGCGCGTCGACTATTCCCTGCGCCTGGGCCGCCCGCCGCGCCCTGTTGCCTGTGAGCGAGGGCGTGACGGCGAGGCTCATCGGCACCCAGCGGGCGTTCATGAGAAGCCCCGCCATGAAGGCGGTGGCCCGAGGCCTTCAAGGCCACGGTGGCGACGCAGAGAGCCTGATTGGACACGGTGGTGGCGTGGCCCCCGGATGCTTGGAGCACCCCGAGCACCGCGAACTGGGCACCGCCGCTGAACACGAGGACCGACATCACCACCGGGGCGACGCCGCCCATCACCGGCTTGGCCAGTACCCCGAACGACACGCCCAGGGCCGCCGTCGGGATCACGAGCGGAAGGCCGGCGCGCATGCCGTCGCGGATCCGCGTTTGGCTTTGACCTTTCATGCCTTACCATTAGATACCCGAAAATGGTAAGAACTACCCCCGAGAGCATCCGCCTGTGGGGCGGTGCGCTATGTCTGGACTTCGCCAACACGGTCGACTGGGACGCCGAGCTCCGGTTCGTGGACCCCGACACAACTGACGTGCTGATCAGCGGTTCGTGGGTTGGGCGCTGGGCGCGCCGAGTTGGGATTCCCGGCCGCGGCCGGATCTCTGACGCCGAGGTCGAGCGACTCCGCGAGCTCCGTTTGGCCATCCACCGAATCTTCTCGTCCCCAGATCCCCCCGATCGTGACCTCACGGCGCTCCAGGACACCGTCGCGGGGGCAGTCGGGGCGGCTGCGTTGTCGGCACGGGGCGAAGGCCCCTCCGCGTCGTTTGCCCCGAAATGGCCCGGATCGGACGAGCGCCGGGTTCGCTTCGCCGTCGCCTGGGATGCGCTCAGCCTTCTCGGTGACCCCGAGAGATTCCCCCGAGTGAACCGGTGCCCGGGGCGCAATTGCGGCTGGCTCTTCGTCAACGCCAGCGGACGGCGCCGTTGGTGCTCGATGCGAGCATGCGGAAGCCGAGAGAAGATGCGCCATGCTTACGCGCGAAAGCGGCGCGGGAGCGGATCAAAAGCATCGAGCTGACCCCGGCAGGCCCGAACCCAGTTCGTCGGAGGAAGTTTGCGGCGCGGGTCGTTTCCGCTTTCGCGCGACCGGGTATCCCCAGATTCACACACGGGACGGAAGCGCCACCAGCGACCCGGGCCCGTGTCATGGATCCACGCGAGCTTCGC
>Ga0111538_10009620_pt1 | contig 12889 bp, 6 predicted proteins | sample SoiMethybrSBSTD1_FD_79669 | JGI IMG/M metagenome (GOLD analysis project Ga0111538, IMG submission 79669) | Bulk soil microbial communities from a Populus tree surrounding site in Tennessee, USA - Soil MetaG P. TD hybrid SBSTD1 (version 2)... | ecosystem: Environmental > Terrestrial > Soil > Tree...
CTGAAGGACGATGCCGACGCCACGAGGAAGCGCGTCGTGGCCGTCGCCAAGGATGCGTCGCTGAGCCTCGGGAACGGCAACGGCTCCGCCGACGATCCGGTCCTGAACGGCGGCAGCCTCCGCGTCCTCACCGCCGACGGCTGCGGTGGCCCATGCGACGACACCTACACGCTCCCGGCGGGCGGATGGAGCTACATCGGGCAGGCCGGGGACAACAAAGGCTATCGCTTCAGGGACACCGCCGGCGCGATCCGGGCCGTCGTCCTGCGCGCCGGCCGGCGCATACGCGTCGTGGGACGCGCCACCTCGGCGCCCCTCGGCCACGAGCTGGCGGCCGACCCGCAGCCCGTCGACGTCGTGCTGTCGGTGGGCACGGTGCCGCGCCGCTGGTGCATGGAGTACGGCGGCGGCACGAGCTTCGTCGCGGACACGAGCTTCATCGCCCGGAACGCGCCGGCGCCCGCGAGCTGCCCCCCGTAACGGGGCGCGGCCGCCCCGGGTACACTCGCATCGCAGCTGCGATGCGCCGGCGCACCGGCTTGCGCCGGGCGCACCGATAAATCTAGCATGCCGCCCCGGGACGACCGATGGCGCTCGCTAAGACGACGCGACCCGTTGTCTCGCGGGCCATCCGGCGGGCGAGACTGTTCCGGCGTCTGGACGCCGCTCGCGCGCGGCCGGTCACGTGGATCAGCGGGCCCGCGGGCATCGGGAAGACGACGCTCGCGGCAACCTATCTGTCCGCGCGGCGGCTCCGCGCGCTCTGGTACCAGGTGGACGCCGGCGACGTCGACGTCGCGGGTCTCTTCTACTATCTCGGCCTGGCCGCGCCGCGGCGGCGGCGGCCGCTGCCGCTCCTGACGGCCGAGTACCAGGCGGGACTGAGCGCGTTCACGCGGCGCTTCTTCCGCGAGCTCTACGCGCGCCTCCGGCCGCCCTTCGTCATCGTCTTCGACAACTACCAGGACGCGCCGGCGAAGGCGCCGCTGCACGAGGTCATGCGCGAGGCCCTGGCCGAGATCCCGCCGGGCGGCCGCGTCATCGTGCTGAGCCGGGCGGACCCGCCTCGTGCCCTCGCCCGGCTGCGCGCGACGCGCATGATGGAGGTGATCGACGCCGGGGAGCTGAAGCTCACCGCTCCCGAGTCCCGCGCGATCTGGCACCGGCTGGTGCCGCGCGCCGCGGGACACCAACGCGGGCTGCACGACATGGCGCGCGGATGGGCAGCCGGCCTCGTCCTCCTCGCCGAGCACGCGAAGGCGCAGTCGCGCGTGCGGCATGCCCCGTCCGGCCGCACGTCCGAGGTCCTCTTCGACTACTTCGCGCGCGAGCTCTTCACGCACATGGACGCGGATGCCCGGTCGGTGCTCCTGCACGCGGCCTTCCTGCCGGGACTGACGGCGGCGATGGCGGTGGCGATCACCGGCGTGCCGACCGCGGGCGACGTGCTCGCCAACCTGAGCCGGCAGAGCTACTTCACGACGCGGCACGCCGGCGCAGAGGGCGCGCACTCCGAGCCGGTGTACGAGCTGCATCCCCTGTTCCGCCGCTTTCTCCTGGCCGAGGGAGAGCGGAGACTCACGCCGGCGCGACGCGGCGCGATCCAACGCGCGGGGGCCCGTGCACTCGAAGCCGCGGATCGGGCCGAGGATGCCGCGTCGCTTCTGCGGGACGCGAAGGACTGGCGCGCCCTCGCGAAGCTCGTCCGCGATCACGCGCGTTCGCTACTCGCGCAGGGCCGGAATCGGACGCTGGATGGGTGGCTCCGAAGCCTTCCCGAGCCGCTGATCGCGCAGGATCCTTGGCTGTCGTACTGGCGCGCGGCCTGCCGGCTCGGACCGGCGCCGCGAGAGGCGCGCCAGGATTGCGACCAGGCGCTGGCCGGCTTCCGCGCGAGCGGCGACGCCGCCGGCGCGTACCTCGCCTGGTCCTCGGCGGTCGTGTCGATCCTCTACGAGGCGGAGTCCGCCCGGCACTTCGATCGGTGGATCGCGCTGCTCGACGACCTGCAGCGCGAGTTCCCGAAGTTCCCGTCCGAGGAGATCGAGACGCGAGTCGCGAGCGGCATGCTGAGCGCGCTCACGTGGCGCCAGCCCCAACATCCGGACGCGCCGCGGTGGGCGGATCGCGTCTTCGAGCTGTCGCGCCGGCAGCAGGACCCGCTCGCACGCTCGCACGGGTTCGCCTGGGTCATGTACCACGTGCAGACGGGAGACTTCGCGCGCGCCGCGCTGATGATGCCCCAGCTCTGGGAGCTGGCGCGCCTCGGCGAATCCCATCCGCTCGCGGCCGTGAATGCGCTCGCCCCCATCGTCTGGATGTGGGTGACGGGCGAAGAGGGAAGCCGTCGCGCCGCCCTGGACGGCATCGAGCTGATACGAACCACCGGCATCCTGCCCGAGGCGCTGCACACGTTCACGCTCGAGAGCGCCGCGATGGCCCTGAGCGACGGCGATCTCGTCGCTGCACGCAGGTGGCTCCAGGAGTTCGCCAAGGATCGCGCGCGCGCGGGTCGGGCCTACCTGACGTGGTACCATCCGTACGTCACCTGGGAAGCGCTGCTCAGCGGGGACGTCGGACGTGCCGCATCGTCGGCGCGCGCCGCTCTCCAGTGTGACACCGGGAGACCGCTCGACGAAGCCCTGGGCCGGCTGATCGCGGTTCAGGCGTTGCACGAAGCGGGGGAGCGCCGGGAGGCGCGGCGCAACCTCGCGCAGACACTGGCGCTCGCGGAGACGATGCGGAGCCCGTTCATCGAATTCATGGCGCGGCTCCTGGAGGCGCACATCGAGCTCGAGGAAGGGCGGGACGAGGCGGCCCTGACGGCGCTCCGGCGGGCCATGATGCTCGGACGCCAGGGCGGCTATTCCATAACATACGGCTGGCGGCCGACGGTGATGGCACGGCTCTGCGCGCGCGCCCTCGAGGCGGGCATCGAGGTCGACTACGTCGACGGCCTCGTGCGGAAGCGCCGGCTGCTGCTCCATCCGCCTTCGGTCGAAATCGAGGCGTGGCCGTGGCCGGTACGCGTCTACACGCTCGGCAACTTCGCCGTCGTGCGGGACGACCGGCCGCTGACGTTCACGCACAAGGTGCAGCGCCGGCCGCTGGAGCTCCTGAAGGCGCTCATCGCGTTCGGCGGCCGTGACGTGCGGGAGGATGTCCTCGTCGACGCGCTGTGGCCCGAGGCCGAGGGCGATGCCGCGCATCGGGCGCTCACCGCGGCGCTCCATCGCCTGCGCCGCCTGCTCGGGCACAACGACGCGCTCGTCCGTCGCGAGGGTCGAGTCGGCATCAATCCATCGATGGTGTGGGTCGATGCCTGGGCCGTGGAACGCCTGCTCCAGCGTGCCCACACGGAGCGCGCCATCGCGCTGTACCGCGGCGCGTTCCTCGCCCAGGAGCCCGACTACGCGTGGGCAATTCCGCTGCGAGACCGCCTCGCCCGTCGCCTCCTGCATCAGCTGACGGCCGAGGCGCAGGCGTACGTCGCGCAGCGCCAGTGGGAAGCGGCCGCGCGTCGCCTCGAGCAGGCGCTGTCAATCGACCCCTGTGCGGAGGACGTCGCGCGCGCCCTGATCGGCGCCTACAAGGAGCTCGGCCGAACGAGCGACGCCGATCGCGTGTACACGGCGCTCCGCGGGTCCTTGCAGGCCATGCGCGGCGCCGGTCCGGCTCGCGAGACCCAGGATCTCTGGCAGTCCCTCCGCGCCGGGTAGCGCAAGCGCGATAGAGACGGATCCGTATGCGATCCGTCACCGCCGCCTGCGAGCATACACCGCACGCTCCGAAGGAGGACGGTATGACATCGCGAGGTCTTCTCTGGCTGGCTCTCGGCGCGGCGGCGCTGCCGCTGATCGTGGAGGGCACGAGCGGATGCAGCTTCACGCCCGGGACCTACGACGACAACGCCTACTACTGCGGGTGCGAATGCAAGTCGCCGGGGCGGGAAAAAACTTTCGGGATCACGGCGGCCTCGGACGATGCCGAGCAGAACGGCGCGACCGTCGGCCTCGGAGGCACCGACCTCGACCTCGGCGCCCAGGTCGTCGGGCTTCGCTTCCCGAACGTAGGGATCCCGCCCAACGCCGTCATCGATCACGCGTTCGTGCAGTTCGCGTCGCGCAACAACGAGAATGCTCCCACCAACCTCACGATCGTCGGCCAGCTCTCTACCGATGCCCCGACGTTCGCCGCGGTCGACAACGATCTGACCAGCCGGCCTGCGACCGTGGCATCGGTGGCCTGGCCCGTGGGCGACTGGACCGCGAACCAGCAGGACAACAACGCGCGAACGCCCGACCTGAAATCGATCGTGCAGGAGCTGGTCAACCAGAACCACTGGAACAATCTGAGCGCCATCGTGCTCCGCTTCACCGGCTCCGGGCAGCGCTCCGCGTTCGAATTCGAGGCCGGCGCTTCGACCAGGCCCTTCCTCGTGGTCGGCTACAACGCGAACATCAAAGCCACGCTGCCGATCTGCACGACGACGGCAATCGACAACGCACAGAACGGCCCCATCCCGCACGCCAACGCGGCCGACGACTGCCAGGGCCGCGTGGCGACGACGATGTCGGGCCTCGCGGGGGCGTGCGGCTATCCGAGCGACTGCTCGTGTGACCTCGTCCTGGACGAGCGGACCGACAGCACCTACGACCGCGACGTTTGCGACGATGGTTGCGCCGAGAACGTGGTCGATCCCACGTGCGGGGACTTCAATCCCAACGGATACGCGGAGTGCATCCAGGTGAGCTCGGAGCTCGCCTGCGCGAGCCACGTCGCCGCGACCAACGCCGTGGGCGGCGTACCTGTCTGCCTCGCGGCGGCGCCGCCCGGTGCGATGGCCGCGCGCATCTTCGGCCGGCAGACCACGTGCGACGTAACCGGCCACAGCCACATCGAGGTCGACGGGAACGAGCCGACCAAGGATCCGTTCACTGCGGGTACCGTCACCATCACCGGCGACCCGTGCTCCAGTGGAGGATGCCGAGTGGCGGCATCGTTCGGGCTGGCGATGAATCCGATCACGTTCGAGGTGCGCTTCACACGCGATCCCATGTTCAGCGACCTGAGCGCGCTCGGCGACAGCATCTCGCCCACCGCGGTGTCCAGCGGCGAGGTCGTGTTTGGCCCCGGCAAGGTGAAGGGGACCGGCAACGGACGCCGCTCGTCGACCGGCGGCCGGATAAACGCGAGCAACGACGAGGACCTGACGCTCGGCGTGGACTGGAGCGCCGCGCTCTGCGACCTTAACGGCAGCCTCACCGGGGCGCTGGATGGCGAGAGCGGGCTCTGCGCCGGCGACGGCGAGACGCCCTGCGAGGTCGACTCGCCCGACTGCGACAGCGCGGGAGGCCCCTGCCAGTTGGACGCCAACATGACCGTGGGCGTCGCCCTGGCCGGCTCGATCGTGAACCAGCCACCCACGGCCAACGCCGGCAACGACCAGACGGTGCAGTGCACCGGCACCTCCGGCGCCTCGTTCACGCTCAACGGCACCGCCAGCGACGCCGACGAGAACATCGCCGTCACGAGCTGGCGGTCCGGGGCCCGCAACGGCACGCTCCTCGGCGAGGGGCCGAGCCTCACGCAGTCGCTCGCCGTCGGCGGGTCGCAGACGTACTGGTGGCGCGCGGTCGACGCGGCGGCGGCCGCGGACGATGACAGCGCGTCGGTCTCGGTCGTCGACACGGTCGCGCCCACGCTGACGCTGAGCGTGTCGCCCGTCGCCATGAGCCCCCCGAACCACAAGCTCATCCTCGTCACCGCGACGCTCTCCTCGAGCGACACCTGCGACGCGACGCCGACGATCAGGCTCGTCTCGATCGCGAGCAACGAGCCCGACAACGGCCTCGGCGACGGCGACCAGCCGAACGACATCCAGGGTGCCGCGTTCGGCACCGACGACCGCCAGTTCCTCCTCCGCAGCGAGCGCGGCGGCAAGAAGAGGGACCGCGTCTACACGATCACGTACAGCGCCACGGACGACAGCAACAACACAACGCAGAAGCAGGCGACGGTGAGGGTCCCGGCTCTGTAGAGTCAGGAGCGGAGCAGGCCCGCCTGCACGGCCTGGGCCTGCTCCGCGTCCGGCACGTGGTCGCTGTGGCAGGCGTGGCGGCCGTCGACGACCGGAATGGCCTGCGCGCGCTGCGCCAGGAGCGCGCGCCCCTCCTCGCCGACCCCGGGGCTTCGCTGTGACCGCCGCTCCGGCTGGGCCCCTGGGTCCTTCCCGCTCGCGAACGCGACGATCTCCTTCGAGATGCGCATGCTGCACCAGTCGTGGCCGCACATGGCGCAGAAGTCGGTATCGACCTCGAGGTCCTCGTCGTGGAGGGCACGCGCGGTCTCGCCGTCGAAGGCGAGCTCGAACTGCCGCGGCCAGTTGAGCGCCGCGCGGGCGCGCGAGAGGTCGTCGTCCCAGGTGCGCGCGCCCGGGATGCCGCGCGCGACGTCGCCGGCGTGCGCGGCGATGCGGTAGGCGATGCAGCCGGCCTTCACGTCCTCGGCGCGCGGGAGGCCGACGTGCTCCTTCGGCGTCACGTAGCAGAGCATGGCGGCGCCAGCGCGGGCGGCCTCGGTGGCGCCGATGGCGCTCGTGATGTGGTCGTAGCCGGGGAACGCGTCGGTCACGAGCGGTCCGAGGACGTAGAACGGCGCGTCGTCGCAGACCTCCTGCTCGCGCTGCATGTTCCAGGCGATCTGGTCGAGGGGCACGTGGCCGGGGCCCTCCACCATCGCCTGCACACCCGCCTCGCGTGCACGCTGCACGAGCTCGCCGAGCGTCGCCAGCTCCGCGAGCTGCGCGGCGTCGCTGGCGTCCGCGAGGCAGCCGGGACGGAGCCCGTCGCCGAGCGAGTACGTGACGTCGTACTCGCGCATGATGGCGCTGATCTCGTCGAAGAGCTCGTACATCGGGTTCTGACGGCCGTGGTGGATCATCCACTTGGCCAGGATGGAGCCGCCGCGCGAGACGATCCCGGTGACCCGCGGCGCCACCAGCGTCAGGTGCTCGCGGAGCACGCCGGCGTGAATGGTGAAGTAGTCGACGCCCTGCTTCGCCTGGCGCTCGATCTCGCGCAGGATCACGTCGTGCGTGAGCTCCTCGATCCGGCGGCCGACGATCATGCTGTAGATCGGCACCGTGCCGACGGGGATCGTCGCGTGGTCGACGATCGCCTGGCGGCAGGCCGCGAGGTCGCCTCCCGTCGAGAGGTCCATCACCGTGTCGGCGCCGTAGCGCTGCGCCCACTCGAGCTTCTCGACCTCGGCCGCGGTCCCGCTGGCGACCGGCGAGGCGCCGATGTTGGCGTTCACCTTGGTGGTGATCATGCGACCGATGCCGATCGGGTCCAGCCGGCGCGGCGCGCGCTCGCCGCGGAGCCCGCCGGCGTCGCGGAGCGCCGCCGCGCGCTGCGCGACGGTCTGGTTCACCCAGTAGCGCGCGGCGCCGGCCGCTCCCGGATGGCCGACCGGCGCGGGATAGTCGCGCGCCGTCGCCGCCGCCGGCGGCTCACCGCCCGATCCCGCGAGGTGCCGCACGTTGGCCGGGATGACGAGGCGGCCGCACGCGACCTCGTCGCGGATCAGCTCGGGCGCGACGCACTCGCGCGCCGCCACCCGGCGCATCTCGGGCGTGAGGACGCCTCTCCGCGCCGCCTCGAGCTGCGTCATACGGCCTCCGTCACGGCGCGACCATAGCGCGGAGTCTGTGCGGGTCAAGCCGGCAGATCCGTTCTTCCCAATGCCTGCCACGGCGCCTAGGGTCCGGCCATGCGCGCCGGGGTCCTCGTCGGGGCGGTGCTCGTGCTCGTGCTCGCGCGCGTCGCCGGGGCGGCGACCGGGGGTCCGGACGCCTTCGGCTACGAGTCCGTCGACTCGCGCGAGCCGGGCGGGCCGGCCGCGCAGCTGATCGACATCTCCGTGACCGGCACGCCGGTCCTGGCCGGCACCGTCGAGGACGGCGGCGACGACATCGCGAGCGCGCCGATCGACTTGACGGCCGGCGGGACGCGGCCCGGCTTCCGGCTCTACGGCGTCACGTATCCGGCCGTGGTGATGACGTCGAACGGCTATCTCAGCACGGACGTCGACGATCCCGGGAACGACTTCACGAACGACTGTCCCCTGCCGCAGAACCCGAGCGTCCCCGTCGGCACCCACGGCGCGCGCATCTACGCGCTGCACGACGACCTCGTGCTGACGCCCGGCATCGGGGCCGGGTATCACCAGTACTTCCCGAGCGCGACCGCCGCCGGGCGTCCGCCCGATCGCGGGCCGGACGTCGGCGTGCACGTCTTCCTGTGGAAGGCCGCCGCGCACCGCACGGAGCCGCCGGCGCTCGATCCGCCGCGCTTCGACTTCGAGGCGTTGCTCTACGACGACGGCGATCTCGTCTTCGTCTTCGGCCCGGGCGACGCGGAGGCGGGGCGGTCCTCGACGACCGGCATCCAGGATGCCGCCCCGCCGACGGCGGGGCTCGCGGTCGCGTGCAACGCGGAGGGCTCGCTCGCCGCGAACATGGCCGTCCTAGTCCTGAACCCGCTCTTCGCGGACGTCGCGATCACGACGACGGTCGACGTGCGCGACCCGCCGGTCGGCGACACCGTCACCTACACCGTGATCGCCGACAACGCCGGGCGCGTCCCCGTCCCGGACGTGCGGGTGAGCGCTCCCCTGCCCGGCGGGCTCACGCTGCTGGCGTCCGCCGTGTCCGCGGGTACCTACGACGCCGCGTCCGGCGCGTGGGACATTCCTCTCCTGAAGCCCGACGGGTCGGCGGCGCTGACGCTCATCGCACGCGTCGGCGCCGATCAGGCCGGCCGCGTGATCGTGGCCACGGCGACGCGGACGGCGCTGGCCGCCCCGCTCTTCGACGGCGTCCCCGCGAACGACACCGCGGCGCTGATCGTCGTCCCGAAGCCGCGACCGCCGCGGATCGGCTTCGGGCTCGACCGCGACGGCGACGGCTTCTCGGACGACTTCGAGAGCGTGGCCGGCTCGAGCGCGAGCGACGCCGCCGACACGCCGTTCGGCGTCGCGGCGGAGACCGCGCCGCTCGAGGTCCGCCAGCTGCGCATCCGGCTCGATTTCACCCGCCCGGGGCGGGACTCGATCCGCATCGCGGGACGAATCCCGCTCGCGGAGAGCTTCGATCTCACCGGCAGGACCCTGGTGCTCGACGTCGCCGGCGTGGCGATGAGCTTCCCGCTCGATGGCAGCGGCTCCCGCGCGGCCGCCGTGCTCCGCCTCGGCCCGCGGCGCGGCGACGTGGTGCGCTTCGCCGCTCGACTCCCCGACGGCGCATTCGCGGTTGCGCTCGGCGCCAACGCCGGACTCGCCAACGCCACCGCACGCCGCGAGCGGCGGACGATCCGCGTCGCGCTCCTCCTCTCGCCCGTGGTCCTGACGTCCGACGTGCCGGTGCTCTACACCGCGAGGCGCGCACGACGAGGGCACGCGCACGAGGCTCGCTAGACGCACCCGCCGTTGACGCCCACATCGCAGGGAAGGTAGGGCGGCGCGATGCGCTCGCGCACGATCGGCATGCTCCAGCGCGCGGCGCGCTGGCTTCCGGGCCATCCGGGACGCGCACGTCTGGCCGAGCTGCGCGCGCTCCATCGGCTCGTGCGGATGCCGGCCGCACGCCTGGCCGAAATGCAGTGGCACCGGCTTCTGACGATCGCGGCGCGGGCGGAGTCGGTGCCGTTCCACGCCGAGCGGATGCGTGCCGCCGGATGGTCCGGACCGATGCCGCGGAGCGCCGACGAGTTCGCCCGTCTTCCGCCGCTCACCGCCGACGACCTGCGCCGCGAGGGTACGCGTCTCCTCGTCCCCGGCGTCGACGCGCGGGAGCTCCTCCGCATCACGACGAGCGGTACGACGGGCACGCCGCGCGCGGTGTACTGGCGTCGCGACGAGGCGGCGCTGCGCGAGGCCGGCAACACCCTCGTCGACGAGTGGGCCGGCTATCGCGCGGGCTGTCGCGTCGCCTTCCTGTGGGGCGGACCACGTGTGGAGGGCGCGCGGCCGCCGAAGGCGTCACCCTCGCGCCTCGAACGGTGGTCGCGCGGGGCCACGGCACCGCATCAGGAGCTGTGGCTGCCGGTCGGCGACCTCACGCCGGCCGTCATCGCCGAGCATCACCGGCTCCTCGCGGCGTTTCGTCCCGATCTCATCGTCTCGTACCCCGGGCTCCTCGCGATCGTCGCGCGCGGCTTCGACGGCGCGGCGCCGCCGATCCGGCCGCGCGCCGTCGTCACCAGCGCCGAGCCGCTCGGCGAGAAGCGCCGCGCGCTCCTCGAGCGCGTCTTCGCGTGCCGGGTGTTCGACCGCTATGGGACGCGTGAGAACGGCGTCATCGCGGGGGAATGCCATCGGCACGACGGGCTGCACGTGAACGTCGCGCACTTCCGGCTCGAGATCGTGGACGCTGCGGGTCGTCCGCTCGCGCCGGGGCAGTCGGGGCGGGTCGTGGTCACCGACCTCCGCAACACGGCGATGCCGATGCTGCGCTATCTGCTCGACGACCTCACCATGCTGCTCGACGAGCCGTGCGCCTGCGGGTCGCCGCTCCCGCGCATCGCGCCCGTCGCCGGCCGGCTCTCCGACGTGGTCCTCTGCCCGTCGGGCCGGACGCTCGGGCTCCTCATGTTCGAGCGGCCGATCGAGGCCGAGCCCGCGGTCGAGCAGTACCGGCTCCGGCAGGACACGCCGGACGAGGTGCGCGTCGAGGTGGTGGCGCCGGCACTCGACGAGGCCCGTCGTCGCGCGCTCGAGACCGCGCTCACGGCGCGTACGGGCGGCGAGCTCCGCGTGCGCGTGGTCGGCGTGCCCGAGATCCGCCCGACGGCGAGCGGCAAGTACCCGGCGATCGACTCGCCGATCGCGCGCGCGGCGCTCGCGTCAGCGCCGGAATAGCGACCGCGCCCGGCCGCGCAGCCGGCGCCAGCGTCCCTCGAGCGGCACTCCGAGGACGTCGAGCGCCGCGCCGAGATCCTTGCAGTAGATCATCACCACGACGTCCTTCGCCCTCGCGGCGGCGATCGCGCGGCGGAGGCCGGCGAGGCTCTCCCCGGCGGACTCCCATCCGTCGTCGCCGCCACGCGCCGCGCGCACGCCGGCCGCGAAATGCGCGGCCATGTCGTCCGGCGCGCGACCTCGGAGCGTCTCCTTCCAGTGGCAGAGCCACACGTAGTCGGCACGTGCGCCGGCGAGGCGGCCGATCGCCTCCAGGTCTTCGTCGCGCCGGTCTCCCGGCGCGCTGACGACCGCCAGCAGGCGACCGCCGGGCGCGCGCAGCAGGTCCGAGAAATCCAGCAGATGGCTGAAGGAGGCCGCGTCGTGCGCGTGGTCGATGACCACGGTGCACTCGGGCCGGCGCAGGCGGACGACGTTCAGCCTTGCGGGGTTCTGCTGTGGCGAGTTCTCGAACGTGCGGAGGCCGCGCGCCACGTCGTCGGGGCCGACACCGAGACCCAGCGCCGCGGCCGCGGCCGCGAGCGCGTCGTCGATCATCGGCGGGAAGGCGCCGCCGTACGTCATGGGGACATCCGCGATCGGCACGAGCCGCGTCCGCCGGGTTCCCTCGGCCAGCACGATCTCGCCGCCGGCGGCGAGGACCGCGCGCCCGCCGGCCGCGAGGTACGCGACCACGGGCTCGCTCTCGGCGAGGCGCGACACGAACGTGACGGGCGCCACCGCCACCGCCGCCATCGCGCGCACGTTGGCGTCGTCGGCGTTGAGTACGACCGCGCCCTCGGCCCGCGTCACGCGGACGAGACGCGACTTCACCTCCGCCATCTGCTCCACCGTCTCGACGCCGAGGAGCCCGAGATGGTCGCCGGTCACGTTGGTGACCACGGTCACGTCGTTCCACTCGTAGCCGATGCCGTGGCGGAGGATGCCGCCCCGACCGGTCTCGAGCACCGCCACGTCCGGCCACGGATCATCGAGCACTCGCCGCGCGCCCTGCGGGCCGATGAAGTCGCCGGCCAGCACCTGACGCGCGTCGATCCACACGCCGTCCGAGTCGGCGCGGCCGACCCGCCGGCCCGCGTGCGTCAGGATGTGCGCGATGCAGCGCGTAGTCGTCGTCTTCCCGTTCGTCCCCGTGACGCTGACGACCGGGATGCGTGGCCGGAGCTTCGGCGGCTCGGCGCGGTTGTGCCGGCTCATCGCCCGGTCGATGCCCTCCGCGGCCCACGTCGCCACCGCCGCCACGGCCTCCCGCACGGTGTCCTCGAGCACCTTCCGCTCGTCCGCGCGGAACCTCCCGAGGACGTACTCGGGCGTCGCGGCGGCCTCTGGGCCGCCGACGCCGAGCCGCATGCGGGCATAGGCGTCGGTGCCGAGGGCGGCCTCGATCGACTTGAGGCCGTTGTGGCCCCCGCTGGAGCCCTTCCTTCGCATCCGAATGGCGCCGACGGGAAGGACGACGTCGTCGCATACGACGAGGAGGCCGTACGGCCCGAGGTCCGCGCCGCACTCGCGGAGCTCGGCGATCGCGCGGCCCGTCCGATTCACGTACGTCCGCGGCTTCACGACGAGCGCGTCCTCCTTGCCCAGCCGGCCCCGCGCGGACCAGAGCTCGGCGCCGTCCTCGGCGAAGCGGGCGCCCAGCTCCGCGGCGAGCGTGTCGGCCACCATCCAGCCGACGTTGTGCCGCGTGTCGGCGTACTGCTCCCCGGGGTTGCCGATGCAGAGAATAGTCTTCACCCGGGGGCCCGTGCGGTGCTCGCGAGCGGCAGACCGCCCGCTGCGCTCCTCCGATGCCCCCGGACCCCGTCGCGTCGGCTCGGCAAAGCCTCGCCTTGCTCCACCGTGTTCAATAGGCGGGAACGGGCAGCTCGGCGAGGTGCCGATGGCACATCTCGCAGCTCGTCACGCC
>Ga0111538_10009621_pt1 | contig 12888 bp, 11 predicted proteins | sample SoiMethybrSBSTD1_FD_79669 | JGI IMG/M metagenome (GOLD analysis project Ga0111538, IMG submission 79669) | Bulk soil microbial communities from a Populus tree surrounding site in Tennessee, USA - Soil MetaG P. TD hybrid SBSTD1 (version 2)... | ecosystem: Environmental > Terrestrial > Soil >...
CATCGCGGCCGGCCACCGGACACCGAACGTGAGCTTCACGGGAGTGGCGCCCGGCGCGCGCATCATCTCCATCAACGTCTTCCACCGCTCGGACTTCTCCTGCAGCCCCTTCGCCAGCCCCTGCGCCCTTTTCTACGACGGCGACCTCCTCGCCGGCCTGCAGTACGTGTTCGACCAGCGCGGCCGTTTCAACATCGCCGCCGTCAACATGAGCCTTGGCGGCGATCCGCGTCCTGCGGAATGCCCCGGCTCCGCCTACGACTTCGCGATCGCCAACCTGGTGTCCGCGGGCATCGCGCCCGTCGCCAGCTCGGGCAACGGAAGCCTCGCCAGCGCGGTGAACGTGCCCGCCTGCGTGCCGGGCGTGATCAGCGTGGGCGCGGTCGACAACTCCGGGAACATCGCCGGTTTCTCCAACTCCGCCTCCTTCCTCGACCTGCTGGCCCCCGGCGTCGGTATCCTCTCGTCCGTGCCGGGCTCGGGCTTCGGCGCCAAGAGCGGCACCTCGATGGCCGCGCCCCACGTGAGCGGAAGCTTCGCCCTGCTGAAGCAGCGCGATCCCTTCGCGAGCGTCCTTGCCAACCTGCAGGCCCTCATCCAGGGCGGTCCCAAGAGGTTCGACCCGCGCAATGGCGTGTTGACCCCCAGCATCCGCGTGGACTCGGCGCTGGTCCGGCCGGCCGTCTTCGACCACGACTTCACCCGCGACCGGGCGGCCGACATCGCGGTCTGGCGGCCCAGCACCCACGAGTGGTGGATCCTCGGCGTCCCGTCGCCGGTGTTCTGGGGCGACCAGGGCGACGTCCCCGTTCCCGGGGACTACGACGGCAACGGGACCACGGACATCGCCGTCTTCCGTCCCCACACCCACGAGTGGTGGATCATGGGCCAGCCGTTCCAGCCGTCCGCGCTCTGGGGCGATCCGGGCGACGTCGCCGTTCCCGCCGACTACGACGGCAACGGCACCATCGACATCGCCGTCTGGCGCCCGTCGACCGGCACGTGGTTCGTCCGCGGCCAGTTGACGCAGCAGTGGGGTGCGCCGGGCGATATTCCAGTGCCCGCAGACTACGACAGCGACGGGCGGGCCGACCTCATGGTGTACCGGCCGTCAACCGGACAGTGGTTCAACCTGAACAAGCCGACGATCACCTGGGGCGGCCTGCCCGGCGACATCCCCGTGCCTGCCGACTACGACGGCAGCGGGTCGGCCGACATCGCGATCTTCCGGCCCTCCATCGGACAGTGGTACATCCGCAACCAGATCACCGCCCAATGGGGCCAGTTCGGTGACATCCCCGTTCCCCGCGACATGGGAGACGGCAAGGCCTCGCTGGCGGTGTGGCGTCCCTCGACCGGCCAGTGGATCATCGCCCGGCCCTTCCCCTACGCCGATGTGCGGCTATGGGGAGCGCCGACCGACCTCCCGCAGTAGGCCGCCCTAGAAGCGCACGGCCAGCCCCGCGGCCAGGAGGGATCGGTCGCCGCCGAACTGCCCGCCCAGGTCCAGGCGCCACGAGGAGCGGGTCACGATGGACGCCCCCGCGCCGCCCACGGCCTGGCGGGACGCGCCCGGGAACACCACCCGCTCGGTGGGATCGGTGCCTACGTAGCGCAGCGACGCCGGGGCCGGCCAGTGCACGCCGCCCCGGAGCTGGAAGCTGGCCGCGCGCCGGGGCAGCGAGATCTCCACGCCCAGGCGCGGCTCCCAGCCGTCGTCGAGCGCGTAGTCGGCGCGGGCGTGGGCGCCCAGGCCGATGACCAGCCCGGACTGGATCTGCCCGTAGCGCACGCGGTCCACCTGGGCCGTGAGGCGCAGCTTGAGGGAGGGCTCCACGGCCAGCGCGGCCGTCGCCACCGCCGGCCGCCGCACCTCGAAGCCGCTGCCCTCGTCGAGCACCTCGCCGAAGAGCGGGCTCACCGCCCGGCGGGAGAAGCGCCAGCGCAGGCCGCTGGCGGTGCCGACCGCCAGGCGGACGCGGCGCACCGGCTCGAACACCAGGCCGAAGGCGCCCAGGGTGTCGCTGGCCTGCCCGCTGGTGTCCACCCGCAGCTCGGCCGGGCCGGAGGCGGGGTCGCGGCTGTACTGGCCCTCGAGGCTGAGGCGGCTGCGCGTGACGCGCCCGCCCAGGTGCAGGCGCGGCGTCACCCGCCAGGCCAGGGCCAGGCTCAGGTCGGTGAGCGTGGCCTCCAGCCCCCCGCTCTCGCTGATGCCGTCGGGCAGCACCAGCGTCTCGTCGAGGCGCGTGCGCCGCGCGTGCGGCTCGGAGATGCTGCCCGCCACCACGAAGCGCGCGCCCAGGGGCGCGGCCGCGGCCGCGAAGCCGATGCCGGTGCGGGCGGACAGCGTGTCGCCCACGGGCGCGCTGCCGGCGCGGCGGCTGAGCAGGCTGGCCGCCACCTCGGCCTTGGGCAGGCGGGCCAGGCCGGCCGGGTTGTAGAGGGTGGCGCTCGCGTCGTCGGCCACGGCGGCCAGGGCGCCGGCCAGGCCGGCCGCCCGCGGCGTGGCCGGATCCTCGACCCAGACCCAGGAGCGGAAGAAGTGGTCGTTGGTCTGGGCGCCGGCGCTGGCCGCCGCCAGCAGCAGCCCGCACGACCAGGCGCCGGTGCGGGCCCACGCCCTCCTCATCGCAGCGTGAACGTGTATTCGCCGGTGGCGCCGAAGGGGTCGGTGCAGGCGAAGCGCTGGAAGCAGGAGGCGGCCCCGCCGGGCACGGTGCACAGGAGGTTGAAGCTCTGGTTGCTGCCCGTGCACTGGCAGTCGCCCCACCAGCCGCACACCATGCGGTCCCCGTCCTGGTCGTTCTCGAACACCAGCAAACGCGGCGTGCCCTGGGGTGCGTCCTGGCGGGCCTGGATGGTGGGCGTGTGGTTGGTGCCGCGCACGGTGAAGACGGCGGTGGTGATGGCGCCCTGGCCGTCGCTCACGGTGGCCGCCGCCACCGTCTCGCCCGGCGCCGCCACGGTGCAGGTGGCCAGGATGTCGTGCCCGCTGGCGCAGCCCGACCACACGTAGTCGAGCGTGTCGGAGTCGGCATCTTCGGCCACCGCCTCCAGCGTCACCGTGCAGGGCGGGTGGCACTGCTCCTTCCCCTGGATGGCCACCTGCGGCCCGCGGTTGCCGAGCAGGGGCACCACGCGCGACAGCGAGGCCGAGGCGTTGCGGGCGTCGGTCACGGTCACGGTGATGTGGTCGGACTCCTGCGCGCTGCCCGTGTGCACGTAGGTGGCCTGGCCGGGCACCGAGGGGTCGGCGGACACGGTGCCGGCCTGGGCGGAGAAGTTGTAGAAGATGCGGTCGCCGTCGGGGTCGACCGCGTCCACGCGCACCACCGCGCTGCCCCGCGGCGGCACCACGGCCGGCGTGAGGCTGATGCCGCGGATCTGCGGCGCCCGGTTCTCGCTCGGCCCCAGCGGCGGGGTGTCGTCGCCGCCGTTGCAGCCCAGGGCGGCGAGGACGGCCAGGGTGGCCAGGGCCGTGCGCGCGGAGGGCGGCTGCCTCATCGGAAGAGCTCCTTCAGGAAACGTCCCAGCGAGCGGTCGCCGAGGGCGAAGGTGTACGTGGGCCCCGAGGCCGTCTCCAGCGAGAGGTGGGCGCCGCGCGTCACCGCCGCCCGCGGCACCTGCACCAGCAGGCGCAGGTCCTTGCCCGCCGCCTCCTGCACGAAGGTGGTGATGTCGCCCTGCTCCCAGGACACGCGGCTCACGCGGCGGGCGGCGCCGCCCTCCAGCTTGAAGCGGAACCAGATGCGCTCGTCGCCGCGCAGCGCGTCCACCAGCACCATCTCCGGCTGGCCGGGCAGCCCCTCGCGCCGTCCGATGGCCATCGGCTGCGCGTGCAGCAGCTCGTCGAGATGCAGCACCGGCGAGGCGGGCCGGGCCGGCGCCTCGGGGACCGGCGTGGCCGCGGAGACCGGCAAGGGAGTGGGCGTCGGGGCGGCGGCGGCCGGCGTCGCCTCCGGCTCCGGCGTGGCGCTCGCCTCCGCGAGCGGGGAGGGTGTCGGCTCCTCGACGGGGGGAGTGGCTTCGGGCCGTCCGCCGGAGGCAGCCGGCGCCGGCGGCGGTGGCGCGGCCACGCTGGCCCGGGGCGACGGCGTCGGTGCCACCAGGGCCGCCACCGGCGCCGGCGTCTGCGACGGCGCGGCGGCGATGGGTGGCGCGGTGGGCGCCTCCGCCGGCGCGGCCGGCGCGTGCTCCCGCCTCTGCCAGAAGCCGAGGGCCGCGGCCGTGGCCAGCGCGGCGGCGGCCAGGCCGAGCAGCACGGGCCGGCGCCGGCGCACCGCCGGCTGCTGCGCGGTCACGGCGTCGCGGTCGGCGGCGGCCAGCGCGGCCACCAGGGCGGCGGCGTCCGGCCGCCGCGCCGGGTCCTTCTCCAGCCCGCGCTGCAGCAGCTCCTGCAGCCAGCGCGGCGCGGAGGCGTCGAAGGCGGTGATGGGCAGCGGGCGCACCTCGGCGTGCGCGCGCAGCCAGTGCGTGGGCAGGGCCTCCTCGGCCATGGGGAAGGGCGGGCGGCCGCCGGAGAGCATGAGGTAGAGGCAGAGCGAAAAGGCGTAGACGTCGGCCGCCGGCCCGGCCTGGTCGCCGGCCACCACCTCGGGCGACGCGAACTGCGGCGTGCCCACCAGCAGCCCGGTCTGGGTGAGGCGGGCGGCGCCGGCCGGCCGGCTGATGCCGAAGTCGCCCAGCTTGGCCGCCGGCTCCCCGCTGCGGGGGATGAGGATGTTGGCCGGCTTCACGTCGCGGTGGGTCACGCCGGCGGCGTGGGCCGACTCCAGCGCGCGGGCCACGGCCAGGGCCACGGCGATGGCCTCCCGGTGGGCGAAGGGGCGCTGGTCCTTCTCGCGCCGCTCCATCTCCTGGCGCAGGTCGATTCCGTCCACCAGCTCCAGCTCGATCCAGGCGAAGCTGCCCCGCGGGAAGGGGCTGTAGGTGCGGACGATGTAGGGCGAGGTCAGGCGCTGGGCCGTGCCCACCTCGCGCCGGAAGCGCGTCCACTCGTCGTGCGAGAGGCGGGGGAACACCTTGAGGGCCAGGTCCTCGTCGAGGGCCTTGCCGTGCGTGCGCACCACGGTGGCCGAGCCGCCGTGGCCGAGGTAGGTCCATCCCTCGTAGCGCTCGGTCCACACCGGGTCGGCCAGGCAGAGGTTGTGGAGCGCGTCGCGGGAGGGATGGGCCAGGGCCGCCTCCGTGTCCGCCTCAGCGTTCATCGCCGCCCCGCCGCAGTCCGTGGCGCTGCAGGTAGCGGTACAGGGTGGCGGCGGAGATGGCCATGCTGCGCGCGGCCTCGGGCACGTTCCAGCGGTGCAGCTCCAGGCGGCGGATGAGGAAGCCGCGCTCGAACTCGCCGCGGGCGGCGTCGAAGGAGCCGGCGGTCTCGGTGGCCGCGAACTCGGCCCCGCCCCGCGACTCGGGGCTCAGCACCTCCGGGCAGCGCCGCTCCACGTCCTTGAGCCCGATCTCGTCGCCCGCCCGCGCGTGGGTGACCAGGGCCGTGCACACGCCCGAGAGCTCGCGCACGTTGCCCGGCCATCCGTAGGCCAGCAGGGCCTGCAGCGCCTCCGGCACCAGCCCCCGCGTGCGCTTCTTGAGGCTCTTCTCGGCCTCGGCCAGGAAGTGGGTGAGCAGGGGGCGGATGTCTCCCGGGCGCTCGGCCAGCGGGGTGAGGCGGATGGTCAGGGCCTTGAGCCGCTGGTGCAGGTCGTGGCGGAACTTGCCCTCGCGCACGGCGGTGGCCAGGTCGCGGTTGGTGGCGCACACCAGCTGCACGTCCACCGCGTGGCTGCGCGTCTCGCCCAGCGGCTGCACGCTCCAGTGGTCGAGCACCTTGAGCAGCAGCTCCTGCCCGCGGGCCGGCATCTCGCCGATCTCGTCCAGGAAGAGCGTGCCCTGGTGGGCGGCCCGGAAGAGGCCGGGCGCGGCCTCGGTGGCGCCGGTGAAGGCGCCGCGCACGTGGCCGAAGAGCGTCGTCTGCACCAGCTGGCCGGAGAGGCCGGCGCAGTTGTGCTCCACGAAGGGATGGCGCCCGCGGCTGGGCGAGTAGTAGTGGAGGTAGCGCGCCACCAGGTCCTTGCCGGTGCCGGTGTCGCCCAGGATCAGGATGGGCCGCGGGTGGCGGGAGGCGGTGGCCGGGATGTAGCTCTCGTGCAGCTCGGCCCGCAGGCGGCTCACCTCTTCGCTGTCGCCGATGATCTCGGGCGCGCGGCCGCCCGTCTCGCGCTGCAGCCGCCGCCAGTCGTCCTCCAGCTGCCGGTAGCGCTGCTCGCCGGTGAGGAAGAGGCCGAAGGCGTGGCCGAGTGCCGTGGCATAGCCGCGCAGGAAGGGCACGTCCTTCTCGGAGTAGCCGCGGGGGCCGGGTGTGGTCTGGAAGTAGAGGACGGCCAGCACCGAGCCCGTCCACGGATCGCTGACCGGCGCGCAGAGCACGGAGTGGGGGCGGCCGCGCAGCGAGGCCGTCTCCGCCGCCCGCGTGCCCTCGAACTGCGAGTTCTCCACCAGCTGCACTTCCAGAGTCTCCACCGCGCGGCGGATGCGCGACGAGCTGACGCCCTCCACCGAGCGCCCCTTCACGCAGGCCACCACCTCCTCGAACTCCAGGCCGGCGGCGCGGATGCTCTCCAGCTCGAGGGGGTCGCTCTGCTTCACGCGCAGCAGCAGCGCCTTCTCGGCGCCGAACGCACGTCCGGCGTGCTCGAAGGACTCCGTGAGGGCGGCCGTCTGGTCGCGCGCCGCGCCCAGGATCCCGAGCGCACGTGTGACGGCCTGCAACAGATCGTGACTACGCTCGGCCTCGCCGCGTCGCGGGGCGGACGCCGAATTCGCTGACATTGCGAGGGGGATCATAGAAGGCGCGAAAGGGCGCGGCAATGAAGAGAATGATTTGTCGCACTCTTGAGACGCGTTTCCGAGAGGCGCGATGAAAGCGAGGGGCCAGCCAGGGCGTATTGCGCGGAATCCGGAGGAAGGGGCCATGGAACCGCCCTTGCACTGGTCGGGCGCGATTCCTGGAGGCATGTGATGAGACGAGGCACCCTGCGGGCCGTCCCGGCCCTTTTCGCCCTGCTGGCCCTCTCCGGCTGCGGCGACGACGGCCCGGCGGCGCCGGGAACCCCCACCGGCAACAACCCCACTCCGACGCCCGCGGCCACGCCGACCCCGACGCCGTCGCCTTCGGCCACGCCCACGCCCGAGCCCAGCCCCTCCAACAAGCCCCCCACGGTGACGGTGACCAGCAGCGGAGGCTGCCACCCGGCGCCCGCCCATCCCTGCACCGTCTCCTTCAACGCGCTGGCCCGGGACCCGGACGGCGATCCCCTCCGCTTCGGCTGGGACGGGTGCGCCCGCGGCAACGATCCGCTGGCCCTCTGCACCATCTCGACGCCCGGCCCGGTGACGGCCACCGTGCTGGTCGACGACGGCAACGGCGGCCTGGCCAGGGGTGGCGCCGATGCCATGGGCACGAACCTGCCGCCGCGGGTGCACATGGGCCGCGTCTCCAGCCCGCAGCCCTCCAACACGCACATCTCCATCATCGGCAACCAGCCCGACGATCCGGAAGGAGACGAAGACCCGAACCGGCTGTGCACCCGCGCCAGCCTGGTGGTGACCGGCCCCTGCCGGGCGGCGCTCGGCTTGTGCGGCGGCGTGGCCGACGGCTTCGACATCGACATCACCACCTTGCAGGGTCCCGGCACGTGCGTGATCGAAGCCCGCGTGGCCGACGTGTGGGGAGCGGTGGGCGTCGACCGCTTCTCGTTCACGGTCTCGCCCTGATCCGGGAGGCACGATGACCGGCCGCGCCGCGTCCCCATTCGTGCTGCTGGCCCTGCTGGCCCTCTGCGGGTGCGGCGACGACGACGTGCCGACCGGCGCCCCCACCGGCCAGGCGCCGACGCCCACGCCGGCGGCCTCCGCGACGCCCGTGCCGGAGCCCAGCCCGTCCAACCGGCCGCCGACGGTGGCCGTGAGCAGCAGCGGGTCCTGCCACCCGCTGCCCTCACGGCCGTGCACCGTCTCCTTCAATGCGCTCGCCCAGGACCCCGACGGCGACACCGTCCGCTTCGGCTGGGACGGGTGCGCGCACGGCAACGAGCCGCTGGCCATCTGCACCATCTCTGTGCCGGGCACGGTGACGGCCCGGGTGCTGGTGGACGACGGCCACGGCGGCCTGGCCACCGGCAGCGCCACGGCCGAAGGCACCAACGCGCCGCCGGTGGTGTACATCGGCTTCGGCCCCTACGGCGATCCCATCCCGGTGCCCGATCCCGCCCCGTCCAACCGCACCTACACCGTCGAGGGAACGGAGCCCGTCGATCCCGAGGGCGACGAGGAGCCGAACCGGCTGTGCACGCGGGCCGGCCTGGTGGTGACGGGGCCGTGCCGGGCCACGCTCTTCGCCTGCGGCGGCGTGGGCAACGTCTTCGACATCGACATCCATACGCTGCAGGGTCCGGGCACCTGCGTCGTCGAGGCCCGCGTGCCCGACCTGTGGGGCGCCGTCGGCACGGCCCGCCTCGCCTTCACGGTCTCGCCTTAGAAGACCACCTCGGTGACGCGGCCGTTCTCGAAGATCACGCTGAGCTCGGGATAGACCCACTTGGCCCGGTTGCCGGAGGAGACCTCGGAGCGGGGCTTGCCGAACTGCTCCAGCACTTCGAATGGCGTCATGCCCACCTTGACCGAGCCCTTCCTGGGGCCGGCGGCGGCCGCCGGCGCGGCCGCCGCGCGGGGATAGGCACTCTGGGAGTGGGCCTGGGCCTCGTCCAGGCGGCGGAAGACCTGGAGGTACTGCGCCACGTAGTCCCAGGCCGCGCGCAGGTCGCCGCCCGAGCGCAGCGGGAACGGGAAGAAGAACTTGAAGTTGGTGGACACGGCCTCGCGGCCGGGCCCGGTCTTCGGGCGCTGCACGTCGTGCGGCTCCACGGAGACGAGGCGCAGGTCGATGCGGCCGTCCTTGAAGGTGACGTCCACCACCTCCATGACCTCGCCCGGCTCGAAGGTGCCGGTCTGCAGCTGGTTGGTGTCCATGAGGCCGGTGGACGGAGTCCAGGAGCCGTTCTTCACGTCGATCGAGTAGTAGGCCTCGACCTGCTTGCCGTCGGCCCCGTGCACGGGCGTGAAGGGGATGCCGGCCTGCTTCACCACCACGAAGGAGCCCTTGTGCACGATCTCCAGGAACGCGGTGCGGAAGTAGGCCGGGATGGGCTCGGCCGCCGCCCCCGCCGGCAGCGCCACCAGTGACCAGGCCACGATCGACAGCGCGCGCTTCATTCCACTCCTCCCGGACCTCGACCGCCGTCCTGAACTCCACATGACAAGCCAGCGCCGGATGTGACATCGTCGGCCCGTGCCCGAGCAGGAGAAGAGCAGCGCCCGCGGCACGACGCCCGAGGCCTTCGCCCGCTTCCTGGCCTGGCTCGATCCCGATCCCGGGCGGGCCGCGCAGGAGTACGAGCGGCTGCGGCGGCGCATCGCCCGCTTCTTCGCCTTCCGCGGCTGTCCCGACGGCGATGCGCTGGCCGACGAGGTGATGGACCGCGTGGCGGGCAAGGTCGAGGACCTGCAGGCGCGCTACTCCGGCGCCTGCGCCGGCTACCTCTACGGCGTCGCCCGCAACGTCTACCTGGAGTCGGTGCGCCGGCAGTCGGCCGGAGCCCGCTTCCGGGATGCGCTGCGCGCGGCGCCCCGCGACGAGGCGGCCGAAGCCCTGGAGAGGGCCCGGCGCGAGCGCGAGCAGGGCTGCCTGGACCGCTGCCTGGCCGCGCTCACCGAGGCCGAGCGCGAGGTGGTGACCGCCTACTACCAGATGGACCCCGCGGGCCGTCCCGCCCGGCGGCGCGAGCTGGCCGGGCAGCACGGCCTCACGGCCGAAGGCCTGCGCCAGCGCTCGCACCGCCTGCGGGAGCGGCTGCGCGGCTGCCTGGCCCGCTGCCTGGAGGGGAGTGACTGATGTCACAGGCGCAGGGGCGGCGACATTCCAGGGCGGGGGGACGCGGCGCCGGCCCGGCCGCTGCGGAGGCGCGAGCGTGAGTGAGCAAGAGCGGCTCCGGGGCTACCTGCTGGGCACGCTCCCCGCCGCCGACGGCGAGGCCCTCGAGCAGCAGCTCCTGGTGGACGAGGAGCTGAACGAGCGGCTGGACCTGGCCCAGGACGCGCTGGTGGAGGCCCATCTGCGCGGCACGCTGCCGGCCGCGGATCGGTCCGCCTTCGACGCGCGGGCCGCCGCCAACCCGGAGCTGGCCGCCGCGCTGCGGCACGCGCGCCTGCTCTACGAGCGGCTCGGTCCCCGCGCCGCGGGTTCGTCCCTCCGGCCCTTCTGGCTGGCCGCGGCTGCGCTGGCGCTGCTGGGCGGCGCCTCCTGGTGGTGGCTGGCCCGCGTCCCCGCGGTGCCGCGCTCGGCCGCGGTTCCATCGGCGGCGCCCACGGTGATCCCTTCGGCCGCGCCCACGGCCGGGCCCGGCACGGTGTCGCCGGCGCCGCCGGTGGACATGGCTGCTCTCACGCTTTCGCCGGGCCAGGTGATGGCCGGCTCGGCCACGGAGCGCGTGGTGCTCGGGCCGTCGGTCCGCCGCCTGCGGATCGAGCTGGTGGTCGACGGTCCCGTGGCGCCCGCCTACGCGGGCGAGCTGTGGAACGAGTCGGAGCGCTCGGTGTGGCGGGCCGAAGGCCTTCGCTCGAGCGCGGAGGGAGTGGTGGCGGTGACGCTGCCCGCGGACCTCCTCGGGCCCGGGCGTTACCGGCTGGACCTGAGCCTGCTGCTGCGCACCGGTGGCCGGGGCGCGCCGACACCGTACTTCTTCGAGATCGGGCGCTGAGCGCCCGCGCTACTCGAGCAGCTCGTAGCCCAGCCGGAAGTGTCCGTCGCTGATCGTGCGCAGGGCGGCCGTGGCCCGCCGCTCGAACTGCCGCCGGAAGTCCTTCACCGCTGCCTTCGCCGTCTGGTCGTCTTCGGAACGCTCCCAGAAGCGCGCCGAGGTGGCGAAGGCGAGGCGGGCCTCGCAGATGGTCCGCATCCCACGGATGTCGACCACCGTCATCCAGCCTTCGAAGCGGCCCTCGATGGCCTCGCGGGCGCCGGCCGGCGGCGCGGGCCAGCGGCGCTGGTCGGCCTGGTAGACGAGCAGGAACGGCCCCGCTTCGCGGGCCATCTCCCGCACCATGGACGCGCGGGTGCCGATGGGCATGTCGGGGGCGAGGGCCAGGCCGACCTCGCTGGAGGTCAGGAACTCCCACTGGACGTAGCGCGGTTCCACCCCGCCGGCGCCGAGCAGGGCCAGGTCGACCGTGCGCAGGCGCAGATGGTCGTGTCCCGGGCCGCGGATCGACGCCGCATCGACCGGCGGACAGGCGCGTTCGCCGCGCGCGCCGGCGGCGAGGGTCTCGCGGACCCGGACCAGGGCGGCGCCGAAGGAGGACACCTCGCGGGCGTCTTCCTGTTCCGCCGCCTGCTGGCGCACCGTCCGCTCGTGGTCTTCGAGCCTCACGCCCGCCGGAGGCTCGGGCAGGGGCGTACACGTCTCGCCCGCGGTCGCCATCACGGCCATCCAGCGGCGGGTGCGGGCCAGGCAGGCGTTGACGCTCGCCCGCTTGAGGCCGGACTCCACTTCCACGCCCCGGAGGAGCGCCCAGCCCGGGCCGCTCTCCAGCGGTCCCCGGCAGGTGACGTCGGTGGCCAGCCACCGCTCGTACATGCCGAGCCGGAGCTGCTCCTCCACCAGGTCGCAGGCCAGCTGCTGGTCGATCGCTTCCGCGTCGCGCCGGCCGGCCAGGCGCTGCTGCAGGGCGTCCCTCTTCTCCTTCAGCTCGAGCTGGCTGGCCACCAGGGCCCAGGTGAACAGGGCCCAGACCGGCACGAACACCAGCGACAGCAGGAGGGCGCAGACGGCGCGCCACGGGAACGACCGCCCCTCGCGCAGCGCCATGGCCATGGAGCGCAGGGCCAGGAAGGCGCCCAGCAGCCCGAACGGCCCGCAGCAAGGGGCGACCAGGGACGAGAGCAGCGCGTGGTTGGCGAGGGCGAGCGTGGCGTCCCGCGGCGGCGTCGTGCGTGGCGGGTCCGGCAGCGTACGGTTCATGGCTTCCTCCGCGGCGTGGGAGGCAGCGACCGGCACGCGGCCGCCGCCTCCGCCCCCGAGCGCTGGTCAGGGAGTGGTGAGCAGCGCGTTGAAGTCCTGCGAGAGCTTTTCCAGGCGGGTGCCGAGCGTGGGGTCTTGCATGATGCGCGCCGTGTGCTTGATGCGGAGCGACATCACCGCGCTCGCGTTGCGGGCCGCGCACTCGGTGATCTTCTTCTTGGTCTCCTCCGTGATCTCGAAGCCGCGCACCTTCATGAGGGCGGCCAGCCTCGGCTTGAGGCCGGCCTTGTGCTCGTCGAAGTAGCGCTGGGCCTCGTTCACGCCGGCCGAGGGGTCTCCCGTGTCCGCTCTCTTCAACAGCTCGGCCGTGAAGGAATCGATCTCGGCCAGCGTGGCGTTCACCTCCTGGTCCTTGCTGCAGCCGGCCACGGCCATGGCCACGGCCAGCACCAGACACGTCAGCAGCCCGCGACGGGCCCTCGTCATCTGCGCCTCCTTGAAGGGGAAAGGGGGGGCCGCCGGCCCTCCCTACAGATGCAGATGGCGCCGGAGGCGCGGATGTGACGCCTGGGCTAGCGGTCGCCCTGGAGGAAGAAGGAGGCCCAGTAGTAGGGCGAGCGGAAGCGCGGGTCTTCACGCAGGCGGAGCTGGGCCCGGCGCAGCGCGGCCGGATAGGAGAGCCCGTCCTTCTCGGCCGCGCGGTACAGCTCGCGGATGAGCTCCACCGTGGCCTGCTCGTCCACCTTCCAGAGGCTGGCGACCACCGTGCGGGCGCGGGAGAGCTGGAAGGCCCGCTGCAGGCCGAGCAGCCCCTCGC
>Ga0111538_10009625_pt1 | contig 12885 bp, 16 predicted proteins | sample SoiMethybrSBSTD1_FD_79669 | JGI IMG/M metagenome (GOLD analysis project Ga0111538, IMG submission 79669) | Bulk soil microbial communities from a Populus tree surrounding site in Tennessee, USA - Soil MetaG P. TD hybrid SBSTD1 (version 2)... | ecosystem: Environmental > Terrestrial > Soil >...
CCAATATTCAGCGTACCATGGTACGCACAATTGATTAGGAATCACCAACGAGCCACCTAAGCGAACTACCCGCCCGCCGACCTAGGTCGGCGGGCGGGTAGTGATCAGATTTGCACAATCCGACCGCTCACAATCGCAAGATAGAGCGAACCGCCATTCTCCGCCATCATTCGCTGCACAGAGCGATAGATACCGGCCCTACCGTCGGGATAGACCACGACTGCGCCACGGCCGGTATTCTTCCGGCCAGTGTCATTGATAGGGACAACGTGAATCGGTGGACGGCTACGGACGCGCTTCGTCACGATCACTTCGGAGTGTCCATCCGCAATGAGACGCAGCGCCTCATTGACCAGCTGGCGCTCGCGCTCTTGCTCGCGAGACTGCCGTTCCTCATTCCAGGGAGGAATGGTAGCCGGCGGCAAATCGTCAAGCAACGGCGCCGCCTGGCGCGATTCCTGATCATCCCGTTCACAAGCCTTGTCACTTCGCATGTTGCACCTTTCCTTTCGGGTTCGTTGGGCGACACAATGATTATGCATCACGATTGGCGGTTGTCAAGCCGGCCCGCCACAATTTTGTGGCGGGCCGGCTGTCCAGGGTTAGAACAGTTTCTCAGCCATCTCCCGCCCCGCTGGCGTGATCGCGAGCCAATTGTTGCTTTCAGTCATCCATCCCACGTTGATCAGAATCGACTTCGTGCGCTCCCAGACATTCCAGTCGCAACCGAGCGCCAGGTAAGCCGATGACTCCGGCCCACCGTCAACCTCCGCCAGCGTGGCCAGGACCGCAGCGATAGCAACCGTCAGTTCCCGCGTCATCATGTTCCCCTTCGTTAGTGTTGTCGGCTAGACAATGTAAGTATGCACCACAATCGGCAGGAGTCAAATCAAAATATTGATTATTTTGGCTGCCATTCTGGCAGCCGCCTACAATGCAATATGGCGCGAGCGCTGGCGTTCAGCGTACCATGGTACGCACAATTGATTAATGAGCAAGGGCGGGTCGCCTAGGCGACCCGCCTTTTGCTACCGGGGAACCAATTCCCCTAGTGGCTTCCAATAGTTACAATAGATCAAGCATTCCTCAGTATGGCCGAATCCGCGATGATGCGCGGAAATGCGCCAAACCTCACCAGTCTGTTGATACAGATCATTCAATGCCTTGACAGCATCGCCGAAATCTTCCCAGTAACCGTGAATCGTCGGCTCGCCAATCTTGCAAGAGATATGCGAGCGATTAACACTGAAAATCAGCATACCAGCAGCATGCGCAGCGCGAAGCGAAAGACGATCGCGAGCCGGCCCGCGATAGACAGAATGGCAATCGCCCATCAAGCCATACTGCGTCTGAACGTTCAACATTTCGACAGTGTTCATTGCAATTCCCCTTGATCTGCGGCCCGCGGATTGCCGGCCGACAATTGAAGTATGCACTACAAACGGCAGGAGTCAATCGAAATTTTGATTTTTAATCAGCGGCCCGCTGGCGCGTCGAACGTCGGTTAGCGTACCATGGTACGCACAATTGATTACGAATCGCCTGGCGCAATTGTAGGCTGCCTGCCAAAATGGCAAGGCCCGCCTGCCATTTTGGCAGGCGGGCCAGGCGGCCCTTAGACCGCGGGCAACATGATTGCCTTTTTGGGCATGCTGGGCCGGTTGCGATAACCTGCGTCCGCGAGCGCATCGCCTAGGGCCATCCAAGTTAGTTCGTCGCGCGGCTCGCGGCGAATGTCCTCACACAACATGCGGATATTCCGCTTGTCGTTAACATGGGAATTGGCCCACAACTCCGCGAAAGACGGAACCTTTTCGTTGTAACTGACACCCCACGGCAGCCCCCAGCGGACCGCACAAACAGGGCCATACCCCACGTCCTTACTACGCTTGTCCTCTAGTGAGGACCAGCAATAGCAGCAGCGATCCATGTCACGACTGCACTTCGCGAGGAAGCTGACCGGATCGGCCGCAAGCTGCGCCATGAAAGCGCCCTCGGTCGGCAACATGGTGCGGTCACGCGAGGCGATGAACTTACCGCCCCACAAACAACCGACATATTCCTCATCGCCTACCGGCTTCATCGTGCCAGCTTCGACAAATCCGCTCTTGAAACAGAGCGTCCCCTTGCGGGAGAGGTAGATTTTGTAACGCTTCCCCTCGAAAAAGACACGGATGCGCGGGCACTCCAATCCCATACCCGCCGCAAGAACGAACGAGTCCGCGAGAAAGGCAATCATGTCCCGCGTCTCCGGCGCGGCTGGGGCGTGCCGCTCAAAATGCCGCGCGAGCCAGAACCACAACCAATTGTCCTGCTTTGCCGTCTCACCGAACCGAGCGAGCAGCGCCTCGCGCGTCGCGTCAACGTTGATCGTCTCGCCCGTGCGATCGTTACGGAAGCTGGTCATTGTCGATTCCCCTTTGATCCGCGGCCCGCGTTGTGCGAGCCGAACGATGCAAGTATGCACCACAATCGGTCGGAGTCAAGGAAAATGATTGAAAATCTTTCGACCGCCTACAATGCGATATGGCGCGAGCGCTCCCGTTCAGCGTACCATGGTACGCACAATTGCCCACGATCTTCCAGGGGCCTAACAGGCCCCTGGATTAGTAATCACTCGTCGTCGTAATCGCGATCGTCCGAAATCGCCTTACTTAGCGCCCACTCTAAATCGGCGAGCCAAGTATGGCAACAACCGAATTCGAGATGACACATCGCGCGACGCGCAATATCAACACCAAATTCCTCCCGTAGAATAGCTTCCACGGTGTTTGAGGCGTGACCATACACGCCATGATTTTCGGGCCGGGAAGGACATTGCCAGGCCCACCGGCCATCCTCACGGGAATTCGCGTACCGCAACAAATTGGTAAGCGATTCCAGGTAGGGCCGAATCGGCCCGCAGAATGAGAGTGCATCCAAATCGTACATTAGTTCCCTCCGCGGCGCAGGGGCCGCATGGTCCTGTTCTTACCAACCGTTGCGTTGCGTCGATCGTAACGCGGGTTTCCGCCCACCCAACCGCGCTTCCCGCCGTTGTAGTCCTTGCGATGCTTGCGTCGCATGGTTCCCGTCTCCCTCGCGGCCCGCGGATTGCCGGCCGACACTGAGAGTATGCACCACAATCGATCGGAGTCAAATGGAAATTTGATTTTTAATCGGACCGCCTACAATGCAATATGGCGCGTCGGCCGGCCGACAGCGTACCATGGTACGCTGAACGGGAGGCGCCCGTCTAGAAGCGACAACGGGCAAAATCCGGCCCGGCCCCGCCCGGTCCCGTAGCTTCATGCTACCGCCGGGCGGGCGCCAGGCCATACGGGCGGGCCGCGGATGCGGCCGGACGCATCAGAAAGGAATCTCATCGTCGTAATCCGTCCAGGGGTAATCGTTGGTCGAATCACTATCATACAGATCATCAGCCCACAGCTCCGCCATTTCGGCGATCGCTTCCGCCTCGCACCGACGACACAGATCCTTGTCGTTGTCGTTGTACTCGCCGCACCCTGGACAGTCAATCATTTTGATTCCCCTTGACTCGCGGCCCGCGTTGTGCGAGCCGAACGATGCAAGTATGCACCACAATCGGTCGGAGTCAAATGGATTTTTGATTTTTAATCGGGCGGGCGACAGGGCCGGCAGCGTACCATGGTACGCACAATCGGGCTGGACGCGCCAGAATCGATCCTAGGCGGCCTGCCAAATTGGCAGGCCGCCTAGGCGGCCTGCGTGTGTAGCAATTCGCGCGCCCAAGAGGCCGCAAAAACGGTCGATAAAATGTTCGTCAGATCAAATTCCCGATTTTTGATTATAAATCAAAAATCGGGAAGACTGCCATTTTGGCAGTCGCCTGCCATTTTGGCAGGTTGATCTGGCGAACTACCCTATCGCGATAGCGGCGGGCCGACGGCGCTCGGCCCCTAGGGTGTTAGCGCGTGACGGTCGCGAAGAACAGCGCGGCCGCCAGCATAAGGCAAGGGATGATCATGGTAAGTTCCTTTCGTGTTCGGGTGTCTCGCTGCCGACACTGAGAGTATGCACCACAAACGACCGGAGTCAAATAAAAATTTAGAATTTGACTCCCGCCCCTGGCGCGGTATGATTCTGTGCAGCATGATTTTGCGATCACTGCCATATTGGCAGTCGTCTGCCATTTTGGCAGATAGTATCGGCCTGTTAGGGTCCGGCGCGAATACGCTGATACCTTAATAAGAGGCCGCAAAAACGGTCAATGGAATTCAGGCCAAACCAAAATCGCAAAATTCCGTTTGACTATCGCGAATCATGGTGCATACTGTAAGTGTCTGCGACGCGGGCCGACAAGGCAAGCCGAGCAAGACACCCTAACCGTCAGGACGACGAACACCAGCCGCGAGCGGCTGGTGGCAGGGAATGATTGATTAACCTGATAATCGAGAAAATCGAAAAATCGGGTTGACAATCGCGAAAAGGATGCTAAGATTGAGTTGTGAAGGGGAGCTACGAAGCAACCCGCGAATCTTTGACAATTCGGTAAGTCGGCCATATGCCCAACGTGAAAGCGTATAGGTGGAATCTAGCCGACTATAAAGAAACGTCTAGCTCATTCCCGCAAGGGTGACTAGTGATCTAGACGAGTGTACAGTGTTTCGGTCTATGCCGTTGCCTTTCGTACACTGGAATGATTCCTGATCAAACCCGACACGTTGTCGGATGAGAAGGGATCAAACTTGAAAGAAAGGTAAATCCACAATGGCTAAGACTTCTGTTGTCTCTCAGCTTGTCCCGTTTGCTGAGGTGTTCTGGCTCCAGAGCAACAACGAGCGCTCCGAAATCGGGGACGTGTCGAAGTTGCGAGAGTCTCTCTCCGAGCATGGTTGGGTAGACCACTATCCCGCCAACGTCGTCGAGATTCAGACTGACGACGACTTGTCGCCAGACGACAAGACTCAAGGGAAGAAGTCGGAACAGGCAATCGCGATGGAGGAGCGCAAGGCGCGCTGGGATGCTTTGAAGGCTTCGACGACTCCGGCCGATGCGGTCGAGCGCCAGGTTTTCGAGCGCCTGTTTGTCAGGGATGGCAAGTTGATTGTCCCGAAGTATTCGGGCAACAGCGCTTTTCGTCGATCGTCGTGCTATCTTGCCGCAATGGTCGATCGGTTCGGGAAGAGTCATATCCCGGCCGACGATCGCGTCCGGGATATGATCCCGGTTTGCGTCAAGACTTACGCGAACGAAGTCGAAAAGATTATCGATCAGCAGCTTGAGAATGAGCTGCAAGGGGTCGGTACGGAAAAGATTTCCGATCGCGACAAGCTTAAGATCGCGAAGAAGCTGTACTATGCTGGATATCGGGAAACCAATCTCCGGCAGTTGTACACGGCGACGACTGGTCAGAAGTTGTTCGGCATCGTTCGGTGCAGCGACTACTGGCCCAATCTCAAGATTTACGATCGTTTCATGAAGGACTCAACGGATGCGGATTACATCCCATTCGGGCCGGTTCGTCATGACGAGCTAATCAAGCTCAACAATCGTAAAGAGGCGGACGACAAGCGCAAGGAGGGTCGTCCGCTCACGCCTAAGGAGCGCGAATTTGAGCCGCTCTCTGAGGCGGAGGTCGCGCAGTACTTCGCGGACAAGAAAGCCGGTTCTGGCGGGAACGCGCCAAAGATCATGAAGAAGTCGGACATTGACACGAACGCGAAGCAGAACGGAGTGCATTTCTTCCGGGTTGCTTTCAAGTCGGTCTATGACGACAATCTCGGCATGATGGCGCCCTATCTCATCCACTCCGACGCGCTCAACTTGCACAAGAAGTTGATCGATGACGGTGCGGCCGAGATTGCCGCCGCGGCGCTCACGCTGGCGAATGAGAACGCTAAAGTGTTGTCTGCTGTCAATGCGGCGCTGGCTCGCATGACAGCGGATGAGGTTCTGGCGGTTCTGCACGCCGGTATCCAGAGCAAGACGGGAGCCAATCCCGTTGTGCCGCCGGTCGCCCCGCCGACTGAGCCGGTCGCCCCGCCGACTGAGCCGGCCCCTGCCCAGTCCGGCAAGAAGAAGCCGGCCGGCGCCAAGTGATTCGCTCGCCAGGGAAGGCGAACAATGCTGTAGCTAATTGATTCTCGGATCAAATGGCAACGGCATAGACCCAAACACTGTATCATTCCCCTTTCCCTTGATCCGGGGATCGTCCGGTAGGGTGAGAAATCACCCTACCGGACACAATTTAAAGAAAGGAAACGATGAGAAGCAAGCGCGGAGAAGGATTAGGGCCATTGAAAGGACTAATCGCATTCGTCACAATCTGTTGCGTGCTCGACGGACACCTATTAGCGTGTCCTCCCGTTCTCGTGACTGTGTTCATCGTCTCATTCGTCATCGCTTTTTCATAAAAACCGGCCCTACGCTGCCATTTTGGCAGCGTAGGGCCTTTTATTTTGCCATTTTGGCAGCCGCCTAGGCTCCCGCTGCGCGGAACGCGAAGCGTTAAAATCGATTCTGGCGCGTCGGCCGGCCGACAGCGTACCATGGTACGCACTTTGACCGCGGGCCGCCTAGGCGGATCAGGAATCACAGCCGAATAACCGCCGTGTGTGGGCGTGTGTGTACAAAATCGGCCTTAAGAGGCTCTAAAATGGGTCAATGGACACTTTTTTCAGCCCAAATTCCCACTTTTTGGACGATTTTGGAATCAAAAATGCCAGTTCTTGAATAATTTGTCACAGATATGTGCTAACACGGTTCGTTCGGACACCCTATTTGACGAATATGCTACTTTTGGCAAAATAAACAAAGGGTATTTTTTACCATCCCGCACTGTTTTAGAATTTTGAGATCACTAATCAATTTGAAAAATGGGCATTTTAGTCATATTTAACGTGGTTAAGGATCAAAATCAATTTGAAAATGGGCATTTTAGTCATATTTGACGTGGTTAAGCACCAAAATCAAAGGCATTTTAGTCATGGTTAAGCACAAAATCAACTTAAAAATTTAACTTCATTTGGGGATTTAGAACTATGAAAATAGGCATAAGATTTAGCTATCTCTTTCTCTTCTGGTGTTAATTTGCGCCAAAGATTATTCATAGTTTCAATTTCGTGTTCTTCCCAACCATTGATCATGAACTCAATATATCGTTTTAAATTACTCATAATGATGAATAATCAAGCACTGAAAAAGGGCATTTTCTAGGAGTTAGGTTAGCACAATTCTGTTACAAATTATTCCAAAGGATGGGCATGCCAATTGCCCACAAGTGTACAAAAGCTCCCTTCCTACATACCATTTACTTATTACCCCATAAGCCCAGTAGTAGTAGTAGTAGATAGAGCTATATAAGAAATAGGAAAGCTCTCGGTATGTCAGGTGAACACCCAATCAGCGGTCGATTGAAGCCGCGAGCCGACCGGCAAGCTCACCTCACGTTTGGCATAGGTCAATTTCGCACTGTGGCGCTCGCCTGGCTCACTCGACAAGAACCCTAGTACGATCCGTTGATGTTTGCCCCAATCACCTGTAACTCGGCTAATTGAAATAAATTTATCTGTCACAGATTTGTGCTGCACGATCATTTTGAAAAGTGATTTATAATCTGTCTATCCAATAAGGTAAAATCTGCCCTCATAAATGGCCCAAGTTCAGTACCTAAAAATCTTGGCATCTTTAATTCCTTAGAAAAATAAGAACCGTAGGCCACTCCAAAGTCTACAAACGTATGATATAAAATATACTTTTGATCTTCTCTTTCATACAATTTATAAGTTTCATTTGCTGGTGATATCAAAATTTTACTACGTATTCGATTAATATCTCCGTAAGAATACATACCCCAAATGTCATAAATTACAGAATCAACCTTGTCAATTTCACCTAGACATGCTCTAGCATGTCCATTTCTTTTAATAACTTCTGTGTCAAATCCTGTCCACATGTCCTTAAAATCAGGTATAAAGTATTGCTCTTTATGTATTTTTTCTTGTTGACAATATTCAAGAAAACACCATCGACGAAAAGCACTTTCAGAACTATCTGTGTTAAAATCCGTAAAAAGCTTTGTTCTTTCTACTATGGAAACAATATTACGTTTTTGTTCATTTATTCTAATAATTGCATTATATCCTGGTAAGCATTTATTACGAAGAAAATTGACATATTTCTTAAGCAAATCAAGTTCAGTCATTGCCCAGTTCCTCAATAAGCAAATCACAGTACTTCTTCGATTTATCGATCGAAATACAATTGATTCCTAAATCTCTAGCTGCCCGCAGACAAGATCCCGTCCCTCCAAACAAATCAATAACAGTGTCGCCCAAGTAGCACGACATTGAAACTATCCGCTTCATCAGTTTGACAGGATGCTGGGTGGGATGCCATGCTCTACGTTCAATTGAATTTCCCGTCACCCGAGGTATGTGCCAAACATCATCGGGTACACGGTCGCCCGCAGCCCGAGCATCACCCAGCTTTTGTCGGCCGCTAAGTTCTCTAATGGAATCAACATTCAACATAGCTCCATGTCGCACTAATCGAATAATTGGCCGATATCCGCGAGCACAATCTTTATCATTGTATTGCCCGAATGTGTATCTCCATATAAAAGTACGACATTCAAACAATGGATGGTAATACTTAATCACATTCCTGATCCTACTAAGCACCTCCATCAAATGTTCACTAAAAATCGATAACCAAAATATCTGGCAGCAAGGCAATGATCGCATAATCAAAAGCTCAAGCCAATCATAATACACATTTGAAGGCAGACAATCTCCATATTCTTCATAATTCAATCCCAGGTTATCCGGCACATCAGCAAAAATACATTTGACCGTTTGACCCCGCCCACGCATTCGCAATAAATATTCCAAAGAATCGTCGCAAATAATCACTCGTTTTACCTTTCCCGAGTTGATAACGGCCTTCGGCCCTTGTTATTGAATGAAACGAGTTTTACCTTTCCCGAGTTGATTACTAATCGCATCCATCTGACGTTTTTCAGCCAAAGCAGTCCGAAGTTCTTCTTCCGTAGCAATCAATACGCCACCACGTCGCGAACCATCCTCGCGAACTCGTAGAATTTCAGCTTGTATTTGTTGATGCCATTCACGCTGCATTGCGTGTCGTACCCCAAGATCATCTCCCGAAGCAAGTACAAATCCATTGAAGGTGCCCATGTGGGCGGTTAATTCCAGAGCTTCAGTCCAGGTAAGTCCTAATCGTCCATAGGTGTGAGCAGTATTAACATCAACATTTCCAACAGATTCCACCATTATTGATCCACGATTGACTGAAATCAATTCAGCCAATCTTTCGTAAAGCTTTACGCCAGGGCTAATTTGAGTCTCAAGCCATTCAACGAGCGTCATGACTAGTCCTCTTAAGCATATCGAAGAACATAATCATATCGAACCCTTTCTCAACAAATGCATTGTTGAGCATATGACGAGCCGCATTCGACACTTTTGTTTTCTTCATCGCTTGCACAAGAATAATCATTTCTTGTCCAGCAGCCACATTATTACAATCAGTTTCATATGAAATCTTAGCTAGTGTAGCAATCCGCGATAGATTTGTAATACATTCCATTCCAATTTTATTCCCGGCCCAGCCCGATAATAACCAATCTTCGGTCCTAATTTCAAGATCACTGGGCCAATTCACTCCAGTTTCCCAGTTACTTTTATCCAACAAAAACGACATCTTATAAAAGTCGTACAATCCTATACCACCATTGATCATCATTTCACCAGAAGGAGTCCGCCAATATCCTGAAAATTTACCGCGGCGAGTAGGCAACCAGCATTCAAATTGTTTGCCTCCACCATAACATTGTTCAATCCAATCAACAATCAAATTATCCAATATAGTTTTATCTAAATTGAAAGGAATTAATCGAGGAATCATTTTACGCTCCTAACAATTTCATCAATTCTAAGTATCAATTCGTTATGTCTGACACCAGCTTTAGTATATTTATTAATCAAATCTGTAGCTTCCTCTACTGTGGCAGGCAAAGGGCCAGAATATCCTGTCTTACCATTGCTAACTAATATCCAGGGTGTTTTAAATCCCGTTGCTCGTTTGGCATTGGCCATTGCTATTTGCCAGGTTTTACTCTCTGCCGACACATCGGTATCCTTATCGTAAATACGTCGTTCTGGTGACTTGCCATCAGGCCCAATCACGCAAACACTATCCAAAAAACGTCGAAATGGCGCTCCCGATATGATGGCTTGTTGCCTTTGAGGGTACTTAGTAAGTTCCGCAGATTCGTACACAATCAATACTCGCATTCCTTCGCCTGGTATTGGTGGTGGCCCAACATCCACAACAGTAAAGTCCGATTCACCCACCCCAATTTGATTAGTAATCCTAACTTTTCCAGAGGTAGCTCCAACCGGCACCACGAAAGTAAGTTCAGAGTATCGATTTGCCACGAGCTTGAAATCAACAGCTTTCCCATTCAAAGTGACAGCACTCACATTGCCAAATTCCAATCCAGCAACATGAACCTCAGTTCCTACACTTCCAGATGCAGGCGTAATAGACGTGATCTTAGGCCCAGGCCCAGGCCCAGGCCCAGGATCACCACCAACAGTAAATCCAAAGTTTGCCCTATCAATTTTCTTCTTGTCAAAATCAATAGAAATCAATTTGACTTTGTAATTGCCTGGTGCCGCCCACACATATAATGTATCACCGCTTTCAACATATTCAGCTTTACCTTCAACATCCCACAAAAATTGTGCATTTTTACTACTTGTTTCAGTAGCACGAAGCACAATTTTTTCATATGGCTTGTAATTTTTATCCCCTACAACCTTCATTTGGCCATAGGTACTACTTACCAGCAGCATACTGAATAGGATTACTCTTAGGACGAGCATCGAAAGCCTCCGAGATAGCTAGTTCGCGGATCGAAGATTCCCCACGCTGACCAGCACAAACCATAATCAAAATATTACCAACCTGATACACTCGATATTCGCAATCACCAGCGTCTAGCCGATCATAAAAAGATCCCGGATCAACACCACGATAACGACTCTTGAAAAATTGTTCCCAACCAAGCCAACCTTCAGTTCCAACTGAAGCATCATCTTCCGTAAAAATCTTTCGTCCCTTCTTCCAACGATCAATAATCAAATTGCCAGTGAATTTGGCAGCCTTATCCATTTCAAAATGGCCGTGTTCAGTCAGTTCTACAAAGAATTGATGTCGAAATAGTGACCAAGTAGAACTACCAGCATCAGCCAATAGATCAACAAGGTTATTCATGTCCATGTCAGTCAGTTCCATAAGTCCTCCAATTAATAGTCCCCCAATTAATTCGGATAATACTTCTTCCAAGCTACTAAGTGACCATAATCAACCATGCGACCAAGCCTTTGATCAACATCAACTGTGAAAGGCGTAATTATATCTGGATTATTTAATTGAGGTATCAGTTTCGGTACAGAAGGTAATGGTAATGGCTTTCCTGAAATATTGATAGCAAATACCATATTTTCTCGGGCACAAACGTCCCAACCAGGCCCCAGAGAAAGGCACGATATCGGACGTGCTAGTACATATTTCAAATTTCTACCAACCCAACGTAATACATTTTGAGTAGCATAATACTCTGGAGTACAAGGCGATAGGCCAGTTTGCAATTCAGTCATATTACCCCAAGTGGATATTATAGCATTGCCCTTTTCTGACATATACGCATTGCTTTCAGGGAAGTAAAATATCCATTGAGTACTCTGAGCAATGATTGCTAATCCTACTTGAACAATTGCACCTAATACAGAAAGCCCATTTCGTAAAAGTTCATCACCCGGTTGAAACTTGTTGCCAGGAACTTTCTTAAAATAATGTTGCTTAGTAGCCACCATCAAAGATTCTCGCGGCTTGTCGGCCGGCCACCCTTTCCATTTGAACTTAACATCGCCAAAATATCCACGTCTCCATGATTCTCTATATTGCCATACACAAGGCCCGTCGGTTGGTATAACATCCGTAGGAATTGGGTATGCAAAATTACTAGAAAAATCAGCTAGTGCATCAGTCGCCCAATTGGGTCCACCACCAGCATGCCCTATAGCTGGACAACCATCCACTGATCGCATTTCTTCAATCACTCTACAAATACCATCATAGGTAACTAACGGATACCCTGGATTATATGACCAAGTTCCGCCTGGCTTTATTTGAGTTGGCTGATCACTCCAAGCATTTGCAGTTTCATCCTTCCCACGAATTGAAACTACAACACCACTGTCTGCAAGCATTTTGATGGCATATTTCAGCAATGCCATATTGGCATCACTTTCCAGATAAAATTGCAATGCAGAGTGCGTCATAAGATGATCACCGTTGATAGTGATCATAAATTTTTTATCAATAAATGGCTGAATACTCTCTCGCCATTGTCTATCAAGTTCCTTTTTGTATAATAGTTCCGTACTATATCCGTTCTTAGGATCATAAGGCAAAAAGCCTATGCCGGCCGTGTTCATCCCAGCTTCCAAATGTGCATCACTCCACCAAGGGCCAGTATGCAAATCGCCTGCTGGTGAAGGTAAAAATGCACAAGGAATTACAGACTGTCCTTCAACATAACTTGTACTAATCTTCCCATTCTTAGTAAAATGAGGTAGACAGTCTTGCACTGTAACTCTGACGAGTCCCCTACGACCAACACTATCCACACACTCTATGCTTCCAGTAAGTTTTTCAGAAGTACCAACGAAAGTAGGTTCAGTAGTCACACCAATTGGACCACCAGCGATACCGCCACAGGTGAAATATTTGCAATCAAGCGTACCTAACGTACCATTTTGTGGCACTACCACCTCTGCCATATCCGGCACTACTGCATTGATTGTAGAATCATTATGGAACACTACTCGA
>Ga0111538_10009626_pt1 | contig 12885 bp, 12 predicted proteins | sample SoiMethybrSBSTD1_FD_79669 | JGI IMG/M metagenome (GOLD analysis project Ga0111538, IMG submission 79669) | Bulk soil microbial communities from a Populus tree surrounding site in Tennessee, USA - Soil MetaG P. TD hybrid SBSTD1 (version 2)... | ecosystem: Environmental > Terrestrial > Soil >...
ACGATTCGCTTGCGCTATGCTTGCTCCTCGAACACTGGCTCGGTTGTTGCTGCGGACTACCGCGATCGCAAAAGGGACGGTCTGATGCAGAGTATTTCCCGCGCGTTCTCGATCTCCCTTTGCGTCGCAACGGGGTACGCGTTCACGCAGGGCTGCGGTTCCAGCGACGAGCCCGGTAGCGGCGCCAGCGGGAGCGGAGGGACCAGCGCAGGTCGCGGTGGCGGCGCAGGGTCTGCGGGCAGCGGTGCATCAGCGGGCACCGGGGCGGGCGGTAGCGCCGGGGATGCAGGCGCAGACGCGGCGGGCGGCTCGGGTGCGATGGCGGGCGCGGACGCAGCAGGCGGCTCGGGTGGGAGCGGCGGCGCTGGAGGCGCGGATGGCGGCTCAACGTGCGGCGCCACCAGCTGCGGGACGAACCAGTTCTGTGTTCACCCGAGTTGCGGTGGTGCGCTCGCAGCGTGCACTGCTGCGGGTGACGGCGGGCAGTGTCCGAGCGGATGGACCTTCACCCCAACCTGCTTTCGACCCGGCGGTTCGGGGCCGGGATGCCAACCGCCTCCCTGCATCCCACCGCCACCCTTTTGCGCAGACCTGCCGGCCAGCTGCCCCCGCGATCCGACTTGCAGCTGTTTGCCCAGGAATGTTTGTCAACAACCCGGCGGGCCCTATGGCGGAGAATGCGGGTTCGTGACCGGTCGTCAGGTGATGTGCCTCTCGGCTTGAGCAGAACGCCGCTTTTGGGAATCTGACTCGATCTTGGATGTGCCATCCTGGGCCAAGTCGCTCAGCTCCCGGCGGTAACCGCGCGTGAAAATCGGGAGTTCGCCGCATGGAACGCTTGTTGCTCGCCACAGGGCATGCAGAAGGGATCCGCGCGATTCATCGCTGTGCTCCTAGCGCTCGGCTGCGGTGCGGCTTGCTCGAGCGCGTCCGAGTCGGATCCTTCGGACAACCACGTACCGGATAGCGGCCACGCGGATAGCGGGGGCGATGCCAAGACTGACGGTGCCACTGCCGATGCATCCGTGGGCGACCACACGGCATCGGACAGCGCACGCTCCGATGCGTCTTTCGACGCCGCTTCGGAAAGGCTCGTCGAAGGCAGCGTGGATGGTAACGCCGCGGACGCAAACCAGATGTGTCGTTCGCTCGACGCCTTCTGCTTGAGAGACGGCAGCGTCGATGTGTGCGTTCGGACTTGGCAAGCGGCGCAGTCGCCGTCCCAATACTGTCGATCGGCCAATGACGCCGTTTTTCTTTTTCAAGATTGCGAAGGTTTCAAGGTCGTGCGTCGCGAAGAGATCAATTTTCCGGAGACCTATTTCTATGACGCTTCCAGCTCCGCGCTGGTTGGGGTCGTGATCGGCGGCTCAGCCTCGACGTGCTACTGGAAGCCGGGCCCCATTCCTGGATTCCCCGTTGAATGTATGGATCGACCAGCGGTTTCCATTTGTAAGGCGGACGCACATTGATGTCGATCCTGCCGCTGGCGAAGCCACGCGTCTGCCGAAGTTGCTGCGGTGCCACGAAAGATGTGCAGTTCTCGGGTGGAACCGTTCCAGCAAGCAGTCGGCGATCGGGGGCTGTCGAAGCCGCGCTGCTCAGCGGCAGCAACACACGAAGACGCCGCCTTGAGGACTACCGCCAACGAACGGGCACCCGGGCGGACATCCGAGACGGCAACTGAGGGCGACAAAGGGGAGCGAACATTCGTCCCCGTTCCATGCTTCACCACAGCCCCAGCCCGCAGCATCGATTGGGATCTCGGGACGGTCGAGCATGGACGCTTCCGCCGCGTCTTCACGATGCGCAGAGTCCACACGATCCGCGAAGCCCGCACCGTCGGAAGATCCAGTCTCATCGGCAGGGCCGACCCCATCCGCCGCTACGTCGTGCGCCGGAACGTCCGGACCGGCCTCAGGAAGCCGAGCGCCGCCATCCCGCGAGACATCTTCGAGTGGCGAAGGCTCACCGCCACACGCCGAGGTGATTCCAACCGTGACTCCGATCCCCACGGCGAACGCCATTGCGATGGATGCACGCGAGCGCAGCACCCGCGCATGCCAAGCAATTCGCGTACCGTCCCGATCCGCGCAGGTAACGGGCCATGTGTGCCGGGGACCGGGCGCAGCGATTTGGGATCGGGGGACCTTATTGCGCAACCGCAGGAATCTGAGAAACTGGCTTGGTTGTTGCTGGGGCGCTTGCGGCACCTGATTTTCACCTGCTTCGTGCTGGGCTGCTCTTCCGGCAGCGCTCAGACCAACCCTGCCGCTGGCGGTTCGAGTGGCTCGGGCGGCGGGTCTGGAGCTGCTGGCTCCGGTGGCGGAAGTGGCGCCGCGGGAACCTCGGGCTCGGGTGGCACGGGCGGCGCTGGGCCGTACGACTTGCCGACGCTCGACGATCGCTGTGACGGGACGGATCTCAGCGGACGCGGCGTCTTGAGTCTCACCAGGCCAGAATACGATACGGCTCTCTTGATCGGCGAGAAGCTGTCGGGAACGGTATCACCGCTCACCATCACAGTAAGCTACGAGGGCGGAAAGCTTCGCTGCACGCCGCATTGGAATCCTCCGCCCGGTTCCGCTGCACCGAGCATGCCTGCCCACGTCGACGTCGATGTTGCGCTGTCTTTCGTGACCGACGATGGCGCGTTCAACGAGCAGTTCACGACCACCCTCGGCTCCAGTCCCGGGCTTCTCGAGGCAACGTTTCAACACAGCATTCCGCTAGCGGAGCTGAGAGGCACCTTCGATCCCGCGCTCAACGGCTATGAAGACGTAAGCGTCAACCTCGGCGGATCCTTCGCCGGCGACGCGAGCTCGGGCAACGTCGGCAAGTCGGGGCGAGAACCCGGCAAGACTTGGAGCGGCTTTCCCTTCGTTGGGCAATGGCCCGCGCCCCGATGACGTCGGCCTGATCCCGAAGCAGCATGCGAGATCACAGCGGCTGGCAGCTCGAAACCCGAGTTTGATTCGGGCCACAGGCGAGCGCGTCTGCGTCGCAAGTGCTGACCCGCACCGAGCCCGAGGCGCAAGAGCTTCCGCCGCACGAACAGGTGCCTGCGTTGTCCCCGACCCAGTTGCAGCACACTGCGCCGCTGCACTCGTTCGAGGCGCTGAACATCGCACCACAGGCGCAGCCCGAAGAGCTGCTCTGGCATCCGATGCGCACACAAGAACAAGCCGTAGCGTCCTTGCAGCACAAGGCTGGCCCGCCGAGCAGCGTGGCGTCGCAGACTTGGACCGGTTTTCGCGGCGGGCTATCGCCACCGAGCGTGCACTCGCAGGACGACGGAGCTCCAACCGCGTCGCAAGGACGCTTTTCCGCCGTAGACGACGAGGAGGACGAGCAGGCCGTTATGAACGCAAAGCAGCTCAACAGGATTCTGCATGCGCGCTCTAGCCGAAACCCAGGCACTCTCGCCTTTCTAGTGCTCGCGCGCAGAAAATGCGACGTGAAAAGTACCAGCTCGATGGCCGCTCGAGCGTGCATCGCGACCATCGTTTCAGAAGATTGGCGCGGCGTGTTCAAATACCGTATCGATCGCTCGAGCGGTACGTAAGCATGCGCTTCGCAGCATCCTGCACGTTCGCGTTCGCGAATCTTCTGGCCTTCGAAGCGCGCGGACAGGTGGAGCCGGTCGCGCTTTCCTGGCAGGCGCCGGCCGAATGCCCGAGTCGAGAGAGCGTCGTCGCGGCCGTGCGCCGGCTCGTGCGGGCCATTCCCGAAACGCCGCTCCAGGCACAGGTCATAGTCACGCGCGCGGGCGACCGCTGGACTGCCGAGCTCGAGACGCCCAACGGCCGACGCACGCTCGAGGCAGAGAGCTGCGCCGTGCTCGCCGAGACGGTGTCGGTCATCATCGCGATCGCGGTGGATCCGAGCGCCGCCAACCAAGTCGGCGACAGTCGTGCTTTCGACGCGCAGCGCAGAGACGCTGCGGCGTCGGCCGAACCGGCGGCACCAGACACCTCGGGAGGAGGCACGCGCCGCGGCGCAGCAACGCCCCCGTCAACTCCCGCACAGGCTACCCAGCGACGCGATAGGGTGCCCAACGGCGAGCCTCCGGAAAGCTGGAAGGTCGGTGTCGCATTGCGAGCTCTGTTCGAGCTCGGCATTCAGCCGGGACCTGCTTTCGGTGGCACGCTGGCGGGGCGCGTGGAACGCGGAATCTGGGGTTCGGAGCTCGGTCTGAGCGCTCTCCTCCCGCAGAAGGGCGAGCTGGACGACGATCCGCGGCGTGGAGGAACGCTGTGGTGGTTCGCGGGGCACGCACTCGCCTGTGTCAGCCCCCAAACCGTCGTTCGATGGGATGCCTGTTCAGGCGTGGAGGTGGGGCAGCTGTCCGGCACGGGGTTCGGCGTGGACGTTCCCAAAACTGGGCGGGCACTCTGGTTTGGCCCGCTGGCCATGGTCGGAGCGCGCTTTCCCTTGGGTTCGAGCTTCTCCTTCGAAGGGCGGCTGGGTCTGGCGCTCCCGTTGCCCCGACCGCCCGCGTTTGGCCTGGACGCGCTCGGCGAGGTCCACCGTCCGGCGGCTGTCTCCGGGCGGGCCGAGCTCGGAATCCGCTGGCACTGATCACGGAATGGCTGCCGTCCGGCCACGGCTGGCTAAGCTTCCGTGATCGGACCAGCGGTCGGAACAACCATACCGGGCTCCGGACCGGTCAGCGCGCCGGCGACTCCGGCGTTCGATGCGGTATACGCCGCAGAATTTCCCTTCGTGTGGCGAAATCTGCGCCGGCTGGGCGTCGGAGAGGCCGCCCTGCGCGACGCGGCTCAAGACGTGTTCGTGGTGGTCCATCGCCGGCTCGGTGAGTTCGAGGGCCGCGCCCCGTTGCGCTCGTGGATTTATTCGATCGTGACGCGAATCGCGCGCCAGTACCGGCGCACGCGCGAGCGCAAGGAACTGCGCGACGTAGAAGACCCGGAACAGGTCGCCGACTCGAGCTTGCCCACTCCGGAAGACAGCGCCGGACGCGGCGAAGCGCTGCGGCTGCTGGTGTCCCTGCTGGAGATGTTGGACGACGACAAGCGAGAGGCCGTGGTCCTGTGCGATCTCGAGGGCATGACCGTTCCCGAGGTTGCCGCCGCTTTGGGATCGAACGTGAACACCGTGTATTCGCGGGTACGAGCGGGACGACTAGAGCTTCGAGATTTGCTCGCCCGGCACAACGCGAAAGAAGCGAAAAACCCATGACCGACGATCTGCCGCGCGAACTGAAGACGCTTTTCGAGCGCGCTCGTGCCGATGAAGATCCGAGCAACGCCGACCGCTCGGCGGTGCACCGGGCGCTCGCAGCGCGCTTGGGCTTGTCTGCGGCTGCCGGCGCGGGTGCCGCCCTGAGCGCGGGCAGCGCAGCTGCTCAAGGGACCGCGAGCAGCGCAGCAGGCATCATGACGGCGTCTGCGATCGTGGGGAAGACGGGAATGGCGGGCGTCGCGGCGCTGTGGCTCGCGATCGGGGCGACGGTCGGCACGGGCGTTTCGCTGGCTACTGTCTTTTCACCCGCGAGTCCGCCACAGCCAACCGTGCCCGCCGCACCCGCGGACCCCCACGGCACTCCGGCGCTCGAGTCGCGTAATTCACCACCGCTGCGACCGGCTCCCCCGACGATCCAATCGACGACGAGAATTGCCGAACCCGAGGCGGAAAAGCCGCGACCGCCATCGAGCAAACCGAAGACCGCGGAGACGGCGACGCCCGAGAACGAGCCGCGGCGCGTGAGCGCGCCCGCGCTTCGAGAGGAGGCGCATGCGCTGGCCGCGGTCCAGCAAGCGTTGCGTGACGAGCAACCTCAAAACGCGCTCGAATTATTGGATGCGCAGGAGCAGTCGTTCCCGAATGGGGCGCTTCGGGCCGAACGAGCCGCTGCCCGCGTGCTGGCGCTCTGCGCCGGACATCGGATCGTCGCGGCTCGGGCAGCTGCCGCGGAGTTCTTGCGGAACTATCCCGATTCGCCGATCGCCAATCGCGTACGGGGAAGCTGCGCAAAATGAAGCGGTCGCCGATTTTCGTCATGGATCGCCGGTGCGGCGGCCACGGCTCAGTGAACCCACCCGGGAGCCCTTGGTCATGAAAGCCTTACACACGCGATTCTTCGGCCTCTTGATGCTCACCCCGGCCCTCTTCGCGGCCGAAGGCGGTTGCGCGGCGAAAGACAAAGTCGTTTCCATGGGAGGAAACCAGACTGGCGGCAACCAGGACGGCGGCAACCAGGACGGCGGGAACCCGGCGAACGAATGCGTTTGGGAGGATTGCAAGCCGGCGCTCGGAATTGCCAACTGGGAGTGTGCCGACGGAGGCACCGGGGGCCCGGTGTGCACGCGGCAGGCCGACGGCAGCTGCGCGTGGAAGATCGTCAACTGTCCCCAAAAACCTGGCACGTGCGACCAGGTCCCGCAGTGCCAGTTCCCGTGTGCCGACGGCATGAAGAATCCGGTCGACCAGGCCGGTTGCATCCACACCTGCGAGTGCGTTCCGATCGAATGCTCACTCGAAGCTTGCGGGCCACGTCCCGGCACACCGAACTGGCAGTGCCCGGACGGCACGATGGCGGGCCCCGTGTGCTCGACCGGTGCCGACGGCGCTTGCGCGTGGCACATCGTTCAGTGTCCGCCCGAGGGCGATCCGTGCGCCAATATCGCACAGTGCGACTTCGCGTGTCCGCCCGGCACGAGGAACCCGGTGGACCAGCGCGGGTGCACGCACACGTGCGAGTGCGTAGCGTGCTCGAAGGACGAGATCGTGATCGGCCTATGCGGGAACGTGCCCGACCTCTGTGCCAACAAGGCATGCGGCGCGGGATGTCGCACCGGAACGCGCGTGAACGCCGAAGGGTGTACCCGCGACGGCCAGTGCGACGAAGCGAACTACGCCAGCTGTACGTGCACGAGCTGTCAACACTGCACGGTGAGCGGCTGCGCGGATCCGTGAACGCACGTCTCGGCGATTTCAATTTTCATCGCCAGCCCGCGGAGCTCAGCGAAAGCTCAGGCCGAACAGCGCGGCGGGCCGGAGTGTCGCGGGCGTCAGGACGGCTTCGTCGCCGTGCCGGGTCGAAAAAACGTAGCGCGTCTCCGACGGGTCGACGTCGGCGGCGACGAGTGCCAGGAGGGCGAAATGCGCGCTCAGCTCGATGCCGACTCCGAGCGCGGCTCGCGCGACGCCGAAGCTCAGCACGCGCGCGGCTTCCGGCTCCGCCCGATCGGGGTCGCGCGTCTCGGGGCTCACGCTCACGATATCGAGGCCGCCGCCGAGCCCGGCGCGAAGAAACGCGCGCTCGCCGAGCCGCGCGTCCAGCGTCAAGAGCAGCCGCAGCGCGCCGCCTTCGAAGCGCGCGCTGAGCAGCTCGGTCTGGGCGTGCAACGGCTGGCGGTACTGAGCGGTGGCCCAGAGTCCGAAGCGCAGGCGCTTTCGTTCCAACCCGAGACCGGCGGCGAGCACCGGTCCGTGCGTGAGCAGCACCTCGTGCGAGAGGTACTGTGCTTCGTAGAGCAGACCGAACTCGAGCTCGGGTCCGGGCGGGGGAGCGGGAGCAGGCGGGGTCGCCGGGGCCGGCCTGCTTTTGGGAAACGCCGTGCTGCGCGGCACTCCGATCGTTTCGCCGCCGAGCAGGCCTTCGAGCGCGGTTTCGAGAATGTGGGCGAGCTCTTCGCGGGCGAGCTCTTCGCCGCCGTGCGGGCGCGGCACGCTGCGCACGTAGACGCGATCGTGGCGCGGGTCGACCAGGTACAGAGTGGCCCGTCGGGATTCGTGCGCGTCGATGAAGACGACGGCGGCGTGACCCGCGCCGGCATCGGGAGCGGCGACGTGTTCGGCTTCGACCCGGCGTAGCCGCCCGAACGTCAGCGTCACGCCGAGCGGCGCGATCAGCTCGCGCAAGAGCGGCTCGAGCGCGGCCCGCTCCTCGGGGTCGGCAGCGAGAAAGATCTGGACCGTGCGTCGAGGCTCCGCCTGGGCGGTTCGGCCCGAGGCGAGCAGCAGCATCAGTCCGAACGCCGCGAGCACGCGGATTGCGCGGCGATGCTCAGTGGGTCTGAAGCCGTTCGAGCCGCTCACGCGCGCGGGCAGCATACGCCGAGCTCGGGTATCCGGTCAGTAACGCTTGCCACGCGCCGCGCTCTTCGGCGCGCCGTCCGAGGCGGCCGAGGGCCAGCGCGCGACCGATCAGAGCTTCTTCGCGCAGCGCGCCGTGGCTCGAGCGTGCCAGGTAGGCGTCGAACTCGGCGAGCGCGCCCGCGGGATTGCCCAGGCGATCGAGCAGCACCCTGCCCAGAGCGACGCGTGATACCAGGGCCTCCGACGAACCCGGAAACGCGCGGGCGAGCTCGCGATACTGCTCCACGGCCCGCCCGAGCTCACCGCGCCGTCGCGCCGCGTTGGCCTGCGCGAAGAGCTCGGCCGCGGTCAGGGACGGCTCGGCGGTGCTCGGGGCCGGTCGCGCCTGCCGCGCTCCGCTCGGCGCCGGACCCTCGTGGGGCGGGGGAGCGATCTCGACGGACGCGGCCGGAGCCGTAGGCGCCGTGGTCTGCGCCGGCTCCGGTGCCGGTCTTTGCACGGCGTTTGGTGCGGCGGCGTCAGGAGGCGGCGGTGCCGCTTGATGCTGGAGGATCGCTCCGACCGCGGCCGTTGCCACGCACGCGATCGCGACCGCGGCCAGTGCAAAGCGCGGCCAGCGCGGGCGCTCGGGTGCGGCGTGCTTGCCGGCGAGCAGAGCCGTCACCGACGAGCGCGCGATGCGGCGGATTTCCCCGGCGTCGGGCGCGCCGGTTGTTTCGCGATCGCAGTCGGCGCCGAACGCATGCTCGAAACGGCAGGCGCTGCAGGAGCTCAGATGATCGCGGAGCCGCGCCAGCTCTTCGGGCGACGCCTGGCCGCGCCGGGCTCGATCCAGGAGCTCCTCGGGATGCAGGTCGATCCGCGTCATGGATCGCCCTCCAGGAGATCGGCGTGCGTGCGATTGCGCTCGATGCGGCGGCGCAGCGCTTCTTTCGCGAGCCGGAGCCGGCTGCGCACGGTGTTGATCGGGCTCGCGGTGATCGCCGCGACTTCTGCCACCGAGTGACCGAGCGCCGCCCGCAGCAAGAACGTTTCGGCTTGAACCTCGGGCAGGTCCGCCAGCAAGGCGCGGAGCAGCGCGCGCCGCCGATCGGCGACCGTGAGCTTGTGCGGCGAAGCCGGGGTGGCCGCGAGCGCTCGCTCGCCGAGGTACAAGCGCTCGAGCCAGCCGAGCACGAAGCGCGAACGCCGCCGCGCGCGCGTGGTGCGCCGGACCGCGATCCGGATCGCGAAATGAAGCAAGGTCGATTCGCCGCGGAACGACGGCAGCGCTTCGAGCACCGCCACCAGCACCTCCTGCACGAGATCGTCGTTGTCGGGGTGGTCCTTGCCCATCAGCGCTCGCACCGCGCGCAGCAAATCGGGCAGCAGCCTTTCCGAAAGCGTCTCGAGTGCCGCTCGGTCCCCGGCCCGCGCCGCTTGTACGAGCAGCGCTTCGGTCTCGGAGCTCACCCGCGAGGGCCGGCTTTCACTCGCAGGCGCGGGATCGGGATCGGGTTCGGACGCCACGGCCAAGACCCGCACAGAGTAGCGGGGAGCATCACGGTGCGCCACGAGCTCCACGGCCCTCAGGGAACCTGCTGGTAGACGCGGATGTAGTCGAGCTCGAGCTGGCGAACCAGCGTCAGGTCCTGCAAGGTGACGTTCCAGCTCCGCTGCCAGTTGTTGTCGATCATCATGTCGATGATGATCTGCATCGGCCCGTTTTCGATCTGCGAAGTGTTGCCCGTGAACTCGTCGCACTTCACGCCGTCGATGTACCAGGCCACGTGATTGGGCTGCCAGTCGACCGCGAAATCGTGAAAGCCCGTCGAGTAGTCCTTCACCGGGCAGGCGCCGTTGTTGCGCGTCCCCGAGTTGACGGCGTGGGATTGGCCGCGGTCGTTGTAGTGATAGGTCATGAAGATCGTCTGCGGGTCGTCACCCAGAATCTCGACGATGTCGATCTCCGACCGATAGGTGTACGAGGTGTCGGCGGGCAGCATCCAGAACGCGGTGAAGAAGCCGCGCGTGCCCGGGAACTTCATCCGCGAAACCACGTAGCCGTACGTGAACGTGTAGAGGTACGCGGAGCCGTTGCCGGCGTTCGGTCGGCACGTGGAGAGCAGGCCCGATTTGTAGGTGCACTGGCCCTGGTAGCAGGCGCTGCTGGCGAGCGACGGGGTCAACGGCTCGCCCACGAGCTTGGCCGTCCCGTTGCTCACGCGCACCTGTTCGGGGGCGTAGTGCTCGCGCCCGTTGTTGAACGAATTGGTGCACGCGCCGTAGTTCCAATCGAAGCACGGCGTGAGCTTCTGGTGGTCGTAGTCCGTTGTGTCGAACTCTTCGTTGAAGGTAACCGTCCATTTCTTTCCGCTGGCCGGTGCGACCGGCGGTGCGGGGAAACAACGCGGAGGCGTCCCGATCTGACCCGCGCCACACCCCGAGCCGCCGCCGGTGCCGGCCGATCCGCCGCTGCCCGCGATTCCACCGCTTCCCGACGATCCGCCGCTGCCCGCGGTTCCACCGCTTCCCGACGATCCACCGCTGCCCGCGGTTCCACCGCTTCCCGACGATCCACCGCTTCCCGATGATCCACCGCTGCCCGCGGTTCCACCTCCTGACGAACCACCGCTGCCCGAGCTGCCGGCGGAGCCACCGCTCCCATCGGTGCCTCCGTCTCCCGAGCTTCCCGCGGAGCCGTCACCTTCGCTGCCGGCGGAACCGTCGGTGCCGCCGTCGCCCGAGCTCCCCGACGTCGATCCGCCGTTGCCCGCGGATCCGGCCGCGCCGCCGGATCCCCCGCGACCGGCGCCGCCCGAGCCGGAGCCTGACCCGCCGCCTCGGCCCGCTGCTCCTCCTCGTCCAGGACTCTTGCCCCCGGTTCCCGCCGGATCGTCGTCGCCCGCACAGCTGGCCACCAGGGCGCTGGTTGCGAGGCAGATCAGTCCCAAAAACCCAAGCCGCATTGAACACTTTTCTCCGTTCGCCGCCCTCTCGTGGCATCGGCCACGAGATTCGGATCACGGAATCGCGTCGATACGGTAGAGGTGGACTCCGTAACCGGTGAAATCGTCTGCGAATTCACCGTTGAGCACCGGGATCGAACGGCCCTCGCCGAGGACCTCCGCCGTTGCGCCGGGCGGGAAGTCCCGGAGCGTGAAGCTCGCGCGGGAGGGGGTGCCGCGCATCTCGACCGCGAAAAGGTAGGTCTTGTCCTGGTAGCGCTTGAGCAACGTGTCCACGCCGTTCGCCGCCACCTTTACACCGTTGGCCACCGGCCGCGTGTCGAGCACGGGGGCAAGCTCGGTGATCTGGCGGTTGATTTCTTCGAGTGCGGCTGCCGTCGGCGCGTCGTCGAGGCAGTCGGTCTCTTCGAGCGTGGGTTCGATCTGGTGGCAGAAGTATTCGATCCCGGCCGCGCGGTGGACGATGCCCATCCACACCTGCGCCTTGATCTGAGCGGGCGTCGGACGGCCGGTGTCGTTGATGCGCGAGGCTTGGATCAGCGCGATCACCGGCTTCTCGTCATGCGTCACTGCTCGCCCGCGTTCCACGGCGAGCGCGACGGTTTCGAGCGGTAGACCGGCATGAATCGGGTAGAGCACGACCGCGATGATGTCGCCGCCCTTCACGTACTCTGGATAGTGCTCGGGATGGTTCACGCAGTCCGAACCGCGGCCCACCCAGTCCGGCTCGACGAGCCCGCGGCTCAGCTGCAGCATCACCGGCCGCGTGGGATCGTTCGCGACCATCGCGCCATACTGGGCGATCACCTGATTGGGCGCGATGCAAGGATGGCTCGAGCCGTCTTCCGAAAGCTGCGCGCCGTCCGGCTGATCTCCCAACAACCAGCCTCGGATGGTGCCTTCGCGCCCCTGATCCTTCCACACGCCGGCTTGCTCGCCGATCGCGGTCATGCCGGTTCGCGACAGATCGTCGAGCTGCGCTTGCGTGATGCCCTGCCACAGCCCCGTGAACAGGTTCATGTGAACCTGCTGAAAGCGCTGGCTGTTCACCGGGTTCTGCATCCACACCGAGAGCATCCAGGTATTCGGCCCGTCCACCGGCGGGTTTCCCCAGCGCGCATAGTAGGCCGAGCCCGGGTACCACGGCAGGTACTCGTCGCCGTTCGCGCGCTCGTGGCCGAGCGGCACGGTGCCCGAATCGCAAGCCGGCGAAACCGCCAGCGCGACGAACTGGCCGAGCCCCACGAGGAGCTGCTGTCGGCGACGAGCCATCGGAGTTTCGAGTTTACTCCGCCGCTCGCACGACACCACTTACCATGCGATGGCGACCGCGCATGAGACCGTTTCAGCTCTACCAATGCTACTCGGCCGATCAGATTGCCACGGCGATCCGCGGGGTTCGGGACGGTCATTTCGTCGTCGGTGCCGGACGGGCGGCGTGCCTGGCTCGACTTCGTTCGCCCGAACCGCCGAGCTTTCCCGAGCGCGGGGAGTTCTTCTGGCCCCGCTCTTGCCCCGACGCGGTGCTCGCACGCGGGGTCGAGCTTCATCTGTTCGCGAAGCGCGGCACGGACGGCTTCCTGTACGTTGGTCGAGCGGGTGCGCGCAGCTACGGCAGCGGTTGTTCGGGGAGGCGGTTCGAAGCGCGCTTCGACTTCGAGCCTCGTCTGCCGCGGGCGCTCTGGCTCGAGCTTCAAGGGTGGTCAGCGGTCGAAGCTCCGAAGGGGGAGCCCGCCGAAAGCGAGATCGTACGGCTCACGCCGGCGAGCAGCACCGCGCAGCGGATGCGGGCGCTCGAAGTCTTCCTCGAACGCTGGCACGGGCATTCGAAAGCCCGGAAACCGCTCAAGCGCAAACGCCTCGCGATGCCTCG
>Ga0111538_10009627_pt1 | contig 12884 bp, 7 predicted proteins | sample SoiMethybrSBSTD1_FD_79669 | JGI IMG/M metagenome (GOLD analysis project Ga0111538, IMG submission 79669) | Bulk soil microbial communities from a Populus tree surrounding site in Tennessee, USA - Soil MetaG P. TD hybrid SBSTD1 (version 2)... | ecosystem: Environmental > Terrestrial > Soil > Tree...
CTACTCGCCGCGCAGCCCCGACGTGAGCGACTCCCGGCTGCGCTCGCACGTGCTGCTCGCGCTTCCCGACAGCCCCGGCGAGGTCGTGGAGGTGCGGGCGGAAGCCGCGGGCGTCATGGAAGAGTATGCGGCGCGGATGCCGGCCGCGGCGGCGCCGATGCGGAGGATGGCGGCGAAGCAAGCGGCCGACGCCGCGCCCCCGCCGATCCGAGCCCGCACGGACTTCTCGGCCACGGCGCTCTTCGCGGCGAGCGTGCGGGTCGGCGCGGACGGCCGCGCGAGCGTGCCGGTGAAGCTGCCCGACAACCTCACCCGCTACCGCGTGATGGCGGTGGCCGTCTCGGGCGCGCGCCAGTTCGGCTCGGGCGAGGCGACGCTCGTCGCGCGGCTGCCGCTGATGGTGCGGCCGTCGCCGCCGCGCTTCCTGAACTTCGGCGACCGCTTCGAGCTGCCGGTAGTGGTGCAGAACCAGACCGACCGCGAGATGAGCGTCGACGTCGCCGTGCGCGCCCGCAACGCCGCCGTCACGGACGGCGCCGGCCGCCGCCTCGTCGTCGCCGCCAACGACCGCGCGGAGGTGCGCTTCCCCATGGCCGCCGAGCGCGCCGGCTCGGCGCGGATCCAGGTCGGCGGCGTGTCCGGCTCCTGGGCGGACGCCGCCGAAGTGGAGCTGCCGGTGTGGACGCCTGCCACGACCGAGGCCTTCGCCACGTACGGAGAGATCGACGCGGGGGCCGTGGCCCAGCCGCTGCGGGCGCCCGAAGGCGCGCGGCCGGAGGTCGGCGGGCTCGAGCTCACGACCTCCTCGACCGCGCTTCAAGCCCTGACCGACGCGGTGCTCTATCTCGTGGCCTACCCGTTCGAGTGCGCCGAGCAGCTCTCGTCGCGCGTGCTCGCGGTGGCGGCGCTCCGCGACGTGCTCGCCGCCTTCCAGGCCGAGGGCCTGCCGAAGCCGGAAGAGCTCGAGCAGGCCGTGAAGCGCGACATCGACCGCCTGCGCGCGCTACAGAACGACGACGGCGGCTTCGGCTTCTGGCGCCGCGGCGACGCGTCCTGGCCCTACGTCTCGATTCACGTCGCGAACGCGCTCGCGCGCGCCAAGGCCAAGGGCTTCGCGGTCCCGGACGACGTGCTGGAGCGCGCCCGCGGCTACCTCCGCGAGATCGAGCGCCGCATCCCGAAGGAATACGGCGCGGACGTCAGGCGCACGCTCCAGGCCTACGCGCTCTCGGTTCGAGCGGCCATGGGCGACCCGGATCCCGTCCGGGCGCGAGCGCTGGCGCGAGAGGCCACGGTCGACCAGCTTTCCTTCGAAGCGCTGGGCTTCCTGCTGCCGCTGCTCTCGAAGGACGCGTCGTCGCAGACCGAGGTCGCCGCGATCCGCCGGCGCATCGCGAACGGCGCCACCGAGACGGCGGGCGCCGCGCACTTCGCCGTCTCGTACGGCGACTCGGCCCACCTGCTGCTCCACTCCGACCGGCGCGCCGACGCGATCCTGCTCGAGGCCTTGATCGCCGATCAGCCGCGGAGCGACCTGATCCCGAAGCTCGTGGCCGGGCTGCTCGCCCATCGCAAGGCGGGGCGCTGGTCGAGCACGCAGGAGAACGTGTTCGTGCTGCTCGCGCTCGACCGCTATTTCGGAGCCTACGAGAGAACGACGCCGGACTTCGTGGCGCACGCCTGGCTCGGCGACCGCTACGCGGGATCCCACGCGTTCCACGGCCGCACCACCGAGCGCCAGCACACCCAGGTCCCGATGGCCGTGCTCCAGGAGACGCGCGACACGCGCGATCTCCTGCTCTCGAAGGAAGGCCCCGGGCGGCTCTACTACCGCATCGGCCTGCGCTACGCCCCCCAGGACCTGACGCTCGGGGCGCTCGACCGCGGCTTCACGGTCGAGCGGCGCTACGAGGGCGCCGACCAGGCGAGCGACGTCCGCCGCGACGCGGACGGCACCTGGCGCATCCGCGCCGGCGCTCGCGTGCGCGTCCGGCTCACGCTCGTGGCCGAGACGCGGCGCTATCACGTCGCGCTCGTCGACCCGCTGCCCGCGGGCCTCGAGCCGCTCAACCCGGCGCTCGCCGCGACCGGAAGCCTGCCCGAGGCGGGCGGCGACGAGGTGGCCGAGACCTCTGCGCCCGGGCTCGGCGCTGCGGGCCGCGCCGGGCACTGGTGGTGGTGGTCGCGGCCCTGGTTCGACCACCAGAACCTCCGCGACGACCGCGTCGAGGCCTTCTCGGCGCTCGTCTGGGAGGGCGTCTACGACTACCGCTACGTCGCGCGTGCGACGACGCCGGGGACGTTCGTGGTGCCGCCGCCCCGGGCCGAGGAGATGTACAGCCCCGAGACCTTCGGCCATGGCGCGAGCGACCGCGTGGTCGTCGAGTAGCGGTTCAGCGGCCCTTCCGCACCGCTTCCGCGGCGAGGTGGTCGACGAGCGAAGGAAACGCGAGCCCGGCCCAGCGGCCGAGCTTGCCTTTGAGCGTCATCACCAGGATGCGCTTTCGCTTCTCCATCGCGCCCACGATCAGGCGGGCGCACTCCTCGGCGCTCATCAGCTCGCCCTCCTTGAGCGGCGAGGCCGGCACGGTCCGGCCGTCGGGGCCGGGCGAGCGCCTGCGGATCTCGGACTGCACGAAGTAGGGCGCGATCACGCTCACCGAGACGCCGCTCCGCCGCAGCTCGATCCGGAGCGAGTCGAAGAAGCCCATCTGCGCGTGCTTGGTCGCGCAGTAGGCGCTCCGGTAGGGCACACCCGTCAGGCCCGCCAGGCTCGAGATCGCGACGATCTGGCCGCGGCTGCGCTTCAGGTGCGGCAGCGCGTAGAAGGTCGGGTAGACGCTGCCCAGGTAGTTGACGCGCATCAGCCGCTCGTACTGCGACAGGTCGGTCACGTCCTCGAAGCGCGCGAGCATGCCCATCCCGGCGTTGTTGACCAGAACGTCGATCGCCTGGAAACGCGTGGCGGCGGCAGCGGCGAGCGCGCGACACGCGGCCTCGTCGCTCACGTCGCAGCCGACGACGAGCGCCTCCGCCCCGAGCGCCTCGCAGTCGCGCGCGACGCGCGCGAGCGCCTCGGTGTCGCGCGCGGCCAGCACCAGCCGCGGCCGCTGCGGCGCGAGCGCCAGCGACAGCGCCTTGCCGATCCCCTGCGACGCGCCGGTCACGATCACGACCTTGCCGGCGTAGACGGCCATCAGAACCCCGCGGCCCGGTAGCTGTCCTGGCCTCCGAGCACGGTCAGCAGCACCTTCAGGTCCTTGATCCGCTCCGGCGCGATCGCGAGCGGGTCCTGGGACAGCACCACGAAGTCGGCGGCCTTGCCCTTGACGAGCGTGCCGCGCACCTCTTCCGCGCCCTCGGCGAAGGCCGCGTCTCGCGTGTAGTGACGCAGCGCCGCCTCGACCGAGAGCCGCTGCTGCGGCTCCCAGCCCCCCGGCGGCGTGCCCTCGTCGGTCATGCGCGTGACGACGGTCGCGAGCCCGTGCACGACGTCCGCCGTGAACACGGGCCAGTCGCTGCCGAAGGCCTGCACCGCGCCGGCGTCGTCGATCGCCTTGTAGGCGAGCGCGCGGTGCGCGCGCTCGGGGCCGAGCGTCGACACGTAGACGTCGAGGTGGTTCTTGTCCGGGTACGGGAAGCTCGCCTGCGTCGAAGCGATCACGCCCGCGGCCTTGAAGCGGGCGAGGTCGGCGAGCCGCGGCACCTCGAGGTGCTCGACGCGATGCCGCCGCGCGGACGTGCCGTTCGTCGCCGCGGCGCGCTCGAACGCGGTGAGCGCCATGTCGATGCCGCGCTCGCCGATCGCGTGCAGCATCACCTGGAAGCCCGCCTTGTCGTAGGCGGCGACCGCGCGATCGAGCTCCTGCTGCGTCCAGTTGGGGCTGCCCCTGCCGCCGTCGGCGTAGGGCTCGAACATCGCGGCGGTCCGCGCCTCGACGACGCCGTCCACGAAGCCCTTCACCGCGCCGACCCGCAGCCGCGGGCCGGAGTAGCGCTGCCGCAGCTCCTGCTGCCGGGCGAGGACCTCGGTCGTCGGGTCGCGCTCCATCCGCAGCGCGGCGTAGACGCGGAGCTGCGGCGAGGCCTGGAGAGCGCGCGACAGCGTCTCGAGCTCCTCCTCGGAGATGCCCGCCTGGTGGACGCCCGTGAGGCCCCAGCTCGCGGCCTTCGTGATCGCGTTGCGGAAGGCGCGCTCGTCCTCGTACGGCAGCCGCTTCGGTAGCAGCCGCTCGACCAGCCGCTGCGCCGACTCCTTGAGCACGCCCGTGGGCTCGCCGGCGGCGTCGCGCCCGATCTCGCCGCCCTCGGGGTCCTTGGTGGCGTGCGTGATCTCCGCGAGCCGCAGCGCGGCGGAGTTGGCCCACCCGGTGTGGCCGTCGTACGAGCCGAGCAGCGCGGGCCGATCGGGCACGAGCGCGTCGAGCTGGAGCCTGGTCGGCATCCCGTTCGGGAAAGCGCCGTAGCTCCAGCCTTCGCCCGTGACCCAGCGCGCCTCCGGGTTCGCCTGCGCCCAGGCGCGGACGCGCGCCGAGAGCGTCCCGAAGTCCTTCGCGTCGTCGAGCCGCAGCTCCTCGAGCGACCAGCCGCCGCCCAGCAGGTGGACGTGGGCGTCGATGAAGCCCGGGCTCACGAAGCGCCCGCGCAGGTCGACGACACCCGTGCCCTTCCCCGCGAGCTTGCGGATCGCCTCGCTCGTGCCGATCTCGAGCAGCGTCGCCCCACGCACCGCGAGCGCCTGCGCGGGCGGCTTCCCCGGCTCGCCGGTCCAGATACGGCCGTTCACGAAGATGCGGTCGGCGCGGCCCGTGTTCGACTGGCCGGTCTTGTCGGCCAGGATGGGCGCGCCCGCAACCACCCATGCGGCGGCCACCACGAGCGCGACCGTCCCGATCCGCCTCATGGGTGGCCGGGTCCCGGCACGAGCGTCAGCACGTGAACCGGCGGCCCCGGCAGGAACGGCGTCGGCTCGCCGTTCACCCAAGCGGCGTGACCGTCGGCGTAGTGGGGGCTGCGCGGGTGGCCGCTCTGGCCGGCCGGCATGTGGAAGTAGCCCCGCTCCTCGTGCCCGGGCGAGACCGCGAGGCGCTCGGACGCGCCGTTCGACGGCGACTGCACCCGCGGCATGTTGCTGTCGCCCGGCAGCGGATCGTGCGGCATGTCCAGGAAGCGAGCGAGCTGCGGCACCGCGCGCGAGACCGGGTGCTGGATGAGAGCGGTGTTGCGCTCGCCCCAGGTGCGCGACGCGAGCGCCCCGCCATCCTTCGCGAGCTCGTCGAGCGCCGCGTCGAGCGACGAGAGCAGCAGGTCGTCCCAGCGCGCGTAACGCGGGGCCAGCATGTGCGCCGGACGCTCGCTCACGAGCGCCCAGAGCGGTCCCTCCCACTGCCGCGTGGCCTGGTGCTTCTTGCGCCCGAGGTAGTCGAAGCGGTCGTCGGCCGCCTCGCAGGCGGCGACGAGCGGCGGCAGCGCCTCGCGAGACACCTGCGTTCGGAACTGCCTCACGATCCTGTAGCCGGCGGAGGAGACGGCGGCGCGCTCGCCCCAGGCTAGGACGAGGCGCCGGGCCTCGGCGCGCCGGGCGTCCTTGGCGACGGCCTCGGGCGTGAGCAGCTCGAGCAGCAGCTTCTGCCAGCGCGCGAGGAAGAGCGCGCGGTCGTCGAGCTGGATCCGCAGCATGTCCGCCTCGCCCGCCTTGTCGACCGCGAGCAGGTCGTCCCGGATCTGGCGCTGGCGCGCGCCGAGGTCGTAGCCGCCAAAGCCGACGGCGTCGAGCTTCTCCCCGGCCACCACGCGCGAGTTGGCCGTCCAGATGCGGCCGCTCGCCGGGTCCGTGATGCGGGGCTGCGCCTCGGGCGCGAGCCAGCCGTCCCAGCGCCGCGAGCCGTCGGCCCAGGACGAGGGCAGCCGGCCGCCTCCGCCCACGCGGCGCGGGATGCGCCCCATGATCGTCCAGCCGATGCGGCCCGCGGCGTCGGCGGTCACGAAGTTCTGGTGCGGGATGCCCACGAGCGGCGCGAGCCGTTGCGCCTCGTCGATGTCGCGCGCCTGCTCCAGGCGGAAGAGCGCGGCGTTCAGGCCCCCGTCGCGCAGCGGCACCCAGGCGAGCGCGCGCTTTCGGCGCCGGTGATCGGTGTCGACGACGGGCCCCCAGATCGTCTCCGCGACGTCGAGGCGCTCGTCGGGCGCGCCCTTCACGTGGATCGTCTCGGTCGAGCGCTCGAACGTGCGGGGGCCCTCGGGCGTCAGGTAAGCGTCGGCGTTCCTCGGATCGGGCTCGAGCACCACGAGGTCGGCCCAGTCGCCCTGGCTGTTGGTGAACCCCCAGGCCACCTGACCGTTGCTGCCCACCACCACGAAGCCCGAGCCCGGCAGCATGACTCCGGTGACGCGGCGCTCGACGCCGGCCGTCTCGAACACGAGCGACGCGCGGTACCAGGTGTTCGGGACGCCCAGGCCGAGGTGCATGTCGTCCGCGAGGAGCGCGCCGCCGTGAGTCGTGTGGCTTCCCGCCACCGCCCAGTTGTTGCTGCCGTACGCCATCTCGCCGTCGCGGTCCTCCCAGGGGTCGGGCGCCCGCCAGGTGGTACGGGCGGCCGCGCGCGGCGCCGCCTTCCGGAGGTCGACGACGTCGGGCCCCGGGACCTTTGGCTGGCCGAACGGCTCCCCCTCGTTCGGCGCGTCCCACTCGGTGCCGGAAGGGTTCAGGAACTCGACGAGGGCGGGAGGCAGCAGGTCGTGCATCAGGCCGAGCGCCGACTCCATCCCTGCCTGCTCGCCCTGCAGCGTGAGGAACATCGCGAGCGCGCAGAGCAGCGAGTCCTCTTCCTTCCACGGGGCCGGCGCGATGCGCAGCAGCAGGTACTCGGGCGACGGAGCGCCGAGGGCAGCGAGCCCGGCCGCGACGCCTTCGGTGTAGGCGCGTAGCAGCCCGCGCTCGTCGTCGGGCAGCGCCTCCACGGCGCGCGCGGCGACCGCCCGGAGCCGCAGCACGCGCACCTCGCGGTCGACGTTGAGCGCGGCCGTGCCGAACAGCTCGGACAGCTCGCCCGCCGCGCGCCGGCGCGTGATGTCCATCTGGAAGAAGCGCTCCTGCGCGTGCAGGAAGCCGGTCGCCCGCGCGACGTCCGCGCGGCTCTTGCCGCGCACCACGGGCACGCCGCGGGCGTCGCGCTCGACGCGTACGGGCGCGGCGAGGCCCGCCACGCGGCGCTCGCCCTCGAGCTGCGGCAGGCTGGCGTCGAGGTGCCGGCTCACGTACACGCCGGCGCCGCCCGCCACGATCGCCGCGATCGCGAGCGCGGCGCCGGCCGCGACGAGGAAGCGCCGCCTGGCGACGGCCAGCGTCACGCCTTGCCGCGCGACTGGTTCGCGACGGCCTGCGCGGCGCGCTTCGCCGCCTCGGGGTCGCCGAGATAGCGGCTGCGGATCGGCCGCAGCTCCGCGTCGAGCTCGTAGACGAGCGGGATCCCGGTCGGGATGTTGAGCTCGACGATCGCCTCCTCGCTCACGGCGTCCAGGTGCTTGACGAGCGCGCGCAGGCTGTTGCCGTGCGCCGCGATCAGCACGCGGCGCCCGGCCAGGACGTCCGGGACGACCTGGTCGTGCCAGTAGGGCAGGAAGCGCGCGACCGTGTCCTTGAGCGACTCGGTGAGCGGCAGCAGGTCCTTCGGCAGCCGGGCGTAGCGCGGGTCGCGGCCCGGGTGGCGCTCGTCGCCGGGATCGAGCGGCGGCGGCGGAGTCGCGTAGCTGCGGCGCCAGATCTTGACCTGCTCGTCGCCGAACTTCTTCGCGGTCTCCGCCTTGTTGAGGCCCTGCAGCGCCCCGTAGTGACGCTCGTTGAGGCGCCAGCTGTTCTTGACGGGGATCCACATCTGGTCGAGACCGTCGAGCGTGATCCACAGGGTCCGGATCGCGCGCCGGAGCACCGAGGTGTGGGCGACGTCGAAGCCGTAGCCGCCTTCCTTCAGCAGCCGGCCGGCGGCGGTCGCCTCCTCGATCCCTTTCGGCGTCAGGTCGACGTCCGTCCAGCCGGTGAAGCGGTTCTCCAGGTTCCAGGCGCTCTCGCCGTGGCGCAGCAGCACGAGCGTGTACATCGGATCAGGGCCCTCCGTTGCGAGGGCTCATTATAGTAGTGGCGCTTCGGCCCATGTCCGCGAACCCGCTGCGCATCGTGGCCCGCTTCCCGCGCCCCGTCCGGCTGCTGCTCGCCGGCACGCTGGTGAACAAGCTCGGCACCTTCATCGTCCCCTACCTGACGCTGGTGCTGCTGCGCGACCTCCACATGGCCGAGCGCGATGCCGCCTCGCTCATCTTCGCCTACGGCGCGGGCTCGCTCGTGTCGATCCTGGCGGGCGGCGTGCTCACCGATCGCCTCGGGCGCCGGCGCACGCTGCTGCTGAGCCTGCTCGGCTCGGGAGCGCTGGCGCTCGTGATGGGCCTCTTGCCCTCGCCGCGCTTCTTCGTGCCGCTGCTCGTGGCCTTCGGCTTCATCGCCGACCTCTACCGACCCGCGGCCTCGGCGATGATCGGAGACCTCCTGCCCTCGAGCCAGCGCGCGAGCGGCTTCGCCGGCCTCCGGATGGTCGTGAACCTGGGCTGGGCCGCGGGCACGGCGCTCGGCGGAGTGCTCGCGGACCGCGACTGGCGGCTGCTGTTCCTCGGCGACGGCCTCACCACGCTCGCCTACGGAGTGCTTGTCTATTTCACGATCCCGGAGACGCGGCCTGCGCCGGCCCGGCCGATCGAGGCCGTGGCGACGGCGCCCGCCGCGCCGCGCGCCGGCGGCGGCAACGGCTCGAGCCCGTTCCGAGACGCCGTGTTCCTGGAGTCCGTGGCGATCACGTTCCTCTTCACGCTCATCTTCTGCTCGAACCTGGTGGTGCTGCCGCTCACGGTGACGCAGTCCGCCGGCTACCCGGCGGTCGTCTTCGGCGCGCTCGCGGCCGTGAACGGCGGGATGGTCACGCTCTTCGAGCTGTCGCTCGTCGAGCGGCTGAAGCGCTTCCGCCGGCTGCGGCTGGCCGCGCTCGGCTATGCGCTCGTCGGCCTCGGCTTCGGGATGGTCGGGCTTGCCATGCACTGGGGCTTCTTCCTGCTCGCCGTCGTGGTCTTCACGCTCGGCGAGATCCTCTCGGCCCCGCAGCAGATGGCGTTCGTCGCCGACTGGGCGCCGCCCGAGGCGCGCGGCCGCTACTTGAGCCTCTACCAGGCGACGTGGTCGGTCGCGTTCGCCGTCAACCCGATGCTCACGCTGCCGCTGCACGCGGCGCTCGGCGATCGGGCGTTCTGGGGCCTGGCGCCGCTCGTGGCGCTGCCCGGGGTCGTGGCGCTCTTGCGCCTCGACCGCACGGCCGACCGGCCGGAGCGGCTGCGGGGGCTCTCCAGCGAGCCGGTCTAGCCCCCCGACCCCCCAGGCCTCGAGTGTGATCTAGCGCACACCACTAGCCCACTGTGCGCCAGTTCACCACATATCCACCTTGTGTAGCGGTATTCAACACACTTCGTGTCGGCTATACGGAGGACTGAAGGATGATCGAGAGGACTGAAGGATGATCGAAAAGCCGTTTGGAGTCGTTCTGCTTCTCGTGGCCGCCTCGGGAGTCGTCGAGGCCGGGCCGATCCGAAAGCACCCACGGCCGATTGCCGGGTCGTACATCGTCGTGCTGCGCCAGGACGCCGCACGCAGCCCCAAGGACTCTTTCTCCCGCCTGCCGAGCGTCGCCGAGCTCGCCACCGAGATGGTGGACCTCTCGCACTTCGGCAAGCGGCGGTTCATCTTCGAGCACTCGCTGCGCGGCTTCGCCGTCGAGGCGACGCCGTTCGAGGCGGAGCTGCTCGCCAACGACTCGCGCGTGGCGTTCGTCGAGGAAGACGGCGTGATGGAGGCGAGCGCGGCGCAGGTGAACGCCACCTGGGGCCTCGACCGCGTCGACCAGCGCGCGCTGCCGCTCAACAAGGCGTACCAGTACAACCAGACCGGCGCGGGCGTCCACGCCTACGTCATCGACACCGGCATCCGCGCGACGCACGTCGAGTTCAAGGGCCGCATCGGCAACGGCTTCTCGGCCGTGAGCGATGGCCAGGGCACGAACGACTGCAACGGACACGGCACGCACGTCGCCGGCACGATCGGCGGCTCGACGTACGGCATCGCGAAGGGGGTCACGCTGCACGCGGTGCGCGTGCTGGGCTGCACCGGCACGGGAACCAGCTCCGGCGTGATCGCCGGGGTCGAGTGGGTGACGAAGAACCGCGTCCGCCCGGCGGTCGCCAACATGAGCCTCGGGGGCGGCATCTCGAGCGCCCTCGACCTGGCCGTCGTCAACTCGATCGCGGCGGGTGTCACGTACGCGATCGCCGCGGGCAACTCCGCCGCCGACGCCTGCCAGAACTCGCCGGCGCGCGTGGCGGCAGCGCTCACGGTCGGCGCCAGCGGGAGCAACGACACGCGCCCCTCGTTCTCGAACTTCGGAGCCTGCCTCGACCTCTTCGCCCCCGGCTCCGGCATCGGCTCGGCCTGGTACACGAGCGACACCGCCACCGCCTCGTCCAGCGGCACCTCGATGGCGGCTCCGCACGTGGCGGGGGCGGCCGCGCTCTACCTGCAGACGAACCGCGGCGCCTCGCCGGCCCAGGTGGTCCAGGCCCTGCTGGCGCAGGCGACGACCGGCCGCGTCCTCGACCCGGGTGCGGGGTCGCCGAACCGCCTGCTCTACTCGCTGTTCCCGGCCGGCGTCACCGCCGACGTCACCGTGCCGAGCGTCGGGCTCACGCAGCCGGCGAACGGCTCGACGGTGAGCGGTAGCGTCACCTTCGCGGCGAACGCCAGCGACAACTCGGGCATCGTGACGGCCGTCGAGTTCTTCGTCGACGGCATGCTGAAGGGTACCGACACCTCGGCGCCTTTCGCGATCGGTTGGGACACGCGCACGACGGGCGACGGCCAGCACGTCCTGACGGCGAAGGCCTACGACCCCTCGAACAACGTCGGCGTGAGCGGCCAGGTGGCCGTGACCGTGCACAACCAGACGACGACGAGCGCGGAGCGCGTGGTGAACGGCGGATTCGAGTCGGGAACCACGGGTTGGGGGCTGGTCGCCAACGCCTTCTACTCGCACGGCGGCGGCGCGCACAGCGGCCTGGGCTACGGTGGCCTCGCGCTCCAGAACAACGCGAGCGCGTACCTCTACCAGAACCTCTCGATCCCGTCGACGGCCGCCGGCAGCCTGACGTTCTGGCTGAACGTGACGTCGAACGAGTCCACGACCACGGTCGTGCACGACCGGCTCTTCGTGGAGATCAGGAACGCGTCGGGCACGCTGCTCGCCACGATCGCCACCTACTCCAACCTCAACAAGACGACGGGAGCCGTCTACACGCAGCGCTCCCTGAACGTCGCCGCCTACAGGGGACAGACCGTAAGGGTGCAGTTCCGCGCCACGACGGACGGCGCGCTTCCGACCACCTTCCGCGTGGACGACGTCTCCCTCCGCTAGGAGCTGCCCCTGCGCGAGGGGGTGGGTGGCCTCCCGGGCCGCCCGCCCCCTCCCGCACGTTCTGACAGTTGACACCCGAGCGGGCGGCTGGCGAGACTCTGTCATCCGTTTGCTTCGAGGAGCCTGATCGACATGCGAGTTCCTGCATTCACGAAGGCGAGGCCGACGCTCGTCGCCACGCTCGCGCTGCTGGCCTTCGCGTCGCTCGCGCGCGCGCAGCAGAACGCGACTCCCACCGCCAAGGCCGCGACCGACGACAAGGCGTTCAAGATCGACGCGCCGGGCCTCTACGCCAACGCGGACCTCTCGTACGTGCTCACCTCGGGCAACTCGAGCACGTCCAGCCTGGGCTTCAAGGGCGACATCACGCGCCGCTTCACGCGGCACGCGATCGGCTTCGCGGCCGGCGGGATCCGCACGAGCTCGTCGACGGACACCCGCGTCGCGGTCGGCACGCCGGACGACTTCGAGGTCCGCATCCCCGACGCCGAGCCCACCGCGGCCGCCTACTACGCGCGCGGGCGCTACGACTACAAGCTGTCCGAGCGGCTCTTCTACACCGCTGGCGCGGGCTGGGAGCGCAACCGCTTCTCGGGCATCGAGAACCGCTGGGTGGTGGACACGGGGCTCGGCTACGTTTTCTTGAACAGCGACCGGACCGTCTTCCGCGGCGCCGCCGGCATCACCTACACGAGCGAGGACTTCACGGTCGACGACGGCGGCGACAGCTCGTTCATCGGCGGCCGCCTGGGCTGGGACTTCCGCCACAAGCTCCTCGCGACCACGACGTTCACGCACAGCTTGATCTTCGACCAGAGCTTCGAGGACGGCAGCGACTTCCGCTTCGACGCGCAGTTCGGACTTCACGTCGCGATGAACGCCAAGCTGGGGCTCAAGGTGAACTGGCGGATCCTCTACGACAACCAGCCGGCCTTCGCCGAGGTGCCGCTCTTCACGCCCGGCGGCGTTCCGACCGGCCTGACCGTGCTCGCGCCCTACAAGAAGACCGACCAGGGACTGAGCGTCTCGCTCGTCTTCAGCATCGCCCCGCCCAAGAAGAGCTGAGCCGGATCAGCCCGCGCGCAGCACCTCGGCCACGTCCGTGCGCGCCGCGCGCCGCGCGGGATGCAGCGAGACGGCGAGCGCCAGGAACGGCAGCGCCGCGACGGCCACGAGCGCGAGCGGGTCGAGCGCGCTGGTCCCGAACAGAACGCCCGCCACGACAGGCCGCAGCAGCGCCGCGGCGGCCACGCCGAGCGCCAGCCCGGGCAACACCAGGCGCAGGCCGGCGCTCGCCACCCAGCGCACGAGTTGCGCCTCCCCGGCCCCGAGCGCGAGCCGCACGCCGATCTCGCGCGTCCGCTCGCGCACCCGATGCGACAGGAC
>Ga0111538_10009629_pt1 | contig 12881 bp, 12 predicted proteins | sample SoiMethybrSBSTD1_FD_79669 | JGI IMG/M metagenome (GOLD analysis project Ga0111538, IMG submission 79669) | Bulk soil microbial communities from a Populus tree surrounding site in Tennessee, USA - Soil MetaG P. TD hybrid SBSTD1 (version 2)... | ecosystem: Environmental > Terrestrial > Soil >...
CGCTCAAGCGGGACGTCGACGTCAAGGACGCCAGCCGCCTGCTCGGCGCCCACGGTGGAATGCTCGACCGGCTCGACGCGCACCTCTTCGCGGCGGTGGCGGCCTTCTACGTCATCGCCGCCTACGGCGCCGCGTGACCCGTCAGCAGCTGCTGCTGCTGATCCGCGTCATGCTCGCGGCCACGGCTGTGATCGTCGCACTGGGAGTGCTGGCGATCGTGTTCGACGTCTTCGCCCCGAGTAAGTCCGAGCGCGCGCGCGGATACGTCGAGCGCGAGTACGGCGCCGAGCTCGGTGACTGCCGGAAGGTTGCCGGCGAGCGGCTCGAGTGCGCGCTCGACAAGCCGACTCCCGAGCTGAGCAAGGCTCTCGGCCCCGGCCGCGGCGACCGCATCTGCCTGTTCGTGTTCGAGAACGCCAGCGTCGTGCTCGACGGCTACGCGCCCTGTCGATCCGGTTGAGGACACCTACACTTTCATCGATGCGGAAGGTCGCGCTGCTCGGCGCCACGGGATCGATCGGGCGCCAGGCGCTGGAGATCATCCACGACAACCCCGAGCTCCAGCTCGTCGCCGCGGCGTCGGGGTCCCAGCCGATCGACGGGCTCGCGCCGCACACGCAGGTCGGCGGCGACCTCACGGAGCTGCTCGAACGCGCCCAGCCCGACCTCGTCCTCAACGCGGTCGTCGGCTTCGCGGGCCTGCCTGCGACGCTCTGGGCGCTCGAGCACGGCGTCGACCTCGCGCTGGCCAACAAGGAGAGCCTGGTCGCCGGCGGTGAGCTCTGCCGGGCGGCCCTCGAGCGGGGAGGTGGAAGCCTGCTCCCCGTCGACAGCGAGCACTCTGCGGCGCTCCAGTGCATGGAGGGGCGCGACCGCGAGACCGTCGACTCGCTCGTCCTGACCGCGTCCGGCGGGCCGTTCCGCGGCCGTCCTCGAGACGAGCTCGCCGGCGTGACGCCCGACCAGGCGTTGAACCACCCCACGTGGGACATGGGGCCGAAGATCACCATCGACTCGGCCACGCTCGCGAACAAGGGGCTCGAGCTGATCGAGGCGCACTTCCTGTTCGAGCTCCCCTACGAGCGGATCGAGGTGGTCGTCCATCCGCAGTCGGTCGTGCACGCGCTCGTCCGTTTTCGCGACGGAGCCTCGCTGGCACACCTGGGCTATCCGGATATGCGCGTCCCGATCTCGTACGCGCTCACGTATCCCGAGCGGGCCGCGACGCCGGTGCTCGGCCTCGATGCAGCCGCGGGGCTCGTGCTCGAGTTCGAGGCTCCCGATCTCGCGACGTTCCCGCTGCTCCGCCTGGCCCGCGAGGCCGGCGAGCGCGGCGGCACCTATCCGTGCGCGTACAACGCCGCGAACGAGGTGGCCGTGGCTGCGTTCCTCGAGGGCCGGATCGGCTTCCTCGAAATCCCATCGCGTGTCTCCGACGTACTCGCTACCGTGGACGGTGCCCGCGCACGCGATCTCGGCGAGCTCGCGGAGGCGGATGCAGCGGCCCGAAGCGTCGTCGAAGGAGCTCTCGCAACCGCATGAACGTCACGATCGCGATCCTGGGCCTGGCCCTGCTCATCCTCGTCCACGAGGCCGGCCACTTCTTCACGGCGCGCGCTGTCGGGATGAGCCCGAGGCGGTTCTACCTCGGCTTCCCACCCGCCCTCGTGAAGGTTCGGCGCAAGGGAATCGAGTACGGCGTCGGCGCGATCCCGCTGGGCGGCTACGTGAAGATCCCGGGCATGCACCGGCCGGCGCCGTCCGACCTGGACGTGCATCTCGGCCGCGCCCGCGAGGAGGCGCCCGCGCTCGCCGGACCGATCGAGCGGATCAAGCGGCTCGTCGCCGAGGGAGAGATGGTCGAGGCGAGAGCACAGCTTCCCGAGCTGGAGCGTGCGGTCCGTGCAGCGGAGCTCTCGCCCGCCGCCGCGAAGAGCGCCGAGCGCGGCCTGACAGAACTGCGCGACGCCCTGGGGACGGATGCCTACTGGCGCCAGAAGACCTGGAGGAAGGTCGCGGTGATCTTCGCCGGCCCCGGAACGAACCTCCTGTTCGCGATCCTGCTCATCTCGATCGTCTACATGCTCGGCGTGCCGTCCGAAGCCGGCAGGCGGGTGGATCGGGTGGACGCGAGTTCGCCCGCCCAGGCCGCCGGCCTGCGACCGGGCGACGAGATCGTCGCGGTGAACGGCACCAACGCCGCCGGCTTCGACGAGCTCTCCCAGCTCATCCGCAGCAGCGAGGGCAAGCCGATCGTCGTGACCGTGCGCCGCGGTGACGACATGATCAAGCTGCCGCCCGAGCGCACCCGGATGTCGAGCGACGGGCGCTGGGTCTTCGGCTTTCGCCCTGAGGTCGAGTACCGCAGCTACGGCCCGATCGAGTCGGTGAAGCTCGCGGGGATCGAGAGCTGGCGCGTAACCGAGGCGATCGGCAGCTCGCTCGGCCGCATCGTGACGGGCAGCGGCAGGGACGAGATCTCGAGCCCGGTTGGCATCGTCGACGCGTCCAGCCAGGTCATCGACGAGGGGGGCTTCCGCCTCTACTTGCGGATCCTGGCCTTCATCAGCCTCTCGCTGGCGATTCTCAACCTGCTGCCCCTGTTGCCGCTCGACGGCGGTCACATCGCGTTCTCGCTCATCGAGGGCGTGCGCGGGCGGGCCGTAGGAAGGGAGGTCTACGAGCGCGTCTCGGCGATCGGGATCGCACTCGTGCTCATCCTCTTCTTCGTCGGCCTCTCGAACGACATCGGCGGGCGTACGGACTGACGGACGGCGGCTCGTCGATCCCCGAGGTGCAGCGCCTGCTCGCCGTCCTGGCGGCCGGGAGACGCTGCGCGGAGCTCGGAACCGCGTTCGGCGAGGGCGCCGAGGCGATCGCGTCCACCGCCGCGTCCCTCGTTACGACAGAGCTCGATCCCGAGCGCGCAGGGATCGCACGGGAGCGACTGGCGGGCCTGCCCAACGTCGAGTTCTTCGAGGGCGACTGGGGCGACATCCTCCCGCCGCGTGGCCCGTTCGAGCTCGTGTTCCTCGACGCGGGCGGTTGGGGGAACGACTCGGCCGGCAAGCGGCAGCTCGCTGTCGACCTGCTCGCGCCCGGAGGCCTGCTGGTCAAGGACGACATGACACCGGGCTTCCCGGGACCCGATCCCGTGCGGGAGTGGCTCTCCGGCCAGCACGATCTGGTCGCGTGCGAGATCCTCACGACGCGCGAGACGGCGGCCATCGTCGCCGCGAAGCGTTCCTGACGGCAGTTACCCTGGGCTGCGGTGCCGAGCGAGCGGCAGATCGAGGTGGGGAACGTGAAGGTCGGCGGCGGCGCGCCTGTCGTCGTCCAGTCGATGACGCTCACGCCCACGCGCGACGTCGCTGCGACGACCGCTCAGATCGCGGCGCTCGCCTCGGCCGGCTGCGAGATCGTCCGCTGCGCGGTTCCGAAGATCGAGGACGCGGAGGCGCTCAAGTCGATCGTCCGGCTCTCGCCCCTTCCGGTGATCGCAGACATCCACTTCAACGCGAGCCTGGCGCTCCGCGCGATCGACGCCGGAGTCGCCGCGGTTCGGATCAATCCGGGCAACATCGGCGGCCCCGAGAAGGTCGAGCAGGTCGTGACCGCGGCGAAGAGGGCGGGGATCCCGATGCGGATCGGCGCGAACTCCGGCTCCCTTCCCAAGCATCTGCGCGAGCTCGCCGAGCAGGACCAGGCGGAGGCGCTCGTGGCAGCCGCCATCGAGGAGGTGGAGCTGCTCGAGCGGCTCGGCTACCGCGACTTCAAGATCTCCGTGAAGGCCACCCACGTGCCGACGATGATCCGCGCCTACCGGATGCTGGCCGCGAAGGTGCCGTATCCGCTGCACCTCGGCGTCACGGAAGCCGGCACGCCGTTCGCCGGATCGATCAAGAGCGCGGTCGGCATCGGCGCGCTGCTGGCCGACGGCATCGGCGACACCCTGCGCGTCTCGCTCACCGCCGACCCCGTCAAGGAGGTCGAGGTGGCGTGGGAGATCCTGAAGGCGCTCGGCCTGCGGGAGCGGGGGCCGGTGATGATCGCGTGCCCGTCCTGCGGACGCGACAACGTCGGTGTCGAGAACCTCGCCGTCGTCGTGGAGGAGCGGCTGCGCGCCTACCCCCAGGCCTTCGAGGTCGCTGTGATGGGCTGCGCGGTCAACGGCCCGGGGGAGGCCGGAGACGCCGACTTCGGCATCGCGGGCGGCCGCGAGTCGGGGTTCATCTACGCCCACGGGCGAGTGCTCAAGAAGGTCGCCTCGGAACAGCTGATCGACGAGCTCTTCGTCGAGATCGACCGCTGGATCGACGACGGGATGCGACGTCCCAAGCGGCTCAAGATGGCCAAGCCGGCGGCGCTGGCGATGGCGGAGGCATCGCTGATCCCCCTCGACAGCTAGGCTCGGGCGCGTGATTGCCAGGGCCTCACAGCTCTTCCTGCCTACCCTCCGCGAGGCGCCGGCCGAGGCGGAGGCGGTCTCGCACAAGCTGCTCGTGCGCGGCGGCTACATCCGCCAGGTCACCGCGGGCGTATGGACGTTCCTCCCGCTCGGTTGGCGGGTGCACTCGAAGGTCGTGCAGGTCATCCGCGAGGAGATGGACGCGATCGGCGGCCAGGAGCTGCTCATGCCGGTGTTGACGCCGTTCGAGCTCTGGCAGCAGTCCGGGCGCGACTACATCCAGGAGATTTTCCGCCTCAAGGACCGCAACGGGCGCGACTACGTGCTGCCGCTGACGCACGAGGAGACGGTCACCTGGCACGCCAAGGAGATCCAGAGCTACCGCCAGCTGCCGCAGATCCTCTACCACTTCTCGATCAAGGAGCGCGACGAGCCCCGCCCACGCGGCGGTCTGCTGCGCATGCGCGAGTTCATCATGAAGGACGCGTACTCGTTCGACCGCGACGAGGAGGGTCTCGACATCAGCTTCCGCAAGCACGCCGACGCCTACGACCGCATCTTCGAGCGGGTGGGCGTGGAGGCGCACGCGGTGCAGGCGGAATCCGGGATGATGGGCGGCAAGGAGTCGATCGACTACCTGGCGCCGTCGGGATCCGGCGAGAACACGCTCGTGACGTGCGAGCACGGTGACTACGCGGCCGACCTCGAGATCGCCCGCGGCATTCCGCGCGCGCCGGAGTTTCCGCCCCGACTGGAGCAGCCGGAGGAGGTGGAGACGCCGGGGGTGACGACGATCGACGGGCTCGCGGCGTTCCTCGGCATCGACGGGGCCGCGACCTCGAAGGCGATGCCGGTCGTGAAGACGGACGGCACGCTCGTCCTGGCGCTGGTCCGCGGCGACGATCGGCTCGAGGAGGCGAAGCTGGCCGCCGCGCTCGAGTCGGACTCGCGTCCCGCGACCGAGGAGGAGATTCGCCAGGGCTTCGGCGCCGATCCCGGCTCGATCGGCCCGGTCGGCTTCTCCGGCGAGATCGTCGTCGACGAAGCGCTCCGCGAGGGCCAGTTCGTCGCCGGCGCCAACCGGACCGGCCGGCATCTCCGCGGCGTCCAGCACGGTCGCGACTTCGAAGGGCGCTTCGCGGACCTGCGCCAGCCGCGCGAGGGCGACACCTGCCCGGTCTGCGGCGGCCGGCTGGGCTTCCAGACCGCGATCGAGGTCGGGCACATCTTCAAGTTCGGGGCGCGCTACTCCGAGCCGCTCGGCGCGACGTTCCTCGATGCCGACGGCAAGGAGAAGCCGCTCGTCGGCGGCAGCTATGGGATCGGTCCGGCCCGGATCATGGCAGCGGTCGTCGAGCAGCGCCATCTCGACGAGAACGGCATCCGCTGGCCGGCCTCGATCGCGCCGTACGACGCGCACATCGTCGCGCTCCCAGGGCTCGAGGCGCAGGCGGAGCGCGCCGCGCAGGAGTTCGACTCCGGCGGGAGGACGGTGCTCCTCGACGACCGTGACCTGCGGGCAGGCGAGAAGTTCGCCGACGCCGACCTCATCGGCAGCCCCGTTCGGGTCGTGGTCGGCAAGAAGACGCTCGAGGACGGCGCCGTCGACGTGCGCAGCAACGGCGGCGAGCAGCGTGTGGCGATCGACGAGCTCGCGGGGGTGTCGTGATGGCGCGAAGGCGGAAATTCAGCGAGCAGCCGTTCGGACCGACGCTCGAAAGGCTGATGGACGAGACCGGGATGACGTTCCGCGGGTTGGGAGCCAAGTGCGATCTGTCCGCCGGGTACCTCAACCACCTCGTACACGGCAACCGGCCGGTCCCGTCCAACGACGTCGTGAAGCGCCTGGCCGAGGCCCTCGGCGTGGAGCCCGAGCACTTCCTGGAGTACCGCGTGCGCGTGATCACGGAGCGGCTCGAGCAGATGCCGGACCTCGTCGACCGGCTCTACCGGCGCCTGAGCTAGTCGCGGGTTGGCACGCTCGGCCGCCGCTGTCGTCCTCGTCGCGGCGGGGATCGCCGGCTGCGGCGGCGGCGGTAACGCCGCGGCTCCGGCTCCGCCAGCCAAGACAGCTGCGAAGCCGGCCGCGACCCGGACCGTCGCGGCCCCGATCCCAGGCTGTGATGTGATCGTCGTCTGCGTGCCCCAGGTCGCCCACGAGACGCTCGAACGCTGCCCGGCGAGCCGCTTGGGCCCCGAAGGGCGGCACGCACGGAAGCGGCTCGAGAAGGCGCTCGCGGAGATCGAGGGGGTCGACCTGCACAACAAGCAGGCCGACGAGGCGTCGGCGGCCGCCGTGTCGGCACTCGCCCGGCTCGAGCGGGCCTGTGCCTAGGACATCCGCTTCACGCCGGACAACCCGATTCCGAAGCACGCGCTCGAGGAGCAAGTAGGCCGCCGCCGGGCGGAGATCGACGACTAGTACTCGTCGTGCCGGCGCAGCCAGAGCTGCGAGCCGTCGCCCTCGCCGCGACCCTTCGGCGCGCGGTCGAGGATCCCGTAGTACCCCATCAAGAATTCGAGCCCGCGCGCTCCCGTCGAGTACGTCTGGTAGATCGCGCCGTCGTCGCGCGCGAACGAGGTGAACCCCGGGCCCTGGGTCAGGTAACCGACGGCGTCGGTGCCGGAGGAGCTCGCGTTCTGCTGGATGATCGGCGGCGGCCCCGCCTCCAGCATCGGCGCCATGGCCTCGCGGGTTTGCTCCTCCGTGCGCGAGAAGCCGAAGTCGAAGTTGAAGTCCGTGCGCGCCGCGGAGACCCACGGAATGCTCCAGCCCATCCGCCGCTTGTAGGCCTGCAACTTCTCGAGCGGCGCCTGTGAGACGAAGACGAGCGTGACGTCTCGCGCGCGCAGGTGCGGGAGAGCACCGTCGACTCCGTCGGCCATCGACGAGCAGGTGACGCACCCGGCCACGTAGCTCGGGCCGAACATGAAGTGGTAGACGAGCAGCTGCGATCGCCCGTCGAACAGCTCGGCAAGGGTTTTCTCGCCATCGTCGGCGTCGAAGCGGTACTCCTTCTCGACCGGGACCCACGGCAGCTCGAGGCGTTGCCGCGCGAGCTCGTCGCCGAGCCGCGTGTGCTCCTTCTCGCGGGCGAGCAACTCCTCCCGTCTCGCGAGCCATTCCTCCCGCGTTCCCACGCTGTGATCGGGCATGTTTCCTCCCTCCGGACGCCAGCCTAGTTCCACACGTCTGCGTGGTGCGGCGCAGCCGGGCGATACGCGTCGCGCGGCCAGCGAGAGCACGACCGACCTGCCGTAGCGGGAGATCAGCGTGACGCCTCGCCGGCGCGGAGGTCCAGCCGGGACTACAAGGTGGTGGCGCTCGCTCGAGGCGGCGGTCCTGTCGACCCGGCCGGATACTCCTCGAGCGGCACGGCGCGGCTCGCCCAACCTTCGAGCACCGGTGTGACGACACGCCAGGCCTCCTCTGCTTCGTCGCCGCGGATCGAGAGTGTGCTCCCTCCGTCGAGGACGTCGAGCAGGACGCGGCCGTAGGCGGGCAGCTCGGACCCGGGAGGCGTCGCGCTCAGCGTCAGCGGCACCGGGGATTCGGGCGTCCCTCCCGTTACCCGCAGGCTGACACCGTCCGGGCCGTCTATGCCGATTCGCAGCTCATCGGCCTGATCACCCGTGGGCCGGAAGCGCACGATCGCCATCTTTCGAGTGCGGCTGAGCGCCTTGCCGGCGCGAAGCAGGAAGCGGGTGCCGGCCCAGCGCGCGCTGTCGAGCTCGAGCGCGAGCTCGGCGAAGGTCTCGGTCCCGCGCTCCGGCTCGACGCCGTCCTCGTCGGCGTAGGCAGGAACCGTGTCTCCAGTTGCGAGCCGGCCGGCGGTGTAACGGGCGCGGCGAGTCCTTTCCGCCAGGTCGCCAGGTGTGAGCGGCCGGATCGAGCGCAACGCCTCGAGCTTTCGATCGTGCAGGTCGTGTATCTGCAGCCTGGACGGGGGCTCCATCGCGATCAGGGACAGGACTTGGAGCATGTGGTTCTGAACGACGTCCTTGAGCGCGCCGGCGCGGTCGTAGTAGCCGGCTCGGCCCTCGAGCGCGAGCGTCTCCTCCCACAGGATCTCGACTTGCTCGACATGGTTGCCGTCCCATACCGCCTCCAGGATCGACCCGCCGAGACGCATCGCGAGGAGGTTCTGCACGGTCGCCATGCCGAGGACGTGATCGACGCGGAAGACCGCCTGCTCGACAGCGGGTCCCAGTGCCTCGCTCAGGAGCCGATTGAGGGCGATCGCGCTCGCGAGGTCCGCGGTGAATGGCTTCTCCAGGGCGACCCGGCTGCCCGTCGCGAGCCCGATGCTCCCGAGCGCTGTCATCGCTGCGGGGAAGAGCGCCGGCGGCAGCGCCAGATAGGCCGCGACCGGGCCGCGGCCGGGCTCGACGAGGGAGGCGACGCTCTCGGAGTCGGTGACGTCCACGGGCCGGTAGCGAAGCGAGCGTACGACCCGTTCGCGGGCCACTGCCGGGATGTCGGCCGCGTGCTCCTCCAAGCGCTCGCCGGCCGTCCGCCGGAACGCCTCCTCGCCCAGGTTCTCGCGCGAGCCGCCGATGACCTCGAAGCCGTCGGGCAGCCGCCCTGCGGCGTACAGCGCCGCGAGCGCGGGCAGGAGATGGCGGCCGGCGAGGTCGCCCGTGGCCCCGAACAGGACGAGCCGCTCGATCATCCTGCGCTCATCCGGCGAATTCCCGGACCGGCAGTCCTGTCATGCCCGGTACAGCGCGGAACAGCGAGCCTGCCGCGGGCTCCGCGCCGGTGCCGAGCCCCTCGCGCGACGTCGTGATGAAGAGCTCGTCGAGCCGCGGGCCGCCGAACGTGCAGGCGGTGACCTTGGTGACCGGGAGCTCGACCACCTCGTCGAGCGTCCCGTTCGCGGTGTAGCGGCGCACGGCACCTGCGTTCGAGAGCGCCACCCAGACCCCGCCCTCGGCATCGACCGTCAGGCCGTCGGGCCGTGCGCTCGTCTCGACAAAGGGACGCTGGCCGCTCAGCCCGGCCTCGGGCTCGTAGTCGAACACGTCGACGCGTCCGGTATCCGTGTCGTTGTAGTAGGCGAGGGAGCCGTCCGGGCTCCAGTCGAGCCCGTTCGAGACCGTGACGTTCTCCAGCACGACCGTCACAGAGCGGTCGGGCTCGAGGCGATACAAAGCGGCGGCGCCCGGTTGCTTGTCGTAGGCCATCGATCCGCAGTAGAAGCGGCCGTCGGGATCGCAGGCGCCTTCGTTCATCCGCAGCCGCTCGTCCGTCCAGAGCTCGCTCAGCCGCGTGATCGTGCCGTCTGCGTCCTCGAGGGCGAAGCCGCGCTCGATTCCGAGTACCGCTCCGCCGGCGCGGCGCGGACGGAGCGCCGCAGCGACGCCGGCGACGTGGCGGCGCTCGACGTTTCCATCCGCCGTCAGCGAGAGGACGTCGCCGGCGAGCATGTCGACCCAGCGGAGGCCCCATTGCCCCGACCAGACCGGGCCCTCGCCGTGGTAGGCGACGGCATCGGTCACCTGCTCGGCCCGCATCGCTCCTTCATCATGCCGCTCCGCCGACGTCAGGCTTCGGCGACGGCCGGCGAGGGAACGTTGCCCGCCGCTCGGCGCTCGGCGAGCTGGGCGACGGTGTGGCGGAAGACCTGCTCGGTCAGCGGATACGCGAGCATGACGGCGGTCGCGGCCGCGACGGCAACAGCCGGCACGATTCCCGCGGCAACCCTGATCGACGTCAGCGCGGCGTCGCTCTGGGCCTCCCCACCGGAGACATAGCCGCCGAAACCGATCGTGTACGCCGCGGCCGCCCCGCCGATGCCCTGGCCCGCCTTGCGCACGAAGGAAAGCACTGAGTAGCTCGCACCCTCGGCGCGGACGCCGCTTCGCCACTCGCCAAAGTCGACCGTGTCGGCCTGGAGGGCGAAGATCAAGGCGTTGATCGCCCCGAGACCGAGCCCGAGGATGCCGTAGCAGGCGATCCCGATCACCGGTGCCGACGAAGGTGCCAGGGCGAACGTGACGGCGCCGAGCGCGGCGACGACTCCGGAGACGATGTAGGCGCGCTTCTTGCCGACGGCGGCCACGACCTTCGGGATGAGCGCGGCGGCGACGACCATCGCGACCGTCTGCACGAGGGTCATGACGATGTAGAGGTCGGCGTCGCCCAGCACGTCGCGCGCGTAGTAGACGGCCACTGTGGAGAGCGAGAACATGCCGGTCAGGAAGAGCAGGCTCGAGGCGCAGAGCAGGAGCAGCGGCCGGTTGTGCTGAAGCATGTCCACGGTGTCGCGCAGGGTCGCGTTCCCCACGTCGCGCCGCACTGCCTCCCGCGAGCTGGCAAAGCACCAGAGGTAGAGCGCAAGTCCGATCACGGCGAAGATCACCGTGATGACCGTCAGCGAGCGCTGGAGATTGCCTGAGCCTTCGATCTGGGGCGAGACGATCACCGCGATCAGCAGGATCGTCAGGCTCGCGGAGACCGCCCGTGAGGACGACAGCTTCGCGCGCGCGTCGGGCTCCTGCGTCATCGCCGCCGCCAGCGACCCGTAGGGGATGTTGACGAAGCTATAGGCGAGCGAGAAGAGAGCGTAGGAGACGAGCGCCCAGGTGAGTGTGGCGCCGTCGCCGAGCCCACCGGGGATCGAGAACATCGCCACCAGGAGCGCGAGCAGCGGCAGCGGCCCGAACAGCAGGTAGGGCCGAAACTTGCCCCACCTCGTCGACGTCTCGTCGACGAGGCGACCGGCAAGGAGATCCGTGAAGCCACCCCAGATCCGGACGACGAGGAGGAGCGTGCCCGCCGTCGCCGCCGAGATGCCCGCGACGTCCGTGTAGTAGATGAGCAGGAACACCGAGACCATCTGGAACGTGAGGTTGTTCGCGACCTCGCCGGCGGCGTAGCCGAGGTACTGGAGCGATCCGAGCCTGGCCGAGTCCTCGGCTCGAGCGCTCACTGCAGGCGCCGCCAGCGTCGGCGCAGCATGTGCGCGGCGGCCTTGGGCCGGCGGTCGCGGGTGAAGACGCCCTTCTTATTGCCGTCGACGCGCATGATCCCCGGCGCGGTGGCGAAGTCGGCGAAGTTCCAGATCTGCTCGCCGACCACCGCGTCGATCCGGTCGAAGACCCGGTGGAACATCGCGAGCACGTCCGTCTGGTACTCCTCCGTCCAGGGACCGGGCGGGAGGGCGTGCGCGCCGGCCACGGCGTCGGCGCCGTACTCGGTGAAGACGATCGGCTTGCCGTGCTTGTCGACCCACGCCCGCAGCTCCTGCTCGAGGCTGCGCTCCGCGGCGGCGAGATCGCCGGTCTGCGCGTACCAGCCGTGGTAGCGGTTGAGCATGAGCACGTCGAAGAGATCCGAGATCACGTCCCGGTCGGGCGTCGCGGCCATGAAGTTGGCGAAGGCGACAGGGCGTGTGGGGTCGAGCCGGCGGGTCTCGGCGACGAGCGGCTCGAAGTAAGCGCGCGACTCCGGGGTCCACGACTCGGGCTCGTTCGCGATGCTCCAAAGGACGACGCAGGGGTGGTTCGTGTCGCGCGCGATCAGTTCGCGAATCGCCTGGCTGTGCACTTCGTGCGTCGCCGAGTTGACCGTCTCCTCGGAGAAGGTCGTGAACGAAACGCCTCCGAGCACCTCTCCGAGCTGAGCGTTGAGCCCGACCGCGGCGACTTCTCCGATCACGACGATGCCCTGACGGTCGGCGTACTCCAGCACCTCCTCCGCGTACGGGTAGTGCGAGGTGCGGAACGAGTTCGCTCCCAGCCAGTCCATCAGCGCGAAGTCGTGCACCATGAGGGCGTCGTCGTGCCCCTTCCCGCGCACAGCGCTGTCCTCGTGCTTGCCGAAGCCCTTGAAATAGAAGGGGTCGCCGTTGATCAGGAAGCGGGCGCCGTCGACCCTCACGGTGCGAATGCCAATCGGTAGCGAGTAGACGTCGACCGTCGTGTCGCCCGGCCCGCGAAGCTCGACGGTCAGCTCGTAGAGGTAGCCCTCGCCCGGCCGCCAGGGATGCACGTCTTCGACCGTGAGTTCGCCGGGCGCGCCCGTCGCGTGCGCAACCTCTTTCTCCTCCGCATCACGGAGCGTCACGAGCATGTTGGCACCGTCTCCGCCGCTTGTCTCGACTTCGTAGCGGACTGTTCCGATCGAGCCGTTCAGCTCGGTGACGACGGTCACGTCCGCGATGTACGAGCCGGGCGTGGTGTAGAGCCACACCGTCCTGTGCAGGCCGGCGTAGTTGAAGAAATCGTGGAAATAACGCTGACGGCGGCCATCCGGAGTCTCCTCCACGTAGCCGGGAGGGATCGACTGCCAGCTGAGGATGTTGTCCACGACGGCGGTCACGCGGATCTCGCCGCCCGGCTCGACGAGATCGGTGACGTCGGCCTCGAACGGTGTGTAGCCGCCCTCGTGCTCCAGCACCTTCGTCTCGGCGATCCAGACGACGGCGCGGTGGGTGGCGGCGTCGAAGCGCAGCACGATCCGCTCGCC
>Ga0111538_10009630_pt1 | contig 12880 bp, 7 predicted proteins | sample SoiMethybrSBSTD1_FD_79669 | JGI IMG/M metagenome (GOLD analysis project Ga0111538, IMG submission 79669) | Bulk soil microbial communities from a Populus tree surrounding site in Tennessee, USA - Soil MetaG P. TD hybrid SBSTD1 (version 2)... | ecosystem: Environmental > Terrestrial > Soil > Tree...
CGGAAGCGCCTTCGTGAATTCGGAAGCGACATTGCTGCTGGATGAGCGCGATCCATTTTGCTGGGGGCTGCGGTGAGCGGGGAGAAGCACGTGGTGGTGATCGGCGCCGGCGTGATCGGCGTTTGCTCGGCGTTTTATCTCGCGCGCCGCGGTTTTCGAGTCACGGTCGTTGATCGCGAAGAACCGGCGCACGAGGGCTGTTCATTTGGCAACGCAGGAATGGTCGTGCCGAGCCATTTCGTTCCGCTGGCCGCGCCGGGCATGGTCGCGCTCGGACTAAAATGGATGTGGAACCCCGAGTCGCCGTTTTGGGTAAAGCCGCGGCTGACTCCAGAACTGTGGAGCTGGGGTTGGAAATTCTGGCAGGCCGCTAATGAACGCAAAGTCGCCCAGGCAGCGCCGCTCTTGCGCGATTTGCATGTGGCAAGCCGCGTCGCGTTCGAGGAACTTTCCGTTGGGGGCGATTTCGGGCTCGTGAAGAAGGGCCTGCTGATGCTCTGTCAAACGCAGCACACATTCGAAGAAGAGACGAAAGCCGCGGAGTTGGCCCGGGAGCTCGGGATTCCAGCGGAAGTGCTCGACGCGCGAGCCGCCGCAAAGCTGGAGCCGGGCGTGCGCATGAACGTCGCCGGAGGTGTTTATTTTCCCAACGATTGCCACCTTTCGCCCGCGCGCTTCATGCACAGCATGCGTGAACGCCTGGCCAAAAGCGGCGTCGAGTTTCGCTGGAACACGGATGCGACAGGTTTCCAGCGTAGCGGCAATCGCATTGAAGGGATCGAGACCGCTCGCGGAGCCTTGCCCGGCGACGAATACGTTTTGTGCGGAGGATCGTGGTCGTCGTTGACCGCGCGTCAACTTGGACTGAACCTGCCGATGCAGGCGGGCAAGGGTTACAGTCTCACGTTGCCGAAGCCGCGACAGCTTCCCGAAATCTGCGCGATCCTCTGCGAAGCGCGTGTCGCCGTAACTCCCATGGGCAATACTTTGCGCTTTGGCGGAACGATGGAGATTGCGGGGCTGAATGAGGACATCAATCCCGTGAGGGTTCAGGGTATCATCAAGTCTGCGCTCAAGTATTACCCGGACCTGCGGGCTGAGGATTTCGCAGGAGTCAAGCCGTGGTGCGGGCTGCGGCCGTGTTCACCAGACGGATTGCCGTACCTCGGCCGTCCGGCGCGTTACTCAAACCTGACGATCGCGACCGGCCACGCCATGATGGGCCTGAGCCTGGGACCTGTCACTGGGCAACTCGTGGCGGATATTCTGGCGAACGCGAAGCCCTCAATCGACATCCGCCAACTGAACCCGGATCGCTATTCGCGGTAGGTAAACACCAGCAACGATACGGCCTGTCGCGGCAAGTCGAGCGCGACGCTCATTCGCCCATTTTCCGCTTGCACAGTTTTGGGCGGCTCGAGTTCGGCAAGCCGGCCTGCTTTCTCCAGTTGCGCGTATTGTTCCGCGGTCGGTTGCTGAGGCGAATCCATTTTTTTCCACACGGTGAAGGCGTTGCTGTGTTCCTGATCGATTCGGAAATGTTGGAGCGTCGCCTTGCTAAAACTGACGCCCTCGAGTGTTAGCGCAAGGGCGGCATCCGGACCCGGAACATCATCGTCGTGATAATGCCACGCGAGCACGCAAAGCCGGTTGGTGTCGAGGCTAGCGAGCGCGGCGACATCCGGTTTTCCGCGGACACCCTGCGTGACAATATCTTCCAGCGTCACAGCGTTGTCGCTATTGACGGCGAGACGCCGCCCGCTCATCCGACTGAACATGCGAAATACGTTAAGCACCGGTTTGTCGATGCCGTTGCTGGCGAGCGAGCGAAACCCGGCAAAGTAGGGCTGGTCCTCGAACTCAAAGGCCCAGGTCAATGCGCCCTCGACGTTCACGCCGTGCTTCTCGGCCAGATCGTGTTTGCGCGCGAAACTCGCCGCAGTGTAACTGGAATACATCGTTCCGTTTCGGTAGGCGAGCTGCGGCCCCTGACACGCCGCGCAACCTTCCGGATCGGATTCGCCGATGACGATTGGTTTGCTTTTGAGTTCCGGATACGAGGCGATGATCCGGAAGCCATCCTCGATCGTGCGGAGCTGAGCGGCGATGCCCATGCGCACGTGACCATTGGTGTAAACCGGCGCGCCCTTGGCGTGGAACGCGACGAAATCCAACGGCGTGCCGATTTTACCCGTGGCGTAATTGGTGCCGCGCAGACAGTGTTCCAGGAACGCACGCATGAATCTGCCACCGCTTCCCGCCGTGTCCGGCCCGCCGACTCGCGCAGTCGGCAACGCGCGGCGCACCGCGTCGATGGCGTAGTCGTGAAGCTTCCGAAATTCCTCCGGCGTGCCACGCCAGTATCCGATGTTCGGCTCGTTCCAAACTTCCCAATACCAGCTTTCCACTTCGGCGCGGCCATACTTGTCGACGCAATGCTTGACCCATTGAAACACCAACTCCGCCCACTTCTCGTAATCTTTGGGCGGATAAGCCCAGCCGGTATAAATCTCTTCGTAACGCGCTCGCGGCGTCCACTTGTGTTGATACGGTTCCGGCTTGATCGAAAGATCTTTCGGCATAAAGCCGATCTGCGCGTACGGCCTCACGCCGCGTTCCAGATACGTATCGAAAATGCGGTCGAGAATCGTCCAATCATAAATCGCTTTTCCCTGCTCCTCGCGATACACGCCTGTGGACCCCCACTTCAGCGCTGGCGTCCCGTCGCCCGAGGTGAGCAAATTATGCGCGCGGAAGTATACCCGTTTGGGAGCGAGTTCGCCCAGTTCGGCCACGAGCTTCTTCCCGTTTTTCATGTACGCGTAGTTCGGTTCGTCCGCGCCGAAGAACCGCCAGATTGGTTTGAGTTCACCGGTGGATTTCGCGGCGTCGACGCGAATCGTGACGGGGAAGGACTCGGCCGCGACCGTGCGGAAGGAAAACAGTAGAAGCAAAGATAGTCCCGCGTGTAGCCGTGGCATCGTCATCATGGTTTCATGGATTCACGCCGGAGCCGGCTGAGGAGTCAACTCGTTCTTTGAGGACACCAGCGACTGGATGCGCGGAATCGCCGCGCAAATGATCAAAAATGCAATGACATGAAATGAGCCGGCGAGCGCGAAGACCAATTGCCAGCCATGACCATGGTCAAGGAGGTAACCGACGAGCTGGCCGAAAACAACTCCGCCCATCGCGCCGCCAAAGCCAACCAGACCGGCCACAGCGCCGACGTTGCTCTTTGGAAATATGTCCGTCGGCAAAATCATCACGAGCGTGGACCAGGATTGCTGGCCAAAGTACGCCACGCTGAACAGCGCGATGGCCCAGGCTACGGGCACGCTCGGCACAAACAGGATCAGCGGCATGAGGATCGCGCTCGCGCCCAGCGCGATCTTGCGCGCGCGATTGAGCGGCACACGGCGGTGGAGCAGCCAGCTCGAAAACCATCCGCCGACCAAACAGCCGATCCCGGCGGCGGCGGGCGGAATCCACCCAAACGTGCCGACCGCCTTGATGTCGAAGCCGCGCGCGTCGTAAAGGTATTTTGGCAGCCAGAACAGATAGAAATACCAGGCCGCATCACTCAGGAACTTCGCGAGCACCACGCCCCACGTCTGGCGAAATCGCAGGAGCGCGAACCACCCAAGCGCTGTCGTAGTTGCCTCGGCCGGAGGCAGTTCCTTGCGCTCGCCTTCGCTCACGCGCGGATGCTGCTCGGGCGGGAAATATTCCCGTCGCCACCAGAGTGTCCAGAGCAAACCCACTGCGCCCGTGACGAAAAAAATCCAGCGCCAGCTCGCGAACGAAAGCACGAAGGCGATCAATGGGGGCGCGACGATCATGCCGATCGCAGTTCCAGCATTGATAATTCCCATCGCGGTCGAGCGTTCCTTGACGGGGAACCATTCAGCCACCGCGCGCGTCGCCGCCGGGAAGCCGCCGCCTTCGCCCATGCCGAGCAGAAGGCGCATCGCCGCCAGCGTGACCAGCGTCGACGCGAGCCCATGCCCTGCGCAAGCCAGCGACCAGAAGACCATGATCAAGGTGAAGCCCAAACGCGTGCCGAGCACGTCCATCAACTTGCCGCCGGCCGCATACATAATCGCGTAGGTGATGAGAAATGCCGTTTGCAGCAGCGAAAACTGCTGGTTCGTGACGGGAATGTCCTTCTCAATCGCCTTGATCGCTACCGGGAGTGTTTGACGATCCAGATAACTGATAGCGATGGCAGCACTGACGAGAAAGGCAATGTGCCACCGCGTCTTCACAAACTCACCGCGAGCTTCTCGCCGCGGAATTCGATTTGCTTTGGAGGCGCGCTGCTGCCGATCACTTCGACTTTGAAATTGCGTGTTCCACCCGGCCATTTCGTGCCGGGTTCCACGCTGAGGCGACGAGTGGAACCATCCCATGTGAGATTAATAAAAAACAACTTCGAGTCGGACCCGTTGCGGTAGCCGAGGCCCTGGCCGTCGTCATCGTAGAGTTTGGAGACGCCGCTCGCGCCGGGGAACACGCGGAGTGCCGTGGGCTCAGTGACGGGTTGGGCTGTGTATTGGCGGATAGGGTCGAGTGGAATGATTGCGCCGGCGCGCGCGTAGAGCGGAAGCGTGGCGAGATCAACCGGGCGCTCACTCCAGCGTTTGCCTTCGAGTTTTTCGCCCGTCCACCAGTCGTACCACGCGCCCTCCGGCAGGTACACGCGGCGGGACTTTGCTCCCTTTTCGACAACCGGCGCGACGAGCAAATCACGGCCCCAAAGGTATTCGGTTCCGAGCTTCACGGCGTCGGGGTCGCCGGGATAATGCAACCACAGCGCGCGCATCATCGGCAGGCCGGTATCGCATGCTTCGCGCGCTAACGTGTAATTGTAGGGCAACAACCGGTAGCGCAGTTCGAGGTACTTTCGGCAAATGGGTTCGACTTCGGCATTGTGCAGTTCGGAGGCGTCCACATTTCGATTGTTCTCGATCGGCCCGTACTCACCGCTGTTCCACCACCATGGCAGGCGCAGTTTCCAGGTGCGGCCATGGGAGCGGAACGACGGACAAAACGCGGAAAACTGGAGCCAGCGCGTGTAAAGTTCGCCCGTGAGTTCGCGCGTCGGATAAAAACCGCCCGTGTCGCTGCCCCAGAATGGTGTCAGGCTCAGGCCATGATTGAGGCCGATGGAGACATGCGCCGCGAGCGTCTCCCACTTGCTGTCCGTGTCGCCCGACCAAATCCAGCCGCCATAACGTTGCACGCCCGCGTAACCGGTGCGGTGCAAACTCCACGGACGAACCCCTGGCCGATCCTGGAGGGGCCCTTCGTAATAACAGCGATGCCGCGCGAGCCGGGCCTCGAGAGGCAATTCGTCGCCATCGTCGGGCCACCAACCATCCACGCCCAGCGCAAACGTCTCTCGATGCCGAGCCCAGTAACTGCGAATGTGCAACCGCGACTCGGACGTCTCCGTGATGGACGCGCCCATGAGGTTGCGCGGCGCACGATTGACGTGGAGCACGACTCTGAAGTTCTCATCGTGCAGCGCCTTGATGTTCTCCGGAACGAAGGCGTTCGTGTTGAATGCCACCGAGCCATGTCCGGTGTTCCAACCGTTCGAGCAATAGCCGCTTCCGAGGTAAATCAACGCGTCGCATGGGAGTTTCTTCTCGCGAAACGCGCGCGCGATTTGCAGTGGCTCGTCGGGGCCCGCGAGAGTGCGATGCGATTGGAAGTAACCTAGCGCCCATTTTGGCGGCATCGCCGGCGGGCCGGTCAGCCGAATATATTCGGTGAGCGCGTCGGGCGGTCTGCGAACGTCGATCAAAAAAACATCCAGCACTCCGTTTGTCTTCGGAAGGAAGCGACCATTGTCGCGCAGATCCACTCCGCCCTCCGGCGTGTGGAAAAACAGCGCCCAGCCTTCAGTGCCGACGAGGAACGGTGAAGGCACGACCGATCCGAGCACGGCTCGATTCCAGCCGCCCCAACTGGGCTCCATCGGGTAAAGGGCTCCCCGCCGATCAAACTGCTGCGCGCCTTCGCCGAGACCAAGGACGGGCCCGCCTGTTCGAAACGTAACCGCGCGGTTCGTGCCCTCCTCGAACGTGAGTTCCTGCACCAATTGTCCGTCGGCACGGCGGACCGAGAGGGCGAGGGGTTGCGGTCGAATCGTGACGCGCAGTTGTCCCACTCGAACCTCCTTCTCCGCTTCCAATTCCCGCGTGCGCAATTTTTCGACCGACAGAAAAGGCACCAGGATTGTCGTGGGAGTCGGCGGGTGTGGGTTGCCGTGTTCGTCCAGAGGCGAGAACTGAATCCGCACTGTCCGTTCGCTCACCTCGCTCAGCGTGAGTTCGCCGGCGGCCTTTTCGGCAGCACGGAGGGAGAGAACCGAAAAAACAAACAACAACGCGAGCCCGGACCTGCAGTATGGAACGATTGATGTCATGGACTCGAGTTTATCTCCCCTCCAGAGGACTTGGTATGTACCGGCGCCAATTCCGGCCAGCCGTCCGCGTCCCATTCCAGAGGTCGAATGCCGAGTTTCGAAATGCCGCGGTCCGTGCCATCGTAGAAATGAGCGCTGAACCAGAATCGATTTTCCTCGGCGAAAATCCCGGCGTGCCCCGGCCCGATAAAGGCACCGTCCGTGCCGAGCAACAATGTGCCTCCGCCATGCGCAAGATCTTTGCCTTCCTTGTCCAAGTAGGGGCCGGTGATGTCGCGACTGCGGCCAATGCGGATGTTATAGGTGCTGTTCGTGCCACGGCAGCAACGGTCCCAGTTCACAAACAAGTAATAGAAATTGTCGTGATAATGAATGAATGGCGCCTCGATGGCATTCGTGAACGCGATTGAGTGCATTCGCGGATTGGAGGCGAGGCGACCGCCGGTCGCCGGATCGAGTTGGATGAGTTTGATCCCGCTCCAAAACGAGCCGAACGAGAGCCAAAGCTCACCCCGCGGCGTCTTTGTCACGGCCGGGTCGATTGCATTGAAGTCATTCGTTCGCCTGGACTCGATGACAATGCCGTGGTCGGTCCAGCGAGAGGCCGCGTCGTTCGGGTCGAGTGTCGGATTGGACGCAAATCCAATGGCGGAGGTGTTTTGGCCAAACTTCGAAACCGAGTAATAAACCCAGTAGCGACCGGCATGCTCGATGACGTCGGGCGCCCAGAAATAGCCGCGATGACCGGCGACGACGTTGGTGATCCAGGGCGGGAGATTGGTGAACACGCGCGGCCCGCGCTCCCAACGGACGAGGTCCTTCGAGCGCCACGAACTCACACCGGGGCCGGTCGCGAAAAACCAATACTCATTCTTGCACTTTACAATTGTGGATGGATCATGGACTCGCGCCTCGCGCTTGCCGTTGCGTTCCAGCGACGCGGCGGCGGAGGATTCGTCGGCCGAAGCAGCTTCGCGCGCCGGTCGCCGGCGGCGCCGCGGTTCCACTTTGTTTATCTCAATGCGTCCGCTATAGAAATCGTCCATCAGCGCGAACGCTTCCGGGTCGTATGCCTTCAAACCTTCAGTACCCTCGGCCGGTTTCGGTCCCGTCATGCTCAAGTCGCCGCGCGTGCCGAAATACCACATCGTCAGCTCGGCGAAGAATTCATCGGCGTTGGAGCCGGCGTAGGACTTCTGCCAAAGACCTTTCTCGAGAGAACGCTTTCGCTGTCCATCGAAACGGGCCTCAATTTCGCGCTGGCAGCCGTTGTCGAGCACGTTGTGGGAGAATTCGTGCAGACAAATGTCGCGGCCGCGATATCGATCGTTCGCCAGCTTGAGCAGATTCTCTTCGCCGCAGGAAGTGAGCAACCCGCCCATTCCGCGCGTGCGTTGATCGCGGGTTCGCCCGTTGTATTCCGCGATTGGTTTGCCCTTGTCGTGGCGCCACTCCGGCAAGTCAGTGGTCACCTGGTCGCGTCCGATGATGTGCAGCGCGGCTCCCGCCGCGACCAGATTGGAGAGGACCATCGGCTGTTTGCGAAGAAGGTTGGTGAACATCAGCGCCAGCCGGTCGTAAGCCGCGTACAACGCCTCGTCTACCACGACGGCGTGGGCCTTGATAGGAATGCCGTGGAAGTCGAGACGCTTGGAAAAAAAATCTTTTTCTGGCGGATCGATCCGTTCGATTTTCGGTAAGGCCGCGTCGACGTGCGCGGCAAGAATCGTCGCGAAAAGAATGCCGATCCCTTGCCGGCCGTATTTCACGGTCGAAATCTCCAGTCCACATGCCCAGCATAGGCGAAGGTTTCATGCACCAACTCGAACAGGTCCTCATCGTAGATCTTCAATGACTCGCGCGAATTGATGGGATGCGGCGCATCCGCTGGCGCGGCGTCTTGTCCCGCCGCATCGAAGTACGCGAGCACGCCCGAAGCCCAGAACTGAATCGGGTCGTGCACCGCCGAAGTGCCCTTCCATTTTCCCGCTGCCAGCGACTTTGCGTGCAATTCGCGCAAGCGCTTGTCGAAACGCTCATCGAGCCGTTGCACGCGCAGCTCGTACTGTTGCACGTTGCGTCCGCGATTCTCCCAGTTTGGATCGACCGGGCGCAACGCCGTTACATGGTAGAGCGCATTCGCAAACACGCGGATAACGCAATGATCGCCGGCGTTCGGCTCCTTTGGATTCGCCAGTACGTTTTCCTCGCCCACGACCAGCAGCTTTGTTTCCGGCGCGTAGTCGAGAACGCGCGCGAGGCGATCGGTAGGGACGGCGCTCCGCCGCTGGCCGTTTGAGGATTCCAGATTCTTGATTTCAGGAAGATCAGAGATCTTTTCATCGCGACCGAGCACGACGAGCTTCACCCCGTCGGCAATGAGCGCCTTCAGAATGTCATGCCGGTAGGCGAACATTTTGCGGACGCTGTCATTGGCCTTGAGCAACGCCGCATCGCTCGCGCCGGCGCCCACGACCGGAAACTCGCGCGCCCAGGTGAACTTCGTGTAATAGGGATCGATCTTAAATCGCGCCGGAGGCGAAATGATGTTGGGAATTCTTTGCAAAAACGCGTAACGCCAATCCTGCGCCGGAGTCAGATTGAAGATCGCGCGGACGAGTTCATAGCTCTCGGGGTCGTAGACCTTTAATTGCTCGCGCGTGCCGATGGGCCCGTGGTTCCAGTTATTGACGCGATTGCAATCGAAGTACGATTGTGCGATCTCGGCCCAGAACTCGCCCGGGTTCGAGCCCGCGTAGGTGTTCTTCCAAAGCCCCTTCTCGATCGCTTTGCGATAGGTCGCGTTCTTCCGTTCGTTCCAGGTCGGGTCGATTGACCGCAACGTGCCGTCGATGGTGTGGCAGAACTCGTGCACGCCGATACTCTCGTCGTCGTAGCGATCGATAGGCAGGCTCAAAAGATTTTCCTCACCAAAACTCGTGGGGCGTCCGCCCGTTCCGCGCACGCGCTCGTTTTGATACGCGGGATTCGGATGGTTCCGATACTCCGGCATGTCGGTGTACACCTGGTCCTTGCCGATGATGATCAGGTACATTTGATTTTTTACCATCGCTTCGAGGACGTCCGGACGCCCGGCGAGCATGTGCGTCACGATGGTGTAAGTGCGCTGCAGGGCCTGGTCCGCGACTTCGCCCGCCGCGACTACCGGCATGCCTTTGACATCGATGTACTTTTTGTAGAACGCCCGCGCGGCGTCGCGGTCCTTCTCGCGAACCATTTGGAAAAACGATTCCGGCGGCGTTGTTACTGGTGGAGCATCGGTGGTGCTTGCGGCGGCTGCGACGGCGGCAACCAATGAGACAAGAAGAGAAACCAACGTTTGGCGTTTCATTTTACAGCGAGCCGCCTCCCGAGGTGAGTTCACCGGCAGGCTGCGGAACTGCATTCCGGCTGGGAGGTTCGACGCCAAGCAGGTGACGAACAAAAAAGTCCTGACGCCGACGTTCTCCATACTCGCCGATCGCGTGGCCAAGACCCGGAAGAACAAGCAGATCGAAATCCTTGTTGGCTTTGATCAGGGCGTCGGCGAAACGCAGCGTTGATTCCGGCGGAACATTCGTATCCAACTCGCCCACCATCAACAGCAATTTGCCGCGCAACCGATGCGCGTTGTCGATGTTGGAACATTCCGCATAATGCGGTCCGACCGGGTAACCCATCCACTGTTCGTTCCATGACGCCTTGTCCATGCGATTGTCATGACAGCCGCACGAGGCGACGGCGACTCTATAGAACTCCGGGTGGAAAAGGACCGCGCCCGCGGCGTTTTGCCCGCCCGCGGAGTGGCCGTACACTCCCACGCGCGAAACATCATAATACGGATACTTCGCCGCCACCGCTTTGTGCCAGAGAATGCGATCCGGAAATCCGGCGTCCTTGAGATTTTTCCAGCACACATCGTGGAACGCCTTGGAGCGATTCGCCGTCCCCATGCCGTCCATTTGCACGACGATGAAGCCAAGATCAGTCAGCGAGGAAAACCGCCGCGCGGGACTGAAGCTCTTCGGCACAAACGAGCCTTGCGGCCCCGCGTAGATTTGCTCGATCACCGGGTATTTTTTCTTCGGATCAAAATCGCGCGGCCGGCAAATAATCCCCCAGATGTCGGTCTTTCCATCGCGGCCTTTGGCAACGAAGACCTCCGGCGGTTGCCAGTCGTTCGTCTTTAATTCGGAGATGTCCGCCTCTTCAAGCTTGCAGCCCAGCCGGCCATCGGACGCGCGACGCAATTCGTTCACGGGCGGGAGGTCGACGCGCGACCACGTGTCGATGAAGTATTTTTGGTCTGACGAGAAGTCGATTGTGTGCGTGCCGTTGCCTTCGGTCAGCGCGACCAACCCCGTGCCGTCAAAGTTGACGCGGTAATAATGGACGAAATAGGGGTCCTGATCCGGATTTTTGCCGGAAGCGCGGAACCAGATTTGCCGCTGTCCTTCGTCGATGCGCTCGATTCCGCGCACGACGTAGTCACCTTTCGTGATTTGCGTTTTGATGCGGCCATCCTTCGTGTCGACCAGATAAAGGTGGCGCCAGCCGTCGCGCTCAGAGACGTAGATGATCTCGTCGGTCTTCTCGAGCCAGTTCACCAGATTGAGGCCAAGACTTTCAGTGTGGGTCGTCCAGATGAACGTCTCGCTCTTCTCGTCGATGATGTTACGGACCTGGCCGCTGTGCGCATCGACTTCAATCACACGCAAGCGCTGATGACCACGATCCGTCTGCTGATACATGAGGCGCCGTTTGTCCTGGCTCCAATACAAGCGCGGGCGGAGCCACCCATGCTCGAAGCGATCCACTTCGGGTTTGATCTGCTTTTGGCTCCCGACATCGAACAGATTGATCTCGTACGTGGGAAACTTATCCCCCGGCAAATCGTAGGAGCGCGTCTGAAGTTTCGCGCGGCCTCCTCCCCGGGGAGAGGACTCGACGAGGTACACGTCTTTGCGATCACCGGGTTCAGTGCGGAACGCAACGAGCGTCTTTGAATCGGGGGACCACGTGAATCGCGCATACGGGAATCCTTCCTTGCCATCACGACTGAGTTGAAGTTCCTCGCCCTGGGAACGGACGAAGATGTTGTGATCCTTGATCGACGCGGTCCACTTGCCGTCGGGTGAAGTATCTGAGCTTCGATCAGACGGTTCGCTGCCTCGCTGACGGCGTCGCGATGACGATGCGTCGTCAGGTTCGGCCGTAACGTCGAATTTCTCGTCGGTTTTCGAGCACTCGTAGGAAGCCAGGTCGCATTTCCACGTGGTGTCCTCGATCTTGAAGAGAACCGCCTTTGCGTCAGTGCCGAACTGAATCAGAGTAAAAGGCAGCCGGTCTCCGCGGTAGTTCGTCGTGCCCACGGCCTTTGAGAGCGCAGCGGCCAGTTTAGTGTGATCGAACGCCGCAGCGCGCGTGCCGCCTTCCGCGTCCACCAGAATGAACTCCTGCGCGCCGCCGGGCAGATTATTCCGGTACCAGAAACGCGTGTTGTTTTGAAACCAGTGCGGGACAATGCGCGCCTTGTAAACACGTTGCGCGTCGCGCGGGCCACGCTGAGGCGGGCGTTGTTGCGCATGACTGAAAATCGCGCCACAGGCGAGCAGCAGCGCCAATAGAGCAACGCGGGTCTTCATATTTTTGTAATGCTAAGGGCTCGACGGGGCTCGCCCCTCCGAAGAACGGGCCTCGGAAGAATGCGGTTGCGCCAGGTATTCGAGCAGCGCCTTCAAATCATCCGGCGGCAGCGCCTCGAAGCCCGTCGGCATAATCGAAAGTTGAGACGCTTCCAGCGACGCGATGTCCTTGCGCTGCACGACGTGCTTTTGCGCCGTCGTGTCGAGAATCTCGACCGAGGTCTGCGTTTCCGCTTCGAGCCTGCCCGAAAACGTTTCACCGCCTTTGGTGGTGACATTCCACATCCGGTAGTTCGCTTCGACCGAGCGGTTCGGGTCGAGAATTTCCATGAGCACCTCCGCGCGGTCGCGCGAATTGATGCCCGTGAGGTCCGGGCCCACCTTGCCGCCCTGGCCCTCGATCGTGTGGCACACGGCGCAGCTTGCCGTAAAAACTTCCTTCCCGCGCGCGACATCACCTTTTTCTTTCGCGAGCGGCAGCAGCTTTTTGACGATCTCTTCGCGGTCGGTGGAAACGCCCGTGTTGGTGATCTCCGCCAGGCGTTCGGCGCGACGCGCGACCGCGCGATTTGGGTTTTGTTTCAGTTGCGACCAGTGCTCCGGCGCGAGGTCCGTCTTGTGGATTCGCTCGCGTTGCACCGCCTCCAGAAGCGCCATGGCCCATTCAGGCCGGCGCATTAGCACGGCGATGGCGTTGCGGCGCACGGCGGGCGTGAGCTTCTCCCAATGCTCGGTGATGGCCTGCCCCGTGCGGTTGTTGCGGCTCTCCCCCAGAGCATTGATCAATCCGCCGGCGAGC
>Ga0111538_10009631_pt1 | contig 12879 bp, 13 predicted proteins | sample SoiMethybrSBSTD1_FD_79669 | JGI IMG/M metagenome (GOLD analysis project Ga0111538, IMG submission 79669) | Bulk soil microbial communities from a Populus tree surrounding site in Tennessee, USA - Soil MetaG P. TD hybrid SBSTD1 (version 2)... | ecosystem: Environmental > Terrestrial > Soil >...
CTTAACTGTTTGAGGAGCACTCATAAGTGGAGGTTGCGGCATGTTGTGTTCAGTTACCCTCAATCGCGTGTGGACAGGCTCTGGCTTCTCACCGCCAGAGAGTTCGGTCCTTAACAATCGCAGTAAGCGATCCGTTGAGCGGAACGTCTCTTAGTGCAGGACGCCGAACCTTCAAGAAATCCAGATGAATTTAGCTGAAACCACAGGAATTATTGCCGTCGCCGACGCGGATGTAAGGAATTCGATTCGCAAATTCGCCGGGCAGGTGCCCAACTTCCGTGTTGTTGCAGAAGCAGGGGACGGGAAGGAAGCTCTTGCCCAGCTTTTGAAATACACACCCGACGTTGCGGTTCTCGAGATCCGCATGCCCTTATCGACCGGAAAAGAGGTACTCGAGGAGATTCGCCAACGAAATCTTCAAACCCGGGTACTCCTGACGACCGCCAACGATTGCTCGGATTATCTGATGCCGACGTTTTGGGCTGAAGCGCACGGATACCTTTACACAGGGGATGGGCTTGAAGACTGGATCGTCCCGGCTTTGAAGGCGTTGATCCAGGGACGTCATTTCGTTTCCCCAACGCCGTTGGAAGTACTTCGCAACCAGTACGCGTCGTTCAGCAAACAGTCGTGCCCGCTCGCATTAACCGGGGCCGACGTCGCGATACTGAAGTTGACGGTGCGGGGAAAGTCCGATAAGGAAATGGCCAAAGCCCTGGATATTCCCGTGAGAACCGTCGAAAAGCGCAAGGCGCGCCTGCGGCGCAAAATCGGCGTCAGCAGCACGGTTGAGTTGGCCGTTTACGCGGTGACCCAACATTTGTTTGATACTGCAGAATAGGAGGAGCACAATCTCATTCACGTAATAAAAAACATGGAGTTCGAGATTCCGCGGGGGCTTACTTCCGCGGATAACGGGCCAGTAAGCCTCCGTCCGGATCACACCGGTTACCCCCTGGTTACAGTCGCTAGTTGCCAAGGTGGAGGCTGCTGGCCCCTTTCATTTGTGGCGTCGAGGGGGATCAAAGTCTCTGGGCGCCCTCGAGATACTCACAGACGCGGGAAATCTGAAATTGGACGAATCCTGTGCATCTCAAATCCCGAAATCCGAGATATCAGATTGGACCGCATCGGCGGCGCGCCGTCTTGATGGAGGCTGCGACGATCCAGCAGAGTACGGATCTTCCGCGACACGAGTTGCTCCAGGCATGGCTGGTCTCGTTCAATCCTTGAGTACGATACGAGGCACGTGTCTGTCCGATGTGATATTTCGGATTTCGGGATTTGAGATGCAGGATTCGTCCAATTCCGAATCCCTACCAGGGTATCTTCCCTCTCCTTGTCAGAACTGAAACCTCGTGCCGACCTCGATCTCCCGCGGATTGGACGCGCTTGTCGATTTTCCGAAGAACGGCGATGTAACGACGCCGCTGGGCGTTCCAAGATTGACAGTGTTCAACGCATTGGTCACGTTCGCGAACATATTCAGGTTCGATGCGCTGTTCTTCGCGCGCCCGATCCGGAAGGCTTTGGAAATATTGAAACTCACTCCGCGATAGGTCGGACCGATCTTGCTCAGACGTGGCATTCCGGGTGGACGATCGTTGATGACGCCATCACCGTTGTCATCCTTGCCCGTCGTGATGCTGTAGGGATTTCCATTGTTTATGGAAACGCTGGTCGTGAGAAACACACCCAACGGTAACTGCGAGTTGATGCTGCCGTTCAACTGGTGCCGCGGCACGCTGGCCCAATCCGCGGCGAGATCATAACTGTTCGATGGACTGTTGAAAGGTCCATCCCACGACGCGTCGCCCCCATTCAACTGGTACGCGTAGCTCGCGTTCACGTTAAAGATGCTGAAGCGCTGACGCATGCTTAACCGGAAACCATTCCACTTCGAAAATCCCGCCGACTCCAGCAGCCAGACGTTTCCCTGAGTAGGATCCGGACGGGGGAACCTCCCGTTCGCGTCCGGGAGCGTGCCCGGCAACGGGGCGTTCAGGTCGCGACTTCTTAGAAGCCGTGAGCCGCGATGGAAGTCGAGGGAAGCAGAAACGAAAAGATTCCGGGGAAAGCTCCGCTCTACGGCCAAAGCGAAGTTCGTGTAGTACGGCGTCACCAGGTTCGTGTCAAAGACGCGCCGCGAGGCCGGCGGAACAACGGTCAGATCGCCCGACTGGAACGGGTCGGGATAGGACGGATTATTGATGACGATTTCGTACTGGCGCGTTCCGTCCAGGCGCAACATCTCCCGAATGACCCAATTGTCCAACCTCACGTGGAACACTCCGGCACCTGCCCGCAAAACCGTAGAATTACCAATGGCATATGCTACTCCCAGGCGAGGATCGAAGTTGTTGTGGTCGTCCAGGTCGTTTTGTCCTTCGTAGCGCATCCCAAAGTACGCCGTCAAGCGGTCTGAAAACTTGAAATCATTCTGGAAGAACGCGCTCCATTCCCTGTGAGTAATTTCCAGGCGGGGTTCTCCGCGCGTCACCCTGTAGCTGGTCGGTTCGCCCCGCTGGAAGGCGTCAAGGCTCGAGAACTGAAAACTGCCAAGGAAGTTGTTCTCCGAAATCTGTTCGGGATTCGTGGTGTAGAAATTCCCGCCTGTCCGAATCGCCCATCGGTTCCCGGTGTAGATCCACAAGCTGCGCAAGTTGTGACTTCGGCCGTTGAACTCGCTCCTTTCAGGAAATCCTCCGCTGTTGAACGCGCCCGGAACCTCGATTGAAGGCGCGCTTGTCACGGGCGTGACATCGTCGTGGCTGGTGTTGTAGTTGTACGAAATGTCCTGAACCAACCTCTCCGACTTAAACCAGACGTGGCGAAGATAAACGCTCTTGCTGTTCCCACTACCGTTATAGGCACGCTCCGGAAGACTGAACCCGCCAATACCCTGAAGTTCCCGACGATTCATTCCGTAGTTGAAGTTGAACTGCAACGATTGTGTTCCACGAATTTGATACGTTCCGTTGGCGTAAGCACTCCTCGAGACGTAGGGACGAGTAAAACCAAGTTCAAATGGGCCGCTTAACGTTTGTGCCTTGATCGTGCCGACGTTGTCCTGTTCCGTTTGGCTGCCGCCAAAGCCCGCGGTGAGTCGACGCGGAATTATCGGACCACTCGTATTCACGTTGAAATTCCGTTGCTGGTAGGGCGGCCGCGTCGGCGAGAACGCGTTCCGAGCATTCAGCGACTCATCTCGAAAGCGGAACTCATAAGCGCCATGGAAGGCTCCCGTACCACCGCGCTGAAAGATCTCGGAATTGACTCCTCCGCCTCCCGCAAAGCCGTAGCTTCCTCCGCTACCTGCATTTCCGTAGAACTGGTTCTCGGCTGTGAACGGGTTGTTGTTGATGCGGATTTGTTGAACCTGTTCTTTTGTGCCGGCGGTACTCGCCTTTGAAGTCTCGGCCGACGATGTTGCGGATGCCTTGGTCGCCAGATACTTGTCCCATGCTGCCTGCTGGGGTTCCGCGAGGTATTTACGGACACGTTTGCTGAAATCGTCGTTCATCCATTGAATGCCCGCGCGCGCTCGATCGAGTTGCTCGCCTTGAGGTGGCCCGTTACGGAAATCCATCACCTCACCGAAGAGTTGTTCCGAGGCGCGTCGCGACTCTTCAATCACGAGAGCGATGGAGCGTCCTTGATCCTCAGTAAAGGGAACCTCGGCGGCTGAAAGCACCTGCACCAATTCGTCCCGGATATCGTCCAGGGGATTGCGGGTTGAAAGTCCGCCCTGTTCCTGCGCGATCACAGGAATGGCAAATAGGAGGAAGGACAGGAATCCGATATTCAAGAATACTCCGTAAAACCGAACACCAGTCGGCACCAACGCCGCTTAGTGTTCCATATGCATTTCGAACGTGTAATAAAAGCCATCGACACCGCCGAAATACACGCTCGTATCTTAAGCCGGATGAACATCTTTCCCCGTCGTGAATACGGCAGCCCGCTCAAGAAATACAACACCTCCTGGTAGAGTCGTCTCATCGGGTTGCCTTCATCGAGTCGAACGTCGAGATCCAACGCACGGCGGTGCCGCTGCTCGGAAACCGTGAAGCTGGACTCATTGACTCGCTTCCTTCTGGAAAGTTGACTTCTTCAACTTAGTTTAGGAAACTCTTGGCGAGCGGTGACCACCAGTCCAAATTCCGGGTTTGAGATTTCGTGCCCGGGGCGTCAGGACAAAGTTCTTCGGAACTAACTAATCCTGTTTTCAGGAGCGCCGATCTCCTTTGTGGCACCGCTCACTCCCTCCCAAAGAATACGTGGCGTCCGCCCAACATTCTGCGGCTGAGCGGCCGCGCTTTCAACGGCCCGCTCCAGTCGCTTGTTAGACGCCGGAGGTCGGGGTACATTAAGAAGCATGAAACTCGACATCGATCTGACCCCGGCGCAAGCCGAACGGTTACGCCAAGAAGCTGAGCGCCTCAAAATAACGCCTGAGGAACTCGCTCGGGCTGCGTTGGCCGACCTTCTTTCCGAGCCCGACCAAGACTTCAATGGCGCCGCTGAGCGCGTGCTTAAGAAATATGGTGAGCTTTACCGCCGGTTGGCTTAATGCGCTACCTCACGCTCGCCGAGATCGTGAACCTTCACCTGATGATCGCCAATGCTACGGGTGGGGCGAGCGGGATTCGAGAGCTCGGAAAACGCTGGAGTCTGCCGTCGCCCTCCCCAAAGCGACCTTTGATACGAAGGACCTGTATGCGTCGCTCACTGACAAGGCGGCTGTCCTCTGTTTCTCGATCGTTCAGGGTCATCCATTCATCGACGGCAACAAGCGGACTGGGCATGCCGCGATGGCTACATTTCTTCTTCTGAATGGCGCTGAAATCGACGCCACTCTCGACGAACAAGAACAGGTGATGATGACATTGGCGTCTGGGCAGATGAACAGGAACCAGTTCACACAGTGGCTGAATCAGCACGTCAAGGCAGTTGCCGATTCCCAAGGAGTTTAAGGGGTTGGACATCAGCCGCAGCGCCCTTTTGCAACGTCGGCTGCATGGCATTGTTGGCGGCCAACGTCATTTGGACTTCAGCATTCGGGCTGGCCGGGCTCGGCAAGACCAGGCGCTTCAGCTCGAATGAAGAACTGAATGTTGCCACAAGTCCTGCATGCCGTGGCTTTGATCTCTTCTCCACCCAGGATCGTATTGCGCACCCACCAGTTATCTTCCCCAGTCTTGAAAGTGAGCCCGTGACCGCCGGGATTGCAAAATCCCCAGGCGAACTCGGACCCTCCGCAACAAGGGCAGTCGCTCTTGCCGCCCGACTGAAACTTAAATGTAGGTTCGACTTTTGAATGCATTGCACCTCCAGAACTTCGACCAGCGTCGTTTCAGCTCTTTATTGGCCAGCCCCGGAACGATAGCAACCAGAGTGACTACAATCATCCGTTCTTGTCCGGGTGGCATTCCATGTGGCTGTGGGTTTCCGATTGTTCGACTCGACGAAAGCCCAGGCGCTCGTAGAGCCTGAATGCTCTCTCGTTCTTCAGCCCGACTCTAAGCCGAACAGGCTTTCGTCGGCGATGAGCTTCCGCAATGATGTCCCTCAGCACTCGAGTGCCCACGCCATGGTTTTGACGCTCCGGCTGTATCTGGATCTCGCCAACTTCCACTGCTTCAGCTTCATCAAATAGCTGAACCATTCCGACTCGGGCGCCGTCCACATCAACAATTGAGATTTGCCCTCGACGGATACACTCCGAAAAATGGCGCCGGTGGCGATCCTCGTCCCAGCCACCCCACGTCGCCTGAAAGAGTTCCTGGTAGACACTACGACGGAGAGCCTCAAGCCACGTCTCGTCCGAAGGTAACGTGCTGATCAGTCGATACTGCATCGGCATGTCACTCCGCGAGCTTAAAACTTGAGAGTTACAGGAAGGAATCGCTGCATCGGCTCGCTATGGACCACTTTCGCGATGATCTCGTCAAAACCGCGGTCACCGTTCGTCATAATGATGAAACCCGCCTTCCTTTCAATCGAGGCAGCGGCCAGGGCCTTGAAGCCCGGATTGTCACCCGAATGACTGATGATGTCGCCGCCGGTTTTCTTGTGCTCTATCGCCCACCCGAGTCCCCACGAGAACGAGTCCGTCACTTTCACCTGGGGGCGCACCATTTCTTTCAGACTGTCGGCAGTTAACCGATATGCATCGCTCGGCTTGGGATCAATGAGCTCGAGCAGAAACTTTGCATAGTCGGTCGGTGTCGTGTGCAGACCGCCCGCCGACCCGTACCGGGCTGCATCAACTGCGGTGGCTTTCCGGTCGCTATTCATCCTGCCCTTCTCGTCGTGCGGTCTCGCTATACCCTCCTGGTATAGATACCCGCTCGACGTCATTCCGAATGGAAGGAACAGGTTTGCCTTCATGTAGGCGTCGAGATCGGTCGCACAAACCTTGAGACCATCTTCGAACGCTTTGCAATCATCGCGATTTACATGACCGGTGAGTTGCGTCATGACAGACTGCAGGTAGCTGTAGCCTTCGCCGGAATAGTCCCAACGCTCCCCAGGAGTGAAACGAATCGCTAACGGGTCTTTCTTAGATCGCCAGTTCTGGAATCCACTCGTATGAGAAAGGACGTGACGCGCGGTGATCAGATCCAGGCGAGGATCCCCTTTAAGGAATCGATCAGACGCATAGGTCGTGAGCGGCGTATCGAGATTGAGGACGCCCCTATCGCATAACTGCATGACCGCGTACGCGAAGACAGTCTTGCTCACCGAACCTGCCTCAAAGATCGTGTCGTTTTCTATTGGTGCCTTCGATGCAAAATCTTTGACGCCAAACGCACCGCGCCACAGCAATTTCGCGTCCGCCACGAGTGCCATGGATACACCAGGGACCGTCGAGGCTTGTGCAAGGGCGGCTGGAAGCCGCTGTTCCAGATCCGCGATCAACGGAGCCCAATTCGTGGGAAGTGGAGGGGTGTCCTTCGGGATAGACGTTGTCGGCGCTGGACCTGAGCATCCAACAAAGGAGAGAAAGGACAGCCCGACCGAGGCGCGGACACCTTCGGCAAGAAACGTCCTTCGCGTAACTAATGCATCGCCAGTCATTGCTTATTCCTATTGTTAACGCACGTCACGCCGGTTTCCGCTTGAGCGCGAAAGATCCACCAGTAGTATTGCTGAGTCGCGTGTTGGCGCACTGAACCGGTTCAGTTCCTCATCGGTTACTACTCCGAGAGCAATCATCGCAGCCAATCGTTGAATGGCAGTTGAACGCCGCAGATCATCGAATGCAGCGGCGATGCTCTCATCTCGCTCCTTCAGCATTCGGAAGAGACGCAGGTAACGGTCATGCGGGGAGGGGGCGGTCCCCCGAATCGTCGCTGCACACTCCTCAAGCACTCGCGTACAGTATCGATCAAGTGCGGCGCGATGCACGGACCTGAGTAGACGCCAATCAGTTTCGGGAAGACTCACGAACTCTCCATTGCCGGCCTAACAATTCCGGCGCTCAGCCGCTAACGGCGCAACATCATCCTTCGATTTACCCAATTCGATCCGCCCCGCTCGCCGGTCTGCAGCGCCGTGTTAGACACCCAGTTGAGCGTCTGCATCGTTGAGAAACTGACGGACATACTTGAGGTATCCCTGAGGTCCTCCTCGGGCATGCCACAACCGAACCGATTTCCGTAACCGCTTCAGACACAGGATGATCTGAGAGATCGATAACTCTCCCGGGCGAGGATCGTCTTCCGCCGGTTCACCGTCGTTCAGCGGTTGTCGTCCTAGCCGCCACTCGCAGATGCGTCGACATTGCTCATAAACAACCCGCGCTCGGCTGGTGGACCTACCGATGGCGCGTTACGACCCGACCTCTCGCGCGCATAACCGTTTATTAGAGCTTCGACGGAAGCGACCACATCGCGATCAACCACGCCCGGATTTCTTTCAAAGAGCATCACGATGGCCACTCGATGTTCTGGAGGACGGCGGCGTATTCTTCAACCCTGATCTTTACTCCAACCTCGCCCATGCAGTCCCTCGTGCCGACGCGTTGTGCGTCTAACGACCCGCGGCTGAGCGGCCGCGCTCAAGGATGATGCCAACTGGTTCGACGAACTGCACCGCCTCGCACCAGAACCACTCAGTGCTCCATATACAACCCGAACGCGTAGAAAGAGCCATCGATTCCGCCGAAATACACACGACCATTCGCGACCGTGAGACCGGTGAGAGAAGCGGGAACGGAGATCAGGTTTCGGCTGGAGTAGAGTTCCCGGCCAGTCCTGGCGTCGAGAGCATAGAGCGTTGCGCGACTCGAACCTTTTGCACGCTCGTCCACTGTCGTGTCGCCGTCAGTCGACTTAAGCTGGCGCGTGAATTCACCAGCCGACAGCGCAAACACGACTCCATTCGCAATGACCGGCGGCAGAGGTGAATCGAGATCCCGCGAAGCCCATGCCGGTTCCAATGCCATCTTGCCCGCCTGCTCCTGGACTCTAAAAGCGACGATAGATCCATTCGGCGTAAGGCCATTCGTCATCGGCACCTTCAAATCGGGATGCAGCGGCCCTGTCACAGCCCCAAGAACCCAACGCGTACCATCAGCATCCTGCCAGCTCGAAAGGCTACCCCAGATTCCGCGTTCCACCAGACTCGAAAGGCCACGACCCACTTGAACGATCGGCGATGTTCGAGCCGTCTGTGGAGCTGCAACGTCAACGCTTGCAGAGTCCGACAGACAGAGACGATTGCTCGAACAGACCGATGCGAGCAGCTCTCGGTCCTTGTAAGTAAACAGGATGGGCGACGCGACGTTAATGAGATTGCCGAAATCGGCGGAGTCTGCGGCACCGCTTCGGTCTGCTGTAGAGTTCAACCTGGCCTTCAGCTCTCCCGGACTCAATGAATGGACGCCAGCGGTCCATTGTTCGGTGGAGTCGACGCGCGCGGACGTCTGGATGTGCACCGCGCCGGTGCCACCGATCACGGGCCCGCCGACGCTCCAGCTTGTCCCGCCGTTCAAAGCGAACGATCGGACTTTCGGCGGATCCACATTCAGATCGATCGCCCAAACGGCATTCGGCACGCCGTTGCACTCGTGACTGGTTACCGTATAGATGACGTTATCCACCATGCTCAAGCTCGTTGCTCTCGCATTGGCGGGTAGCACGCTCACCGGCTGTGTCATGTCATCACCCGTCGAAGTATTCAACCGGTGAAGCCTGCCATCACTGGACAACGCGTACACCGACGCGGGCCCGCCAATGAAAGCGCTGCCTCTCTGAGCTGCTGCCGGAGGCGCCTGACCACCGCGAACTGCGGCGCCGCGAGCCGGAACAGGCATTGTCGGCATTGCGGTTAATCCGCCCGGGCATGCCGACGAAGACGTCTTAACCTGTGGCTCGCGCACGGAGTATTCGAGATGTTTCTGCCAGAAGATCGTTCCGACGTCGGCATCGATGGCATAGACGATATCGGCATTCGTGGCAACGAACGCCAGTTCCCTGAATCCGCGATAGGAAATGAGTCTGCCCTGAATCAGGGGCGGCATCACCGGCCGCATTCCACGCGACTGGGTTTCCAGCTTCAGCTTCCACAGAAGCTGCAGGTCTTTGACGCTGTCCTTCGTGATGCTCGCATCGGCGCCTTCCCAGCCGCTGCGCTGCGCGTCGCCGCCGTAGGTGGGCCAGTTTCCGCCTCTGCTCTGGCCCACCGTAATCCAAACGCAAGCCAACAACGCCACCGTGAAAAGCAGGATTTTATTGACGGCGTTCATTTTGCAGCGAGACCAAAGCAATACAGCACGCTGTCGAACGTGCCGAGATAAACGCGCCCATTGGCGACGGACAGTCCGCCAAAGTGTGCGAAAGACGTGATCTGATCGCCGCTCGAATACAGTTCCTTCCCGGTGTCCGCGTCGAGCGCGTAGAGCGTGGCGTGCGTGGACGCTGCAATGCGAAGAGGGCTGAGGTCGGCCAGTCCGCGATCGGGATACGCCTGCGTGGTGTTTTCCCCGCTTCCATAGGCGAAAACGACACCGTTGGCAATCACGGGAGGTTCGGCGTGATTCATGTCGCGAGAAATCCAGGCCGGAGTCAGCTGCAGTTTGCCGCCCTTCCCTTCCAGTTTGAATGCGACAACGGCTCCGTTTTTTACCGGGCCGTAAGAAACGGGAGCCTTGAATTCGGAATGCGGCGGCCCCCAGAACGGAGCAAGAATCCACCTCGTGCCTTTAGAGTCTTCAAAGGTTGTCATGCTGCCCCAGATTCCGGTCGATGCAAAGTTGACCTCTTCATTGCAGATCAAAGGCGTGCGATAGACTGGCGTCTGATGATCCTCGCCGCCGGCGGACCTGGGATCGAGTAGATAGAGACGGCATTCCTTGCTGCCTGTGACCATCAATTCTCTTCCCTTGTACTTGAAGATGGCGGGAGTGACCTGCATGTCCAGGTCTTTCTTGAACAGCCAGGCCCAGTTCGATGGGATATACCAGTCCTTGAGCTTCAGCTCATTTCCTTCAACGCGTGCTCCTATCAGCCCGTTGCCGTAACGACGCGTCGCCAGATCGTACGTACCGTCTCCAGTGGGGGCCCAGGCGACCCCGTTTGAATCAATCGCAGCACCGCTTCGTCCCCACAATCCCCCGCTGCCCGGATTGAAAGCCATGACCTTCTTCTCCGGATCGTTCAGATTCATGGCCCACATTTGATTCGGATTTCCGGCGCATCCCTGCGACGTGGTTGTGAAGATGACGTTGTTCCACAAATTCAACGCGTAGGCTTTCCCGTTCGGGTATCCGAACGGAACCGGCGGCGACGCTTCATTTCCTGTCGCAAGATCCAACGCATGAAGCGCGCCGTTACCCGCAAGGGCGTAGACCAGCCTTGCACCGGATGCCTGCGGTGGCCCGATTATCGGAGTCGCCGTCTGCCCTCCGGGACACAACGGATCCTGGGGCCCGCCATTTCGCGCCGGAGGCGGATAGTCGAAGTGTTTCTTCCAGAGAATCTCTCCTGTGTCGGCGTCAATCGCGTAAAGGTTGTCCGACACTCCGGCCTCAATGACGATTTGCTTAGGACCACTGGCTGTCGGGACCTGACCGGCTATCAGCGCAGGAAGGAGCGAGTGCATCTGACGCGGTGCATTGTCGAGCTTCAGCTTCCACAGGATTTTAAGATTCCCGACATTCTGCCGGTTAAGGATCGTCTCATCCATCTGCCAGTTCGTCCGTTGCGGGCCGCCGCCGTCGGTTGGCCAGTCCGCACTGAACATGACAATGCAGGAAATGAAGGTCAGAAAAACGGCGAGTGATCTACTCATGGACAACTCCAGAGGTTTACAGGCTTTTCAGCCACAGATTCCGAAAAGAAACTTTGCCCGTACCTTCGATTTGAAGTGCGATGACGCCTTGAGCTGCCGCCATCGTGGGATCGTCATCGATGAAGATCGACATCACGCGGCCGTTGATGATGTGTGTCAGCATGTTCCCGCGCGCGATGATGTGTACCTGATTCCAATCGCTCGTTTTTACCGCGCCCTTGAGCTCGTCCGGATCCCCCAGCATCGAGAGAAGACGAGGCCGCTTACCTTGTTCAGCTCGGACCACCTGACCTCGCCAGGAGATGATTCCGCGCGGCGTACCCTGTTCGTAAAGCTGTCCTGTGTAACGGCCGGCGAAATCGAAATCGGCTTGATAGCCCCGGAGATTGGGCCATCCGCCGCGGCCTGCAGCGGGTACGATCGTGCTGCGATACTGGATTCCACTGTTGAGACCGGTGCCCTCCAGCTTCATCTCCGCCTTCAACTCGAAATTCCTGGGTTCGCCGCCCTTCCAAATAATGTAGGTCGTCCCGGAAGGCTTCTCGGGTGTGGATATGCCTGTGATTGCGGCGTTTTCCAAATGCCAGATGTCCGGATTACCTTCCCAGTTTTTCAGACTCAGCCCATCGAAAATGGACGTCCAACCTTCGTGATCGTCAAATGCAATCGGATCTGGCTGTGTGAAGCCTCCGCCGGCCCGTCCCTGTCCACGGGACATACTCGCGGCGCACGCTAGTGCGATCGTTGCGGCCGTTGCGATCGCTAGCACGGTCCTCATCGACATGCTCGGACTCCCTGCAGTTCCCGACCTGGATTTAGTCCCGGGATCATAGCATGGTGGTGTGCCGCTACTCGATCCGCCGGACATGCTGCACCGATCCACTCCTGGAGAACAGCAATTCCGTGATGCGACCCTGCGGGTCCGTTTCGAAGGTGATCTGAGCGTCCATGATCTTCGCGAAAAAATCACGAGGGCTCTCTGGATAGAACTCAATGCGCACTTCGCCCTCGCCCTGAAGGAGCAGATGGCCGCTCTGTCGCGTGACTGTGGCCTTCTGGAGAGTTGGAAACTGATAGCGTCCCACATAGCGATCCAGCAGTTCAGGATCGACCATGACTTCCTTACGTTCCCTGGCGGGCTCGAGCGCCTCGCTGCTGAGAAGTGGCGATCTGGCATTGAGAAGATGCATTCCGATATCCTCGATTCCAGCCCCGGTCCCGGTATTCGACAGCACCACCACTCCAACGCGCGCGTTCGGATCGTATCCGATAAACGAACGATATCCGCCCGTGTTGCCTCCGTGGAATACGACCTCCGCACCCTGCCTTTTTTCAACGAACCACCCAAGCCCGATTTCTCCCTGGCCTGTGTCGCGCCGGTTCTTGAGCATCGAAGCCATGGCCCGGGCGAGCGGGGTTTCGTTGTAACCCAGATTGGCGGCGAGAAACTTCAGCAGGTCATTCGTCGTCGAGCGAAGGGCGCCGGCCCCAACGAGCGCACCCAGATCCCAATTCGGCGTCGGAGTCAGTCCATAAGCGTGCCCGGCGGCGAGCCGCGCGGTCATTTCCGGCGTGAGCTGA
>Ga0111538_10009632_pt1 | contig 12879 bp, 9 predicted proteins | sample SoiMethybrSBSTD1_FD_79669 | JGI IMG/M metagenome (GOLD analysis project Ga0111538, IMG submission 79669) | Bulk soil microbial communities from a Populus tree surrounding site in Tennessee, USA - Soil MetaG P. TD hybrid SBSTD1 (version 2)... | ecosystem: Environmental > Terrestrial > Soil > Tree...
CGAGGAGATGATCTTCGAGCGCTACCATCTCGCCGACCGCTACCAGAGCTATTTCGAGGGGGAGTCGGACACGCGGCGCCTGACGCTCGCCAAGCCCGGCATCACCGAGGAGGAGCTCTTCATCCTGCTCCGCGACCTCCGGAGCGAATGGGTCTCGCCAGGACAGAAGCGGAAGGTGGCGTTCCTACCGGCGGCATTCTACCGAAGGCTCACGCACCGGCCCTTGATCTGGACCCAGGCCGTGATCGAGCGCGGCAAGGGCGTGGAGGGCGTGGACGTGCCGGCGGGACGCTTCGACGCGGTTCGCTACGTGGTGAAGGTCGCCGACGGGCGAGAGGGGACGTTCTGGGTGGAGCGCGCCTATCCCCACCGCATCCTTCGCTGGACGTGGCTCCCCGCAGCGGGCATGACGCAGCGAGGCGGGTGGTCGCCGGCCGAAGGGCTCGACCAGGGCGAGCTCGCGGGAAGCCAGCGCCTTCCCTACTGGCAGCTCCACGATCCCGGCGACGAGAAGTACCTGGCGCAGCTCGGGCTCAAGCCATCGACCACGATCGTCGGCGGAACGACCCGGCTCCGCGGCGACGTCGGGACGACGCCGAGCAAACGGTAGGCGCCCCCTTTCGGGGACGCCTCCGGTGCTGCACTCCGACCTAGGCCTGCGCCGGCCGCTCTAGAACTGCGCCTTCTCGGTGCTCCCGTCGAGCGCGAGCGTCGAGCAGCTCCCGTTCGAGATGACCTGCATCACCTCGTCGAAGTAGCCGGTCCCGACTTCCCGCTGATGGCGCGTGGCCGAATAGCCGTGCTTCTCGGAATCGAACTCCGCCGTCTGCAGCTCGGCGTAGCCTGCCATGCCGCGATCCTTGTACGCCCGCGCCAGCTCGAACATGCCGTGGTTGAGCGAGTGGAACCCGGCGAGCGTGACGAACTGGAACTTGTAGCCCATCGCGCCGAGCTCCTTCTGGAACTTCGCGATCGTCTCGGGATCGAGCTTCGCGCGCCAGTTGAAGGACGGCGAGCAGTTGTAGGCGAGCATCTTGCCCGGGAACTTGGCGTGCACCGCCTCCGCGAACTGCCGCGCTTCCTCGAGATCGGGCGTCGACGTCTCCATCCAGATGAGATCGGCGTACGGCGCGTAGGCGATCGCGCGCGCGATGGCGCACTCGATGCCGCCCTTGTAGCCGAAGAAGCCCTCCGACGTCCGCGTGCCGGTCAGGAACTCCCGGTCGCGCTCGTCGACATCGCTCGTGATGAGCTTGGCGCTGTCCGCGTCGGTGCGGGCGACGATGAGCGTGGGGACATCGAGGACGTCCGCCGCGAGCCGCGCAGCCACGAGCGTGCGGATGAAGTGTCCGGTCGGGACGAGCACCTTGCCGCCCAGGTGGCCGCACTTCTTCTCCGAGGAGAGCTGGTCCTCGAAGTGCACGGCCGCCGCGCCCGCTTCGATCATGGACTTCATGAGCTCGAAGGCGTTGAGCGGTCCGCCGAAGCCGGCCTCGGCGTCGGCGACGATGGGGGCGAGCCAGGTGCGCGCCGCACGCTGCCCGTTGCCGTTCGCGCCGTGCCCGTTGCCGTTCGCGCCGTGCCCGTTGTGGCCGTTCTGGGCGGGCGCCTTGCGCGCCTCGGCGTGCTCGATCTGGTCCGCGCGCAAGAGCGCCTGGTTGATGCGGCGCACCACGCTCGGGACGCTGTTCGCGGGATAGAGGCTCTGATCCGGGTAGGTCTGGCCGGCGAGGTTCGCGTCCGCGGCCACCTGCCAGCCGCTCAGGTAGATCGCCTCGAGACCCGCCTTCACCTGCTGCACCGCCTGATTGCCGCTCAGGGCGCCGAGCGCGTTCACGTACTCGCGCGTCGTGAGGAGGTGCCAGAGTCGTCGCGCGCCGAGCTGGGCGAGCGTGTGCTCGACCTTGACCGACCCACGGAGCCGTTCCACGTCCTCGTGGCTATAGGGGCGGATCACGCCGGTCCAGCGCGCGGCCGGGACGGCAGGCGCCGGCTCCGCCGGAACAGCACGCGGTGCCGGGACGGTCGCGGCCGCAGGAGTGATGCGGTTTCGAGCTCGTTTCAAGCGCGTCGTTGCCATGGTGTGCCCCCTTGATGTCGACGACTTCGAGCCGGATCGCTCTCTAGTCGATCCGGCCGTAAGCCGGAATGGTCAAAAACTCTTCGAGCGTCTCCGCCGTGGAGAGCCCGAGGAACAGATCACACGCTTCGGCGAACCGCCCGTTCCGGAACCGCTCGGAACCAACCTCCTGCTCCACATGGCGCATCTCGTCCTCGACGACCGCGCGAACATGCGCTGCGTCGACGACGGCTCCGTCTTCGAGGCGCGCCCTGTGGTGGACCCACTGCCACACCTGCGCGCGGGAGATCTCCGCGGTCGCGGCATCCTCCATGAGGTTGTAGAGGGGGACGCAGCCGTGCCCCCCGAGCCAGGCTTCCAGGTACTGGATGCCGACCCGCGCGTTGAGCCGGAGGCCCTCTTCGGTGCGCGTGCCGCGCGGCACGGCGAGAAGGTCGCTCCCCGTGACCTCCACGTCCTCGCGCTTCCGGTCGAGCTGATTGGGGCCGTCCATGACGGCCTCGAACACTTCCCGCGCGACCGCGACGAGCCCCGGATGTGCGACCCAGGTGCCGTCGTGGCCGTCCGCGGCCTCGCGCAGTTTGTCCTGGCGCACCTTCTCGAGTGCCGCGCGGCTCGCGTCGGGGTCGCCTTTGATCGGGATCTGCGCCGCCATGCCCCCCATCGCGTGCGCGCCGCGGCGGTGGCAGGTGCGAATGCAGAGCTGCGTGTACGCGCGCAGGAAGGGCTGCTCCATCGTCACCTGCGAGCGGTCGGGCAGGACCGCGGCGGGATCGTTCCGCCGCAGCTTGATGAAGGAGAAGATGTAGTCCCAGCGGCCGCAGTTGAGCCCGGCCGCATGCTCCCTGAGCTCGTAGAGGATCTCGTCCATCTGGAACGCGGCCGGAAGCGTCTCGATCAGCACGGTGGCTTTGATCGTTCCGCGCGGGATGCCGAGCGTCTCCTCGGCTGCGTCGAAGACGTCGTTCCACAGGCGCGCCTCGCGATAGCTCTCCAGCTTGGGAAGATAGAAGTACGGCCCGGTTCCCCGCCGGATCAGCTCGTGCGCGTTGTGGAAGAAGTAGAGACCGAAGTCGAACAGCGATCCCGGGACGGGCGCTCCGTCCACCTGGAGGTGCCGCTCGGGGAGGTGGAGACCGCGCGGGCGAACGATGAGCGTGGCCGTGCGGTCGGCGAGCCGGTACTCCTTGCCCGATGCCGGATCCACGTAGTCGATCGTGCGGCGAACGGCGTCCATCAGGTTGAGCTGTCCTTCGACGTTGTTGCTCCAGGTCGGGGCGTTCGAATCCTCGAAGTCCGCCATGAAGCAATCCGCGCCGGAGTTGAGCGCGTTGATGACCATCTTCCGGTCAACCGGCCCCGTGATCTCGACGGTGCGTCGCGTGAGATCGCGCGGGACCGGCGCGATCGTCCAGCCGCCCTGGCGAACCGGGAGCGTCTCGTCGAGGAACTCGAGTGGGGCAGCGATCGAAAGACGGCTCGCGCGCTCCGCCAGGAGCTGCTCGAGCGTCGGACGGAAGGCCCGCGTCAGGCCCTCGATGAAGGCCAGAGCCTCCGGCGTCAGGACCCGCTCGTATCCCGGGCGGATCGGGGCCTCCACGGTCGCCCCTGTCGTTGTCAGCGCACTCACGTTCATGTAACAAGAATGACAGAATCTGTGGATCAAAGCCAGTAATTTATTGTATTACAATAAATTACATCAGTTACACTGTTCCTTGTCACAGACGCTTGCTTTGTAACTGTGGTAAACTTCCTTGGTGGACGCGAACTTGAAAGCTCCCGCCCTTGGGCGGAAGATCCGAGCGTTGCGCCTGGCCGAGGGGTTGACCCAGGCCGCCATGGCCGCGCGGCTCGGAATCTCCCCTTCGTACCTCAATCTCATCGAGAACGACCGGCGCCCACTGGGTGCCGGACTCCTCCTCACGCTCGCGCGCGCGTTCAATGTCGACCTCAGGACTTTCGCCATCGGCGAGGACGCGCGGCTCGTATCGGACCTCGCCGAGGCCTTCGGCGATCCTTTGTTTGGCGAGCGCCGCCTCGACGAGCGGGAGCTCCGCGAGTTCGTCTCGTCGAGTCCCGCCATCGCCCGAGCCGTGGTGCGGTTGCACCATGCCTACACGGACGCGCGCGCCTCGGCCGAATCGATCGCCGCCGAGGTGGTGGACCGGCAGGATCTCTCCGGCGTGGATCGCGGAGGACTCGCAGCCGAGGAGGTGTCGGACCTCGTCCAGCGCCACGTGAACCACTTCCCTGAGCTCGAGGCCGAGGCGGATCGAACCTGGAAGGACGCCAAGCTCGGGGACCAGGACTTCTTCGAGGGAATGGCGCACTACATGGAGCGGCGCCATGGCGTACGCGTGCGGGTGCTCCGGCTGGGCGAGATGGGGGATGCGGTGCGGCGCTTCGATCCGGAGCGCCGGGAGCTCCATCTGTCCGAGGTGTTGCGGCGAGGCTCACGCGGATTCCAGCTCGCGCACCAGGCGGCGCTCCTCACCTGCCCCGACACCTTGGATCGCATCGCCCAAGACGAGCAGCTCACGTCGCCGGAGTCGCGCGCCCTCTGCCGGATCGCGCTCGCGAACTACTTCGCCGGAGCGCTGTTGATGCCCTACGACGCGTTCTTCCGCGCCGCTGAGGAGGAGCGGTACGACACGGATCTCCTGGAGCATCGCTTCCGCGCCAACTTCGAGCAGATCTGCCACCGACTCACGACGCTCAACCGCTCCGGCGCGCGCGGGATCCCATTCCACATGGTGCGGGTCGACATCGCGGGAAACATCTCGAAGAAATTCAGCGCCACCGGACTTCGGTTTCCGCGGTTCGGCGGCCTCTGTCCGCTCTGGAACGTGCACGCGGCCTTCCTCCAGCCGAACGTGATCCGCGCGCAGCTCGACCGCTTCCCCGACGGCACCCTCTACTTCTCCTTCGCGCGCACGATCCGGAAGCACCGCGGCGGCTATCACACGCCGGAGGTGCTCTACTCGGTGGGCTTGGGGTGCGACGTGGAGTCGGCGAAGCGCCTCGTATACGCCGACGGCTTCGACCTCACGAACCCGCAAGCCGCCGCCCCGGTCGGGATCACCTGCCGCCTCTGCGAGCGCCTCGACTGCCGCGCACGCGCCTTCCCCTCGATCTACCAGCCGCTCAAGGTGGACGAGAATCTGCGCGGCGTGTCGTTCTTCGCGAGACCGGGGGCCAGCCGCAGCGAGTAACTGGCCCCGGGGCCTGTTGCCCGTGAACGAGGGTTGACGCTACTGGCCCCGGGGCCTGTTCACGGCGGCTGTCTCAACTGGCCCCGGGGCCAGTCATCACTGTGGGATGCTCCCGTCAACCCGCCCTGGGACGAGTCAATCCGTGGCCCACTTTGGGCGTTAGTTTATGGTGGACTTGAGTTTGTAGGTACGAGGCAGGAGTAGCAACGGGACGGCACCAGGCGCGCACCCACGCGCGATCCAGGTTAGGCGTGGTTGAGCTGGTAGACGATGAGCTGGGTCACGGTCCAGAGCACGAGCCCGATGCCGGTGATGGGAAGGATGAGGGCAAGGACGAATCGAATGCCGAAGCCGCGGACGCTGAAGTGGCGCATGGCGGAATCATCGGCAGACCCGGCGAGAAACTTGAAGAACCGCGGGGCCCGGCGGTGGGACCCCGGTGGCCGGCGGCTCAGCGCTCGGCGGTTCCCAGCCTCCGGTCCACGACGACCTGACCCGCCTTCATCACCCAACGGACGCGCGCGGTGACGGCCCTGATGTCGGTGAGCGGATTCCCCTCGACGGCCACGATGTCCGCCGTGTAGCCGGGCGCGAGCGCGCCGAGCTGTTTCTCCTGGCCGAGGAGCGCGGCGCCGTTCACGGTCGCGGCGGCCAGCGCCTGGGCCGGGGTCATACCCGCCTTGACGAACCACTCGAGCTCGCGCGTGTTCTCGCCGCACATCGTGAAGAGCGCGTCGGAGCCCATCGCCACCTTCACCTTCGCCCGCACGGCGCGACGAAGCGTCTCCAGATTTCGCCCGCGGTACTCGTCCAGCCGCGCGACCGCGGACGAGTCGTAGCCGAAGATCGAGGCGTTCTCGGCGTAATAGCGGTTGTGGTCGATCGTCGGAACGTAGAACGTGCCCCGCTTCACCATCTCGCGGAGCGTGGCATCGTCCATGTCGGTGGCGTGCTCGATCGACGTGGCGCCCGCCCGCACGGCGTCGCGCGCACCGTCGGGACCATAGGAGTGGACGGCCACCCGCTTGCCTCGTCCCTTCGCCGCGTCGACCGCCGCCTTCATCTCTTCGTAGGTGTAGGTCTCGTCGCCGGTCACGTCGTCCGCGCTCCCGGTCGAGCCGTAGACCTTGATCACGTCCGCGCCGGCCGCGATGTTCTGCCGCACGACCCGCATCACTTCGGCGGCTCCGTCGGCGCTGCCGCCCGGCGGCTCGGCGTAGCCCGGGCGATCGGGACTGAGCGTCGGATGGAGTCCGTATCCGCAGACGAACATCCGCGGTCCCATCATCGCGCCGCTCGCGATGAGATCGCGCATGGCGATGTCCATGTAGTCCCACGAGCCGAGGTCGCGCACCGTGGTGACGCCCGTCTCGAGCGTGTGCTTGGCGTTCGTCTGGGCCAGATAGACCGTGGCCGCCGTGGGTCGAGCGGAGAGCTGCTGCCACGGATTCGTTCCCGGTGTGCCGTCCCACGCGTAGGTGAGGTGCGTGTGCACGTCGATCAATCCGGGGATTCCGGTGTAGCGTGTGAGGTCGATCTCCTGCGCGCCGGCCGGAAGCGATGTGCGAGCGACCGGGCCGACCGTGCGGATCCTGTCCCCCTCGACGATCACGACCGCGTCTTCGATCACGGGGCCGGCCTCCGTCACGACCCGCGCGAAGCGGAGCGCGAGCACGCGCGGCGCGGCGGGCGCGGCCGCGGGGGCGGCCGGAGCTGCCGCGGCGACAGCACCCGCGGAAGTCCCGATGAAACCCGCAAGAGCCGCAAGGGCGACCGTCGTCGCTACTGCCCTGGTCGCTACAACCGCCGCAAAGACACCCGCCGAACGAGCAAGCATGGCGGGAACCCTACATCCCGACGCGGCTCGCGGGAACCGCGATCTTGTGGGTGGGACCGCCCGACCGGCGGCTCTCCATCGCCTTGCGGCAGAGTCTCCGGCCGGGTTACGGTTGAGCGCTATGGCCGCGTCCCGCTTGAGGTTCACACGCACCCGCACCGCGCTCGCCGCGGTCCTGTTCGCCGCCCTCATGGCCCGCGCCCTGGGAGCCGCCCAGCCCAGCGTCATGGCCGCCCAGCCCAGCGCCACGACCGCCCAGCCGAGCGCCAAGGCCGCCGACCCCGCGGCCCAACCGGTCGCGGCCCCAGACGCCCCCACCCTCACCCTCACCCCCGTCGGCCGCTTCGACTTCGTCGCGCCCCCCGCGGAGAGTCGAGCCCTCTCGCCCGAGGAGCTGAGCGGCCTGGCGTGGCTCGAGGGCAGCCACTACATCGCGATCGGAGACGAGCACGCCACGATGCACCGGCTCGAGATCGATCTGGACCAAGAGACGGGGCGCATCAAGAACGTGCACTTCGAGAAGGCGATTCCGCTCCGCGGCGAAGACGGCGCGATCATCCCCGATTCCCTGGGGTCGGACCGCGAGGGAATCGAGTTCAATCCCGAGAACGACACCGTTTGCATCTCGAACGAGCACACGGGAGCCGACCAGAGCCGCCCGTCCATCGCGTGCCACCGCATGGACGACGGCCGGACGACGCAGCTCATCCGCACCGACGGACCGGACATGCTGAAGGTGTTCTCCACTCAGCGGCTGAACGGCGGCTTCGAGTCGATCACGCGGCGCCCGGACGGCGCCGAGATCTGGACGGCGAACGAGATGCCGCTCACGGTGGACAGCGAGCTTCCGAGCGACACGACGGGCGCCGTCGTGCGGCTCCAGAAACTCGACCCCGGCATGAAACCGGTCGCACAGTACGGCTACCGACTCGACTCCTATCCGCAGAAGATCGCCATGCCGCCCAAGCTGCGCGGCTATGCGGTGAACGGACTCTCCGAGCTCCTCATGCTGCCCGGGGGCATTCTCCTCGCGCTCGAGCGGACCTTCGCCGGCGATGCGTCGGGGCTGCCGAACCTGCGCATCCGGATCTACCAGGTGGACATCGACGGAGCGACGGACGTGTCGGGGATCGGCCCGGACGTGGGCCTGCGCCGGGCGAAGTACGTGCCGGTTTCGAAGCGGCTCCTCTGGGAGAAGAACTTCGGCCTCACCAACTCGAATTTCGAGGGGATGGCGGTCGGCCCGCAGCTTCGAAACGGAGATCTGCCGTTGATCCTCGTCGCCGACAACAACGGCGGCGACGACGAAGCGTTCTACTCGCTGCGGATCTCAGGGCTTGCCCCGCGGGAAGCCAGCGTCCCGCGGCACTAGGCGGGCCCGCGGCACTAGACGCCCGCGGCACTAGACGCCCGCGGCACTAGGCGCCCGCGGCACTAGGCAGCCCGCGAATCTAGCGTCCAGCCGCGATGAATGCCGCCCAGTAGATCGGATCGGTCGACTCGCCCGCCGCCCTGCGGGCCTCGAGCACGCCGCGGCTCGCCTCGCGCGCCGCGGCCGCCGCGTCCTGCCCTGCGATCAAGCGCGACTGGTAGAAGCGCGTGGTCCACGCGCGCGCCGCACGGTCGGTCACGGGCCAGAGGCTCAGCACCAGGGTGCGCACGCCCGCGATCTCGAACGCGCGCCGTAGACCGAACACGCCCTCGCCGGCACGCACCACCCCGACGCCGGTCTCGCAACCGGAGAGCACCGCCGTCTCCACACCGGAGAGATCGACCGCTGCGATCTCGTCGGCGGTGAGGATTCCGTCCTGTCCCGGCGTGCCTCCCTTCGCGATCGGGAGGTTCGCTCCGGCGAGCACGAGGCCCGCTCCGAGGAGCGGATTGTCCGGCGACACGCTGTCCCCCGCGGCTTCCCACGCGGGGCAGGCGTCGGCGAAGAATCCGTGCGTCGCGACGTGGAGAATGCGCCGTCCCGATGCGAGCCGGCGGAACGCGTCCTCGCTGGCTGCGCGGCCCAGGAGGACGCGGGCTTGCGGCGACGACGGCGGATGCGGCACGTCATCGACGCCTTGATCGCGCGCTCCCGCCCCCAGCGCGCGCTGCCAGAGCGCGGCGGCTTCTTCGACTTCACGCGCACTTCCAGGGAGCCGTTCCCACTGCGGACGCGATCCCCCCGCGGAGCACGGAAGACCGCGGCTCACCTCGCGCTCCTCGCCGGCCTCGGGCGCCAGGTCGCCGGTCTCGAGCACGGACGCGGAGTCGGACGGCGGTTTGTCGAAATCGGGATCAGCGATTCCGAGGAATCCGGCACCGGGACGGCCCGCGGTTGGCGGGCCGATGAGATCGCGCTCCGACGAGACGATCTGGAACACGGGACCGTCCTCGACCAGGAACCGGCCGTCCTCGCGCCGCAGAGCGATCGGATTGACGAGGTGGAGCGAGCCGTCGGGGATCAGGACGATGCGCGCCACGCCCTTGAGCCGCGCTTCGATCGGATCCCAGATCCGCTGCCTCAGCCGGCCGCTGTAGCGCCGCTCCGCCGCACCGAGCGCTTCGTCCCCCTTCGCCGGACGCGACACCTGATCGCGCCAGAGCGTCACCAGGGAATCGATCTCGACGGCGCTCCCCAGCGGGATTGCCCAGGCGGGCTGCCCGCGGCCGCGCGTCACGAACGCCGCATAGGACGCCGAGCCCCACTGCCCGAGCATCGAATCGGGCCGCGAAGCACCCGAAGCGAGCGGGTCGTCGTAGCGGACGAGACTCACGAGCGCGGTCCCCGGTGGAAGCGCGGCGATCACGTCCCGGAATCCGGCGTCGGCGCGCTGCCCTTCCGCGCGGAGCGCGCTTCGCGCGACGAGGGCGGTCTCGGCGCGCTCGCTCTGCGCTTTCAGGCTGTCGAGGGCGGCTCGATGGACGTCGGGGGGCTCGTCCAGCGGACCACGCACGGCGAGGTGCGCGAGCCGCTCCCGCGCTCCGATCCACGCCGTGACGAGATCGTCGGACACCGTGTCGCCCAGCTCATCGCTCCAGTGCTGGCGCAGCGCCATCTCGTCCAGCACCACGCCGCGCGATCGCACGACCGAATCCCACACGCGCTCGACGAGCGTGGAATCCCACGTGCGCACGCCGGCCGCGATCGCGACGCCGAGTCCCGACGGAAGGCGGCCCTCGTACGAGAACGCTTGCCGCTGCGGAAGCGCGCGCACGGTGTAGCGCAGGTATGCGCGGCGGATCGACTCCGCCTCGAGCGAGGCCTCGACCGCGTCCCCCATGTTCCCGGTGCGGATGAGCGCGCGCGCGTGATCGGCCAGGGCTTCGGCGAGCTGTGGATGATCGGGGCCGAGCGAGCGGCGGCGTATGGCGACCGCCTCGCGATAGAACGCGCGCGCGCGGTCGTAATCCCCCTCGGCCTCGGCGACCTCTCCGAGCCCCAGGATCGTCGACGCCACCCGAGGATCGTCCGGCGGGTAGAGATGCTCCAGAATGCCGCGCGCTCGGAGCAGATGGGCCCGCGCTTCCGCGGTCTTGCCGAGCTTCAGGCAATCGCCGGCGAGATCGGTGAGGCAGAGCGCTGCGGCGCTCGTGGACTCCGCCTGGGCCTCCTTCCACGCTTCGAGCGCGCGCGATCGCTCGCGCTCCGCGCCCCGCGCGTCGTCGCACGCCGAGAGCGCCGCGCCGAGCCGCGCCCATGCCACCGCGCGCGTGAGCGAGCTCGCTCCGGCGGCGTCGAGAATCGCGAGCGCGCGCCGATCGTACGAGATCGCCTCGCGGCACTCGCCCTGCTCGACCAGGAGCGCCCCGATCCGCCCCAGCGCTTCGGCGGCGGTCAGATCGGCGGCGCCCTTTCGAGTGTCCGCTTGGTCCAGCGCCGACTCGAAGTACGCGCGTGCCTCGTCGTAATCCCCTGCCTCCCACGCGGCCTCGCCCGCTACGAGCGGGTCGCTGGAAGGTTCGGAATTCGCGGCAAACGAATGGGACCAAAGCGCCACCAGGCACGCGAGGGGGAGGAGAGCGCGCAGGCGGCGACTGCTTCGAGCCATAAGACCTTCGATGGTAGCACCGCGCGGGGGCCGGGCGTGCAAGCCTCGAAAGGGCTAAACTGAAACCTTTGTGTCTCAAATGCCGCCAAATCGAGGAGGGGCAGTCGGATGAAGATCGGAATCCTGGGATCTGGGGACGTGGGGAGGACCTTGGGGGCGGGGCTCGCGACCCGCGGGCACGACGTGAAGCTCGGCACACGCTCGCCCGGGAAGGAGGCGATCCGGGATTGGGGGACCAAGTCGGGCCCACGGACCTCGGTGGGCACGTTCGCCGACGCGGCTTCGTTCGGCGAGCTCGCCATCGTCGCGACGCGGTGGGATGGAACCGAGAACGCGTTGAAGCTCGCGGGACCCTCGAACCTCGAAGGCAAGCTCGTGATCGACGCAACCAATCCGCTCACCATGAGCGGGGGCGAGCTCGGCCTCGCGCTGGGATTCTCGGACTCAGGTGGAGAGCAAGTGCAGCGCTGGCTCCCCGCCGCGCGCGTCGTGAAGGCGTTCAACACGGTCGGAGCCGTTCACATGGTGGACCCAGGCTTCTCCGGCGGACCGCCCGACATGTTCGTCGCCGGCGACGATGCATCCGCGAAGAAGGTGGTCGCGGAGCTCGCGTCCTCGCTGGGATGGTCCGTGGTGGACCTGGGGCCGCTTCGCCGCGCGCGGCTGCTCGAGCCTCTCGCGATGGTGTGGATCCAGCACTCGATCGACACGAGATCCCGCGACCACGCGTTCAAGCTGCTCCGCAAGTGACCGCGCCCAAGCGGACGGACGAGCCGGTCGCGCTCCCCCGCGTGCGACATGCGGCGCCCACGATCGACCTTCCCCTCGCGATGGTGGCCGAACATGAGGCGATCGAGGAGACCGCGGAGACCGACTGGTTTCGCGCCGCGACTCCCGAGATCGTGGCCGCCACCGGATTGCGCGTGGAGGATCAGGACTCCGCCCGCCTCTATCTCATGCCGCACGTGGACGTGCTCATATTCAACCGAGCGGTCGGGATCGGGATTCGCCGGCCCGCGACCGAAGACGATATCGACCGCATCGTGGCGAGCTACCGCGACCTCGGTGTGTCACGGTTCCTGGTCTCGATCTCGCCCGCGGCGAAGCCGGTCGCGATCGCATCGTGGCTCGAGGCTCGTGGATTCCGCCGGCACAACGCGTGGGTCAAGCTCCATCGCGAGGCCGGGCGAACGCCCGACGTCGCGACGGTGGGAGTCCGGGTCGAGGAGATCGGCGCCGATCGAGCGCTGGAATTCGGAAGGATCGTTCAGACCGGCTTCTCCATGACCGACGTCGCGGGAGAATGGGTCGCGCTGACCGTCGGGCGCCCCGGCTGGCGCCACTATCTCGCGCTCGATGGAACGAAACCGGTCGCCGCCGCGGCCATGCACCTCCGGGGTTCCTGGGCATGGTTCGGCTTCATGGCCACGCTCGAGGAGGCGCGCGGCCGTGGAGCACAGAGCGCCCTCATCGCGCGGCGGATCCACGACGCGCACGAGGCCGGCGTGCGCTGGCTCAGCGTCGAGACCGCCGAAGACACGCCGGAGCGCGACGCGCCATCATTTCGGAACGTCCTGAGGCTGGGCTTCCAGGTCGCCTACGTGAGGCCGAACTGGCTCTGGAAGGAACCCGGCCCTGTCAGCGAGGCAGGACCTCGGTGAAGCGACCGATTGCAGGCGGACGCTTCGGAGCCTTGCCCTCGAGCAGGAC
>Ga0111538_10009633_pt1 | contig 12879 bp, 9 predicted proteins | sample SoiMethybrSBSTD1_FD_79669 | JGI IMG/M metagenome (GOLD analysis project Ga0111538, IMG submission 79669) | Bulk soil microbial communities from a Populus tree surrounding site in Tennessee, USA - Soil MetaG P. TD hybrid SBSTD1 (version 2)... | ecosystem: Environmental > Terrestrial > Soil > Tree...
ACCTTCCATCACTTCCCGCAGACGCTCGCTTACCGCGACGAGCTGACCGAGCGCTGGAAGCTGAACCTGATCAACCTGCGCGCCAAGGAGCCGCAGGTCGGGCTGTGGGAGCGGGAGAGCACGCAGGCGTGCTGCGCGCGGCACAAGGTCGAGCCGCTGTTCAGCGCGCTCGCAGACTACGACACCTGGTTCACCGCCCTGCGGCGCGACCAGTCGCCGTCCCGCGCGAACCTGAAGGAAGTCGAGCCGTTCCAGCTGCCGGAGAAGGTGATTTCCCGCGTCGCGCCGATCGCCGGCTGGCACGCGCGCGACGTCTGGAAGTACGCGAAGGAACACGACATCCCGCTGTTGCCGCTCTACGAGCTCGGCTACACGAGCATCGGCTGCGAGCCGTGCACGTCGCTGCCGCTCGACCCAGACAATCCGCGTTCAGGCCGATGGCAGGGCCAGAAGCTCGAATGCGGGATTCATATACAGGCGAAGTAAATCGTTCGAAACGTTCGAAACGTTCGGATCGTTCGAAAATGTTTCGTCGGTGCGGTTAGCGTGTCGGTGAGGATGCTGTGCGCAGCTCGAAGACGAGCCGCCGCAGCTCGCGCAGTTCCGGCGCCGGGTTCTGACTATCGTCCCAGCTCGCCACGGACGTGCGAATGCCGTCCTTGCGACGCTGCTTCAGCGTGATCGTCGTCTGCATGCAGTCGCTGCAGGTCGCCGAAGGAGCGCGCGTGATCCACGCGTTCTCGGCAACCGCGCTCAGACTTGTCGAGATCCGTTTCAAACGCGTCGCCTCGACGGGGGTCGCGCACGCTGTAGGAACGCAGGACGCCGATCCATCCGAGACAACGGTGACGGTGCCGAGACCGCGGCCGGTGATTCCTCCCGTCGATGACACCAGCAGACTCCAGGCGTTATCGCCAGCAGGTGGATCGGGCGGCGCGGGGGGCGGCTGTTGGGCACTTGTCTGTGCCGTCGTGAACACCACCAGAACAGCCAGCAGTCGGAGCATCACGATCATTTGACGATCTGGAGCGGCGTTGAGACGGCCGCCCAGGGCTAAGTCGCGGCGGAGACGCGCGGGAGGGTGACGACGAACGTCGAGCCGTGCCCCTCGCCTTCGCTCGATGCGGTGATGGTGCCGCCGTGCAGTTCGACGAAGTGGCGAACCAGGGCGAGCCCAAGTCCGAGGCCGCCGACGGGCCGCGAATGGACGTTGTCGGCCTGCCAGAACCGCTGAAACAGCATCGGCAGCCATTCGGGACGGATGCCGATGCCGGTGTCCGCGATGGAGACGTCGACGGCATCCGCCTGTGCCGTCAGCGTCGCATGGACCCCGCCGCCCCGCGGTGTGAACTTGACCGCATTCGACAGCAGGTTCCAGAACACCTGTTGCAGGCGGTCGTCGTCACATTGGACGGTCACTGGTTCGCCCGGCACGGTCAACCGCAGCGCAACGCCCTTGGCCTCGGCCGACGGCCGCACGCTGTCGACTGCCGCCCGCAGCGGTATGGCAATGTCGCACGACTCGACATCCAGCCTGATCTTGCCGGTGACGATCGCCGAGACGTCGAGGACGTCGCCGACGAGCTGAGACAGAATGCGCGCGTTGCGCTCGATGATGTCGATTACCTGGTCGCGACGCTCATCGCTGTAACGGCCCTCGCGCAGCATGCGCATGTATCCGAGGACAGCGTTCAGCGGCGTTCGCAGCTCGTGCGACAACATCGCCAGGAATTCATCCTTGGCGCGCCCGGCCTCTTCGACCCGCCGCGTCAGACGCCGCTGCTCGGTGATGTCACGGGCAATCTTCGACGCGCCGATCACCGCGCCGTTGCGCGCCCGTACGGGCGATACGCTGAGCGAGACCTCGATCAGGCTCCCGTCCTTGCGCTGTCGGATGGTTTCAAAGTGCTCGACGGCGCGGCCGGCGCGAATTGCCGCCAGCACCCGATCTTCTTCGGACTGGCGGTCAGCCGGGATGATCATTCGAATCGGACGGCCGATGACTTCGTCCGCCGTATACCCGAACATCCGCTCGGCCGACCGATTCCACGTCTGCACGATCCCGTTCAGATCCTTGCTGACGATGGCGTCTTCCGAGGAGTTGACGATGGCGGCGAGACGGAGTGCTTCGCGCTCCAGCGTCTTCTGGTGCGAGATGTCGCGAACGATGTGCGAGACGCCGATGATGTCATCATCGGGCGTCACCACCGCGGAGATGGCGACAGACACTGGAACGCGGCCGCCGCTCTTGGTCAGAGCGATGGTTTCAACGGGCGTCGCCGACTGTCTCTCGCGTAAACGGAATGGATGTTCGAGATCGTCGAACTGTATCTCCGGCGGGACGATCAGATCGATCGACCGGCCGATGGCTTCTGCCGCTGAATAACCGAACAGACGCTCGGCCGCACGGTTCCAGGTTTCAATCGTCCCGTCCAGTGTCTCGGTGATGATGGCGTCTTCAGAGGAAGAGATAACAGCCGCCAGCCGCAGTAAGGCTGGGTCAATCATCCGGGCACCGGCCATCGGATCTTCAACATATCTGGTCCGTTGACTTCCACAAAGCTCAGCCGCTGGACCTCAAACTTCGGCGCCAGTCTTAGTGGCCGCAGCGACGGACCTGAGCGGCCAGAACCCGAAATACGCCGCGTAAAAGATCAGGAAGGGAAAGGTGACGCTCAACAGCGCGTTGACGAGCCACAGCTCGTAGTCGTAGCCCGGCCCACCGGAGAGGAGTCTCGCCCCGGCAACGGCGTCTGCCAGCGCCCCGTACATCCGCGCCAGTGCAGCGCCGACCACGAACGCGGCCGCGGCGCTGATTAGCCCCTTCACCGGCTGGCGCAGATTCCTGAACAACGAGCCCTCCAGCATGTTCAAGACGATGATCGTCCCGAAGATGAACGGCGCGGTGATGCGCGTCAGCACGTACATCGGATCAAGCATCCACGTCCGCGTCGACAGCATCATCGTCAACGCGCCGACGGCGAACGCGAGTACCGTCCACGCCAGGCCCAGCACGGGCTGCTTCATGAGCGATGGAAACAGCGCCAGCGGCCACAAGTCGAAATGCAGAAGCAGAAACAGTCCCGCCAGCATCGTGACGTAGAACACCAGCGCCATCACACCGTTGAACATCCCGTGCGGCGCCGATGCCAGATACACGGGCGCACCCTGCAGAAACTCGTAGTTGAAGAACATCCGGAAGATGGCAAAGGTCAAGAGGTACGAGGCGACGAGCAGGAGCAGGCCAGCCGCCATCGAGTGCTTGACAACGGTCGTGAACGGCCATCCGCCAAATGCGATCGCCATGAAGAACGTCGTCGGCACGACGATGACTGCAAATTGCGAAGGGATCGGTCCCGGCGGCGTCACCCCTTCGCCGACTGCCCGCAGGACGAGCGGGGTGACGATAGCAGCGGTCAACGCCGTCACCACCAGCAGATAGATTCCTTTCGCCGGCTGGCCCTTTCCGCGGATGAACCCCGGGTTCGCGCCCCACAGGACGACAACGACGATCTGCATGGGTATCAGCGCGAGCATGTAGAGCGACACCGAGCCCACAAACGTCGGGAAGTCGAACAGCGCCACGTACGCGAGCGAAATGGCGACGGCGATTGCGGTGGCGGTGATGCCGAGGAGCGGCTGCGTCATGGCGGACTCCGTGCGGTTCAGCGGTCTACGGTTGGCGGAAATTGTGGAGGGCGCCTCGCCTTCGTCGCTTGTTCGAAGGCATACGCGAAGCCGATCAACTGCGGCTCGCCGAAGGGCGGCCCCATGAAGGTCAGGCCGAACGGCAGCCCGTTGCTCTCGCCGACGGGCACATTGATGCTCGGCGTTCCGGCAACGGCCGCAGCACCATAGCCACCGATCGGAGCGCCGCGGTCGCCCGCTTTCGGGTCGAGTTTCCACGCCGGTCCGGTGCTTGGCGCAACGATCGCCGCGAGGTTGTCGCGAGCAAGTGCGGCGAGCAACCCCTCCCGACCGGCAAGCCGGCGCGCGGTGTCGCGTGCCTTCGCGTACGCGGCATCAGTGAGCGGTCCCTTCGCCTCGGCACGCTCGAACAACTCCTGGCCAAACAGCGGCATGGCCTGCGCCGCGTTTGCCTTGTTCCACGCAATCAACGCCGCCAGCGACCGCTGCGCCGAGGTGCTTCGGGCGAGATATTTGTTCAGACCGTCCTTGAATTCGTAGAGGAGGACGTCGAGTTCCGGGTCATCCCATTTCCCATCGGTCGGCATCTGGATGTCGACGACTGTCGCACCGGCCCCCTGCATGGCCGTGACCGCAGCCTGCATCGCCGCATCGACTGCATCCGGCAAACGCCGCCCGCGCAAGACGCCGATTCGCTGTCCCTTCAACGCCGACGCATTCAGAGATGTGGTGTAGTCGGCGAGCGGTTTTCCGGTCGCCTCCCTGCCGGCAGGCTCACCCTCGTCGGCGGCAGCCATGCCGCCAAGGAGCGCTGCCACATCCGCGACCGAGCGGCCCATCGGGCCCGCCGTGTCCTGCGAGGCGGCGATCGGGATGATGCCGCTGCGGCTGACAAGGCCAACGGTTGGCTTCAGGCCGACGATGCCGTTGACCGAGGCCGGGCAGATGATGCTGCCGTCGGTTTCGGTTCCGATGGCGACAGCCGTCAGGCTGGCGGCAACCGCCACCGCTGACCCTGAACTCGATCCGCACGGGTTGCGGTCGAGCGCATAAGGATTTTTCGTCTGCCCGCCACGTGAGCTCCATCCCGAGGTGGACTTGGTCGAGCGGAAGTTCGCCCACTCGCTCAGGTTGGCGCGTCCCAGGATCACGACGCCGGCGTCACGCAGGCGCTGGACGAGGAACGCATCCGCTGTCGGGCGGTTGTCCACGAAGCCGAGCGAGCCGGCGGAATTGACCATTCCGGCGACGTCGATGTTGTCTTTGATGAGCACCGGGATGCCATGCAGCAGGCCGCGGATCTTGCCCGCGCGCCGTTCGGCGTCGCGAGCATCTGCCTCGTCAAGCGCCTTCGGGTTGATGTCGATGACCGCGTTCAACTGCGGCCCGGCATCGTCGAGGACTGCGATGCGATCGAGATATGCGCGGGTGAGGGAGTGCGCGGTCAACGTCCGCGCCGTCATCCGGCGTTGCGCTTCGGCAACGCTCAGCTCGACGACGTCAACTGGGGTTTCGACAACCTGCTGCGCAGGGGGTGCCGATGGGCGCGGCGCACAGGCCGATGCAATCGCGAAAAGGGCAAAGACGACGACGTGCTCGTCCACAGTTGCGCTAAAGCTTAGCTCCGAGATAGGCGCAGACGCGCAGTAAATCCGCGAACACCCCGCCCGCCGTGACTGCCGGTCCGGCCCCGGGGCCCTGGACGACGAGCGGATTCTGGTGATAGCGGCTCGTCACGAACTGGACGATGTTGTCGGTCAGGTTGATGTTGGCAAACGGATGACTGCGTTCGAGCTCCACCAGCCCGACGCTGGCGCGGCCGCTCGCTGCGTCGAGCGCGGCAACGTAGCGAAGCACGCGGTTGACTTTACGCGCCGACTCGAGACGCGCCAGCATCGGCGCATCGAGCTCAGTCAGGCGTGCCATGAATTCGTCCGGGGGGCAGGTGGCCAGCTGGGGCGGAATCAGGCCTTCGAGGGCAACGTCGGAGAGCTCCAGCTTCAGCCCCATCTCGCGGCCGAGAATCACCAGCTTTCTGGCGACGTCCATGCCAGACAGATCGTCGCGCGGGTCCGGCTCGGTGAAGCCCTTGGCTTTCGCGTCGCGGACCACGGCTGAGAAAGGTTCTTTGCCGTCCCAGACGTTGAACAGGTAGGCGAGCGTCCCCGAAAAGATCCCCTCGATGCGGCGGATCTCGTCGCCGGTCTCGCGCAGATCGCGAAGCGTGACGATGATGGGCAATCCTGCGCCGACCGTCGCTTCGTAGAGGTAATGCGAGCCGGCGGCCCGCCGGGCCTCGACGACGCGCGTATACAGCTCGAGCGAGCCGCTGTTCGCCTTCTTATTCGGCGTCGCGATGTGGATGCCGGCCGCCAGCCAGCGCGGATACTGGGCGGCGACCGCATCACTGGCCGAACAGTCGAGGATGACCGCATGCGGGAGATGTTCGGCGTGCACGTGCTCTTCGAACGCCGCCAGATCAGCAGGCGGTGATTTCTCACAGCGGGCCCGCCAGTCGTTGACCGACAGCGATGTATCGGACAGCAGCATCCGCTTCGAGGTCAGGATGCCGCGGACGCGCAGGTCGAGATGAAAGTCGTGCAGCAGGCGTTCACGCTGCGACGCGAGCTGCTCGAGCAGCACAGCGCCGACGGTGCCGGGACCGATGAGGCCGATCGACACAGTATGCGGCGACAGGTAGAAACGGGCGTGGACTGACCGCAGCGCCCGCGTGCTCTGGCGCTCGTCGATGACCGCCGAGATGTTCCGCTCCGACGACCCCTGCGCAATTGCCCGGATGTTGACGCCGGCAGCGGCCAGCGCGCCGAAGACGCTGGCCGCGATGCCAGGCGTGCCAGCCATGCCGTCGCCAACGGCTGACAGGATGCTGCAACCGGTGACCAGATCGACGTTCTGGATCTGTCCCTGCCTGAGCTCGGAATCGAATGCCTCTCGGACAGTTCGTTCCGTCCGCGCAGCATCGGCCTCCGGCACGGCAAAACAGATCGAATGCTCCGAACTTCCCTGCGAGATCAGAATGACCGAGATGCCGTGATCGCGCAGCGCACCGAACAGCCGTTCCGCCGTTCCCGGCACACCGATCATCCCGGCGCCTTCGACGTTGACGAGGGCAATGCGTTCGATGCTGGTAATGCCCTTGACCGCATGCGGCGACACCGGCGATTCGCAGATCAGCGTGCCCGGGCGGTCGGGTGCGAAGGTGTTGCGGATCCAGATCGGAATCTTCCGCTCCACCGCCGGCGCCATCGTCTGCGGGTGGATCACCTTGGCGCCGAAGTACGCCAGCTCCATCGCCTCGTGATAGGAGAGCGAGTCGATGACCGTCGCGTCCGGCACGCGTCGCGGATCGGCGCTGAGCACCCCGTCGACGTCGGTCCAGATCTGGATCTCGGCGGCGTCGAGCAGGTCGGCGAAGATCGAGGCCGAGAAGTCGCTGCCATTGCGTCCGAGTGTCGTCTGCAGACCTTTCGGATCACGGGCGATGAAGCCGGTGACGATCAGGGTTGCCGGATGGCTGTGGCCGCGCAGTCCGGCCGCGCGCGCTCGCGACACGTCCCACTGCACCGTTGGTCCCAGCTGCGACCATTCGACCTGGACGATCTCCCGTGCATCGACCCACTGGACGGCCTGGCGCTGGCCGCGACCTCCCAGATACCGCGCGAACAGACGCGTGGACCAGATCTCGCCGAAGCCGGCGACGAGGTCGCGCGTTTTGCCGGAAGCCGCGCGGGTCAGAAGGACGCCGTGCAGGATGCTGCTGATGTCGCGGCAATCGGCGTCGAGCTCGTGAATGAACTCCGAAGCCGAGTGCGGATCGCACAGCTCGGTCGCCATGTCGACGTGACGGTTGCGCACGACCTCGAGGCCGTGCGCGACGTCCTGCTGGCGCTCAGCGGCGGCGATCAGTGCCAGCAGCGCATCGGTGACGCCGCGTGCCGCCGACAGCACTACGGCCAGCGACGGTGTCGGGTCGGCTTCGAGAATCGCCGCCACACGCTTCATGCAGGCGGCGTCGGCCACACTGGAGCCGCCGAATTTGTGAACTTTCCAGGAACTGGGCACAGTCGGTCCGAGATACGAGATAGGTGGAAACCCTAATCGTATATCGGCCGAGGCGGTGGATTGAGAGGAGGCCGAGCGTGTCCGACGCTGCACCAGCGGGACACGGAACCCGGCCTACGAAGTCAATTGAAGAATCGTAGGGCGGGTCCCGCCGAAAGCTGGATCCATCGGAGGCGGAGCCGCCGGCTTATTTAGCGCCCTTCAACTCCTCGAAGATGATCCCGAAGTTGCCGCCCGGCCCGCCGCGGCCGCCGGGCGCGACGGTGTAGCCGGATGCGGTGAACTTCTCCGGCAGCTTGAAGTCCATCATCGCCTGCTCCGGAGTCTTCCCCGCCTTCAGCGCCTCGCGCGCGGACGAGAGGAACAGACGGTTGAACTCGCCGTAGTCCACGAAGTCCTGCCACGTCATGACGGTCGGGGCGTGGCCGGTGATCACGCGATCGACGTTCTTGATCCCCGCCGCAGCCTTGCCGATCGTCTCGCCGTACGCCACGCCACTGCCGCCGTTCGCGCGATCGATGAGCGGCTGGCCCTTGTTGGCGAACATGTCGCCGGCATGCATCACACGCGCGTTGCGGAAGACGACGAGCGCGTCGCCGTTGGTGTGCGAGGCGCCGAAGTAATACAGGTCGATCGCGTCGTTGCCGGTCAGCAGCGTCAGCCGATCGCTGAAGGTGCGGTCGGGCAGCCCGTGCGCGTTGGCCGCTTCCTGGAAGACCGGCATCTTCTGCATGTTCGCTTTCGTGTTCTCGTGCGTGACGATGTCGACCGTCGGCGGAAAGAACTGATTGCTGCCGGTGTGGTCGCCGTGCGTGTGAGTGTTGATGATCGTCGTGATCGGTTTGTCGGTCACCGTCTTGATCTGGTCGAGAATCGCCTGCCCGTTGTTCGCCAGCTTGGTATCGACGAGCACAACGCCATTGGCGGCAACGTAGACGCCGCTGTTCCCGCCCGCACCGGGAACCATGTAGACGTTGTTCGCCACCTTTTCGATGGTGCTGACCGGCGGGAAGGCACCGCCGCCGCGCCCGCCGCCTCTGCCTTGCCCCTCGCCTCGTCCCGGCGCCTGCGCGCCAGCCGGGGCCGGCGCCTGCTGCGCCGTAATGGTTGCCGCAGCCGTTACAAGCGCGCCTGTCAGGACGACGCTCGCCAGTACGAACTCGCGTTTCATCTGCTCCCCCTTGTTCAGGTTGGGCTTACAGTTTGCGCAATGGCTTACTGAGGATCGACCCCCGGCGTTTACCGGATGGGGAACTGAATCTTGTCGGACATCGCGTCTTCCCAGCTGCTCCAGCCGGACGGCATGCCGTAGGGAACACGCTCCAGCACGGCTTCGATCTCATGCAACAGGCCGCCTTCGACCTTGAAGAGCTCCGCGATCTGCCAGGTCCAGGGCTGCACCGGCCCGCCCACCACCTCGCGTCCGGACGGTGTCTTGAAACGGCGCGACGGACCAGCGTCGTGGTCGAAGAACGCGAACGCGACGACCAGACCGCGCTCGTGATCGACGGCAACGTAACGGCGATCGCGGATGCGACTGACGAAATGGATCAACCCGGACTCGAACTGCTCGCGGCACGACCACATGGCTGAATAGCCGGTGGCCGTCTTCGGATCCGGCCGTGCCTGTCCCTCGCGGCCGGGTGCGTTGGTCGTCTGACCGCCGTTCTCGATGCGCTCGCAATCATCCGCGAACGGGTATTTTCCTCTCCCGTCGTTCAACTGCATGCCCGAGAAATACATGTTGGCAATGCGTACGAGATCAGGTCGTGTGGCACGCTGGTTCGTCGGCGTCAGGCGCGAGAACGCTTCGCGCGGCTGTCCTCTCGCCTCGAGGTTCTTGGCGCCGTTCTCGTTGCGCGCAACGATTGTTTCGATCTCCGTGATCTTTTCCTTCTCGACCTTCAGGCGCACCGCGAGAATCAGCGGTGCGTTGTTCTCGCGCATCGTGGCAAACGTCACTACCTGGCCGGTGACGGCGTCAGCAACATGGAGCTTGTAGGTGCCGCGGCCGGTCATCGAGTTCCAGAGGCCGTCGCCAATCAGCAGGCGCTGCCCGTTCTCGGTGTTCCTAACTTGGGAACCCGCGAGCGGCGCCTTCTTCGCGTCTTTCGCGCCAAGCGCATCCAGATACTGCTCCGCTACACCGATGAGGCAGTCCCTGTCGCAGCGTCCGTTTTGCGCCTGAATCGGAGCAACAACACTCATTACGGCGATGAGCGCAGCCATCAGATGAGCCCGCATCGTCCCTCCGGCATCACATGTGCACACTTACTGGTCATGGGTGACCTGGATCGACGCAAACACGACGTCGATATCATCGAGCGAGTACTTGGCGCCATGCGCGAGCCCGGCAGCGACGCCGACGCACGAACGCGCGTCATCGACGTCGAGGTGCCTTCCACGCATTCGACCCTGGAGCTCACCGTCGGTATCGACGACAGCGCCTGCGAGCCACGCCGGCGGAGATCATAAGGCCTAAGGCCCTGGGCCTCAGGCCTAAGATCTGGTCAAGGCATCAGGCCTGGGCTACGATGCGCCCTCCATGGCCACAACGCAGGTTGCCTCCAGATCGACTGTGCTCGCGCCGGGCTGGCGCATGTGGGTGCCGTGCCTCGGCATGGCGCTCTGTTCGTGGCTCTCCTTTGTCGATCGCCAGGTACTTTCCATTCTGGGCCCGACAATCCTCAAAGATACCGGCCTGACGAACAACGATTTCACCAACGTGGCGTCGTTCTTTTTCCTGGCCTATACGCTCAGCAATCCTGTCTGGGGATCGATTCTCGACTACATCGGCCTGCGCCGGGGCATGCTCCTGGCCGTTGGCCTGTGGTCGTTCGCGAGCATGTCGCACGCCTGGATGACGACCTTCGTTGGTTTCGCCATGGCGCGCGCAATCCTCGGATTCGGCGAAGGAGCGACCTTCCCGGGAGGGTTGCGGACGGCGGTCGAATCGCTGCCGGCGGCGATGCGCGCGCGCGGCATCGCGCTGTCTTTCAGCGGCGGGACGATCGGCGCGGTGATGATGCCGCTGCTGCTCGGACCATTGGCCATCCAGTACGGGTGGCGTGCCGCCTTTTACGCCACCGCGATTCTCGGGCTGATGTGGCTCGTGATCTGGGTCAGCATCGCGCGGCCACCCTTCCTGCCCGAGCGAACCAGCAAGCCGGCGAAGATGGCGTGGCCGAACTTCGCCGAACGCCGTGTGTGGGCACTGATCTTCAGCTACGCACTGCCGGCCATTTCACCCGGGCCGATTCTGACGATTGCCGCCCTCTACTTGAACCAGCGCCTCGGCCTGTCGCAGACCGAAGTGAACGCGGTGTCGTGGATCCCGCCGCTGACATGGGGCATCGGTTATTTCTTCTGGGGCTGGGCGGCCGACAAGTTCGCCGCCGAGAACCGTCGTCCAGTCGGGATGTTCCTCCTGCTGGTGGCGCTGTCGCTGACACTGGGGGCGACGACGTGGACGAAGGACGCGTCAATCGCGATCGCGTTGATCTCGCTGTCTACGTTTATCGGCGGCGGTTTCCAGATGGTCGCATTGAAGGTCGGCTCGTACTCCTTCCCGCGCGAGCAGGCCGCACTGATGTCGGGCATCGCCTCGGGATCGTGGTCGCTGGTGAATTTCGTGCTGCTGCGCGCGATCGGACCGTGGCTGGGATGGATGAACGCGGGAAAGTGGGAAGAGATCTTCTGGCTGATTTCCGTCCTGCCCGCAATCGGCATTGCGGCGTGGCTGCTACTCAGCCGCAACCAGCGCGCGTAGAGACGTCGTGTCCGTCCCCTCGGTTAAGTCGAAGCGGAGAAGCGCTTCTTCAACCCCTGCCAGTGCATGTAGTAATCGCGCTCGAGCAGCTCGGTTTCGACCGCGAACTTTGTCGGCCTGACGGGGAACTGCGTTTCGAAGAGAAACGTCATCGTGTCGGCCAGGTACTGCGGCTGCTGGTCGGCGCTGCGGCCGCGTTCGTAGGCTTCGGCATCGGGACCGTGCCCTGACATGCAGTTATGCAGGCTGGCGCTGCCCGGCGCGAAGCCTTCTGACTTGCCGATGTACTGCCCGCGAATGAGCCCGACGAACTCGCTGGCAACGTTGCGGTGAAACGGCGGCGGACGGAACGTGTGCTCCGCCACGATCCATCGCGGCGGAAAGCACCCTAACTCGACGTTCGAGGTCCCGGGCACGGCGGTCGGTGATGCCAGCACACAGTAGATGGACGGGTCCGGGTGATCGTAGGTGACGGTGTTGATGCACTGGAAACGATCGAGGTCGTACTTGTAGGGGACGTAGTTGCCGCGCCAGGCGACGACGTCGAGCGGCGAGTGGTCGATTTCCGCCTCCCACAGGCCGCCACCGTACTTCGCCATGACGCGGAAGTCGCCGTCGCGGTCCTCGAAGGCCGCCGCCGGCGCCAGGAAATCGCGCGCGTTCGCCAGGCCGAACGTCCCGATCGGGCCCAGCTCCGGCAGCCGCAGCGGGATCCCGTAGTTCTCACAGATGTAGCCGCGCGCACCCTCGGCGCCGATGTCGACACGGAACTTGATGCCGCGCGGAATCACGCACACTTCACCCGGACGCACGTGCAGCTGCCCGAGCTCGGTGTGCAGATGCAATGCGCCGAGCTGCGGAACAATCAGCAGCTCGCCGTCGGCATCGTAAAAGAAGCGATCGCGCATCGACGCGCTGGCTGCATACAAATGAATCGCGGCGCCCACCTGCACCGCCGGATCGCCGTTGCCGCCGATCGTCGCGATGCCGTCAACGAAATCCGTCGGCTTCGACGGAATCGGCATCGGCCGCCAACGCATCTGGTTCGGGGTCGGCGGCACTTCGTTGAAGGGGGCCGTGCGAAGCAGGCCGCTGTCGATCTGGCGAAAGGGCTTGTGGACCGTCGACGGCCGGATGCGATAGGTCCACGTTGCCCGGCTGACGCTGCGCGGAGCGGTGAACGGCGTGCCGTTCAGCTCCTCGACATACAACCCCAACGGCGCCTGCTGCGGCGCGTTCTGGTCGCGCGGCAACGCGCCGGCGACCGCTTCCGACGCAAATTCGTGACCGAAGCCCGCCTGGTAGTGAAGGTCGCTAGCCATGGCTGGTAGGCTAGCGCAAACGGAGGCCCAAGGCCTAAGGCCCAAGGGCTAAGGGCT
>Ga0111538_10009634_pt1 | contig 12878 bp, 12 predicted proteins | sample SoiMethybrSBSTD1_FD_79669 | JGI IMG/M metagenome (GOLD analysis project Ga0111538, IMG submission 79669) | Bulk soil microbial communities from a Populus tree surrounding site in Tennessee, USA - Soil MetaG P. TD hybrid SBSTD1 (version 2)... | ecosystem: Environmental > Terrestrial > Soil >...
CGCGTGTCATGGTGCAATACGAGTTGGACTATCAGCATCTGCGCGCGGTGCATCCCGACCTGATTATGGTAAGTATGCCCGGCTTCGAACAGAGCGGTCCACACAGTGCCTTTGTCAGCTATGGTGGTCCGTTGATGGCTTACACGGGCATGGCCCTCCTCTGGGGGCATGCGGATTCTCCGCTCGATGCCCACAGCAAGATTGCCTATCCGGACTATACTGCCGCGGGGACATGTGCGCTCGCGGTGACCGCTGCCCTGCTCCATCGCACCAGCACCGGCCAGGGTCAGCACATCGAGATTGCCCAGGTAGAAACTACCGCCGCGGCCATGGAGGTTGCCTTCTTCGACTACTTCACGACTGGCACCGTCGCGACCCCCAGCGGCAATCGCGATCGCAACAGTGTCCCGCAAGGCTGCTATCCTTGCCTGGGACACGATGCCTGGTGCGTCATAAGCTGTTCCACGGATGCGCACTGGCGTGTCCTCGCCCGGCTCATCGGTGATACAACGCTGGCGGACGATGCACGCTTTGCGACAGCGGCTGAGCGCTGGCTCCAGCACGACGCGCTGGATGCCCTCATTACTACCTGGACCAGCCAGCGTACCCCACACCAGGTCATGCGTCTCCTGCAGGACGCCGGCGTGCCAGCCGGTGCCGTGCAGACCGGCGAGGATCTGTGGCGCGATGTGCACCTGCGGACGCGGGACTATATTGTGACGCTGGAACATCCGGAACCCGGTATTGTGGAACATCCTGGCTTGACGGTACGTCTGCATGGCACACCAGGGCAGCTGCGGCGGCCAGTAAGTCGGCTCGGCGAGGCGAACGAGGAGGTCTTCGGGAGCCTGTTAGGTCTGTCGCGTCACGAGCTGATACAGCTTGTCGAAGCTGGTGTCCTGGCCTAGCTGGTGTGAGAGTAATGCGTTGACAGGATTAGGGGAAGGCGTCACGGTCAGTCTGTGTCCCCTAGAATTTGTATTTTGGTACCAGCATAGGCCCTATATAATAATAAGTAATATTCCTATTGTGAATAAAAAATTCTCCAGGTATCCTGATAGAGTCGTTCTGATCCACACATCGACCACCATATGGGCTCTGCTCCACGCTAGATGTTTTCACCCGACGAGGCAGTGCATCCCCTGTCCCATGGGAGCCCGGTTGTTGGCAGGGCGGCTCTCCAAGTAGGCATAGCGTACACGCCCTTTCTAGGGTTGGATCAGTTGTTGCGGCCATTCTTGGCCTACAAGGCATAACGCAAGCGCACACTTGCCCCTCGCGAGGGCGGCCCTGCGCTCTGGCCTCGCGGCGTGGAGTCTCCGCAGTCTGCCTGATGTGAGGGTGGGAGAGGACAGACCAATGAAGCAGAAAGTAAGGGGCATGTCTCTGCCCTCCAATCCGTGGGACAATGCTCTGTTTGCCGCACTCCCACCAGAGGACGCCGCGCGCCTGCGGCCCCACCTCGAACCGCGCACCTGGGCGCTCGGCGATGTCCTCTACGACCCGGACCGCGCCCCCGCGTTTCTGTATTTCCCCACCACGGCTATGGTGTCGCTCGTCCACACGTTTGCCAATGGCCTGACGGGGGAAATGGGCGTGGTCGGACGCGAAGGCGTGGTCGGGGTGGCGCTCTTCATGGGCGGCGCCTCGACGACCAGCCAGGCCCTGATCCAGTCCGCCGGCTGCGGGTTCCGCCTGCGCGCCACCGTAATGCACGAGGAGTTCGCGCGTGGCGGCGCCTTTCACACGCTGCTGTTGCGCTACACCCAGGCCCTGCTGACACAGATTGCCCAGACGGCGGTATGCAACCGCCTGCATTCCATCGAACAGCGGCTGTGCCGCTGGCTGCTGCTGACGCAGGACCGCGTGCCGCCCGGCGAAGTGCGGATGACGCACGAGTTCATCGGCCAGATGTTAGCGGTGCGCCGTGAGAGCATCACGCTCGTAGCCCAACGTCTGCAAGCCTCGGGGGTGATTCGCTATACCCAGGGCCACATCACGATTGTGGACCGTCAGGGCCTGAAAGCGCGGGTGTGTGAGTGTTATGGAGTGGTGCAGAACGAGTTTGTGCGTCTGCTGGGGGGGAGTTGGGAAACCGGGCGCGTCCCGGAGAGAGCGCGCGTGCGCGCCTGAAAAGTATTCTGTATGTCCTAGCCCATCGATCTACGAGGCAATAGCCTGCTCACCGCACTCCCGCCGGTGGTAGCCAGTATGGCCGCGGCTCGTCAGGTGCAGACCCAGGATGTGGAAACGCCAGTTCGATCTGCGCCGCTCGGCAGCGGTCCATAATCTTCATGTCCTTGCCCGGATGCTTGAGGCTGCAACGGTTGCCCAAGGACAGGTCACTCGTCGCTGCTAAGAGAAATTCCTCTCTCGCCTCCGTCTGTCTCGAACTGCTGACACGGCTCGGCGTAATCCTGCTGCTCCACTTTGCTCGTCTGGAAATCGCACTCCAACTCACCTATGGCTGTGTACAATGTGTCTTTCTGCTGCTGCAAATCTCCTCTGATATATGCAGCGGTATCATCTTCACGACACGGCCTTTGGCGGTACCTGCACGGAGCCCTAAGAAGGCCCGCGGTACTCAGCATAATACCCATAATAAAGATCAAATCTAGCATCCGAAACTCTCCTCCAGGGCTGAGATTGTCCCTTCAGGCGCTGGGGCACAGCGGCGGCGCGGGCAAGCCGCTGTGCACTCAGGCCATAGCGCTATGGTGGTTCCCACGACCATTCTCTAGGTAGTCTCGCCAGAGCTTCGATGCCGCAGGTCCAGGCTGCGCACGGCTTCCAGGACTTGCTCCAGAGGTAACGGTTTCGTAAACGTATGTGGAGTGAGCCCCTTGGCCTGTGTGAGAGCATCCCGATCCCCAGAGATCGCTATCAGCGCGGGCGTAGGCACCACGCGCCGTAGCGCCATCATCAGTTCCAGACCATCCATACCCGGCATCTGCAGATCAGTAATCACGAGGTCTGTAGGATCCGCCTGATAGCGCTGGAACCCTTCCACGCCATCGGCGGCTTCGATCACCTCGTAGCCCTCATTCTCAAGGACGAAACGTAATAACTTGCGGATGGCCGCGTCGTCATCAACGACCAGAATTCGTGGCACGCGGAGGTCTCCTTCGGTCCTGCGTCAGGCCGGATCCATGTCACCAGACGATGAGATACCGGATGTCCAGCGCGACGCCCTCCGAGAGCGCCACGTCAACAGCCTGGAATCCTGCCTAGCTATGCACGGCTTCAACCACGTCTCATAGCCTTCCAGTTCCAGGACTTCTCGTAAAAGGGTGCGTAGGCTTGCCGCAGGCTCGATCATAAGCACCGTGCCATGGAGGGATTGCCCATAGACCCGCCACTGCTCCTGTACACCTGCGAGCTGCGAGGCGTCTCTGACAGGCCGCGGTCGCGCCTAGATGCGTTAGCTGCCACACGCCCTCCCTGCCGCTCTACGCCGCTATCGTCGGAGCAACTACGGGGCGTAGCGCTGTCTACAGTGCAGGGGAGAGACCTCACTAGAGGTGCATAGGCAACTGGCGCCCGTAGGCCCTGCCATGCAGGAGAAGACGGCCCGCACGCACTAGTACTTCGCTTCGGGGATTGATTTTCAGGGAGGAAATATAGTATGGTTGTGGCAACCATGAGGATACGTCCTCGTGGTGGAGAGGGCTGGTGAGGGGTTGCCTGCCAAAGCGACCTCACTAGCCCTTCGGTTCTCTCTGGTCCCTAACACTCCTCGGATTACCTGCTAGCCGCTGGTGTCCTCCTCTAACGCCATGCCGAGTGTGCCCACAAGCGGGGGCGCTGGAGGTCTTCACTCCAAGAGTATGTAGCTTATCTTCCTATACAGGCCGGACTATCCAGATGCGCAGCTATAGTCGTATATATAATGGTATGACAAGAAACTTCTATGAGCACAATAGTATTCTAAGTCGTAGATCAATGGCAACCATTTTTTTGTTATTTTTAAAGGGGGACATACTGATGGAGTATTGCACCTGTCTAAGAGCGTTATCAGGCCAAGAAAAAAGATAGATAATGCCCCCTTTCTTGGAGGTATACCTGATGGATGCCCCTCTTGGCGCTGCTCCGAGTCGTGTCCCTGTAGCTTGCAGGTAGAGAACACCGGGCAGGTGCCTCCCTATCCCTGTCGAGCTTCACCCTCTCGCGCCTGGGAGAGGGAGCACTGTCCTACCACTCGCGGAGGGCGGGCATGACTTCTTTGCCAAACAGTTCGATGGAGCGCATGGTCGCCTTGTGGGACATACGCGATTCCTGGCCATAGAACACGAGGTGACCCATGTTCAGCTCATCTTTGAGAAAGCGGAGTTTTTTGAGTACCGTGTCAGGAGTCCCCGCGACGACGTGATAGTTCGCCTGCAATTCCTCGATGTTTTGCTGGCCCAGAGGTTTGCTTTCGCTGGTGCGACGGCGCGCGGCAATCTGGCTGGCGATACGACTCCGGTACCCTGGCGGCGCGAAGTATTCGCGTGGGCCACGCGTGGTCTCGCCCATACGCCAAATAAAATGCTTGGCTTCCTCCTGCGCCTTCGCCTCATTGTCCGCTACATAGCAGCACAGCAGATAGCCAAAATTGTTCTCGGTGACCGTCTGATGGACTTCGGCAGCGGCAGTGCGATACATGCCAAAGAGCTCCTTGGTCATGTTGAGCGGGGTGAGAAACGCCACATACGTATAGCCATGCCGGGCGGCCCACTCGGCTGTTTCCGGGCTGGAGGTACCGGGTACCCAGATGGGTGGGTGGGGTTTTTGAATGGGCACGCTCCAGGGATTGACGACACGATAATGATAATGCTTACCCTCCCAGCGGAAGGGCCCAGGCGTGGTCCAGGTCTTGACGATCAGGTCGTGCGCTTCCTCAAAGCGCTCGCGGTTATAGGCAGGATTGGTGTTTGAGGAGACGCTTTCGACCCCAGTGCCGCGTACAAAGCCAGAGATGATACGGCCATTTGAGAGAATATCGAGCATGGCAATCTCTTCAGCCAGGCGCAGGGGATTGTCCCAGATGGGGAGGACATTGCCGAGCAGCAGAATTTTGGCGTTCCTGGTGTTGCGCGCCAGAATCGACCCAATGAGATTCATAGTGGCATTCATGCAAGAAGGTGTATTGTGGTGCTCGTTGAGCATCAGACCATCGAAGCCCATCTCCTCGCAGTACTGGTACTCATCGAGGTAGCGATGGAACAGGTCATGGGCTTTGTGCGGATCATAATAGGTGTTAGGGAAGGTCAAACGTAGTGATGGATATTTGGCGCCTTCCTCATCTGGATATTCATGGTAGGGCAGCTCGGTGAAATAGTAGACCTGCATAGGCGCTTCCTTCTCCCTGCTCAGTGTAGAAACGACCGCACCACCTCGGCAAACGCCTGTGGCTGTTCAAGCTGGGGACAATGACCACAGGCATCGAGCACGGCCAGGCGCGAGCCGAGGATAGACTTTTGGTAGAGATCCCCGCACTCCAGGGGCGTGATCGCGTCTTCACGGCCCCAGACGATCAGCGTCGGCCGGGTGATGCGCGGCAAGAGGCCGGGCAGGCGGAATTCGTGCATGTACGGTTTCCAGCACAAGCGCACCAGCGTCTCCAGCGCCTCCTCGGCACGATCCGCGGCTTCTGGGGTGGGCGGCTGGCCGTACAACTGCTGCCATTCCGGTACCTGCGTGGTATCAAAAAAGGACTGAGCCCGCACCTCGGCTAGGGTGATGAGAAAGATATCACGAATCTCACTGTGCTGGGGTTTGAGGCCCATGGCATCGACCAGCACGAGATGGTCGACCACGTGTGGGCAGGCAGTTGCCATGTCTGCGGCGAGCCAGCCACCGATGTCATGGCCCACCAGGTGCGTCCGTGCGAGCCCCACAGCGTCCAGAAACCACAGATAAAACAGCGCCATGTCAGCAATAGTGGCGACCCATGCCAGGCCTGGGGTGTGTCCGAAGCCCGGATGGCTGGGGGCGTAGACGCTAAACTGCTCAGCCAGCGCCTGGTGATGCTGCAGCCAGCCAGAATTGGGCTCGCCACCATGTAAGAGCACCAGAGGAGGACCTTCCCCGCCACAGTAGAAGTGGACGTCTATGCCCGCAACGTTCACGGACTCTTCCCGCCAGTTTGGTCTCGGCATGCGCTTCTCCTTGGGTGCTGCGTACTGCTAACGGTCCCCTGCCATACTGGCAGGGCAACTAGTACTTCGTCACGATGCATTTGAGGTTTTCTGTATTCCTGGCCTTGGCCCCCTCTCCCAGCGGGAGAGGAGAAAGAGGACATACATCAAAATCACCTTGACGAGGTACTAGCCGTGCGCAGGCGTGCGTTAACACGCACGCGCACCCGTGCGCAGTACGGGGCATCTGTACTCGCTATCGGCGACGTTATAGAGTATGATCCGGGGAATTGCAACGGCTGTTTTGGTTGACCGAGTGAGGAGAACAGCAGTGGCGAACATGAGCAATTATGAGCAAGAGCATGCCTCTTTTACGCTCGCAGTCCCCGAGTTTTTTAATTTTGGCTTTGATGTGGTAGACAGGTGGGCAGAAGACCCGTCGAAACTCGCCATGCTCTGGGTGGACGACGCCGGGCACAGCGCGCGCTACACCTTTGCCGATATGCGCCGCGAGTCGAATCGTTTTGCCAGTGTGTTGCAGGGCTTGGGCGTGCGTCAGGGCGATGGGGTGATGCTCGTCCTGCCGCGGCTACCGCAGTGGCACAGCATCGTCGTGGCCGTGATGAAGCTCGGGGCTATTCCCATGCCAGGCACTGTGCTCTTGACGCCAAAGGATTTTGAGTATCGCCTCAACATCGCCGAGGCGAGTGTGGTTATTGTCGATGAGGCCAATGCGGCCAAGGTGGAGACAGTGCGGGCCAATTGCCCTACCCTGCGGCACTGTATCGTCGTGGGTGGCACCAAGCCGGGGTGGGTGGCGTATGACGCAGCCATGGCCACGGCCAGCGAGACGTTCACACCAGCGGCGACACGCAGCGCTGATCCCGCCATCGTCTATTTCACCTCCGGCACCACCGGTGGCCCCAAAATGGTCCTGCATACGCACGCCTCATATCCGCTGGCGCACCTCGTCACGGGCAAGTACTGGCTCGATCTCCAGCCTGGGGACCTACATTGGAACCTCTCCGATACCGGCTGGGCCAAGGCGGCGTACAGTAACCTCTTCGGGCCATGGCGTATGGGCGCCGCGGTGTTCATTCAACATAGCACCGGCCGTTTTGATGCTCAGGAAACTTTGCGTCTCCTGGAACAGCACGGCATTACGACCTTCTGTGCCCCACCCACGGCCTATCGCATGATGGTGTTGGAAGACTTGCAGCGCTACAACCTGACAAAGCTGCGCCACTGTGTCGGGGCCGGCGAGCCCCTCAACCCGGAGGTGATCGTAGCCTGGAGGACCGGCACCGGTCTGACCATCTACGATGGCTATGGCCAGACAGAAACGACGATTCTGGTAGCTAATTATCCCTGTATGGAAGTCAAGCCAGGCTCGATGGGGAAGCCAGCCCCAGGTTTTGACGTGGCCATTATCGATGCCCACACCGGCACCGTGCTGCCACCAGAGCAGGAGGGAGATATTGCCATACGTGTCAAACCGCAGTGCCCTGTAGGCCTGTTCCAGGAATACTGGAAGAATCCGGAGGAAACCGCCAACTCTTTCCGAGGGGAATGGTACATCACCGGGGACCGTGGGCTGCGAGACGCCGAGGGCTATTTCTGGTTTGTGGGTCGGGCTGACGACGTGATCATTAGCGCCGGGTATCGTATCGGTCCCTTCGAGGTCGAGAGCGCCCTCCTCGAACACGACGCCGTGGCTGAATCGGCCGTCGTCGCCAGCCCCGATGAAATACGTGGTGCCGTTGTCAAAGCGTTCGTGATCCTGGCACCGGGCTATCAGCCCTCTCCGGCATTGATTGAGGAACTCCAGGAGCACGTCAAGCGCGTCACCGCCCCCTACAAATATCCGCGTGAGATCGAGTTCGTTACGGAATTGCCCAAGACCATCAGTGGCAAAATCCGCCGCATCGAACTGCGGCAGCGTGAAGAGGCGTTGAAAACCATCGGTGGTCGACAACCTCAGGCGCTCTAAAGACGAGGAAAAACTATGGAGTGGTTGATGAAAGTGCTGCACGTCCTGGCCGTTGTGGTGTTGCTCGGCAATCTTCTCATGGCGCCATTTTGGCGTAAGCGTCTGGCAGCGCTAGGGGGAGCGCAAGCGCGGGCAGCGGCCAATCGCAGCGTCCGGGTCGCCGATCTGATCTTCACCCTGCCCGGCTGGGTGGTGGTGCTGGCTACGGGGATCATGCTGATCATCTATCGTGGCGGCATGCAGGGTGGCTGGCTGCATCTGAGCCTGTTGCTGTTTCTGGGTTGGCTCGTCCTCTGGCATGTGTTCGTCTTACGCGCCCGTAAAGCCATGATTGCCCAGGCTGAGGCCGCTGCCGGCAGCGAACAGGCACCGACAGATCAGGATGAGTTCGCACGCCAGTGGCAGCAATGGTCGTACCTGACGGCTGGTATTGTGGTGCTCATCCTGCTTTTAATGGTCACAAAACCCCAACTCTGGTGAGGTGACTTTAGCGTTGACAAGATCGGTGTTTCTGCACTACAGTGAACCTTATCCAAAACGCCAGACGGACTTTGTGTCCCACACGACTTTCCCCGGTGATTGTGGAGAGGACCCTCATCTCAGCAAGGGGACATCATGGAGGTATGCTGCAAGGTCTACGGACTTGCCAACACGTCGTGGGGCGTTGAATGTGCGCTCGAGCGTGATCTTCTCGCAGTGGGTACATGTATTCAGTATAACAACCGGGTGTATGTCATCGTCTCAGTCGTGGAGCATCAGGGACACTGGTGTGCCAATGTGGTGCCAGAAAATCAGCGTCAGACACGGCGTCGACCGCTGCAGCGTCGCCAGGACGAGGCGGACCACCACACCCTCCCGGCAGAGTGGCGTCAGCGCGGCATGCAGGCGGAACGCCAATGGCAGATACACCAGGAGGAGTACGCCCAGATGGGCGAGCGTCTGGATCGTCTCATGGCCATGTTGGAGCATCTGACCAAAGAGCCTGAGGCACACCAGCACGAGCAGCCTCACCCTGTCCAGAGGCGTAAAGGGGGGGAGCATGTACGCTGAGAAGTTCGAGTTGCTGGAAGCCAAGATCCGTGAAACGGCCATGCTTGTCTCGCGGCTGCGTGAGGAAAAGCGGCAGCTGGAGTGGGAGAATGAGCAACTACGAGCCCACGTTGCCGCACTGGAAGCCCAGCTCCAGGGCTCGCAGCGGGGGGCAGACCGTTATGAGCCAGACCTGGATCACCTCTTAGAGCAACTCGATACGCTGCAGCAGGGAGCAGAGCTGCCCCGGGCTGCCCCGGCTCCCACGGCATCCCAGGAGCCCCCGGGACACGAACCGCCACAGGTTGAAGACCACGTGCAACGTGGCATGCTCTACGAACAGCAAGGCCAATATGAGCCAGCCATTTACGCCTACCAACGCGCCCTGGAGGTGGATGGCGAGAACCTGGAAGCCGCCCAGCGTCTGGCCTTCTTGCTTGAGAAGCTCAATCGCGATGCCGAAGCAGCCGCGTTGTGGGACAGGATCTGGGCCATGCGCGAGGAACAGGCGGGGGGCGGACGGCGGCGGCGGCGCTAACACGCGCTGCATACGCATCCAGGAGGAAACACAGGGCCATGGAACTTGGCTTACAGGGCAAAGTTGCCATTGTCACCGGGGCCAGCAAAGGCATTGGTAAGGCCATCGCTGAAGAACTCGCCGCCGAAGGCGTGCAGGTAGCACTCTGTGCCCGCAGTGCCGCCGTACTCACCGAGGTGGCCGAGGCTCTACGTCAACGCACGGATGTCCAAGCTCTCCCAGTCCCGGCGGACTTAAGTACCCTTGATGGGGTCCGCACTCTTGTGCGTGAGACCCTTGGGCGGTTCGGGAAGGTGGACATTCTTATCAACAACGCCGGGGCCATCCGCCCTGGATCGCTCCTGACCAAACCTGACGAAGATTGGCAGGTCGATTGGTCACTCAAAGTCTTTGGCTATGTCCGCCTGGCTCGCGAGGTCTTTCCCGTGATGCAGAGCCAGGGCGGCGGACGGATTATTAACATTATTGGGAGTGCTGGTCGCCAACCGAACATGGCGTATCTTGCCGGAGGTGGCGCCAATGCCGCACTCATGAACATGACGAAAGCCCTGGCCGATGAAGGTGCTCCGCACCGCATCCTGGTCAATGGCATTAATCCTGGCCCTATTCGCACCGAACGATGGGATATGCTGATGACGCGCATGGCGGCGGAACGGGGCCAAACACCCGCCGAGATCGAGGCCGAGTGGATGCGCGATAATCCCTTGCAGCGTCCTGGCGAGCCCCAGGAAGTGGCGGCGCTCGCGGTGTTTCTGGCTTCTGCACGCGCCTCGTATATCACCGGGGCCCTGGTGCAGGTTGACGGTGGAGCGACCCGATGCATTTAACAACACGGTTGCTGCTCGTGAGCATAGGCCTGTGGTGTCTGCTCCACACGCTGGTGACCCCTACGGCCGCAGGCATGCTGGGTTATCCCGTGCCACGCCTGCGTCCCCTGCACGCCCGCATTGAGTTGGGTGGTGACAGCTTCCAGGAGACGCTCGATGGCCTGGACAATGCCAAAGCGACGAGTGGACGGGGCTTGCTGACCGTGGCCTTTGGGCCAACAGACTGGAGTGAAATCTACGCCCGTGTTGGCATGGCAGAGTTCAATGTGCGGAACACCGAGTTCAACGGCGACTTTGGTTTCGCCTATGGCGGTGGCGCACGTCTGCGCCTCTTCCGACTCTCCTGGGGGAGTGTTGGGCTTATCGGCCAGTATTTGCGCTTTCAAAGTGATGATACCAATAATCCGAACCGCGACGGGACGTGGGAAGAGGTCGACATCGGTCTGGGCCTGGGATCACGGCGCTTTGGCGCCTTTCAATTTTATGGCGGTGGGGTCTACCACAACGCTGACATCACCATACATGACAAGAGTACAGGGACACAGACGGACCTCAAAAGCGACATCCCTGGGCGTATCTTTCTGGGGGTGAATATCTATCCCCTGGTGGATTTTCCAGGTGGAGAGTTTGTCGTCAATGTCGAAGTGCGTTTCGTCGGTGAGACACCGCAAGTGACTTTGGGGTTACAATACTCTTTTTGACACCCTGAGGAGCGCAGTTGCCCGCATGGAGACATGGTCAGGATAACATATACCAGCGCTCAATTTCCTGCTGTAATACGTTAAGGTCCGGATACTGCTGTTCTACCTCCCCGATAAAATGCGTGACCTCCTCCACCGTAGGCATCACAGCATGCCGTGGCACAGCAAAATCGTAGACAGACAGAGTCGTGGTGGGCAGAATAGTGTCCATAGGCCAGACCAGCACCTGGCGCTGCATCAGCAGACGTTGGTAGACGGCTTGATACAGCGCTGGGTCATAAGGTAGCTCGGCTGCTGACGCCGGCAGAGCTGCGCCAACGCCAAGTGCTGGCGCAATGCGAGCCAGATGGCACCAGAGGTCACGTAAGACCTGTGGTGGCGCGTCTTCGCGTTCTTGCTGGTGGAGTGGCTTGCCGCTGCGGCGTTGGCGCTCCGCTTCGAGGAAGGCCCGCACGTCCCGGGAAGGCACCGGCACGACGAAACAGGCCATCTGCAACAATGGCTCAGCGGCATCCGCACGCTGGCGTGCGAGTTCAATAAAGCGATGGCCCACAAACGGTGTCTCGCCGATGAGCATATGGCCGGCCTCAGGATACCGCTGGTGCCACTGCACCACTGCCTGACGCGCCCACAGACCAGCTGCTTTGCGGATCACCCCGTGCGTGACACCCTGCACCACAGGATAGCGCTGCCCGGCGGCACTGGCTTCAAATACCGGGCGGGCCATATCCCACTGCAGCAGATGCACCGTGCGCCCCAGAGCATGGGCCAGGTGGGTAAGTTGATGACTCAGCAGGCTCTTACCCGTACCAGGTAGCCCGGCAAAGAACACGCAGCGCTGTGCGCTGGCTAGGCGCTGTAGGTAGGCGTAGAGCCCTGCGTCTGCGGCGGCAACGAGGAGAGGCTGGGGTAGAGGTGTAGTGCTCATAAATCGAAGTGTTCCTCGATATAATATTCCTTGGCGTTCAGTATGATTGAGGCTAGCATGGCATTCCTCCCTCTGGGCCGATGCTAGGAGCAGCGCCGAGGGACGTCAAGGCATCGTCGTTCCCTCTCCTGTCGGGACAAGGAGCAAGGGAGGTGTAGCGGCGGCCATATCCTGGTATCATAATAGCCTACAACAGTGCTATCTTGCTTACAAAGGAGATCTCCCATGCCCGATACTGATCCCAATCAAGTCTGTCTCACTGGTGAAAACTCCTTTATCCGTCTGCAGTTAGAAGAAAACGGTCCGCAGATGACCCGAGTCAGTCACTGGCGTATTTTGTACTCCCCTGGCGGGCCGGGACACGTCCTCTTCATCCAGAGCGACGTGACCGACAATACGGTGCGCATCTATTCTGACAATATCGCCATGACGCGCTGGCTCCAGGGCGAGATTGAGAGCCTGCTCTATCCGCCGTTTGCTGACCAGAACATCCCGGTGATTGAGGCGCTCTTTGCCAAGTCCGGTGACCACTGGTCCTTCTGGACGGAGACGGTGGAGTCGGAGGATGATCATATTGCCCTGACCTGGTACGACTTTGGCGAGCCTTTTATGCTCACCGTCGCCGCCGGGAGTGTCCAGGGCCGTCCGCATGGCGTGTACAGTTGCTTTATCCCAGCGCGTCGGGCGCAGGTGACCCTCAACGAGCGCGTCGCTGTCGGGCAGCCATTCCCGCAGAAGCGTGGAGA
>Ga0111538_10009635_pt1 | contig 12878 bp, 8 predicted proteins | sample SoiMethybrSBSTD1_FD_79669 | JGI IMG/M metagenome (GOLD analysis project Ga0111538, IMG submission 79669) | Bulk soil microbial communities from a Populus tree surrounding site in Tennessee, USA - Soil MetaG P. TD hybrid SBSTD1 (version 2)... | ecosystem: Environmental > Terrestrial > Soil > Tree...
ACATCATCGACGCCGCGAGATCGGGATGATCCCCGGTCGCGGTTTCGGCGGACAGCATGACCGCATCGGTGCCGTCGAACACGGCATTGGCGACGTCGCTCGCTTCGGCGCGCGTGGGGCGCGTGGCGTGCACCATCGACTGGAGCATCTCGGTCGCCACCATCACGGGCCGCTGGAAGATGCGGGCGAGCCCGAGGATCTGCTTTTGGATGACGGGGACGCGCTCGGGGGGAAACTCCACCCCGAGATCTCCGCGCGCCACCATGATCGCGTCGGCGGAAGCAATGATGCCCTCGAGATCGTCGACTGCGGCGGGGGTCTCGATCTTGGCGACGATGGGCGTGGGTCTGCCCCAAGCCTCGCAAATGGCGCGCACCAGACGAACGTCGTCCGACTTTCGGACGAACGAGAGGGCGACGTAGTCGATACCGAGCGAAAGACCGAAGGAGAGGTCGGCCTTGTCTTTTTCGGTGAGCGTCGAGATGCGTACGCTGCGCGAGGGGAGGTGCACCCCCGCGTGATCGCGGACCGTGCCGGTCTGGACGATCGTGCAGAGGACCCGGCCCTCGCGAATGCGCTCCACACGCAGCACCACCCGTCCGTCGTCGATCTGGATGGCGTCCCCGGGTTGGACGTCCTCGGCGAGCCCCTCGTATTGAATGGGTATGACGTCCGGCTCGGCCGCCGTGCCATGCCTCGTCTCGACCAGCGCGACCTCGCCGCTCGCCGGCAAGACGTAGGCGCCGCGGGGAAAGGACCCCGTGCGAATCTTGGGTCCGCACAGGTCCTGGAGCGCGGCGACGGGCTTTTTGCAGCGCGTCGCCGCCTCGCGCAGCATCGAGAGGCGGTTGGCGTGCTCGGCGTGGCTGCCGTGTGAAAAATTGAGCCTGGCTACATCCATGCCCGCGCGAATCAGGCGTTCGAGCGCTTCGCTCGAGTCACTGGCGGGACCGATGGTGCAGACGATTTTGGAGCGACGATCAAACACAGCTAACCGGCGGTGTAGGCCGGTCTCCGCCCTCCGTCAAGGCGTAGCCCTAAAATGGGTCACTAAAACGGCGGCCCGACCGACGTTGGGCCGATGAACCTCCGGTCGGTCTCGGCCGCGCGCCGAGCGACACATTTTTTGTGCGCGGCACCGAGGAAAACGCAGCGAAACCGTTCCGAAACAGGCCCCCCGCTACGCATGATGATCAGTTCCTCCAGAGGAGTTGAGACATGACCAAGATCGATACCGGCGATACAGCGTGGCTCTTGGTAAGTTGCGCGCTCGTTCTGCTCATGACGCCCGCTCTCGCGCTCTTTTACGGAGGGCTGGTGGGGCGCAAGAACGTGCTCTCGACCATCATGCACTCGATGGCGGCCATTCCCATCCTGAGCATCAAGTGGGCCCTCTTCGGCTACTCGCTCGCGTTCGGAACGAGCTACCTCGGGGTCATCGGCGGTCCGGACTTCCTCGGTATGAAAGGTGTCGCGGGCGCCGTGCACGGTACAGTGCCAGCCCTCGCGTTTGCCGCCTTCCAAATGATGTTCGCCGTCATCACGCCGGCGCTCATCTCCGGCGCGTTCGCCGAGCGCATGAAGTTTTCGGCGTACGTCGTGTTCATCTTGGCGTGGTCGACCTTCGTCTACGACCCGGTCTGTCACTGGGTCTGGGCCGACGGCGGGTGGCTCCTCAAGAGCGGCGCGCTCGATTTCGCGGGGGGCACGGTCGTCCACCTCACGGCCGGCGTCTCCGCGTTGGTTTGCGCGCTCGTCATCGGCAAGCGGCTCGGCTATCCGAAACACCGCAGCCTTCCGCACAACCTCACCATGTGCATCACCGGCGCCGGCCTCTTGTGGTTCGGATGGTTCGGATTCAACGCAGGCAGCGCGCTCGCATCGGGCCAGCTCGCAGCAGTGGCGTTCATGGCGACGCACCTCGGCGCGGCGGGTGGAGCTTTGGGGTGGGTCATCGTGGAATGGATCCATCGCGGCAAACCGACGGCGCTCGGTCTCGCGTCCGGGCTCGTCGCGGGTCTCGTCGGCATCACGCCGGCCGCCGGCTTCGTCGCCCCCTGGGCGGCGATCGCCATCGGGCTCGCGGCAGGCTTCGCCTGTTACGGCGGCGTTCTCCTCAAGGACAAGCTCGGCTACGACGACGCGCTCGATGCGTTCGGCGTACACGGCGTGGGGGGACTGGTCGGAGCGCTGCTCACCGGAGTCTTCGCCGAGAAGGTGCTGAACGAGGCGGGAGCGGACGGTCTTCTCGCCGGCAACGCGGCGCAGCTCGGCACGCAGGCCATCGCCGTGCTCGCCTCGGGGGTGTACGCCGCGGCGCTCACGTTCGGCATTCTCAAGGCCATCGACGCCACGATCGGGCTGCGTGTCGCCGAGAACGACGAGCGCGAGGGGCTCGACTCCACCCTGCACGGCGAGCAAGGCTACGGCGCGGGATCCGGCGGATTCTCGCCGGTCGGCGAGGCGATCCTCCCGGGGCCCGCCGCGCTCGAACACGAGACCGTCGTCGTCCCGGTCAGCGCTTAGTTCGAGTTGATCTAGGGCCGGACTTTGGGCCGTCGCCGCGCTTCGATGGCGCGGCGACGGCAGCAGCTCGAGGGGGCGCGTGATACCCCCTCGGTATGCACGATGCTCACGCCTTTCTACTCGCGCTGACCATCGTGCTCGGGGTGGCGGCGGTGACGACCGTCATCTGCCAGCGCCTCAAACAGCCGGTGGTCCTCGGTTACCTCTTGGCAGGCCTCGTCATCGGTCCGCACGTACCATTTCCCTTGGTCGCTGACAGCGCGATCGTCGGCACGCTGTCCGAGCTCGGCGTCATTCTGCTCATGTTCTCGATCGGGCTCGAGTTCAGCTTGAGCCATCTCGCCGAGGTCGGCGTCACGGCCGGCGTCACGGCCATCATTCAATGCAGCCTCATGGCGTGGCTCGGCTTCGTGGCGGCGCGGTTCTTCGGCTGGACCACGATGGAAGGGCTCTTTACTGGGGCCATCGTGGCCATCTCCAGCACGACCATCATCGCCAAGGCGTTCGACGAGCAGAAGATCGGCGGGAGCCTGCGTAAGCTCGTCTTCGGCGTGCTCATCGTCGAGGACTTGGTCGGTATCTTTCTCATGGCCGCGCTCACCGCCATCGCGAGCGGCGCTGGTCTTTCGGCGCACGCGCTGGCCCTGACGACGGCGCGTCTCGGCGCGTTCCTCGTGGGGCTCTTGGTGGTGGGGCTGCTCGTCGTGCCTCGATCGGTCCGCGCCATCGTGCGCATGAACCGCCCGGAAACGACGCTCGTTGCCAGCATCGGTTTGTGCTTCGCGGTGGCCCTTCTGGCACAAGAGTTCGGCTATTCTGTGGCGCTCGGGGCGTTCGTCGCCGGCTCGCTCATCGCCGAATCAGGGGTCGAAAAGGAGGTCGAGCACCTCATCATGCCCGTGCGCGACATGTTCGCCGCGATCTTCTTCGTCTCGGTGGGCATGTCCATCAACCCCTCGCTCATCGCCTCCCACTTCACCGCGGTGGCGACGCTCACGGTGCTGGTCGTCGTCGGAAAGGTCGTGGGGGTCGCGCTGGGGGCGTTCTTGTCGGGGAGCGGCACGCGCACGTCGATCGAGGCGGGCATGAGCCTCGCTCAGATTGGTGAATTTTCCTTCATCATCGCGGGTCTCGGTCTTTCCCTGGGGGCGACTGGCAATTTCCTCTACCCGATCGCGGTCGCCGTTTCGGGCATCACCACCTTGCTCACCCCGTGGCTCATCCGAGGGGCGAGTCGGTTCGCGTCGTTCGTCGATCGCATGCTCCCGGGGCCGATGCAGACCTTCGCTTCGCTCTATGGCACGTGGTTGGAGACGCTCCGCAGCAGCAGCGCCGCGCCGCCGTCGTCCAAGCGCACCATTCGCAGGCTCATCGGCGCGCTCGTGCTCGACGGCGCGATCCTCGCTGCGCTCGTGATCGGCATTTCGCTCACCCTCGACACCGCCGCGGCGCATTTGGGCAAAGCCTTCGACCTTGGCACCGCAGTGGCGCGCGATATCGTCATCGGCGCCGGCGTGCTCTTCGCTCTCCCTTTCGTCGTGGGGATTGCGCGGGTGAGCCGTCGGCTCGGACGCTCCCTCGCCGAAGCCGCGCTACCTGAACGCGACCGGCAGGAGGTCGACCTGGCGCAAGCACCGCGGCGCGTGCTCGTGCTGACCCTCGAGCTTGCCATCGTGCTCCTCGTGGGCACACCGCTCGTCGCTGTGACGGAGCCCTTCTTGCCGGGGTTTTGGGCGGCCGCAATTCTGCTCGCCCTCTTGGTCACGCTCGGTTTCGTCTTTTGGAGGAGCGCCGCCGACCTCGAGGGCCATGTGCGCGCCGGCGCCCGCGTCATCGTGGAGCTATTGGCGGCCCAGGCGAGCAGCGGCAAACGCGACGAAGCTCGGACGCCGCTCGAGCTCGGGGAGATGCATCGGATGCTCCCCGGGCTCGGCGCGCCGGTCCCGGTGCTCATCGAAGAGGGGAGCTCGGCCGTCGGAAAATCGTTGGCCGACCTGAACCTCCGCGGCGCAACGGGCGCTACGGTGCTCGTCATCACCCGCGGCCCGGAGGCGCTCGTCGTTCCGACGGCCGCCGAAACGCTGCACGCCGGCGACGTCGTCGCGCTGGCCGGAACCAAAGACGCCGTCGAAGCGGCGCGCGCGCTGCTCGGGTGCGTGGTGAGCGCGCCCGCGACGTGACCGCAGGCACGCTGCGGACTCGCTGGCGCGCGCCCCTCCGTGCGTCGAGGGGCGTCGCGCGGCCGCTGACGTCTATTGCCTTTGACGTTACTGCGCGGCGACCTTGGCGCTGGGGGTGCTGGCGCGCGCTTCGGCGACGCGACGAACGAGCGCCGCCTGCTCTTGCACGAGGGCCTCGGGCAACCGCGAGCCGAAGGTGCGGAGGAATTTGAGATGAGCTTCCGCTTCCTCGGCCCAAGCTTCGGGATCGACCTCGAAGAGCTCGTCGTAGCCCGCGCCGCCCATGTCGATACCGCTCAAATTGACGCCGTTGCGACTGGGCACATAGCCGAGCAAGGTCGAGCGTGCGTCGGCGTCGCCGTGGATGCGATCAATCATCCACTGCATGACACGGATGTTCTCGCCGAATCCCGGCCACAGGAACGACCCGTTCTTGCCCTGGCGGAACCAGTTGACGTGGAAGATCTTGGGCGGGTGCTTGAGCTTCGGCCCCATCTCGAGCCAATGCTTGAAGTAATCGCCCATGTTGTATCCACAGAAGGGGAGCATCGCCATCGGGTCGTGGCGCGGCACGCCGGTCGCGCCGGTGGCGGCCGCAGTGGTCTCGGAGACCATCGTGGCCCCCACGTAGACGCCGTGGGTGAAGCTCATCGCTTCGAACACGAGCGGCGCTTTCTTGGCGCGACGCCCGCCGAAGATGATGCCCGAGATGGGCACGCCGGCCGGATCGTCCATGGCCTTGCCGACGCTCGGGCACTGCTTCAGCGAGACCGTGTAGCGAGCGTTGGGGTGGGCGGCCGGCTCGGTGCGATCGGGGCCCACTTCGCGCCCGCGCCAATCGATCATGCCCGGCACGCCGCGCGGATGAGCGGGGTCCATCCCCTCCCACCAAGGCGTGCCCTCGGGAGTCATCGCCACGTTGGTGAAGATGGCGTCGTGATCGACGGCGCGCATGGCGTTGGGGTTCGTCTTCATGCTGGTGCCGACCGCGATGCCGAACATCCCCGCTTCGGGGTTGATGGCGCGGAGACGTCCGTCGCTGCCGACGTGCATCCAGCAAATATCGTCGCCGACCGTCTCCACCTTGTATCCCGGCAAGCTCGGGATCAGCATGGCGAGATTCGTCTTGCCGCAACCGCTGGGGAACGCGGCGGCGAGGTACGTCGTGCGGCCCTTGGGATCGGTGATGCCGACGATGAGCATGTGCTCGGCGAGCCACCCTTCGTCCCGCGCTTCGACGCTGGCGAGCCGGAGAGCGTGGCACTTTTTGGCGAGGAGCGCGTTGCCGCCGTAGCCGGACCCGATGCTCCACACCGTGCGCGTTTCGGGGAAGTGGCAGATGAAGCGGCGCTCGGGCGAAAGATCGCCCAAGGAGTGCAGCCCTTTGACGAAGTTGGGTGAATTGCCGAGACGGCGGAGCGCGACGTCGCCCATGCGCGTCATGACGCGCAGGTTGGCCACGACGTAGGGGCTGTCGGTGATCTCGACGCCGACGCGGGCGTTGGGCGATTCGGCGGGGCCCATCAGATAAGGAACGACGTACATCGTGCGGCCGGCCATCGCTTTGGAGAAAAGCGGCCACACGCGCGACTTCGCTTCGTCGGGGCTCATCCAATTGTTGGTGGGGCCCGCATCCTCTTTGTTCTCGGAACAGATGAACGTGAGCTGCTCCGTGCGCGCGACGTCGCTCGGGTGCGAGCGATGTAGAAAGCTGTGCGGATTCTTGGTCGCGGAGAGCTCGATGAACGTGCCGTCCTTCACCATCTTGGCTTCGAGCGCCCGAATCTCTTCGCTGGAGCCATCGCAAACGACGATGTTGTCAGGCGTGGTGACGGCAGCAATTGACTTGACCCACTGCTCTAGGAATTCATTCTGTAGTCGATTCACGCTCGCATCTTGGCGCAAAACGCCGCCCATTTCCAGGAAGATACCGGACGATCTGGAAGAACACCGTCAGCGGATCGGCCGTCACGACGCGACCGTAGGACCGGCGTCGGCAAAGAAAACTTCAACGACGCCGCTGCGAATTAAATAGTGCGTACAAATGTGCGCGCTCGTGTACGGGCGATCCAAACACTGCGCCACTCCAACGCGGCGAAACGCGAAGTTGCGACGCGCCCCTGCAACGTAAGGCCTAGGGGGCCTCTGGCGCGCGGTGCTCTTAGCATCGATAGGCGACCCAACGCCAGCATTACTCGCACGCGCGACGCGTCGATGACATGTGGCCATTTCGGCGGAGGGGCTCAAGACGGCACGACGCGAAATCTCCGCGACGCAATGCGTAGAGCTACAAGCTGTGTCGGTATTGGGTCGGAGTCATGCCAGTCCAACGTTTGAACGCGCGATGAAACGCGCTTGGGTCAGAAAAGCCCATGGCGAAAGCGGCTTCGTAGATCGAGCGGCGCGGGTCATCGAGCATGCGTTTGGCCAGCGTGGCGCGAGCCTCGTTGAGCAGGCTCGTATACGAGATACCCTCCTCGTCGAGTCGTCGTCGCAGTGAGCGCGCGCTGATGCCGAGCGATCGCGCAACGGCGTCCATGGGAGGACGCTCGCCGAGCGCGTTGGTTGTCAAGAAATCCCGAAGACGCGCGGCATGTCCCCCTTCGCGCGTCACGCGCGTGAGCTTGCGCTCGGCGAGCGACTCGAGCACGGCGTAGAGCTCGCCATTGCGCGGCTGCCGCGTGCGATCGAGCAGCGCGGCGTCGAATTCGAGGCCGGTGAAGTCGTGCTCGAAGCGTTCCGCTCCGCCGAAAATGCGCGCGTACTCATGGCGATATTCGGGAGCTTGGTGCTCGAAATACACTGCCGTGACCTTCGCCTCGGCGCGCGCGAAGTGCCGCAGCATGCGAAGAAAGCCGACCATGCCGAACTCGGCGCGCAATCGATTGCAACGGACGCCCCCGCGCGGGAATCGATAGTGAACGGTAGCCACGCCGTTCTGTTCGTAGACCGCCGTGTCGGGGGCGTCGCACACGATGCGGTGAAACCGAGCGCAGCTCTGCAAAGCATCGCGCAACGTCGGCGCGTGCGAGGCGAGATCGGCAATCACGTCGAACGGTCTTACGGTGACGCGTTCGCCGAGGTGCAAGCCCAATGCTTCGTCACGCGTGAGATCGAGGGCGGCCGTCTGCACGCGGTCGTACTCGGCGCGCTCGAGGCGCCCATCTACGTCATCGAGCCGACGCGGATCGATGCCGGCCGCGTCGAGGAGCTCGCGGGCACCCACGCCCGCGGGCTCCACCCCTTCCACCAACGCGTAGAGGTGCATGATGGAAAGGGTCATGACCGCCCCTCCTTCCCCATGGCCGAGCTCACGAACTTCAGGTGTGCTCGCGCCATGACACGCGCCTCCACGCGGCGTTACGGAGCGCCGCCCATCCCGCCGTCGCCCGCACCAGCGTCGCTCACGCACTTGTTCGGCACGCAGATCTTGGAGGACGTGCAAGTGGCCCCCGCGCCGCATTCGGCGTCGCCCTGGCACTGCAAGCTGCAGAAGTTGGCGAAGGCGGCTTGTACGAAATCGGCGATGCAGAGCGTAGCGCTGGCATTGCCGACGCACTGGTTGCCCCCCGCGGAGCAGAACTTGCCGACGCCGACTTCGTTGCCCGGGTCGGTGGGCTCGGCGCAGGCCGGCCCCGAGGGGCGTCCGGCGTCGCCCGAGCTTCCGCCGCCCTCGGTCGAGCCGGTGCAGAAGGTGGACTTTCCGCGCGGATAACGGAAAAGAATGCTGAAGCACATCTCCGTATCCGAGCTTTCGCCGAACTTCACCGTCGTGGCGCCGGTGTTCTGGTACGTGCACTCGGTGGTGATCGAGTCGCCCGCGTGAAACGAGATGGGACCCACGGGCAGAAGGTACTGCTCTTCGAAATTGTACTCGCCGTCGTGAAGCACGGTCGACGCGCCGCCCACCGTGACCGTCGTCTTGATGTGCTTGCCGAGCTGGTGCATGTGCGGAAAGAGCGTGAACATCGTCTGGTCGTTGGCGACCGCGCACGTGTGCTTCAGCGTCGTCTGCTGACCGGGCGGCAGTGCGAAGTTCGTGGGGCCCGAGAGCAGGAGGTCCGCTTCGTTCGTGACCTCCTCGCGCTTGGCGCGAATGACTTCGATGCCCGAGGTACCGCTGATCGGCGCAGAGCTCGCGTTGTAAATGTGCAGGTTGAGAAGGAGGGCTTGTCCCGCCGGAAGCCTCAGCGCGACCCCTTTGGGCATGCGAAGGTCGCCCGTCCCCGCGCCGGCGGCGTAGATGAGTCCCGCGCCGAACATACTGCCCGTGCAGCCTTCTTTGCCGTCATCGGGAACGAGGCTCAGCGTCGTGTGGTGCGTGCCCGGCGGGTGCACGGGTCGGATGGCGGAGATGAAGATGTCTTCGGTGAGAACGATTTTCTTGCACCAGCGCGGATCTTCCGCGCCGGCTTCCAGCGACCAGCTTCCCTCCGCGAGGCGGCTCCACGTCTCGGCGGGCGGCGTCACGCCGGTCGTGCTGCCCCCTCCACAAGAGAGTGACAGAAGCGAGAGGACGCCCAAGGCGGAAAGAGGAAGATGCGATCGAATCATGACACCTCCGCCCCCGATAATTAAAAGGGCGGTTACAAAAGCACATCGGCAAACGCCGCGTCAATCGCACCTTCGCGACAATCGCGGTTGGTGATGGCGCGGACCCGCAACGGTGCGAGGAGTCACAGAGGGAACCGCGCGCCGTCCAGCGACGGATTCGCGGTGCCGTGCGGTGTCGTAACGAGATTCGCTCGCCGGTTTGCTCGCCTCGCTATTTCGGAGTACATACTCCGTAATGTCACGGCCCCTCAGTATCACCGACGACGAGATACTGGCGGCCGCGCGCGCCGTCTTCTTGGATCGGGGGATCACCGCCACCGTCGAAGAAGTGGCAGCACGATGTCACGTGGGCGAAGCGACCGTTTTTCGCCGTTTCCCGACCAAACAGGCCCTGTTTTTGGCGGCGATGGATACCGCAGCCGATCCCCCATGGCTCGCCACGCTGCCCTGTCACGCGGAGGCGGAGGACATCCGGAAGGCGCTGACCGAGCTCGCCAACGACATCCTCGCCTACGGGCGCAAGATGATTCCGCTCTTCTTGATGAAGATGTCGAACCCCGCCATCTCGCAAGGCGGCGCGCCCCCCGCGCGCCTCTTGCGCGCCATCCATGCGCTGACCGAGTTTTTCCGAAGGGAAATCGACGCGGGGCGCGTCCGCGCGCGCGACCCCCGGGTGGCCGCGCGCATCTGGATGGGATCCCTCCAGCATTTCATCATGTTCGAATTCTTCACCAAGGGCGCGGATCCACTTCCGCCCCACGACTTTTTGGAGGGTCTCGTGGACATGTTCGTCGAGGAGCGCCCGAGGAGGCGCAAGCGATGAGGTTCTTTTTTTTGGCCAAGTTACGAAGCCATGGCTCCGGAATGAACGCCCCGCGCGGTGCCCGCAGGGCCGCGCGATGGGTCATGCCCTTCGCCCTTGCCCTCTTGTGGGCGGCGCCGGCGCACGCCGAAAAGCCGCTCACGCTACAAGATGCTCTCCAAATCGCGCGCGCCAACAACCGCGATCTGCGCGTCGCGCGCGCGCGCCTCGACCAATCGGCGGCGAGCATCGAGCAGGCTTGGGCCGCCCTTTTGCCCCAGCTCAGCGCACAAGGGAAGTACACGCACAACTACAAGGACGTCGCGCTCGACCTCGGTCAGATGAACCAAGGGGTCACCGGCCTGGCCGACGTCATCAAGGCCACGTCGAGCGATCCCGCGCAGGTCGCCGCCATCGATGGGTTCGAACAGCGGCTCCGTACGGCGGCCGCCGCGCAACCTCCCATCGTCATCCAGAAGGGCGAGCAGCTCGATGTCGCGCTCAACGCCACGGTGCCGCTCATCGTTCCTTATGCGTACGGCTCGCTGCGCGCCGCCAGGCAGAACCAGCGTTCGGGGGAGGCCAATTTCGAGGCCACGCAGGCCAATGTCCTGCTCTCCGTGGCACGGGCGTATTACGCGGCGGCGGGAACCGACGAGCTCGTGATCGCGCGAGGAAACGCCGTCGCCGTGGCCACCGAGACCTACGACAACGCCAAGGTCCGCGTGGACGCAGGGCTCGTGAACCGTGTGGAAATGACGCGCGCCGAAGTGGCGATGGTGCGCGCCAAGCAGAATCAAGCGGAGGCCATCAACACGCGCGGCGTGGCGTACCGATCCCTCAGCACGTTGCTCGGGACGCACGAAGATTGGAAAGTCATGCCACCGGAGCCGGCACGCTCGGACGCCGCCTCTGTCGATCAACTCACGGCCCGCGCGAGAGAGCGCCGCCCCGAGTTCGCCGGGTACCGGCATGCCATCGAGGCTGCTGGGGCGAACGCGAGCTCGTACGGCTGGCGATGGGCGCCGACCCTTTCGGCGTTCGGAAATGTGCGAGCTTTCAACTACGCGGGTTTCGCGGGAGACAAATACGCATGGGCGGTGGGGGGCCAGCTCGATTGGGTGCTCTATGATGGCGGCGCTCGCGATGCGCAGCGCCATCTTTACGACGCCCAGCAGCGTGAAAACGAAGCGCGACTCGAGCTGCTGCACGACACGGTCGGCGACGAGGTCGCCGAGGCGTACGGCACGCTGGAGACGAAGCGTGGCGCGGTCGACGCCGCGGTGCGCTCTGTCGCGTTGTCCCGCGAGACGCTGCGCTTGATACGTGCGCAATACGAAGCCGGAACGTCGCAGCAGCTCGACGTCTTGCAAGCGCAGGACTCGCTCGTCGCGGCGGAAGTCGCGGTGGCGCAGGCACGCTTCGACATGGCCTTGGCCGATCTCCAGCTCCAGCACGCGGTCGGTCTGTTTCCCAGAGAGAGGAGCGGACGATGACCGACGAAACGAAACCCCCCAAGGGAAATTCGCGAAGGACGTTTCTCCTCGTCTTGGCGGTCTTGGGCGTCGTCTATGGCGGGTACCGCTTCTACCTGTTTCGCAGGCCGTACGAGTGGAGCGGCACGGTGGAGGCGCGCACCATCTCCGTCGGTTCGCGCGCCGGCGGCCGCGTCAAAGAGGTGCTCGTCAAAGAGGGGGAACGGGTAGCCAAGGGGCAAGCGCTCATCACGCTCGAGCCGGCGGACTGGCCGGCGCAGCTGCTCCAAGCGCAGGCGCAGCTCGCGCAAGCCGAGGCCAACCTCGACAAGCTGCAGAAAGGGGCGCGCCCAGAGGAGCTCGAGCAAGCGCGGGCCCGCGCGGCGACGGCCAAAGCGGCTTTTGCGCAGACGGTGGCCGGCTCGCGCCCCGAGCAAATCGCCGCAGCCGAATCGCGGCTCGCGGTGCAACAGCTGGCCGTCGAGAAGGCCAAGCTCGACGCCGAACGCATGGCCAAGCTCGATAAGGCGGGGGCGGCGGTGCCTGCGGAGGTCGACAACGCGAACCTCTCGGTGAAGACGGCCATCGCGCAGCGCGATGCCACGCAACACCAGCTCGACGAGCTGAAAAACGGATCGCGGCGCGAAGAGCTGCTCCAGGCGCGCGCGCGCGAGGCAGAGCAGGTCGCGTCGGAGAAGTTGATCTCGGCCGGGTCGCGCTCGGAAGACATCCGTGCCGCGGCCGCGCAGGTGGACGGCGCGCAGGGGCGCGTCGATCAGATCAAATCGATGATCGACGAGCTCACGATTCGCGCGCCGGTCGGCACGCGCGTGGAAGCGCTCGATCTGCGCCCGGGGGACATCCTCGCCCAGAACGCGACGGCGGCGGTGCTGCTCGAAGAGAACCAACTCTACGTTCGCATCTACGTTCCGGAGACGCTACTCGGTCTTTTGAAAATAGGACAAGAGGTGCCCATCAACGTCGATTCGTTTCCGAACAAGTCGTTCGGCGGCGTCGTCGAGCACATCAACAGCATCGGCGAATACTCGCCGCGCAATTTGCAGACGGCCGACGAGCGCGCCGATCAGGTCTTTGCCACGCGCATCGGCTTGAAGAGCGGCTTCGAAGAGCTGCGCGCGGGGATGGCGGCGTTCATCCGGGTGCCCAAATGAGCCGCGAAGGGGTCATCGCCGTCGACAAGGTGTCGCGTAAGTTCGGCGACTTCTATGCGCTGCGCGATGTGACGCTCTCCGTCCCTCAGGGGACGGTGTACGGTCTGCTCGGTCCCAACGGCTCCGGGAAATCGACGCTGATTCGGATCTTGTGCGGTCTGCTCGCGCC